>Ga0207813_100006_pt1 | contig 365555 bp, 376 predicted proteins | sample A23E3SouthBayCA_2_FD_187730 | JGI IMG/M metagenome (GOLD analysis project Ga0207813, IMG submission 187730) | Aerobic enrichment media microbial communities from Eden Landing Ponds, California, USA - A23 E3 (4) (SPAdes) | ecosystem: Environmental > Aquatic > Marine > Unclassified | place...
TGGTACGAACGCAGCCTCATCGACACGAGCACGTTTGACCAGGAGAGCCGGGAGAAGATTCAGGAGGTGATGGACGAGTCCGAGGATGTCTACGGGACGCAAGCCGACATCCACGAGTTCGTCGAACGCGGCGTCGAGGCGCTCGGTGGCGACGTCGAGAACGCTGGGAGCAATCTCTACAGGGCCCAGCTGCCACGCTCCCTACGGCAAGGGATGGACGAGGAGTACGGGCCGTTCACGTTCAGCCGAGACTTCGCGATGGACCACGATGGTATTGACTACGTCTCTCCCGATGATGATCTGGTCCAGCGGCTAATGCAGCAAATCCTTGATAGTGAGCACGGCGATGTTGGGCTGAAACTCTTGCCGTTCGTCGACGAACCGGGAATTGCGTACAACTACCGCATCAGGTTCGAAGACGGTACGGGTGACGTCATCAGAGAGGAAATGGCCCCCGTGTTCGTCGATGCCCGCCGGAACGATTCGAGGCGTCGACTTGGACGCCGCGTTGTCCAAGGTGACAGTGTCAAGGGATCTCCAAACCCCGAGCAGGTCAGAACCTTGCTCGAATCGAGAGACCAGCTGCGATCCGTAGCCGACCGCCACATCAGCCAACGGGTGACCGAGGTGCGCGACGAACTACAGGAACAGCGACGGTCGGACACTGAAGCAGAGCTCAAGGATCTCGAGGACTACGCTACGGCTGAGCGACAGCGCATTCAGAAGTTCATCGCCGAGTACGAGCAGAAGGCAGACACCGGGTCAGACATGCGAATCGCGATTCGAAACCAGCGAGACCGACTCGAGAACCTCGAGGAGCGGATTGAGTCACGGCGAGCAGATCTCGAGCGGAAGGCGCAGGTGATCTCATTGGCGCCAGATGTCGCGAATATCTGTATCGCACTTCCTGTCTAATCATTCCCACTCCACCTCATCATTACGACCGATAAACGAGTGTTAGGCCCCGCGATTCAGATTGGCAGACGCCAAGTGATGGCCGGCCTTCAAAGGCGAATCAATCAATTCGGACAGGGCATCGAAAGGGACCGCGCACTCGGGGACGGACGGTGAAACATCAAGCGTGGTGACCCGCCACCCGAGCGTCCGGGGGCAGTAGGAGCGGGTCGAATTTGATTCAGCCTCGACTGCGCCCCCTGATGATAGTTCCACAGAGACCCACATCCGTCCAGAGAGGTATGTATTTAGGGACCCACACGACGGCGAACCCATCCACGAATTATCCGACCAACAAACGGTCTCATCACGACGGACCCACGATTCATTAAATGGGTCCCGACGCCGTCGTGTATCGCCCGTCTTACAGGAAAACGATTGGGCGCTGCAGGATTTGAACCCGCGACAACTTGGTCCGAAGCCAAGCACTCTGTCCAAACTGAGCTAAGCGCCCTACCACCGCCGAGTCGGTGAACCGAATTAAAGCCCGTGGTTCCCCCACGTTTAAGCGACGGCGTCGCCCAAATCAGGCGCATGCACACCCGGGTCGCCGGCCTCATCGACCTCCTCCGCGTGACCAACGCCATCGCCGCCGGCGCCCTCACCCTCGTCGGCGCCTTCGTCGCCACCGGCCTCACCACCCACCCCACGAACGCCGCCCTCGCCGGCGTCGCCACCGTCCTCGCCACCGGCGCCGGCAACGCCATCAACGACTACTTCGACCGGGACATCGACGCCGTCAACGACCCCGACCGCCCCATCCCCCGCGGCGCCATCACCCCCCGCACCGCCCGCACCACCAGCGCCCTCCTCTTCGCCGCCGCCGTCGCCCTCGTCCTCACCCTCCCCTTGCTCGCCATCGCGATCGCCGTCATCAACCTCCTCGCCCTCCTCGCCTACACCGAACTGTTCAAAGGCTTGCCCGGGGTCGGCAACGCCGTCGTCGCCTACCTCGGCGGCTCCACGTTCCTGTTCGGCGCCGCCGCCGTCGACGCCCTCGGCGTCCCCGCCGCCGTCCTCGCCGGCCTCGCCGCGTTGGCGACGTTTGGCCGCGAGATCGTCAAGGACGTCGAGGACGTCACCGGCGACCGCGACCAGGGGCTGCGAACATTGCCCATCGTCGTCGGACCCCACCGCGCCCTCCTCACCGCCGCCACCGTCGTCGGACTCGCGGTCCTCGCCAGTCCCCTCCCCTACCTCCTGGACGCCCTCGGGGTCCCGTACCTCCTCGTGGTCGTCCCCGCCGACATCGTGATGGTGGTGGCGGTCCACACCAGTTTCGACGATCCGGGGCGGGGCCACCGCTTACTCAAGTATGGGATGTTCCTGGCGGGGGCGGCCTTCGTCGTCGGCCGCGTGGCCCTCCTGGAGGCCACACCCCTATGAGAAACGTTGTCCCCGTTTCCCGGCGTGGGTCCATCGGTCTGGGGAGTGGACCGCGTGGAAACCACGGGACGGGACCGGGAACCGATGGGTGGCGCAATCAAAAAGAATTTATGGTGGTCACCGTATCTTCAGCCCAGATGCACACGGGGGAGTGGCGTCCGCGACAGCGGGTCCCCCTCCGTCGGCACACGGCGGGGTACTGCCATGTATGACCTGGGGAACGGCTTCGATGGGCGGTCCGTAGCCCCGGGTACGAACCTCCTCATCGAAGGCCCGCCCATGACCGGCAAACGCGACTTGGCCTTCCGCATCCTCGGGCGGGGCGCCACCGACGGCGAGGGCGCCATCGTCGTCACCACCAAGGACAGCGCCGACCGCATCGACGAGGAGTTCCGGGACATCGCCGGCGTCACCGACCCGTTGCTCGGCATCGTCGACTGTGTCACCCGCCAACAGGGGACCGGCACCCCACTCGAGGGCGAGTTGATCCGGTATGCCTCCTCGCCCGTCGATCTCACCGGGATCGGCATCGAACTCTCCGAACTGCTCCGGGAGTTCTACCAGGAACGCGGCGCCACCGAGAACCGCGTCCTCCTCCACTCCCTGTCGACGCTGTTGATGTACTCGAACCTGCAGACGGTGTTCCGGTTCCTCCACGTGTTCACCGGCCGCATCCAGAGCGCCGACGCGTTGGGCCTGTTCGTCATCGACTCCACCGGCCACGACGCCCAGACCATGAGCACCCTCAAACAACTGTTCGACGGCGCCATCGAGGTCCGCGAACAGGACGGCCAACGCGAGGCCCGCCTCGTCGGCGTCGAGGACGCCAGCACCTGGCTCGACCAACCCTAGACCTGAGCGCTTTTCCCCATCCACCACCTACGAGGGGTATGGCTGCCGTCTCCGACTCGGTGCTTCGGGAGGTCCTCGCCTACGACCGGATCGGCGTCGTCGGGGCCTCGACGACCCCGGGCAAGGACGCCCACGAGGTCCCCGCCTACCTCCAGCGCCACGGCTACACGATCGTCCCCATCAACCCCACCGCCGACACCGTCCTCGACGAACAGGCCTACCCCACGCTCGCCGACGTGCCCCCCGACACCATCGACGTCGTCGACGTGTTCCGCCCCAGCGAGGAAGTCGCCGGCATCGTTGATGCCGCCATCGCCCGCGAGGACGTCCAGGCGATCTGGACCCAGCTCGGCATCACCGACCCCGAGGCGACCGATCGCGCCGAGGCCGCCGGCCTCACCGTCGTCACCGACCGCTGCATGCGCGTCGAACACCGACGCCTCCTCGGATGACCATGCCTCCGACCCCCGCGCCCGACGCCCCCGTCGACGTCGTCTGCTTCGATTTGGACGACACCCTCTGTGAGTATCCGCGCGCCTACGCCACCCACCTCGCCGAGGCCTTCGACGCCGCCGGCGTCGACCCGTTCTTCGATCCGGTGGACGTGCGTCGCCACGCCGGCGACGTCCGCGCCGAGACACCCCTGGAGTTCCGGCGCCAGTGTTTCACCGCGATCGCCCACGAACAGGGCCGCGACGCCGGGGTCGCGATCGCCGTGGCCGAGGCCTTCGCGGAACCCGCCTACGCGGACGTCGTCCCCCGCCCCGGCGCCGAACGGGCGGTGCGGACCCTCGGCGAACACTACACCCTCGCGTTGGTCACCAACACCACGCCCGCGGCCATGGACACCAAACTCGACGCCATCGGATTGACCGACGCCTTCGCGGTGCGGGTCGCCCAGGACCCGACCGTCGACCCGAAACCCGAACCCGACATGTTCGACCGCGCCCTCGACAGCCTCGGCGTCGACCCTCACCGAGCGGTCCACGTCGGCAACTCCACGGTCTCGGACGTCGCCGGCGCCCACGCCGCCGGCCTCCGCAGCGTCTGGATCCCGACCGACACCGACGGCGGCACCGGCCCCGACCCCACCTACCACGTCGAGGACCTCGACACCCTCGCGGACACGCCACCCTGGGCTGTCGACTACCCCTCCCAGTCCGCGAACTCCCCGTAGACCCCCTTCGAGAGATACCGCTCACTGGAGTCCGGGAACACCGTCACCACCACGTCGTGGGGTAGTTCGAGCTCCCCGGCGGCGGCGCGTTCGGCGACGTCGACGGCCGCCAGACTGTTGGCGGCCGCACTCGAGCCCGCGAGTTGGCCCTCCTCGGCGGCCAACCGCTGCATCTCCGCATGGGTGTCCGCGTCGCCGATCGTCACCATCTCGTCGACGAGGTCGGGGTCGAACAGCTCGTTGGTCGCCGGATCGTGGGTGCCGATCCCCTCGGTCTTGTACTCCCCCTCCGCGGGGTCCTCCCCGAAGAACCGCCCGTACAACGACCCCTCGGGCTCGACACCGACCACGTGTAACTCTGGGACGTGATCGCGGATGTCCCGGGCCGCCCCCATCAGGGTGCCGGCGGTCCCACACCCCGCGACCAGCGCGCCGACCGCGTCGTCGAGGGCCGCCCGGATCTCCGGGCCGGTCGTCTGTTCGTGGGCCTCGGCGTTCAACGGGTTCGAGAACTGTTGGGGGACCACCGCCTCATCGAGTTCGGTCGCGAGTTCGTGGGCGCGCTCGATGGCGCCCTCCATCCCGTCCTCGGTCGGCGTGTTCACCACCTCCGCGCCCAACGCCCGCATCAACTGCTGTTTCTCGACGCTGAACCGCTCGGGCACCACGAACACCGCCTCCACCCCGAGTTGCCCCGCCGCCACCGCCAACCCGATCCCCGTGTTCCCGGCGGTCGGCTCGATCACCGTCCCACCCGCGGCCAACTCGCCACGGTCCAGCATCGCCTCGAGCATGTACCGCCCGATCCGATCCTTCACACTGGCCCCGGGGTTGAACGCCTCGAGTTTCGCGTACACCGGCACCGCGTCCGGCGCGGCCGCCACCCGGACCAGCGGCGTCTCGCCGACGGTGGCAAGCACCGAGTCCAGGGGCTCGTCGGCCCGCGTCATCGGTGACGCGGGTCCCGGTGCCACTGGCTAGGACGGGTCATCCTCTGTCTCGTCGGTGTCGAGGTCCGCGGCGCCCTCGACGTCCTCGAGGATCGCCGCCACGTCCAGGCCCTGGTCGTCGGCCACCGCCTCCGCGAGGGCCCGCAGCTCCGCGACGTCGCCCTCGACGGTCTCGACGCGTTGATTCGTCTCGTCGATCGTCGACTCCATGCGCACCAGCCGCTCCCGCAGGTCGTTGACCCGCTGGTAGAGGTCCTCGGCGGTCTCCACGAGGGTCTGGAGTTTCTTCGCCGTGCTACCCAAGCCCATACCCCGACCCTGGACCGCCGGGGTGTTGGGTATTTCGTCACGGGTCGGCGGACTTATCCCGCTGCCCTGTCACCTGTCGCCACGATGCCTGCGCGTGCGCCACTGGTCGGCGCCCTCGCCGCTCTCGCCGCCATCCTCACCATCCTCGCCCCGTACGCCGTCCTCGCCTCCGGGGAACTCGCGGTGTACTACGGCGTCGGCCCGGTCTCCCCACTCGTGGTCGCGGTGTTTGCGGCCGTCGCCGCCGTCGCCCTCCTCGGGGTCGCCCGCGGCACCGCCGACCCCGCGACCACCACCGGCGCCGCCCTCGTCCTCGGCCTCACCGTCCTCGCGCTCCTGGCGTGGTGGGCATTCGAGGCCGGCGCCGTCGTGGGCGGCCTCGACGTCGCGGCGACCTTCGACTACCACCGGTGGGTCCTGGTCGCGGTCGCCGCCGTCGTCCCACTGGCGGCCGCCGGCCACGCCTGGACGGTCCTGGGTCCGCAAGGTCCTTAAGCCGCTGTCGGCAAATCGTATCTGGACTAGGCCGGGCGGCTAGGCCCCGCCCCTCGCCCGCCCTGTGGTCTTCAGCGGGGGCCGAACACCGGGGGCGTCTGGTCCGCCCGGGTCGGGCCCCGGAAGTCGACGTGGAAGCCTCGTCCCTCGGGGACGGCGGTCCGCGGCGCGCGCCTGCAGGGGCGTCGTCGCCGCGGTTCGTCGGCGGCACCGGGTCAGGCACGGAAGTGAGCAGCCCACCGCCGAACGCCCGTCGCTCGAGGGGTCGCGGGGTGGAGGAGACGACCGGGACTACCCGCCCCGGAACGCCGGGCAATCCCGGCCCGTCCACTCACTCATACTCCACCAGCGACGGGTCAGTCCCCCGACGCCGCCTCCACCGGCGACTCGGTCACACCGATGTCGCCGTCGAGGGTGCGGGTCGGGTACGGGATGTCGATCCCGGCGTCGTCGAACCGCTCCTTGACCGCGGCGACGAAGTCCGCCCGCGTCTTCACGAAGTCAGACCGTCCCGGGTCCGCGATCCACACCCGGGCCTGCAACCCCACCGCCGAATCCCCCAACTCCACGAGCCGGACCGACGGTTCCGGGTCCGCGAGGATCTCCTCGTTGGCCGCGGCCGCCTCGAGGATGATATCTGTCGCCGCCTGGATGTCGTCGTCGTACCCGATCCCGAACACCGTCTTCAACCGCAGCGTGTCCTTGGCCACCGGGTTCTTGATGACGCCGCTGGTGAGCTGGGAGTTCGGCACCGTCAGCAACTCGTTGTCGAAGGTCCGCACCCGGGTCACCCGCAAACTGATGTCCTCGACGACGCCGGCGTTGCCGTCCCACTCGATCCAGTCCCCGATCCGGAACGGGCGGTCGGTGTAGATGAACACGCCTGCGACGAAGTTCGCGATCACGTCCTGCATCGCGAACCCGATCGCCAGCGTCGCCGCTGCCGCGACCGTCGCCAACGACGTGAGGAAGTTCCCGTACCCCGCCAACCCGAACGCCACCGACACCGCCACGAACACCATCACGAGGTTCGTGAGCTTCTGCAACGGCCGTTTCGCGTGGGCGTCCAACCCCCGGTTGTCGAGGAGTCGGCCGACCAGCGGCGTCACGACCGCGCGCCCGATCAGATAGATGCCGACGAAGGACACGACGAACGTGATCGCCGCGCCCAGGGGGTCGGCCCACGCGGGGGCGAGGAACTGTTCGAGCCACTCCGAGACGAACCCCGGCATCAGTGATACACCGCCGTGTTGCCCCGCGTCTCGATCAGGTCCGCCCCCACCGCCTCGGCGAGGTCGGCGGCCAACGCGTCGGTGTCGGCGTCCCCGCGGGCCGCCCGCAGGAACTTCACCTTCACCAACCGCTGCTCGGCGAGTTGGTCGCGCAACTCCTCGACGACGGCGTCGATCCCGGCCTTCCCGACCCAGACCGTGACGTCAACGTCGTGGGCTTGTGCCCGCAGGTCCTCGGTCATGCCCCCGGGGTATGGCGGCCTCGCGTTTGACGGTTGGGGTTCACCCCGAGTCGTAGGGGTGGCGGGCCTGGGCCCCACACGCACACGTCACGACGACGTGCCCGTCCCGCAACCGGACCCGGGCGTTGTCCCCGGGGCGGAGGTAGGCATCACAGGCGTCACAGCTGAACCACCGCAGCCGGCGGGGGACCTCGAGGCGGTGGCGTTCGGCGAGGCGGCGGGCCAGCCGCACGTACTCCCGGGCGAGGGCCTCGTCCTCGCCCGCGACCGCGTGGGCGAGGTCGGACAGCGTCGCGACGCGTTCCTCGGCGACGGTCACACCACCCACTCAGGCCGCGACGGGCAAAGCGTTTCGTTTATTGAGTGGCATCACCGCCCTCAACCCAGTGCGTGTCCTGAACTACCTGGAACTCGCCGACCGCCTCGACCGCGCGGGCATCGGCACCGCCGCCGCCCAGCAACGCCAGGCCCTCGCCCCCATCGAAGACGTCGAGGTCCGCACCCGGCCCTGGGCCGGGGACGACGCCACCGGCCTCGCCCGCCACCTCCTCCGCGGCCAGGTGTTCACCGACTACGACCTCGCCCACTGCAACATGATCGGTCCCGGCTCCGTCGCCGTCGCCCACCACGCCCGCCGCCGCGACCGACCACTCGTGTTACACGCCCACATCACTGCCGAGGACTTCGCCGAGAGCTTCCGCGGCTCGACCCGGCTCGCCCCCGCGTTGCGCCGGTACCTGCGCTGGTTCTACAACCAGGCCGACCTCGTGCTCTGTCCCAGCGAGTACACGAAACACACCCTCGAGGACTACCCCGTCACCACCGAGATCCGGACGATCACCAACGGCATCGACCTCGACTCCATCGACGGCCACGAGTCGTTGCGGGACCCCTACCGCGACCGGTACGACCTCGACGGCGTCGTCGTCTTCGCGGTGGGCAACGTCTTCGAACGCAAGGGCCTGACCACCTTCTGTGAGGTCGCCCAACGCAGCGACCACGAGTTCGTGTGGTTCGGCACCTACGACACCGGGCCCCAGGCCGCCGCCACCGTCCGGGACTGGGTGACCGATCCGCCAGAGAACGTCACCTTCACCGGCTGGGTCGAGGACAAACGCGGCGCCTTCGGCGCCGGCGACATCTTCCTGTTCCCCACCAAGGTCGAAAACCAGGGGTTGGTCGTCCTCGAGGCCATGGCCGCCGGCAAGGCCGTCGTCCTCCGGGACATCCCCGTCTTCGAGGAGTTCTTCACCGACGGCGAGGACTGCCTGAAATGCGAGACCACCGCGGAGTTCGTCGCCGCCGTCGACCGCCTCGCCGCCGACCCCGAACTCCGGGCGCAACTCGGCGCCGCCGCCCAGGAGACCGCCGCGGCCCACAGCCTCGACCGCGTCGGCACCGAACTCGCCACCATCTACCGGGAGCTCGTGGCCGACACCCCGACGCCATGACGGCGAAACGGTTCACCTAAGGGCACCCCCACTAGAGTCGGGGGTGATGGGGCGTCCCCACGTCGCGGCCTTCACCGACACCTACCTCCCGACGGTCAACGGCGTCACCTACACCGTCCAGTCCTGGCGGGACCGGTACACGGGCCGCGGCGGCGAGATGGACGTCGTCTACCCCCGCGCCGACGGCTACACCCCCGGCCCCGACGAACACCCGGTCACCAGCGTCGACTTCCCCTTCTACGATGGGTACCGCCTGGGCCTGCCCCGCCTCCCCGCCGCGGTGCGGGACGCCACCGTCGTCCACACCCACACCCCGTTCGGCGTCGGCCTCGCCGGGTTGCGGCTGGCCCGCGCCAACGACGCCCGCCTCGTCGCCTCCTACCACACCCCGACCTCCGAGTACGCCGAGTACCTCCTCCCCACCGATCTCGGCGTCGAGACGCTGCGCTGGACCACGCGGAAATACGAGCGGTGGTTCTTCGACCACGCCGACGTCGTTCTCGCCCCGAGTGCCGTGACACGGGACCACGTCCGCCGTCTCGGCGTCGACACCCCCGTCGAGGTCCTGCCCAATGGCGTCGACACCGACCTCTTCGAACCCGTCGACCCCACCGGCTTCTGTGCCCGGTTCGACCTCCCCGCCGACAAGCCCCTCGTCGGGTACACCGGCCGCCACGGCTACGAGAAACGGTTACACACCATCCTCGAGGCCGCCGCCGGCCTCGACGTGGCCGTGGTCTTCGGCGGGAGCGGCCCCGCCACCGCCGACCTCGAGGCCCGCGCCACCGACCTCGACGTCGACGCCCACTTCCTCGGGTTCCTCGACCGCGGGGACCTCCCCGCCTTCTACAGCGCCCTCGACGTCCTGGCGTTCCCCAGCCCCGTCGAGACCCAGGGCCTCGTCGCCCTGGAGGCCAACGCCTGTGGCACCCCGGTCGTCGGCGCCGACAGCGGCGCCCTCGCCGACACCGTCGACGACGGCGAGACCGGGTACCGGTTCCCCACCGGGGACGTCCCCGCATTACGCGAGGCCATCCAGGCCGCCCTCACCGACCAGGCCCAACTGCGGGACACCTGTCTGGACCGCCGGTCCACGATCGGGATCGACGAGGCCGTCGACCGGCTGGAGACCGTCTACGACGGCTGAGAACAGGGCGGCGTCAGTCGTCCTCGATGGCCTGGGCGATGTCAGCGAGGTTCTCGTTGACGTCCGCGAGCTCCTCGCGCAACAGTTCCAGCTCCCGGGCCACCCGCTCGCTGGAGACGCCCTCGCCACCGGGGCCGCCGGGGCCGGCGCCGCCACCCATCATCCCGCCCATCATCTGGGCGAACGGGTTCCCGCCCATGCCACCGCCGCCACCGCCGGGGCCGCCACCCATCGCCTCCCGCATCCGCTCGCGGGGGTCCTCGGCGTCCTCGCCGTCCTCGTCCTCGGCGGCGGCGCGCTCCTCGCGGATCTCCTCGACGCGCTCCCGGAAGGAGGGTTCCTCGTCGGTTGCGTTGTCCTCGTCGCTCGTGTCGTTGTCGTCCTCGGACATGGGTGCGGGTTCACAATCACGACGGAAAACGGTTGGCTTTCGGCTACTCGAAGGTGCCCAGGCTCGCCTGGCGATCGTCGGCGTCGGCGCCGGCGGTGACCTCGTGGCCGACGAGGTCCCGCAGGTCGACGGCGTAGGTGGTGCCGCCCCGCTCGAGGACCAGGACCCGGCCCTTGACGCCGCGGACGGTCCCGGTCGCGGCCGTCGTCGCGATCGGCTGCCGCGAGAGGGCGACCCCGTACTCGAAGGCGTAGGTCTCGATCGGGTCGTACTCCTCGAGCAACGCCTCCCAGGCGGCGTCATCGACCCCGTGGTGCAGTCCCGCGACCTTCGTGGGCACCCGCACCCGGTCGCCGAGCGCCTCGGCGATCCCGGCCTCGATCCGGCGGGCACGCCGCCCCGTGTCGACGGTGCGGATGTGGGCGCCGCGATCGGCGCCCTGCTCCTGGAGCCGGGTCTCGAGCCGCCAGGACCGGGTGACTCCGACCTTCCAGACGTCCGGGGCGAACGCCGCCAGATACACCGCATGCTCCTCGCGACACGCCGGCAGCGGCAACGCACAGTCCCCGGTACACCGGGCACACGCCCACCGGTGGGTGTGTCGGTCACAGTACGGCGCCGTCTCGACCGGACACGGCGTGTGCTCGGTCTCCTCGACGACGCCGGCACAGTGTCGCTCCCCCAGCGAGTAGGACAGCGTCGTCTCCGCGGTCAGCGGCACCCGCTCGATCGCGCCGTCACTGGCCAGCACCAACGCCGCCCCCGGGGCGGCTTCGTAGCCGACGACCTGCACGCTGTGGCGTAGGCGACGCCGGGTCAAAGGCGTGCCGTTGTCCTCACGCGAGTTCGTCGGCGAGTTCCGCGGCGGCGCGTCGCACCGCCGCGTCGCTCTCGATCGTCGGTTCCCACCCGTTGTCGGCGAGCTTCTCGATGCTCAACCGCATCCGGGGGACGTCACCCGTCCAGCCCCGGTCCCCGCCCGTGTACTCGTAGCTCGGGTCGACGCCGAGGACGTCACACACGATGTCCGCGACGGTCGTCACCGACGTCGTCGTCTCGGTCCCGAGGTTGAAGACGTTGTACGGCGCGGTCGTCGACTCGACGACGTGACACATCGCGTCGACACAGTCGGTGACGTGGAGGTAGGACTTCTCCTGGCGGCCGTCCCCGAGGATCTCCAGGGTCGACGGGTCCTCGTGGAGCTTCTCGATGAAGTCCGCGATGACGTTCCCGCGTTGGCCCGGGCCCACGATGTTCGCGAACCGGTACACCCACGCCTGGATGCCATGCGAGTGGGCGTACGTCGAGATCAGGCCCTCGTCGGCGATCTTGCTCGCCCCGTAGACGCTGATCGGTTCGAGCGGGCCGTGGTCCTCCGGGGTGGGCCGGGGGGCCTCCCCGTACACCGTCGAGGAGGAGGTAAACGCCAGGCGGTCGACGCCAACCGAGTGCATCCGCTCGAGGAGGTTGTAGGTGATGGCGGTGTTGTCCTCGAACTGGCGGCGCGGCCGGTCGTCGTTGGGGTCCGACCACGCCGCGAGGTGGAACACCCCATCCAGGTCCGGGGTGAGGACGTCGGCGACGTCGTCCGGGTCGGTCAGATCGGCCGCCCGGAACGTGGCCGCGGCCGGCACCCGCGCGGGGTCGGCCCGCGAGTGGTCGGCGACCACGACGTCGTTGCCCCGGTCGATGAGGGTCCGGGCGAGGTGGGGGCCGATGAACCCGGCGCCCCCCGCGATCAGCAACCGCTTCTCGGACAGCTCCATACCCGAGGCCTGTCCCGGCCCCGCGCAAGTGTTTTCCGGTCCGGCCATGGCCCGAACCGTTCATACCGTCGGCCCCCGAACCCCGGACCGCATGGAGGACGAACCCGCGGTCGTGGTGTTGCGACTCGGCCACCGCCCCGGCCGGGACGACCGCATGACCACCCACGTCGCCCTCACCGCCCGCGCACTCGGCGCCGACCGCGTCGTCCTCCCGTCGGCCGCCGGGGACGCCGTCGCCACCGCCGAGGACGTCACCGACCGGTTCGGCGGCCCCTTCACCGTCGACGCCGTCGACACGCCCCGCACCGTCCTCCAGGCGTGGCCCGACACCGTCGTCCACCTCACGATGTACGGCCAACCGCTCCAGACCGAACTCGAGGCCGTCCAGGCCGCCCACCGCGCGGGCCCGGTCCTGGTCGTCGTCGGCGCCGAGAAGGTGCCCCGCACGGTGTACGAGCGGGCGGACTGGAACCTCGCGGTCACCAACCAACCCCACTCCGAGGTCGCCAGCCTCGCCGTGTTCCTCGACCGGTTGTACGACGGCCGCGAACTCGACCGTCCCTGGCGGGACGCCACACGAGAGGTGATCCCCCAGGCCGACGGGAAACGCGTCGATGACGTCGACTGACGCCGTCGCGGCCACCCGATGGTTTTAACCGGGCGAGTCCCGCAGAGTCAGGCAATGGCTTTTGAGGACCTCCTGGAGGACCCGGTCGTCCAGAAGTACCTCCACGAACTCGTCGGGCCCACGGGCATGCCGGTCGCCGCCGCCCCACCCGACGGCGAGGTCACCGACGAGGAACTCGCCGAACGCCTCGGCCTCGAACTCAACGACGTCCGCCGCGCCCTGTTCATCCTCTACGAAAACGACCTCGCCACCTACCGCCGACTCAGGGACGAGGACTCCGGGTGGCTCACCTACCTCTGGACCTTCGAGTACGACAACATCCCCGGGAACCTCCACGACGAGATGGACCGCTTGCTCGACGCCTTAGAGGAGCGTCGCGAGTACGAACGCGACCACGAGTTCTACCTGTGTGAGGTGTGCTCGATCCGGTTCGAGTTCGAACAGGCCATGGACCTCGACTTCGAGTGCCCCGAATGCGGGTCGCCACTCGACGCCATGGAGAACGACCACCTCGTCGACGCGATGGACGAACGGATCGAGGCACTGCGCACGGAACTCGGCGAATCCCGCCCCGAACTCGAAGCCTGATGGTCGTTCTGGCCACGAAGATCTACGTCGCCGGAGACGCCCGTGACCGCGCCCTCCAGGCCCTGGACGCGATGGTCGCAGACACCATCGGCGACCTCGCCGTGACCTGGGAGATCGGCGTAAGCCACGACGACTTCCCCAGTGTCACCGTCGAGGGCGAGGACGCCACCGTCGCCCGGAACGCCCTCCGCGACCAGTGGGGCGCCATCACCCCGACCCACGACAGAGGCGACGTCCTCGTCGGCACCCTCGAGACCTGGGACGACTCGGGGTTCGTCCTCGACGCCGGCGAACAGTTCCAGGTCCCCCCCGACGGCCTCGACCTCGGCCCCGGCGCCCCCGACCAGATCCGGACCCGGTTCGGCCTCGTCCAACACCTCCCGATGCGGGTCGTGGCCGCGGACCCGCCCCGGTTGGCCGACGCCGAACGTGACCGCCTCTACGACTGGCGTCGCGGCCCCGACCGCGTCAACGTCAACAGCGTCACCCGCGGCGAGGTCCGGGCCACCATCAACCGCGCCGGCCACGCCGAGGACATCGTCACCGTCGAACGCCTCGGCCTCCTCGAACACTCCATCGTCTGCCGGGAGGGCACCGACGCCCCCGGCATCCTCGCCTCGATCGGCGACTACCTCCCCGCGGAACTGTTGTGTGTCGTATGAGACGCATCGCCGCCATCGCCGTCCTCGCCGCCCTGGTCGTGACCAGTGGCTGCCTCGGCGGGGGCGGCATCACCCAGGAGGACCTCGACGAAGACGCCACCTACAACTGGTCGACCACCACGACGGTGCAGTACAACGTCACCGGCGCCACCTACCAGGCCATCACCGTCATCACCGACGGCACCCCCGTCGAGGCCTACCGCGTCACCGAGTTCTCCGGCGAACAACCCATCCAGGTGTCGGCCGTGCGGTTCCGGTACCCCAACGGGTCGGTCACCACCGTCAACGTCTCCGCCATCGACCAGACCGACGGCCGCACCATCATCACGCCACCCGCCAACGAGGGGCGGCTGGCCTACACCGCCCAGTCCTTCCCGAAGGAGTTCTCCGTGGGCGTCCACCGCGAGGGCTCCTACGAGGTGATCTTACCCCCGAGTATGCGAATCGGCATCCCGTTGCTGGGCACGATCAGCCCCGGCGGCGCCGACCGCACCGTCGTCGACGACCGCGTCCACCTGCGGTGGGACAGCCTCGCCGGCGGCGACATCGCATTGACCTACTACCTCGAACGGGACTTCTGGCTGTTCGCCGGCCTCGTCGGCGGCCTCGCGATCATCGCCGTCATCGGCGTCATCTACTTCCGCATCCGCATCCGCCGCCTCGAGGACGACCGCCGCGAGGCCGGACTCGACCACGAGGAGTGAGGATGCCAGTACCCATATATCGGTCCCGGCCGAACCCGCGGTATGCGCGTCGCGGTGGTGACCGTCGGCGACGAGTTGCTCGTCGGTGACACCATCAACACCAACGCCGCCTGGCTGGGCCGGGCCCTCACCGAGACCGGCGCGACCGTCTGCCGCACCGTCACCATCCCGGACGACGAAGGCGAGATCGCCGCCACCGTCGCCGACCTCGCCGCCACCTACGACGCGGTCGTCGTCACCGGCGGACTCGGCCCCACCCACGACGACCGCACCATGGCCGGGGTCGCCGCCGCCTTCGACCGCGACCTCGTCGACCACCCCGACGCCATCCACTGGTTCGAGACGGAATCGGAGTACGTCGCCGCCGACCTCGACCCCGGCACCACGCGACTGCCGGCCGACGGCCGCTTCCTCCCGAACCACGCCGGCGTCGCCCCCGGCGTCGTCGTCGAGAACGTCTACGTCCTCCCCGGGGTCCCCACCGAGATGCAGACCATGTTCGAGACCATCGCCGAGGAGTTCGGCGGCCCCGGCCGCCACGTCGAGATCGTCCTCGCCGACGAACCGGAGAGCCGCCTCGTCGACCGCATCGACGCCGTCCGACAGCGGTTCGACGTCACCGTCGGCAGCTACCCCGGCGACCACGTCAGACTGAAACTCATCGGCGCCGACCCCGCCGAGGTCGAACGCGCCGCCACCTGGCTGCGGGACCGGGTCGAACCCGTGCCCGACGACTAGCGGTACAAGGAAAACAGCCACGCGATCGTGACCAGCAACCCGACCACCACGACCGCCCACCCGACGAGGTTCGCGAACGCCACGTCCCCCGCGGTCACCCCGCCCGCCGAGAGCACTGTCATTGTCGGCGGTTCCCGCGGGGGCACAATAAGCGTTCAGGACCCCGGTCCCGGGCCGGGGTGAGCCGCGACACTTTTCGAGCGGGGTCCCCAACACCGGCCGTATGCGGGTCGGGTTCGTCGTCAACCCCATCGCCGGGATGGGGGGTCGCGTCGGCTTGAAGGGCACCGACGGCAAGGTCGCGGAGGCCCGGGCCCGCGGCGCCGAACCCCGCGCCCCCGACCGCGGCAAGGCGGCACTGACCGCCCTCCGGGATCGTGACCCCGGGGCGACGGTCCTGACCTGGGGTGGGGCGATGGGTGCCGACGCGGCCGCCGCGGCCGGCCTCGACGCCGAGATCCTCGGCGACCCCGAGACCGCGGAGACGACTGCGGCCGACACCCGCGCCGCCGTCGCCGCGTTCCTCGAGGCCGGCGTCGACGTCGTCCTGTTCGTCGGCGGGGACGGCACCGCCGTCGACGTCGCCGAGACCATCGCCGACGCCGACGCCGAGACGCCCATGCTCGGCGTCCCCGCCGGGGTGAAGGTGTTCTCTGCGGTGTTCGCGGTGACGCCCCGGGCCGCGGGCCGCATCGCCGTGGACTTCGACCGCACCGAGCGCCGCGAGGTCAACGACATCGACGAGGCCGCCTATCGGGAGGGCACCGTCCGGGCGACGCTGCGCGCGGTCGCGACCGTCCCCGTCGCCGATGACCTCCAGGGCAGCAAACAGCTGCACGCCGGCAGCGTCGAGGGGCTCGCCGCCGGCGTCGCCGAGGAACTCGACCCGGACACCACCTACGTCTTCGGGCCCGGCGGCACCGTCGGCGCCATCGAGACCGCACTCGGCATCGACCCCTCGCCGCTCGGGGTCGACGTCTGGCGGGACGGCACCCTCCTGGTGCGGGACGGCAGCGAAGCCGACATCCTCGGTGCACTCGGGGAGACCAACGTCGTCATCGTCTCCCCCGTCGGGGGCCAGGGGTTCATCTTCGGGCGGGGCAACGCCCAGCTGTCCCCGGCCGTCCTCGACCGGTGTACGGTCCAGGTCGTGGCCTCCCGCGCCAAACTCGACGAGATCGGGGTGTTGCGCGTCGACACCGGGGACGACGCCCTCGACGACCGGCTCCGGGGCTGGGTCCGGGTGCGGGTCGGTCGGTTCGAACACCGGATGATGAAGGTCGTCTAACCGATCGGTCCCGGCGCTTTCCGGGCCTCCAACGGGTTCCGGGACGCGACCCCACACGGGAACGCGGGATGTTCGATCAGGTGCCACACCACCATGTGCCGTCGGGACCCCGTCACCCCGAAGGCCTCGACGTCGGCGGCGCCGAACACCGTCGGCAGCTCCCGGTACCGGTCACACAGGTTGTCGAACCCCTCGAAGACCGTGGAGTTCCCCGACGAGTCGGCGGTGCGGCGACTCACCACGTAGCTCCCGTCGGGGCGATGGGTACCCGCCGTCCGCAGGAACGTTTCCCGCGCCGTCAACGCGTCCGCGACGGCCTCCTGGAGGGCCATGGCCGCCGCCCGCGAGAGGACGTGGGTGTCGCCGGCGACGGTCACCCTGATCGATTCGTCGGCGACCGTGGCATCGACACGACGCTCAGCGGAGAACGCGACCCGGAGACTGGCTACTCCGTGCCATACGTCACGGCATTGGGGCGTCGGTGATAAATGCTCCGTCCGGGTCGGACAGCGCGAGGATGCCGTCGTCGGTCGTCGTCGTGGTCGTGGTGGTGGCCCCACCGTCGTCGCCGCTGGTCGTGGTGGTGGTCGTGTCGTCGTCGGCGTCGGTGGTGTTTGCCGTCCCCGCACCGCCACCGCCGAACAGGTCCGTCTCGATGCGTTGCTCGTAGGCCAGCTGGTCGAGGGGCACCGTCACCGTCTCCAGGTCACCGGCCGAGACGGTCGCCCCGAAGTCGATGCGGAGGGCCGTGACCTGCCCGTTCTGGAGGTGGGACACCCACCACTCGTCGAACTTCTGGGTGTCCATCGCCAGCGTCGCCCGGACCGTCTCGGTCTCCCCCGGCGGGATCGTGTACGGGTCCTCGGTGGCGCCGGCCCCCATATCGATGTCGTTCATCGTGATGTCGTACCGGAGCTCGGTGATGGTCAACGCGTAGGACTTCGGGTTGTACACCACGAAGGAGACGTTGATCTCGGTGGTCTCGTTCGAGACGGCTGCCCACGACGCGTTCTGCTGCCGGATGATCGCGACCGGGTCCTCGATCGGGGGTTGGTTCGCGTTGATGTCCCGGTCCTCGGAGGTGTTGAACGACCCGAGGATGTCGGTCTCGATCTCGCGTTGGACGGGGGTGCGGGAGGTCGACAGGCCGAAGCCGCTGTCGACGAGGGCGGTCACCTCCAGGTCGGTGGTCTCCCCGTTCCGGATGTGGGTCACCCACCAGTCCGGGATCTTGTTGTTGTCGAGGAAGGTCTGCAGCCGGATCGAGGAGTTCTCGGTCCCGATGCCGACCCCGTGTTTGGCGCCGGTCGCCATCTCGACGTCGTTCATCGTCACCGTGTAGTCGATCGTGACGGTGCCCAACCCGATCCCGATCGGGTTCGGATTGTGGACGGTGACGTCCGTGACGATCTCGGTGGTGGAGGCATTGACCGTCCCGAAGGCGTTGCTCACGCTGACGATGCTGGGCACGCCGAACACGCCGGCCAGGAACAACACGACGACCAGGAGAATCACCGCGCCGATGACGGTGCCCGCGATCCGGAGTTTGCTGCCCAGGAACGTCTCGCGCAGGTCCATTACCGGGTGGAGGGGTGTCGACACCCGAAAGCCTTCCGGGTCGAGGCGACCGAGTTAAGTCCCCGTCGGCGGAATGTCAGGACATGAGTGCGGAGTCGACGGACGTCGGCATCGGCGTCACCGTCCTGTTCGCGGTGCTCGCCGCCGGCAGCGTCCTCCTCACCGTGGTCGCTCCGACCCAGGCTTACTCCGCGATCGGGTTCGGGGCCGCGGTGACGTTCGGGTCGTTGGTGTTGGTCGCCCAGCACTGGGCGGCGGCCACCACCCCGAGCGACAGTCATTAAACGGTTCGCTCGCCTAGGGGGACGCGATGAGCGAGATCACCGAGGACGAACGACGCATCCTGTCCCATCTGCGGGAGAGCGTCGAGCGGGGGGAACGGTACTTCCGTGCGAAGAACATCGCCTCAGCCCTCGGCCTCTCCGCGAAACAGGTCGGTGCCCGCCTCCCGCGCCTCGCCGAGAAGACCGAGGAGGTCGACATCGAGAAGTGGGGGCGGTCCCGGTCGACGACCTGGCGCGTCGAACCCGCCTGAGCACACCCCGCCTTTTTGGGGGTTCCCACCGGAGCCATACCCGATGACGGTACGGGTCACCCGGACGTTCGAGTTGCCGATCCCGCCAGACCGGGTCTGGGCCTTCATCGCAGAACCCGAGAACCGGGCGGCGGCCATCAGCGTCGTCGACCGGTACGAGACCACCGGCGACGGCGAGACCACCTGGCACGTCCGGCTCCCCATCCCGCTGGTCGATCGCACCGTCGCCGTCCGCACCCGTGACGTCGAGGTCGACCCACCGACCCACGTGAAGTTCGTCGGTCGGTCATCGGCGCTGCAGGTCACCGGCGAACACACCGTCGAACCCACCGCCGACGGCAGTCGCCTCGTCAACGAGTTCGTCGTCGACGGTCGCCTCCCCGGCGTCGAGACGTTCTTCCGCCGCCGCCTCGACGACGAGCTCGACAACCTCGAACGGGCGCTCCTCGACGCGGAGGGGACCACGACGTGAACCTCGCCCTCGCCCAACTCGAGATCGGGGCCGGCGCCGTCGCGGCGAACGTCGACCGCGGCGTCGACGCCGTCGAGACCGCCGCCGACCGCGGCGCCGACCTCGTCGTCCTCCCCGAACTGTTCAACGTCGGGTTCTTCGCGTTCGATGCCTACGCCGACGCCGCCGAACCGATCGACGGCCCGACCCACGACCGCCTCGCGCGGGCGGCCCGGACCAACGACGTCGCCGTCCTCGCCGGCAGCCTCGTCGAAGACCTCGCGGCGACACGGGCGACGACCGAGGTGCCGGTCCCGGCCGACACCGGACTGGCCAACACCGCCGTCCTCTACGACCGCAGCGGCGACCGTCGCCTGGTCTACCGGAAACACCACCTCTGGGGTTACGACTCCCGGGAGGCCGACCTCCTGGAACCGGGGGACGGCCTCGAACTCGCGGACCTCGACGGATTCACCGTCGCCGCGACCACCTGCTACGATCTGCGGTTCCCCGAACTGTACCGCACATTAAGCGCCGCCGGCGCCGACCTGTTCCTGGTGCCAAGCGCCTGGCCGTACCCCCGCGTCGAACACTGGACGACCCTGTCCCGCGCCCGCGCCATCGAGAACCTCGCGTACGTCGCCACCGTCAACGGCGCCGGCACCATGGGGGACACCACCCTCTGTGGCCGGTCGACGGTGTACGACCCCTGGGGCACCACCGTCGCCAGCTCCGGCGACGCCCCCGAGCTGGTCAGCGCCGACATCGACCCCGACCGCGTCGCGGAGATCCGCGGGGAGTTCCCGGCGTTGGACGACCGTCGAACGCGAGATTTTTACGTGCGCTCGCCCTAGGGACAAACGCCGACGATGACGCTTTTCTCGTCAGAGTCGGCATGGCCACGCCTCGAGGCCCAAGGCGGCACCCACTCCACCACACACCCGCCGCCACCCCTCACCACCCGCTGTTCATACCCTCCACCAGTGAGAAGGCCGCCACAGCGGACGGTGGGGCTCAGTCGTCGCCGGTCTTGATGTCCGCCGACAGCCCCTGGGCCATCGTGATCTCCTTGGAGTTGTTCATCGTCCAGGCGGTGCGCTCGGTGACCGCCTCGATGACCTCCCGGGCGCTCGGGTAGCCGTTCCCGGACTTCTTCACGCCGCCGAACGGTAACTGGACCTCCGCCCCGATACACGGGAGGTTCGCGTACGCCAACCCGACCTCCGCGTGATCGCGGTAGTAGTTGATCTGGCGGTAGTTCTCGGAGATGACCGCCCCCGCCAACCCGTACGGGGTGTCGTTGTGGATGTCGACGGCGCGCTCGATGTCGCCGCTGTACTCCAGCAACGCCACGTGGGGGCCGAACACCTCCTCCCGGATGCAGCGCAGGTCCTTCGAATAGTCGATCTCGTAGACGAACGGCCCGATCCAGTACCCGTCCTCGTGGCCCTCCGGGATCTCCGCGTCGGCCAGGTCCTCGCGGTCGACCAGGACGTTCGCGCCCTCCTCGCGGGCGAGTTCGTTGTACCGGTGGAACTTCTCGATCTGGCCCTCGTCGACGACCGGCCCCATGAACGTGTCCTCGCTGAGTGGGTCGCCGACGGCGACGTCCTCGGCGATGTCGACGAACCGCGCCTTGAACTCGTCGTAGACGTCCTCGTGGACGATCAACCGCTCGGAGGAGACACAGCGTTGCCCCGTCGTCTTGAACGAGGACATCACCGCGGCGTGGACCGCGACGTCGAGGTCGGCGTCCTCGGTGATGACGATCCCGTTTTTCCCACCCATCTCGCAGGCGGCGAGTTTCCCGGGTTCGCCACCGACCTTCGAGGCGACCTCCTGCCCGACCTCCGCCGACCCCGTGAACAGTACCGTGTCGGTGCGGTCGTCGTCGACGATCGCGGCGCCGGCGTCCCCGAACCCCTGCACCATGTTGAACACCCCGTCCGGGATGCCGGCGTCCTCGAACATCTCCGCGATGATCTCCCCACACCACGGCGTCTGCTCGGCGGGCTTCCAGACGACGGTGTTGCCCTCGACGAGGGCGACGGCCATGTGCCAGAACGGGATTGCGACCGGGAAGTTCCAGGGCGTGATGCAGCCGACGACCCCGCGGGGCTTCCGGCGCATGTAGGAGTCCTTGGCCGCCACCTCGCTGGGGACGACGTCACCGTGTGGGTGGCGGGCGTTCCCCGCCGCCCATTCGACCATGTGGTAGGCCTCCACGACGTCGGCCCGGCCCTCGCTGATCTCCTTGCCACACTCCTTGGTGACGATCTCGCCGAGCTCGTCGGTGCGGTCACGGAGCTCGTGATAGATGTCCCAGAGGTGGTCGGCCCGATCGATGTAGGACAGCTCGCGCCACGCCGTCTCGGCGGCATCGGCCGCGGCCAGGGCCGCGTCGACGTCCGCCGGGGTCCCTCGGTGGAAGGTGCCGAGGACCTCACCCGTCGCCGGGTCGATGGAGTCGAAGGTCTCCGTCCCGGTCCCCTCGACCCACTCCCCGTCGATGTAGTGTCGGGAAGGCTCCTGAACTTGCTCGCTCATAGTCCGTCCGAACGTGGCCCGGCGAACCTCTTAAGACTCCCCCTCAGTCCGCCCGCGTCTCGATGGTGCCCTTGACCTCGGCCGCGTCGAAGTCGTGGTCGGGGCGGATGTTCACGAAGTCCAGAAACTCCCGCGCCGCGAGGAGGTCGTCGATCTCGTAGGCCGACAGCGCCGCCTCCACAGCCGCATCCGCCCCCACGTGCGGGGCGAAGGCGCCGAGAGCACACGCGATGTCGTAGGGTTTCGCCCCCTCGATGGCGTCGGGCTCGACGCTGGTCGCATCGATGACGTACACCTCACCCCCGGACACCAGGAGGTTCTCGCCACGGAGGTCACCGTGGGCGAGGCCGTTGGCGTGCATCGTCGCCAACATCTCGAACACGGTCGGGGCCCATGCCCCGATCTCCTCGACCGCGAGTTCGTCGAGGGGGCTGAACGCCGGCAGGTACTCCAGTACCAACACCCCGAGGTCGTCGACGCCGAACGCCTCCACCGGTTCCGGGACGTTCACCCCAATGTCCCGCATCTGCTCGGTCGCCGCCAACTCCCGCTCAGCCATCGCCGCCGGCGAATCGACCGCCTCGAAGAACCCCGCCGTCCCACTCGAGAACGCCCCCAGATTCCGCCCCGCCGTGAACAACCGGTGGACGACCGCGTTCTGCGGGGACACCACCTTCACGAAGTACTGGTCGTTCAACACCAGCGGCGTCGACAGCCAGTTCTCCGCCTCCAGGAACCGGATGTGCACCGGGTCGAACCCGTACCGGTCACCGAGTTCCTCGGCCACCCGCTCGAGGGCCGCCCACGGAACGCTTCCCCGGAGGAACTGGCGGATGCTCACACCCCGGGATGGGGCTGCCGGGGTATAGGTCTCCCGGCCCGTGTCGGTGACTTTATCTCCGGTGTCGCCCACCCACCGCCCATGGACTTCGAGCTTCCAGACGAGCACCGGATGATCCGGGACACCGTCCGGGAGTTCTGCACCGAGGAGATCGCCCCCCTCGCCCAAGACATCGAGGAGGCCCACCGGTTCCCCGAGGAGATCTTCGCCGAGCTCGCCGACCTCGACATGATGGGCGTCCCGGTCAGCGAGGCCTACGGCGGCCTCGGCGGCGACCAGTTGCTGTACGCGTTGGTCACCGAGGAACTCGGGCGGGTGTCGGGCAGCATCGGCCTCTCGTATGCCGCCCACGTCTCCCTCGCCTCGAAACCCATCGAGTTGTTCGGCACCGACGCCCAGAAGGAGCGGTGGCTCCGCCCGCTCGCCGAGGGCGAGCACCTCGGGGCGTGGGCGTTGACCGAACCCGGGTCGGGGTCGGACGCCTCGAACATGTCGACCACCGCCGAACCAGAGGGGGACGGCTGGGTGTTGAACGGCACCAAGCAGTTCATCACCAACGCCAGCGTCGCCGGCTCGATCCTGGTGAAGGCCGTCACCGACCCCGACGCCGGCTACGACGGCATCTCGACGTTCATCGTCGACCCCGCGGCCGACGACGGGTTCGAGGTCACCACCGTCTGGGACAAGCTCGGGTTGAACGCCTCCCCCACCTGTGAGATCCAGTTCGACGACTGCTATCTCCCCGCCGACCGGGTGCTCGGCGAGGTCGGGGAGGGCTGGTCCCAGGCGATGAAGACCCTGGACGGGGGCCGCATCTCGATCGCCGCGTTGTCCACCGGCCTCGCCCAGGGCGCCTACGATGCCGCCGCGGCCTACGCCACCGAACGCGAGCAGTTCGGCCACCCGATCTCGGAGTTCGACGCCATCCGGGACAAACTCGTCGGGATGCACCGCAAGATCGAGCGGTCCCGCCTGCTCACCCATCGGGCCGCCTGGCGCTACGACGAGGGCAAAACCGTCACGCGGGAGTCCGCCCTCGCCAAACTCGAGGCCAGCGAGGCCGCCCGCGAGGTCGCCGAGGACGCCGTCCAGACCCTCGGCGGCTACGGGTACACCACCGACTTCGCCCCACAACGGTTCTTCCGGGACGCCAAACTCATGGAGATCGGGGAGGGCACCAGCGAGATCCAACACGTCGTCATCGGCCAGGAACTCGGGTTCTGAGCCGCGGTCAGGGCCAGGTGCCCTTGTCCGCGTACGCGTCCACGACTCGCTGAATCGCGACCGTGTACGCCGCGATCCGCATCGTCGGCACCTCCAGGGTCTCGTAGGCCTCGACCAGGTCCTCGAAGGCGCCCGTGATCACCTGTTCGAGTTCGTCGTTCACCCGGTCCTCGGTCCAGTAGAACCGTTGCCGGTTCTGCACCCACTCGAAGTACGACACCGTCACCCCGCCGGCGTTCGCGAGGATGTCCGGCACGACCACGACCTCGCTGTCCGCGAGGACGTCGTCGGCGTCCGGGGTCAACGGTCCGTTGGCGGCCTCGACGATGACGTCGGCACTGACCTCCCGGGCGATCGACTCGTCGATGGCGTTCTCCAGGGCCGCTGGGACGAGGAGGTCGACGTCCATCGTGAGCAGGGCCTCGTTGGAGACCTCCTCGATCGCCGCCTCGTACCCGGTGACCGACCCGGTGTCGGTCTTGAACTCCTTGACTGCACGGGTGTCCAGGCCGTCGGGATTGTAGATCGCGCCACTGGAATCACTGACCGCGACGACGTCGGCGCCCAGATCGTCGATGAGGATCGCCGCCACCGACCCCGCGTTCCCGTAGCCCTGGACGGCGACCGACGCCCCCTCGATCTCCCGGTCGAGGTAGTCGAAGACCTCCCGGGCCGCGAGCATCACCGACCGCCCCGTCGCCTCCACCCGGCCCTCGCTGCCGCCGCTGCCCACGGACTTTCCGGTGATGACGCCGGGCTCGGTCGTGTCCTCGAGGGTCTCGTAGGTGTCCCGGATCCAGTTCATCTCCCGTTGGCCGGTGTTGACGTCCGGCGCCGGGATGTCCCGGTCCTCCCCGATGAACGGGCGCAGCTCCGTCGCGAACGAACGGGTCACGCGCTCGAGTTCGGCGGCGCTGTAGTCGTCCGGGTCGATGGTGATCCCGCCTTTCCCCCCGCCGTACGGGATGTCGACGACCGCACACTTGTACACCATCCACCCCGACAGGGCCTTGACCTCGTCGCGGGTCACCCCCGGGTGATACCGGATCCCGCCCTTGTACGGGCCGCGGTCCCCGTTGAACTGGGACCGGTAGGCCGGGAACGTCTCGATGGTGCCGTCGTCCATCCGCACCGAGAGTGTCGTCTCGAGGACGCGTTCCGGGTGTTTCAGGCGGTTCATCACGTCGTCGGCGACGTCGATGTAGGCGGCGGCGTCGTCGAGTTGCTCCTGGAGGCTCTCGAAGGGGTTGGACTCGCCTGACATATTCAGAACCGACCCGCGGCCGGCGAATAAAGCTGACGACACGCCGTTCACCCGCTGCCGTCACGGGGTTAGTGCCGGTCGACGTCTCCCTGGGCGCGGTCGAGGACCTGTTCGGCCCGCGCGATCAACGGCGCGTCGATCATCTCGTCGTCGACCCGGAACACGCCCTCGCCCTCGTGGGCGTCCCGGGCCGCGAGGACGCGTTCGGCCCACGCCACCGTCTCGGGGTCGGGGGTGAACGCATCCGTGATCGGTCCCACCTGGTCGGGGTGGACCGCGAGTTTCCCGTCGAACCCGAGGCGGGCGGCGAACCGCGCCTCCGCCCCCAGTCCGTCGGTGTCCTCGAGGTCGGTGTACACCGTGTCGATGGCGTCGACCCCCGCGGCACTGGCGGCGATGACCACCCGCTGGCGGGCATAGAGGAGTTCGGTCCCGTCGGCGGTGCGGGTGGCGCCGATGTCGGCGGCCAGGTCCTCGCCACCGAAGACCAGGGCCGCCGTCGGGGCCGCGGCCGCGATCTCCGGGGCGGCCAACACGCCGGCCGCCGTCTCGACCAACGCCAGGATGGGGGCGTCGAGCCCGTGTTCGTCCAGCAACCGGTCGATGGTCTCGACGTCGGCGGCCCCGGTGACCTTCGGCACCATGACGCTGTCCGGGGCGCCTCCGGCCAGGACGGCCGCCAGGTCGTCGTCGGCCGCCACCCCCGTCGGGTTGACGCGGAGACACACCTCCGCGTCCGGGTCGAAGTCGGGGTCCCCCAGGACCGCAGCGATAGCCTCACGCGCCGCCGGTTTCTCGGCGGGGGCGACCCCGTCCTCGAGGTCGAAGACGAGGACGTCGGCACCGCTGTTCGGTGCGTTCCGCAGGAGTGTGGGCCGGTCTCCCGGCGAGAACAGGACGCTTCGTCGGGCCATGCCGGTACACTGGGTCGCCGGCGCCCGAGAAGCTTACGTCCGCCGCAGGGCGATCAGGGCCGCTGCGAGGAACGCGATCCCGGCAAGTGCCACCGTGAAGCCGGGGCCACCGTCACCGGACTCCGTCGTCGTGGTCGTCGTGGTGGTGGTGGTCGTCATCTCCTCCTCGATGGAGAGTGTCGCCTGAGCTTCCCCGCCTTCCTGGTTCGGTGCGACGTCCAGCAGCACCGGGTACTCGCCAGCGCTGTCCGGGTTGGTGACGCCGGACAGGACGAGGACGATCTCGTCGTTGGTGTTGAGCGTGACGTCGCCGCTCAGATTGAGGAACAGCGTCCGTCCGAAGTTGCTCGTCTCGACGCTGGCGATGCTCGAGTTGAGGTCGTCGTTGAGGTTCCCCGGATCGAAGTCGCCGTTGACGTCGATCCCGAACCGCTCGATGTCGGAATGCTCGATGTTCTCGACGTTAACGCCGGCGTACTGGAAGTTGACTACCAGTCCGGACGACGTTGTCTGGTTTGCCACCGTCGCACCGAAGGTATACGTCGTCGTCGCCCCCGGCGAGTTGTCTTCAGCCTGTACGAAGCCGTTCCATGCACCCATCGCCGTCCCGGTCGTCGCCGCGAGCACCACGATCGCGACGAGTAGGACACCACGCGCAGTCGGTTTCCCTGTCATGTTAGAGTTGTCAGCCGTGTTGGTTGGCAGTACTTGACACTTGCAGGCGACAGTCCTGCTCTCGTGTCAATATAATGTGCTCACCGGTCGGGTAAAAATACTTTATGGTACGGCTGGACGCGGGAGTGGCGCCGTCGTGCGGACTCGGGGTTTTTTCTCCCTGTCGTCGGTGGGTTCGGATATGCCCGGGCGGTACTACGGCGAATTCGAGGAGGGGGAGACGATCGTCCACGATCGACGACGCACCATCTCCGAGGCCGACAACCAACAGTTCTGTGATATGACCATGAACCAGCAGCCCCTCCACCTCGATGCCGCCTTCGCCGCCGACACCCAGTTCGGCGAACGCATCGTCAACGGCCTCTACACCATGGCGTTGGCCGTCGGCCTCTCCATCCCCGACACCACCGACGGCACCGTCGTCGCCAACCTCGGCTACGACGACGTCGAGCACCCGGCCCCCGTCTACCACGGCGACACCATCCGGGCGGAGTCGACGGTCGTCTCGAAACGCGAGACCAGCGACGGCGACCGCGGCGTCGTCACCATGCACGTCGAGGCCTACCGCGTCGAACCCGAGGCCGAGGACACTCTCGTCTGTGCGTTCGACCGCACCGTCCTCAGCGAGAAGGCACCGGCCTGACCCGGTTCAGAGGATCGTCCCGTGTTTCTTCTCGGGGCGGTGCTTCTCGACGTCCTCGTAGAACGCGAACCGCTCGACGAGCTCCTCGCGCAACGACGCCGGCGGTACGATCTCGTCGATCACCACCTCGCTGGCCATGCGGTGGGCGTCGATGTCCTCCCGGTACTCCTCCCGGAGTTCCGCCTCCACCCGCTCGCGCTCCTCGGGGTCGTCGATGTCGGCCAACCGGTTGGCGTACACCGCGTTGATCGCCGCCTCCGGCCCCATGATCGCGATCTCCCCCGACGGTAACGCGAGGGTGCTCTCCGGGTCGTAGGCCGGCCCCGACATCGCGTAGATCCCTGCCCCGTAGGCCTTCCGCACCACGACACACTGTTTGGGCACGGTCGCCGCCGACGTCGCGTAGATCATCTTCTTGCCCTGCTCGAGGATGCCGTCCTTCTCGACCTGGGACCCCGCCATGAATCCCGGCGTGTCACACAGGTACAGCAACGGGATGTTGTAGGCATCACACGTCCACACGAACTCCGCGGCCTTCTCGGCGGCGTCCGGGAAGATCGCCCCCGCACGCTGGGCGGGTTGGTTCGCGACGACGCCGACCGGTCGCCCGTCGATCCGCGCGAAGGCGGTGACGATTTCGGCGCCGTAGGCCGGCCGCAACTCGAAGAGACTGTCGCCGTCGACGACCCGCTCGAGGAGGTCGTGGACGTCGTAGGCGCGGTTGGGTGCCTCCGGCACCACCGCGTCGATCCCGGCCGGCGACGCCGTCGGGGGCTCGGCCGGCGCCCGCGGCGGGCGTTCGTCGGCGTTGTCCGGCAGATACGAGATGAGTTGGGCGACCAGTTCCCGGGCGTGTTCCTCGTCCTCGGCGACCAGGTCCGCACTCCCCGAGTGCTCGGTGTGGACCCGTGGCCCACCCAGCGTCTCGAGGTCGATCTCCTCGCCGGTCACCATCTCGACCATGCGCGGACTCGCGATCGCCATCGCGGACATCCCCTCGACCATCACCGTGAAGTCCGCGAACACCGGGGTGTAGGCCGCCCCCGCGATGCAGGGCCCGTACAGCACACAGACCTGCGGGACCCGCCCCGAGAGCATCGAGTGGTTGTAGTAGTACTTCCCGATACCCTCCCGATTGGCGAAGAACCCCGTCTGCTGGTCGATGCGGCCCCCGGAGGAGTCCATGAGGTACAACACCGGTGACCCGGTCTTCAGCGCGCGTTGCTGCAGCCGCAGGAACTTCTCGACGCCGCGTTCGGCCATCGACCCGGCCTTGACCGTGTAGTCGTTGGCCATAACGTGGAGGTCCCGACCCTCGAACTCCGCGACGCCCGTGAGCAAGCCGTCGGCGGGTAACCGCGTCCCGGGGTCGTACTCCTCGACGTCGGGGCTGTTCGGGTGCCACGCATCGAAGTTCGCGAACTTCCCGTCCTCGAAGGTCAGCCCGTCCTCGCCGAACCACAGCTCCAACCGGTCCCGGACGAACAGCTTCCCGTCGTCGGCGAGTCGTTCCCGGTACTTCTCCGGTCCGCCCTCGAGGATGTCCTCGATCTCCTCGCGTAACGCCTGCTCGCGGTCGGTGGGGTCGTAGTCCTCGTCGTCCCACGCGGGCGCCTCGCTCGTGGCGGGTTCCCTGGTCACCGCGGGGTCGGCGGCCTCACCGATGTACACCGCGACGCGCTCCCCGACGTGTTCGGCCAACGCCGCCGCGATGGCGCCTGCCTCGGCCTCCGAGGCGTCCGCGTCGATGCGTACGTCCATACGGGTACGGCCGAGGGTAACGGCATACCGTTTTCCCCTCGCGCCGACGGGTCAGTCCCCGAGGGCCGCCTCGAGCCGGTCGACGTACTCCGTGTTGCCCACGAAGGTTGGGGTGCGCTGGTGCAGCGCCGACGGCGACACCGTCAGCAGCGACCGCTCCCCGTCCGAGGACCGGCCCCCGGCGGCCTCGACGATGTACGCGATCGGCGCCGACTCGAACAACACCCGGAGTTTCCCCTCGGGCCGGTCCCGCAGCCCCGGGTAGCCGAAGATCCCGCCGTATGCAAGGACCTGGCTCACGTCCGCGATCATCGCGCCACCGTACCGCAGCTTCAGCTCCGTCTCGACCTCCCGCACGTAGGCCTCGAAGGCCGATGTCCAGTCCGGGACCCGACCCCCGAACCCGTACACCACCGGGTCGGTCGGCAGCGCCACCTCGTCGACGGGGCGGCGCTGTCCCTCCTCGATCACGGACTCCGTGACGGTGTCCCCGACCGCGGCCACCATCGTCGTGATCGGGCCATACAACACGAACGCCGCGGCCGCCAGGGCGGTCCCCGGTGCCGGCAACGACCTGTCGTAGACCCCGACCACGGTCCCCATCGGGTTGTTCGACCGCAGGTTCGAGGACCCGTCCAGCGGATCGACGGCCACACTGTATCCGGTCCCTGCATCGACGACGGTGTCCCGCTCCTCGCTGGCGTACGCTCCCACCGTGTCCAGCGCGGTCAGTCGGTCACACAGGAGGTCGTCGGCCCAGACGTCGGCGGCCAATTGCTCGTCGCCGGTGACGTTCTCCTCGCCGGTGCGTTGCCGTCGCCCCGGCAACCCGGCCCGGATCTCCGGGGCGGCCGCCGCCACGGTCGCGAGGATGTCCTCGACCATCTCAGATCCGGGTCAACGCCTCGTCGACACTGGCGTCCTCGAAGATGACCGCCTCGAGGGCGTCGAGCATCGCCCGGGGACGCTCGCGTTGCCAGACGTTCCGCCCCACCGCCAGGCCCGCCCCGCCGGCGTCCATGGTCTCCCGCACACTCTCGAGGAACGACCGGTCGTCGGTCTTCGACCCGCCGCTCATGATGACCTTCACCGGCCCCGCCGCGTCGACGGCCCACTCCATGGCATCCCGACTCCCGGGGTGTTTGATCTTCGCGACGTCGGCGCCCAGCTCCAAGGCCAGGCGGGCGGCGTACGCGATCACCCCGCTTTTCGTGTCGTTTTTCACGCCCTGCCCCCGGGGATAGGACCACATCACGACGGGGAGATCCGCGGCCCGCGCGGCCTCCTGGATCGACCGGAACTCCTCGGCCATCTCCACCTCGTGGTTCGAGCCGCCGTACAGCGTGTAGCCGACGGCGTCGGCGCCGATGTCCGCGGCGTACTCGACACTCCAGTTCACCGCCGAATCGTACTCGCCCATCCAGAGATTCGAGGTGCCGTTGACCTTCGCGACGAGGTTCACGGCGTCTGCATACGAGGGATAGTACGCCTCGGCCACCCCTTTCTGCACGGCGAGCCCGGTGACGGCGTCGTGGGTCGCGACGTCGAAGACCGTGTCGGGGTCCATGGTCGCGGGCACCGGATCGAAGTCCGTGGGCCCGTGTTCCAACCCGTGGTCATACGCCAGGATGAGGACCTTGCCATCGCGGGTGACCGGCGAGTCAGTGAGTGGGAGCATCGGTGGAGGCGACGGCCGCACACCCTATTATTCCTGTCGTTGTCTGGCCTCGGCGTGCCACTGCCCGACCCTGGCCGCCGACAGGTCCAGGGCCGCCGCCACGGCCTCGGGGTCGGCCCCCGCCAACGCCCGGACCGACGTGATGCCCGCCTCCGCCAGGGCCGCCGCCCGTGCCTCCCCGATCCCGTAGATGGCCGTGACCGGCGTCCGATCCGGGTCCCGCTCCCGACCGGGGCTTGACTGGGCCGCCTCGCCGGTGGGGATCTCCCGGTCGAGGGTCTCGGTCCAGTCGCTGGCACTGGCGGCGACCCACGCCCGTTCGCCCCGGTCCAACCCCCGGATCTGCTCGGCGCGGCGGTCCAGGTCCTCGCCCGCGGCCGCGTGCGCCCACGGCAGCGAGTGGGCGCGTCGCAACCGGGCGGCCACCCCCGGGTTCACGCCGGCGTCCCGGAGCTCGGCGTGGGTCACCCGCCGGTCACGGAGGTCCGCGGGCCCGATGCCGGCGGCCGCCAACACGGTGGCGGTGGCCGGCCCCACGAGGTGGACGTCTTCTAAGGCCGTGCCCTCCCCGGTCATCCCGTACCGCGTTGGTTACCCACCCCCCCATTGTAGTGTTTTCTCCGGGTGCCCTCGTGTCGGCAGGCTTAGGCCGTCGGCCCCACCACGTGACCGTATGCGTGACGTAGCCGCCATCCAGACCGTCGGCGTCGTCGGTGCGGGGACGATGGGCAGCGGCATCGCCCAGGTCGCGGCCACCGCCGGGTACGACGTCGTCATGCGGGACGTCGACGAGGCGTTGGTCGCGGACGGGTTCGCGACCATCGCCGACAGCCTCGACCGCCTCGTCGACCGGGACGCCCTCACGGCAGACGAGGCCGACGCCGTCCAGGACCGGATCACCGGCACCACCGACCTCGAGGCCCTCGCCGACTGCGACTTCGTCGTCGAGGCCGTCGTCGAGAACCTCGACGTCAAACGGGAGGTGTTCGCCGACCTCGACGCCCTCACCGACGACGACGTGGTGTTGGCGACCAACACCAGCACCCTCTCGGTCACCAGCATCGCCGCCGCGACCGACACGCCCGCAGCGGTCGTCGGCCTCCACTTCATGAACCCCGTCCCGATCATGGAGGGCGTCGAGGTCGTGGTCGCCGAACAGACCGATCCCGACACCGTCGCCATCGCCCACGACCTCGCCGCCGACCTCGATAAGACCACCTGGGAGTCCGAGGACAAACCCGGGTTCGTCGTCAACCGCGTGTTGATGCCCTGGATCAACGAGGGGATCCGCGCCTACGACGAGGGCGTCGCCACCAAGGCCGACATCGACCAAGGCCTCCGCCTCGGGACCAACGTCCCGATGGGGCCATTGGAACTCGCCGACCACATCGGGTTGGACGTCTGTCTCCACGCATCCCAGACCCTCCACGAGGAACTCGGCGACCGGTACGCCCCCGCGTACCTCCTCAAACGGAAGGTCGAAGCCGGCGACCTCGGCAAGAAGACCGGCGCCGGGTTCTACACCTACGACTGACCCGCGGTCCCGTCGGGATGCCAACAGTCAAGTCCGAACCCGCACCGTGGTCGGGTATGGACTTCAGCCTCAGCGCAGAGCAACGCCAGATCAAAGAGATGGTCGCGGAGTTCGTCGACGAGGAGGTCGTCCCCCGCGCCGCCGCGATCGACGAGTCCGACGAGTTTCCCGCCGCCCTCATCGAGGACATGGCAGAGTTGGGGCTCATGGGGATGCCGTTCCCCGAGGAGTACGGTGGTGCCGGCCTGGACTACCACGCCTACGCCATCGGCCTCGCGGAGATCGCCCGCGGCAGCGGCGGCGTCGGCACCATCGTCGCCGCCCACACGAGTCTCGCCGGGAACATGCTCTACGCGTACGGGACCGACCGCCAGAAGGAGACCTACCTCACCCCGTTGAACGAGGGGCGTGACATCGGGGCGTTCGCCCTCTCGGAGGCCGAGGCGGGCAGCGACGTCCCCGCGATGACCACGACCGCCGTCCCCGACGGTGACGGCTACCGCCTCGACGGCGGGAAGCTCTGGACCTCCAACGGGTCGGTCGCGGACACCGTCGTCGTCTTCGCGAAGACCGACCCCGACGCCGGCCACCACGGCATCTCCGCGTTCCTCGTCCGCCCCGAGGACGACGACGGCTTCATCGTCGAGAACACCGAGCACAAACTCGGGGACAAGGGCTGTCCCACCGCCGAACTCCGGTTCGACGACCTCCAGGTGCCCGCCGATCGGTTGCTCGGCGAGGAAGGCGACGGGTTCCGGCAGGCCCTCGAGACCCTCAACGGCGGCCGCATCACCATCGCCGCCCGATCGGTCGGCATCGCCCGCGCGGCACGGGACGCCGCCGTCGACTACGCCCAGGAACGCGAACAGTTCGACCAACCGATCGCGGAGTTCCAGTCCATCCAGCACAAGCTCGCGGACATGGACACCAAACTCCGGGCCGCGGAACTGTTGATGCACGACGCCGCCGACAAGAAGATCCGCGGCGAGTCGTTCATCAAGGCCGCCGCCCAGGCCAAACTCTACGCCTCCGAAATCTCCCGCGAGGTCGCCAACGAGGCCATCCAGGTCCACGGCGGGTACGGGTACACCACGGACTTCCCCGTCGAGCGCTACTACCGCGACGCCAAACTCAACGAGATCTACGAGGGCACCAGCGAGGTGCTGCGCAACACCATCGCCCGCCGTCTCCTCGGCTGACCCGGGCGAAAGGTACGTCACGGCCCCGGCCCTGTCTCCGGCATGGAGGACGCCGACACCCGCGCGGACGGGGACGTGACCGCCCGGTACTACACGACCGACACCGAACGGGTGCTGGCCTTCGACCGCGACGGCCGGACCGTCGCCATCACGCAGAACCGCGAGGGGTACGCCATGTTGAAGGTGCGGACCGCCGCGGACGGCGACGAACTCGAACGGTACTACGGGTTCGACATGGCCCTCGACCACGCCGCCGAACGCCTCGGTGTCTCCCCCGCACGGTTGCCCGTCCCCGACCCCGCGCGGGACATGGGGATGTGACCGCCGGACGGCGCTCACGGTTTCGCGAGGCTTTTGTCCCCATCGCCCCCTAGATTCGGGTATGACAGGAGTACGCGTCGCGGGGGTCGGGCTCACCGAGTTCGGGGTCCATCCCGAACGGACCACCCGGGACCTGTTCGCGGAGGCCGGGCTGGCCGCCCTCGACGATGCGGCCATCCCCCGCGACGACGTGGAGGCGGTCCTGTACGGGAACTTCATGTCCGAACTGTCGGAGCGACAGGGGCACAGCGGCCCCTTGATGGCCGAAGCCCTGGGGCTGTCGGTCCCGGCGACCCGCGTCGAGAGCGCGTGTGCCTCGAGCGGGATGGCCGCCCGCCTCGCGGTCCGCCAGCTCCGGGCCGGGGAGGCCGACGTCGTCGTCGTGGGCGGCGCCGAGCGGATGCACAACGTCAGCACCGCCCGCGCGACCGAGGCGCTGGCGATCGCCGCCGACGCCCTCTATGAGGTCTCCGCGGGCCTGACCTTCCCCGCGGCGTACGCGTTGATGGCCGAACGCTACTTCCAGGAGTACGGTGGCACCCACGAGGACCTCGCCCACATCGCGGTCAAGAACCACGCCAACGCCGTCGGCAACGACTACGCGCAGTTCCAACGCGAGATCAGCGTCGCGGAGGTCCTCGACGCCCAACCGATCGCCACGCCGCTGACGCTGTTGGACTCGTGTCCGATCACCGACGGCGCGGCGGCCCTGGTCCTGGTCAGCGAGGACTACGCCGCCGACCACGACGTCGCCACACCGGTCGCCATCACCGGGTCCGGGCAGGGCGGGGACCGGATGGCATTGGGCGACCGCGACTCGATCGCGCGGACCCCGGCGGCGACGGCGGCCGCCGAGGAGGCCTACGCCGACGCCGGTCGCGGCCCCGCGGACGTCGACCTCGCGGAGGTCCATGACTGTTTCACCATCGCGGAGGTCCTGGCCCTGGAGTCCCTGGGCCTGTTCGAGGAGGGGACCGGCATCGACGCCGCGCCCGCGGGCGTGACCGGGCCCGACGGCGACCGCCCGGTCAACCTCTCCGGCGGCCTCAAGGCCAAGGGCCACCCGGTCGGCGCCACCGGCGCCAGCCAACTCGTGGAGGCGACCCGGTTGCTGCGCGGCGACCACCACAACGCCGACGCCGTCCCCGACGCCGAGGTCGCGGTCACGCACAACGCCGGCGGCACCGTCGCGAGTGCGGTCGTCCACGTCCTGGAGGTGACCCGATGACCGAGGACACCGCCCGCGACGAGGGGTACGACGACTTCCTCGACGCGGTGGCCGACGGCGACGGCTACTACCTCGCCTGCCCCAACGGCCACGGGTGGCTCCCCCCGAGACGGGTCTGTCCCGAATGTGGCGCCCGGGAGTTCAGCGACCGACCGCTGTCCGCGACCGGCACCGTCACCGCCGTCTCCACGGTCCACGTCGCCGCCCCACAGTTCGCCGACGACACCCCCTACGCCGTCGCCTTGGCCGAGTTCGGACCCGTCGTCCTCACCGGTCAACTCCCCTCGCATGCCCCCGAGGACGTCACGCCGGGCCTGACGGTGGCCCCGACGGTCCTCGAGAGCGACACGACCGGCGACCGACTCCTCGGGTTCGACCCGGTGTGATCCCGGGGCGGCGCTACTCCTCGTCGGCCGCCAGACAGTCCCGGATCGGGCCCACCACCGACTCGACGACGGCGTACGTATCCGACTCCCGGTCCAGCACCCGCTGGGCGTCGGCCTCGATCCCGCCCCGGTCCGCGAACTCCGCGGCGACCAGGTCCCGCAGATCGCTTCTGACCAACGCCCGGATCTCCTCTTCGTAGCGTTGCCGCCGCGTCGCACGGAGCTCCCCGGACTCACCGAGGAACGATCGATGGGCCTCGACCGTGTCCAGTAATCCCTCGATCCCCTCGCCCTGGTTGGCGACGGTCTCGACGATCGGTGGCACCCACAGCCCCTCGACCACTCGGGCCCGATCCTCGGCGGCGACCGCCCCGTCACCGCCGCCATCGCCGTGGTGACCCCCACCCGACTCCACCGCGTCGGCGTCCAGATCGGTCCCCCGGAGGTTCCGGCGCTCCTGGATCATCTCGGTGAGCTCTCGCACCATGCGGTCGGCCCCGCTCAGATCGGCCTTGTTGACGACGAAGACGTCCCCGATCTCCAAGATCCCGGCCTTGAGCATCTGGACGTCGTCACCCGACCCGGGCGGCACCAGGACCGCCACCGTGTCGGCGGTCTTGACGATGTCCACCTCGTTCTGTCCGGCGCCCACGGTCTCGATGATGATGCGGTCCATCCCGAAGGCGTCCAGGGCCGTGACCGCGTCCGACGTCGCCGTCGACAGTCCCCCCAACGTCCCCCGCGCGGACATCGACCGGACGAACACGCCCTCGTCCCCGATGGTCGACTCCATCCGGATCCGATCCCCGAGGACCGCCCCACCGGTGAACGGCGACGCGGGATCGACGGCGATCACCCCGACCGACTGTCCCCGCGCCCGGTAGGCGGCGACGAGCTTGTCCACCAGCGTCGACTTCCCCGACCCCGGCGACCCGGTCACCCCGATGATGCCCGCGTCCCCACTGTGCCGGTGGAGGGTCGACACCAGCTCCCGGTAGCCCGTGGCCCGGTTCTCGATCCGCGTGATGACCCGGGCCAGCGCCCGCTGGTCACCGTCCAACACCCCGTCGACCAGGTCCTCGCCGCTCATCGCTGGGGGACGTGCTCGCGGACGAACGCGATGGTGTCCTCCATCGGCGTCCCCGGCCCGAAGATCGCGGCCACCCCCTCCGCTTTCAGGTCCTCGCGGTCCTCCTCGGGGATGATCCCGCCGACGATCACCAGGGTGTCCTCGGCGGCCCCGTACTCCTCGAGGCCGCTCATCACCTTCGGCACCAGCGTGTTGTGGGCCCCCGACAAGATCGAGATCCCGAGGACGTCGACGTCCTCCTGGACGGCGGCCTGCACGATCTCGTCCGGGGACCGGTGGAGGCCGCTGTAGATGACCTCGAACCCGGCGTCCCGGAACGCCCGCGTGATCACGTGGGCGCCCCGATCGTGTCCGTCCAGCCCGACCTTCGCGATGAGACACCGGATGGTCCGCTGCTCACGACCCGCACTCATGGCCGCGAGTTCGGGGCACTCCGGTATAACTCCGGCGACCGCGGGCGGGGACCGACACCGGCTTGTAGCCCCGCCCACACGGGTCGCCATGGTCGGTGCCGGACTCAAACGCTCCGCACGCACCCACCCGGGGTGGGTCACCGCGGTGGTGTCGGTCATCGGGTACGCTCTCGTCGGCGCCGCCTTCGCCGGCGTCCTCCCGCTGTTCCCCACCCTGGCCGACGACACCGTCATCCTGTTCGGGGACCTGATCGCCGTCGTCAACACCCTCGCCCTCACGGCGCTGTTGCTCGGGTACCGGTTCGTCCGCCGCGGGCAGGTGCGCCGCCATCGGGCGGCGATGGTGACGGCGTTTTCACTCATCGTCGTGTTCCTGGTGTTGTACCTCTGGAAGGTCGGCGGCGGTTTCGAGAAGAGCATCGTCATCACCGCCACCGACCCGCTGGGCGCGTACGCCGCCACCGTCGAACTCGTGTACCTCGCGATGCTCGCCGTCCACGTCATCCTCTCGGTGGTGGCGGTCCCGGTCGTCCTCTACGCCATCGTCCTGGCCGCGACCCATGACATGGCCGAACTCCCGCGGACCAACCACCCACGCGTCGGCCGCATCGCCGTCCTCGCCTGGGGGCTGAGCCTCTCACTTGGCATCCTGACCTACCTCCTCCTCAACCACGTGTACGGCTGGGAGCGACTCGGTGAGGCCGCCATGACCGTCCTCCCCGTGGGCCTGGCCTGACCCCTCAGTCGGTGTGGGGGATCGCCACCGCTCCGGCGGCGAACGCCGCCGCGGCCACGACCACGAGCACCACCGCATCCACGACCCACGGGTCGCCGGTGACCGCGACCGCCCGCACCGCCCGCGAGAAGTAAGTCAGCGGCGACAGCGACACCACCGGCCGGAACCAGGCGGGCAGCAACGACGGTGGGACGAACGTCTCCGAGAGAAACACCAGCGGTACCGCGATGGCGTTCGACGCCGCGACCACGCCGTCCCGCGACTCCGCGACCCGCCCCAGCACCGCCCCGATCCCACAGAACACCACGACGGCCACCACGACCAACGCCGCCACCGCCGGCATTGCCGCCAGGGCGACGCTGGCGCCGGTCAGCCCCACGACCAGCGCCAGCACCAACGCACTCGCCGCCCCGACCACCACCGCGTTCACCGCGGTGTGGGCCGCCAGCCACTCCCCGCGGGTCAACGGCGTCGTCGCCAGTTTCTCGAACCGGTTGCCCGCCCGGTGACGCGCCACCGAGGACCCGACGCGGGTCAACGGCGTGAACAACACCACCACCGCCAGGTACCCCGGCACGTAGTAGGCCGGCGGCTCGGTGAACAGGCCCCCACTCGCCCCGGCACTCGTCGTGACCAACGCCCCGAAGATGACGACGAGCAACACCGGGAACGCGAACGTGAAGAACATCGCCGTCCGCCGCCGGCGGAACGCCCGCCACCCGGCGACGGCCTCGGCCACCACCCGCGCCCGTCGGGTCACGACCCGCCCTCCAGGGTGCCGCGGTCGGCCTCGGTCACCGCCAGGTACACGTCCTCGAGGTCCGGCTCCCGCCACCGCAACCCCCCGAACGCGATCCCGGCCTCGTCGAGGCCGCGGACGACCGCCCCGATGTCCGTGGGCGCGACGCCTTCGAACACCAGGCCCGTGTCGGTCTCGGTCGGGGTGAACCCGGCGATCGCCCCGTCCACCGCGGCGTCGGTCTCGACGACCACCCGGTTCCCGCCGCCGTAGGACTCGATCAGGGTCGACGGCGACCCGGACGCGACGAGGTCTCCGTCGGCGAGCAGTCCGACCGTGTCGGCCAACCGCGTCGCCTCCCCCATGTCGTGGGTGGTGACCAGCACCGTCGTCCCCGCGTCCCGCAACGACTCGAGCAACCGCCACACGGCCCGCCGCCCCGCGGGGTCGATGCCGGTGGTGGGTTCGTCCAACACCAGGACCTCCGGGTCGTTGACGAGCGCGGCCGCGACACACACCCGCCGCTGTTCGCCACCGGAGAGGTCCTCGTACCACGTCGTGCGGGCCGCGTCCAATCCCACCTCCGCGAGCACGGTGTCGATGTCCCGGCTCTCCTCGTACAACCCCGCGTAGTACCCGACGAGCTCCCGCGGGGTCAACCGCGAGGCCGGCGCGAACGACTGGGGCAACAACCCCACGCGGTGTCGCGCCACCGTGGCGGGCGGGCCGCCCAGGACCTCGACCTCGCCCGCGTCCAGCGTCGTCGTCCCGGTGAGACACCGGACCAGGGTCGTCTTCCCCGCGCCGTTCGGGCCGATCAGACAGTAGATCTCCCCAGCGTCGATCTCGAGGGACACCCCGTCGAGGGCCACGGTGTCACCGTACCGACGGACGACGTCTCGCGCGGCGACAGCCACCATACGAGACACCGCTTGCCCACCCCGCTAAGCGTTACGTTTCCATCGGTCACACGACCAGGGAGTCGACCACGACCGCCACCAGCACCGTCCCCAGGTACGCGTTCGAGGCGTGGAACGCGCGGAACGCCGCCGCCTCGGTCCGGTCGTAGTGGAGTCGAACCACCGCCCACAGGAACACGGCTCCGACCGCGGTCGCCGCCACCGCGTACACCGGGCCCAGCGCGGTCACCCACCCGAGCACCGCCGCCGCCGCCAGCGTCGCGCCCAGGTACAACAGGATGTGTTTCCGGGTGACCGCCGCCCCCCGCACCACCGGCAACATCGGGAACCCGCCGCGTTCGTAGTCCTCGCGGTAGGCCAGCGCGAGGTTGTAGAAGTGTGCCGGGGTCCAGAGGAACACCACCGACGCCAACGCGATCCCCGCCACGCCGACCGTGCCGGTCACCGCTGCCACCCCGATCAACGCCGGTAACGCCCCGGCGACCCCGCCGACGACCGTGTTCTGGACCGTGTTCGGCTTCAACAACAGCGTGTACACCACCGCGTAGTAGACGATCGCGGTGGCGCCGAGCAGGGCCGCGACCAGGTTGACCTGCAGGAACACCCCCAGCGCCGCGACGGTCAACACCCCGCCGAAGGCCACGGCGTTCCGGGCGGGGACGACGTCCTGGACCACCGGTCGGTCGGCCGTGCGGGCCATCGCGCGGTCACGGTCCCGCTCGAGGACGTGGTTGAACGTGCCACTCGCGCCGATGGCGAGCACCCCACCGCCGAGCGTGAGGATGACCGTCTCGACCCGGAGGCCGGGGCCGGCGGCCATGGCCATGCCCGCCGCGGCCACCAGGCTCAACAACCACATCAACCGCGGTTTCATCAACCGGAGGTACGCCCCGATCGTCGCCACGATCCCCGGCGACCCGACCGAGGGGTCGGCGTCCCCCGTGGCCGGGGTGGGGCGGTCGAGGGACGGTGACGGCGTCGGTGCCTGCGCCGGTTCCAGCGTCCACGCGAGCGCCGCGACCAGGCCCCCGAAGATCACCAACCCGACACCGAGGTGTAACACCGTCACCAGCGGCGAGGGGTCGGCGGTCGCGGCGTGGGCGCCGATCGCGACCTGGGCGGGGTACGCGAGGCCGGCGACGGTCACCGCCACCCGCACCCGTCGCCGGACGCCGGTCAGCCAGGCGGCCACGGCCACGGCGGCCACGAGGACGCCGACGACGACCGCGAGGACGCGGTGGGTCCACACCACCGCCAACGCCGGGGTCGAGACCGCGACCCACGCGCCGTTACAGGCCGGCCACGTCGGACAGGTCGCCGCGGCGTCGGTGATCGTCGTCGTCGCCCCCGCCAGGATCAGCGCGTAGACGCCGATGGTCGCGGCGGCCACACCCCACGCGAACCGGGCGCCTCGGAACACGGTCGGGCTTGCACCCGCCGGTACTTACAATGTCGGAATCCCGGTCGGGCGGACGGGTTACTCCTCGGTCTCGTCGGTGGTCGGCAACTGGCCACCGCCTGGCGAGTGACGGTCCTGGACGTACCCCAGGTAGGTCACGTACAGCATCACCAGCGTGACGAGGACGGCGACGACCCCCGCCACGATCGCCACCGGCATCGTGAGCGAAACCATGGTATGGCGCCCTACACGGCCGCCGGTTATGAAGGGTCGGGGTCTGGCCCCGGTGGGTCAGGCGACGCCGACGGTCTCCCGGTAGCTCCCGTACTCCGCCTCGTAGACGGCCATGATCTCCCCCATCGTTGCGTAGGCCTTCACCGCATCGATGACGTAGGGCACCGTGTTCTCGCCGTTGGCCGCCGCCGCACGCAACGCCTCCAGGGCCGCCTCGACGCTGCCATCGTCCCGGTCGGCCCGCACCGTCTCGAGCCGGTCGAGTTGCCGGTCCCGGGCCTGTTCCTCGTCGACGTGGAGCAGGTCGACCGCCGCTTCGTCCTCGAGGGTGTACCGGTTGACGCCGACGACGACCTCCTCGTCGGCGTCGACGCGCTCCTGGTACTCGTAGGCCGACTCCTGGATCTCGCGTTGGAAGTACCCCTCCTCGATGCCGCGCAACACCCCGTCCCGCATCGACCCGTCACCCAGGTCACGCACGTGTTCGAGGTAGTCCATCACCTCGGCCTCCATCTCGTCGGTCATGGACTCGACGGCGAAACTCCCGCCCAAGGGGTCGACGATGTCCGCGATGCCGGACTCCTCGGCGAGGATCTGCTGGGTGCGCAACGCCACCCGCACCGCCTCCTCGCTGGGGAGTGCCATCGCCTCGTCGTAGCTGTTCGTATGCAGGCTCTGGGTCCCGCCGAGGACGGCCGCCATCGCCTGGATGGTCACCCGGACGATGTTGTTCAACGGTTGCTGAGCGGTCAGGGACTGGCCGGCGGTCTGGGTGTGGAACTTCAACCGCTTGGACTCGGCGGCCGCGGCGTCGTACCACTCCGCCATCACGCGCGCGTAGATGCGGCGCCCCGCCCGGAACTTCGCCACCTCCTCGAACAGGGAGTTGTGCGAGTTGAAGAAAAAGGACAGCTGCGGCGCGAACTCGTCGACGTCGAGGCCGCGGTCGATGGCGTCCTCGACGTAGGCGAACCCGTCCGCGAGCGTGAACGCCAGCTCCTGGGCGGCCGTCGACCCCGCCTCCCGGATGTGGTACCCCGACACGGAGATCGGGTGAAACTTCGGCGTTTCCGCGGCACAGAACTCCACGACGTCGGTCACCAGCTTCAACGCGGGTTCCGGGGGGACGACCCACTCCTTCTGGGCGATGAACTCCTTGAACATGTCGTTCTGGAGGGTGCCCCGGATCTCCTCGCGGGGGACGCCTTGCTGGTCGGCGAGGGCGACGTACATCGCGTAGATCACGATCGCGGAGGGGTTGATCGTGAACGACGTCGACACCTCCCCGAGGTCGATGCCGTCGAAGAGGATCTCCATGTCCCGTAAGGTATCGACGGCCACGCCCTCCTTGCCGACCTCGCCCAGGGCCATGGAGTCGTCGGAGTCGATGCCCATCAGCGTCGGCATGTCGAAGGCCGTCGACAGCCCGGTCTGGCCCTCGTCGATGAGGTAGTGGAACCGGTCGTTGGTCTCCTCGGCGGTGCCGAACCCGGCGAACTGCCGCATCGTCCAGGTGCGGCCCCGGTACATGGTGGGGTAGACCCCGCGCGTGAACGGGGGTTCCCCCGGGAACCCGAGGTCGGCCTCGTAGTCGAGGTCCGCGACGTCGGCGGGGGTGTACAGCCGGTCGACCGCCCAGTTGGACACCGTGGCGAACCGGTCGGCGCGTTCCCCGTGGGCGTCGATGAACGGGTCACGCGTCTGGTCGGCCCACTCCTCGTGGGCGTCCCGGATCGCGGCCAGGTCCTCCTCGTCGTACATGTGCGGACCACCGGCCGGAGAATCCATTAAGCGTTCGGTCGGCTAGTAGTGCCCCATCACGCCCTCGCGGCGCGCCCAGCGCTGACTGAGGATAAAGGTCCCGTACCCGATCGCCAGGTAGCCGACCGCCGTGATCAGGAGGACGCCGAGTGCGTCGGCGGGCAACGCCCACAGGGCGACGCCGTCCCGCATCGCGGTCTGGAGGAGCTGGCTGCCCTGGGCAAGTGGCAACCACTTCAACAGCGGGTAGGTGTCGACCGGGGCGGCGATCAACCCGATGAACAGGAACTGCACGAGCTGGAAGGCGTTCTCGATGCGTTTGAACCGGATCGCCAACCCCCCGAACGTGAACCCGATGCCGACCGCGGGCGCGATCGCGAGCACGCCCAGCGGGATGACGGTCAACGGGTCGATGGTCAGGGTCCGCCCGGTGACGAGCAACATCAACCCCAGCGTGATCGCACCCCAGAGGAACGATTCCGCGACGTTGACCACGGTCTTGGCCAGCATCACGCGCCCGAACCCGAACGGGGACATGAACAACTGTTCGAGGGTGCCCCACTGGGCCTCCCGGGTGACGTTCCAGGACAACCCCGAGTAGGCGGCGATGCTCATACTCCAGAGCAGGTACCCGACGATGATCCCCTCGATCGTCTCCGAGATCGCGGCCGGGGCGACCACCCGCCCGCCGTAGAACACCACCAGGAACACCAACGCGATGCTGCCGAACATCGAGAGGGTGTTCACCGGGTACCGGGTCAACAGGATGACGCGTTTCCGGGCCGCCGCCACGAAGAACCCGAGGTAACCCCGGGCCCCGACGTCGACGTCGGCGTAGCCGCTGCTCATGTGTCCGCCCCCGGGGTGCGGCCCGTGACCTCCAGGAACACGGTCTCCAGGTCGGGGTCGAGGCCGTCGACGTCGACCAGTGGCAGTTCGGCCGACCGCAAGACGTCGAGGACGTCGTAGAGGGCGTCCCCGTCGGCGAGCGTGACGTCGAACCGGGTGCGGTCGCCGACCTCGTCGAAGTTCGTCGCGTCGAACCGGCGGCCCAGCCGCTCCCGGACCGCCTGCTGGACCTGGCCCTCGACGGCGACGCGGTAGGCCTGGGTCTCGAAGACGCGGACCAGATCCTCGACCGGGTCGTCGGCGATGACCTGCCCATCCGAGAGGATGACCACCCGGTCACACACCTCCTCGACGACGTCCATGTCGTGACTCGAGAGGACGATCGTGATGTCCTCCTCCTCGGCAAGGCGGCGGAGCTCCCGCCGCAACTCGAGGGACGCCTCCACGTCCAACCCCAGCGTCGGTTCGTCCAGGAACACGACCTCGGTCCCCCGGGCCAGCGTCGCCGCCAGGGACACCTTCTGCTTCTGGCCGCGGGACAGGTCGTTGACGTGGGTGTCGGCCTTCTCGAGGAGGCCGAACTGGTCGAGCAACCGATCGTGGCGGTCCCGGGCGGCCCGCCCGGACTGACCCGCGAGGGCGGCGAAGTACTCTAGGTTCTCCCGGACGGTCAACCGCCAGTAGATGTTGCGGGCGCCCTCGAGCATCGCCCCGACGTGGCGGTACACCCGCCGCGGGTGGGCGTGGGCATCCACGCCGGCGATTTCGACGCTGCCCGCCGTTGGGATGACCAGTCCGAGGATGGACTTGATCGTCGTCGTCTTCCCGGCGCCGTTCGGCCCCAACACCCCGACGACCTCGCCCCGGTCGACCGAGAACGAGACGTCGTCGACCGCCCGGACCGCGGTCTCGCCGTCGCCATACACCTTCGTCAGTCCGTCAACTGCGAGGACCGTCTCGCCGGTCGGGTCCGATTCCTCGTCATCCACCGACCGGTCCAGTTGCGTCGCGCGGCTCACACACCGATACAGGGGCTGTACCGGGATAATGGTTTGCTGAACTGCTATTCTCTTAGCTGTCTGATAGGTCGGGGGCGAAGGCCTTTCCGCTCCCCACCCGCGGTGAACGGCATGCCAGACGCCGCCACGGCGGCCGCGACCGCATTCGAGGCTCTCGCGGACCCGGTCCGCGTTCGGATCCTCCACGCCCTCACCCGCCGCGTCGAGGCCAACCAGGTGACGGCCATGGGGTTCTCGGAGCTCCGCCGCGCCGCCGACGTCGACGACCCCGGCCGATTCAACTACCACCTCGACCGCCTCCAGGACCGGTTCGTCGCCGCCCACGACGACGGGTACATCCCCACGTATGCCGGCCTGCAGGCCGTCGGCACCGTCGCCGCGGGCACGGTCACCGACACGCCCCCGGACCGAGACGGGGAACTCGACCACCGGTGCCCGACCTGCGATCGGTCCCTCACCGCGGCCTACACCCACGACATGGTCACCATCAGCTGTCCGGACCACGACATCGTCCTCCAGACCGCCGTCCCACCCACCGCCGCCGACGCCAGCCTCCCCACCCTGGTCGCGTTCGCCAACGACGACATCCAACGAGACCTCCACCGCCTCGCCCGGGGGTACTGTCCGCTGTGCTCGGGGACCGTCGCCGTCACCGACGTCGCCACCACCGCGGAGGGCCCGGTACGGATCACGGTCGACTGCCAGAACTGCTTTCTGACGGTGCGCACCATCGTCACCGCCCTCCTCGTCCGCCACCCCGCCGTCATCAGTCACTACCACCGGGACGGCATCGACGTCCGGGACCGCCTCCCCAGTGACCTCCCGCTGGTCGGCGACCCCGACGCGACGACGCTGCAGGCCGAGTCCCCGATCGACGTCCGGGTCACCGTCGGCGAGGAAACGATCCGGGTGCCGGCCGACCTCGGCATCGACCCCGCCTGAATCACTTCAACCGCTCGATCGTCTCGACGAGCGGATGCCGTGCGTAGTCGACGACCTGGATGTCGTCGACGGTCTCCAACCCGGATTCGCTGGCCGTCTCGGCCATCCCCAACTCGACGGGTTCCTCGAGGACGATCACGTAGGCGTCCATCTCCTCGATGCCGAGGCGCCGCGCCGCCAGCACCCGGTGGTGGCCGTCGGCCAGCAGGAGGTCCCCGCCGTTGTCGATGACGACCAGCGGCTCGGCCAACCCGTTCTGCAACTCGTAGCTCCGACCCTCGAGCTCGTCGGCGTACACCTTCTGCTGGGTCGGGGTCAACGCCGACAGCGACACCGTCCGCCGCTCCTGGTGGACCGCGACGTCGTGGATCGACTCGAGGGTCTGCATCAGCTTCCCGACCTTCTCCGGGGTCGCCCGCTCGATCTGGGACCGGATCACGTCGGCGTTCGAAATGATGCCGACCAGATTCCCCGCGTCGTCGACCACCGGCAGCTTCTGGATCCCCGACCGGAGGATCACGCGGGCGGCGTCCTGGATCTCCATCTCCGGGTGGGCGACGATGAGGTCCTCGACCATCACCCGGAAGATCGGTTCGGCCTCGTCGACCAGCAACAGGTCCCGGGCACTGACGAACCCCTTCACCCGTCGCCCGTCGGTGACCGGGTACCCGTTGTGCCCGTCGCTCTCGGCGATGCGGCGAGCGACCTCACCGACGGTCGCATCGACGGACACCGTCTCGACCTCCCGGGTCATGTAGTCCCGCACCCGGAGTTTGTCGGTCGGTCCCTCGCCGTCCATACGCTCGGTCACGGCGCCGACGGCGGAAAGGGTTTCTCTTCGGTCACTCGTCGGACCCCGCATCCGCCGGGTCCTCGACGACGGTGACCTCCGCCTCCCCGTCCTCGGCGCCGGGGGTGCCGGGCTCGACCACCTCCTCGTCCGGGGACCGGGCGGTCTCCTCCTCGTCGCCGGTGTCGCCCTGGTCCCCGTCGTCACCGTCCTCGGACGTGTCGCCACCGGTGCCCGCGCCCTCGGTCAGGGCGATGAAGAACCGGTCGGTCACGACACTCTCGACGATCTCGGTTAGATCGGCCTCGTCCTCCTCGGTCACCTCGCCGAACAGGCCCAGGGGCAACTGGGCGCCAGCCATGTCCGTGTGGCCGCCGGCACTCCCGAGGTCCGCGAACGCCGACCGCAACACCTCCCCGATGTCCAGGTCCGAGTCCATCGACCGGGCCGAGATGTAGATCGTCCCGTCGATGAACCCGGACACCAACACCGTGTCGACGCCCTCCATCGTCGTCAACCGGTCGGCCGCCTGGGAGAGGGTGTCCCGGTCGGCGATGCGGCCGACACACGACGCCACCGCCCGCCCCTGTTGTCGACGCCGGGTGATCGCCCGCGCGATCGTGTCCAGGGTGTCGGCGGTGACACTCGGGGCCTCCAGCCGCTCGAGGACGTCGGTGTCGGCGAACTCCTGGAGGTAGGCCGCCGCCTCGAAGTCCGCTGGGACGATGTCCCGGGTGAAGTCCTTGGTGTCCACGCGGATCCCGTACAACAACGCCGTCGCGACCGCCTCGCCGGGGTCGACGGTGAACTGGCGGAGGTAACTGGTGAGAATGGTGCTGGTGGCGCCGACGTCCGACCGCACGTCGACGATGTCCCCGATCACCGCCGCCTCGGAGGGGTGGTGGTCGATCACGATCGCGATCGGCGTGTCCTCGGGGAGTTGATCGTTGACCCCGGGCCGGGAGTGGTCGACGAGCGCCACCGCGTCGAACTCCGCGATCGACTCCCCGGGGTCGAACCGCCGCAACTCCAAGTCGAGGAGGTTGACGAACGCCCGGTTCTGCTGGTGGGAGATCTCCCCGAAGTAACACGCTTCGGCCTCGACGCCCATCGACTCCGCGATCGCCACCAGCGCCACCGCACTGGCGATGGCGTCGGGGTCGGGGTTGTCGTGGGTGAACACGGCTAGTGGCCCGTCGATGTCGGCCAGCCGCTCCCGTAACACCGCGCCCTGTCGCCCCTGTCCCGCCTCGACGATCGCGTCGAGTCGATCGAGGATCGCCGCCCCCGGGGAGATGACGTGGTCGGCAATCGCCGCGATGTCCGCGCGTTGGTCGCTGGTCGGGTGATCGCCGTGGTAGACCAGCAGCGTCGTCGCCGGGTATCGGTCGCGGGCGGCGCGGGCGGCCGCGTGGTTGACGCCGGCGTCGTCGGCGGCGACGACGATCGTCGTCGGGTCGTACCCACCGATCGCCTCGGGGTCGGTGATGTCCGCGCTCTCGGCGGCGATCTTCTCGTTGCGCAGCGCCTCGACGCGGCTGCGGTCGGGGTCGAGGACCCGGAGCTCGCCCGGGAGGGCGGCCGCCGCGTCCAGGAGCACGTGGCCGAACGTGCCACACCCGAGGACGAGCCGCGTGACCATAGCGTCACGTACATCTCAGGTGGAGACGGGATAAACCCGGCGGTGCGGGGGTGTTGGGCCGTCAGCCCAGCAACGCCGAGGCGGCCTCGATGGCCTCCGTCGACACGGGGCTGAACGCGGCGAGCAGGCCGACGGTGACGACGGCGGCGACGACGACGGCCGTGTACAGCCCGGTGGGTCGGCTGGTGATGGTGATCGGGGTGTCGGGCTCCTCGATCCACATCGCCTTCACCACCCGCGAGTAGTAGAACAGGGACAACGCACTGTTGGCGGCGGCGACCAGCGCCAGCCACGCCAGCCCCGCCTCGACCGCGCCGGCGAACAGCACGTACTTCGAGAGGAAGCCGGCGCCGACGGGGAGGCCGGCGAGGCTGAACATGAACACGGTCATCGCCAGGCAGGCGACCGGCGCCTCCCGGGCGAGGCCGTTGTAGTCCTCGAAGGTGCGGCCGATCCCCCAGTGTTCGGCCAACGCCACGAACAGGAACGCGCCGGTGTTCATGAACCCGTAGACGAACAGGTGCATCATGCTCGCCCCCAACGCGATCGGGGATCCCTCCGCCAGGGACGCCAACCCGATGAGGACGTAGCCGGCGTGGCCGATCGAGGAGTACGCCAACATCCGCTTGACGTTCTCCTGGGTGGCGGCCGCGAGGTTGCCAAGCGTCATCGTCACCACGGACAACGCCACGAACGCGACCGTCCAGTCGACGCCGGCGGGCAACCCCTCCAGTGGCAGCCCGACCGTGAACACGCGGAACGCGATCGCGAACCCGGCGGCCTTCGACGCCGAGGAGAGGAACGCCGAGATCGGGGCGGGTGCGCCCTCGTAGGCCTCCGGCGCCCAGAAGTGGAACGGGACCGAGGCGGTCTTGAACCCGACGCCGGCGATGATCATCACCACGCCGACGCCGAGGGTGCCGACGAGGTCGGTGGTGGCGACGGCGTCGGCGATGGCGGGCAGGGAAAGCGACCCGGTGACGGCGTAGACGAGGCTGATGCCGTACGCGAAGATCGCCGAGGACAGTGCGCCGATGAGGAAGTACTTCAACCCGGCCTCGACGCTGCCGCGGTTGTGCTTGAGGTACGCGACCAGGACGTAGGAGGGCAGGGACGCCAGCTCGAGGCTGACGAACACCGTCGCCAGCGAGTTGGCGGCGCCCATGAGGCTCATGCCGGTGGCCGCGAGCAACACCAGGCCGTAGTACTCGGCGATGTGGTCCTGGTCGGCGATGTACTCTGCGGACGCCACGAGGACGAGGGCGGTGACGCTGCCGACGATCACCGCGAAGAACAGGCTCAACCCGTCGACGACGAGGGCGCCGCCGAACTGCGTGATCGGGCCGCCGGGCCCCTGGCCGGACCCGGCCAAGAGGTACCAGCCGGCGATCCCGGCCGAGCCCGCGGCCCCGATGGCCGACACCGCGGCCAACAGCGTGCTGCGGTCGCTGGTCGGGGCGACGGTGTCGACGACGAGGATGAGCAACGCGGTCAGGCCCATCACCAGCTGCGGTCCGAGTGCGGGGGCTTCGATCGCCATCTAGGCCCCACCCCCCAGCAGTGCGACCACGGGTTGACTCGCGTCCTGGATCATCCCGTAGAACAGGTCGGGGAACGACCCCAGCACCACCACGAGCAGGATGAGCACCACCAGCGGCGCCGCGTCGTGGGTGGCCGCCGGGACGACGTCGTAGTCGGTGTCGACCTCGAAGGGGCCGAACAGGGTCCGCTGCATCGCGTACAGGAGGTAGCCGGCGACGATGACGATGCCGAACATCGCCACGGCGGTGTACAGCGGGGCGGCCGGCAGCGTCTCGGAGCCAAAGGCCCCGGCGAACACGAGGAACTCCGCGGCGAACCCGCTCATCAGCGGGAGGCCCATGTACCCGAAGGCGGCGGCGACGAAGACGCCGACGGTGACCGGCATCCGGTCGGCCAGGCCCGAGAGGTCGCCGACCATCCGCGTGTGCGTGGTGTTGTAGATGACCCCGACACACATGAACAACAGTCCCGACAGGAGCCCGTGACTGATCATCTGGAAGGTGGCGCCGCCGACCCCGTGGACGGTGTAGGCGACCAACCCGAGGATCACGTACCCCATCGAGGAGATCGAGGAGTAGGCGACGATGCGTTTCAGGTCCTGTTGGGCCAGCGCCAGCATCGCGCCGTACAGCACCGAGACGACGGCGAAGGCGGCGATGAGGGAGGCGTTGGCGGCGGCGACGTCGGCCAGCATCGTGAAGTTGAACCGGAGCAACGCGTAGGTCCCCATCTTCAGGAGGACGCCGGCCAGCATCACCGACACCGGCGTCGGCGCCTCGACGTGGGCGTCGGGCAGCCACGTGTGGAACGGGACCACCGGGACCTTCACCGCGAACCCGGCGAACATCAACAGGAACGCGATCGACTTGACGGTCGCGGCGTCGACCCCGACCAGCGGGCCGACCGCGCCGTCGGTGATCGCCTGGGCGACGACCGGGAGGTCGAACGTCGACCCGGGCGTCGCGAACACGAGTGCGACGAACCCGACGAACATCACCAGACTCGCGATGTTCGTGTAGACGAAGAACTTGATCGCGGCGTACTTGCGGCGGGGCCCACCCCAGATGGCGATGAGGAAGTACATCGGGACGAGGACGAACTCCCAGAACACGAACCACAGGAAGAAGTCAAGGGCGACGAACACGCCCAACAGCGACGCCTCCATGAACAGCATCAACCCGTAGAACTGGCTCTTCCGGTCGTCGATCGGGGTCCAGGCACTCAGCATCGCCGCCGGGGTCAACACCGTCGTCAACACGACCAGCGGCATGCTGATCCCGTCGAGGCCGACGTGGTACTGTAAGGCGTACTGTTCGCCGAGTGCGAACCACTGGGCGGTCGTCTCGAAGGCGAGGTCCCCACCGTCGAGCAAGGCGTTGTTGGCGGCGTCGAAGGTGAGGAACATGTACAGGCTCACCAGCAACGGGAGGAGACTCCACCCGAACCCGAGTCGGGGGGCGAACTCATCGGGGGCGAGCAAGACCGCGACGCCGCCGATGAACGTCACCGCCAACAGGAGCTCGACCAGCATCAGAACCACCCTCCTGCGATGCCGAGGGCGGCGAGTAACGCCACCAGTCCCAGGGTCAGCAACGCGGCGTTGTCGGTGACGACCGCGTTCTGAATGCGGCGGGCGCGGCTGCCGACGAACAGGCTGACGCTGCTGACGCCGTTGACGACGCCGTCGATGACGCCCTGGTCGAACTTGTCGGCGACGCGGGCGAGGGGGACGGTGACGTGTTCAGCGAGCCACACCTGGTACTCGTCCTGGTAGTAGTTGTTGTAGAGCACGGTCTTCGCGCTGCCCAGCCGGTCGGTGTGTTCGGCGGGGTCCGGCACCGCGTACAGTCGCCAGGCGAGGCCGGCCCCCGCCAGCGCCAACGCCAGGGAGACCGCGGCACCGGCCAGGGCCAGCGTGGTCTCGCCGAGGCCGGCGGTGCCGACGGCGTACCCCGCGAAGTCGTGGAGCAACCCGGTGTCGGGGTTGGCGTAGTGATGGACGCTGGTCAGCTCGGTGGCGGCGGGGCCGCTCAGCCACTCGTGGAGGTACTCGATGTGGGCGCCGGTCAGCTTCGCGACCGGCGTCATGTTCAGCAGCCCCACCGTCGTCGCCAGCACGCCGAGGACCACCAGCGGCGCCTTGACGGCCCAGCCCACGCCGTGTGGGGACTCGGCGGTGTCGGTCCGTGGCTCGCCGTGGAAGGTCAACGCCACCATGCGGAAGGTGTAGAACCCGGTGAAGAACACCGCGACCAACCCCATGGCGTAGGCGCCGAGCAACAGGGGACTGTTGCCGAGGCCGTGGGCCAGGGCCTCGTAGAGGACCTCGTCTTTCGACCAGAACCCGGCGAAGGGCACGATCCCGGCCAGGGCCAGGGACCCGGCGAGGAACGTGTAGTAGGTCACGGGGAGCTTGTCCTTGAGCCCGCCCATCTTCCACATGTCCTCGTCGTGGTGCATCGCGATGATGACCGACCCCGCGCCGAGGAACAGCAACGCCTTGAACACGGCGTGGGTGAGCAGGTGGAAGGTCCCCGCGACGTAGCCGCCGGCGCCGAGTCCGAGCATGATGTACCCGTACTGGCTAATCGTGGAGTAGGCAAGCACCTGCTTGATCTCACGTTTCACGACGGCCATCGACGCGGCGAACAACGCGGTGAACCCGCCGACGAACGCGATGACCGCGAGGACGGTCGGGAGCAACGCGTAGAACCCGTAGATCCGGGCGACCAGATAGACCCCGGCCGCGACCATCGTCGCGGCGTGGATGAGCGCCGACACCGGGGTCGGGCCCTCCATGGCGTCGGGCAGCCACGTGTGTAAGGGGAACTGCGCGGACTTCCCGATGACTCCACCGAGGATGAGGAGGCCGATCACCGCGAACCACGCCTCCGCCCCCAGCCCGAGGAAGGTCGTGACCGTCGCCTCCCCGGCGAGCACTTGTTCGGCGAGGTGCGGGAACCCGGGCGCAGCCTCGGTGCCGAGGAACCGCGTCGTCCCGAAGGTGGCGACGGTGGCGACGACGCCGACCAGGAAGAAGTAGTCCCCGAACCGGGTGACGAGGAACGCCTTCTTCGCGGCACTGGCGGGGCCGGGGTCCCGGAACCAGAACCCGATCAACAGGTACGAGCACAGACCCACCAGCTCGAAGAACATGAACGCCATCAACAGGTTCGAGGCGAACACGAACGCGAGCATGCTCGCCGAGAACAGGCCGAGGCCGGCGTAGTACCGTGGCAACCCGGTCTCGCCCTCGTCGTTCATGTAGCCCAGACTGAACACGTGGACGAGGAAGGCGATCAACGAGACGATAACCAGCATCAGCGCCGACAGCGGGTCGATCAACACGCCGAGTGAGAACTCGACGGCCGCGCCGTCGGTGGGGATCCAGGTGTACAGCGTCTCGTTGTAGGTCTCGCCGCCGGCGACGGTGACCGCGAGCCACGCCGACAGCGCCAATGAGACGCCGGTCGCGATGATGCCGGGGATGGCACCGCCCTTCGGCAGCAGTCGCGGGGCGGTGTACCCGACGACGAGTGCGATCACGAACGATGCGAACGGGAGTGCGGCGATCGCCGGTGTGAGATCGAATACGCCTGCCATCTTACCACCTCATCGTAGTCGCTTCCGTGACGTCCACGTCGTCGAAGTTCCGGTACAACACGAGGATGATGCCGATGCCGACCGCGACCTCCGCGGCGGCCACCGCCAGGGTGAACAACGCGAACACCTGGCCGGTGAGGTTGCCGTAGTGCCAGGCGAACGCGACGAGGTTGATGTTCGCGGCGTTCAACATCAGCTCGACGCTCATCAGGAACACCAACGCGTTCCGCCGGGTGAGCACCCCGAACACGCCGGTGCAGAACACCGCCGCGGACAGGAGGAGATAGTAACTCATGTCGACGGCCATCACGGGTCACCCCCGTCCTCGGTGCCGCCGTCGGCGACGGTCGGATCCTGGTCGGTCTCGGGGTCGCGGCGGGCGAGCATCACGGCGCCGACCAACGCCGCGACGAGGACGACGTCGATGATCTCGAACGCCGCCAGGAACCCCTCGACGCCCAGGTCGGTGCTCCCGGTCAGGTCGAAGAGCAGGTAGCCGATCCCCGTGGTGATCGAGCCGTCCGTCGGGAAGCCCGCCCCACCCCCGAGGTCGACCTGGACGAAGATCGCGGCCATGACCACGAACAGCGCGACGGCGGCCAATCCGGGCAGCCACGCCCGGTCCTCGGCGCCGCTCATCTGATCCCGGCCTCCCGTTGTTGCCGTGTCAGCATCACGGCGAAGGTGATGAGGATGAGGACGCCGCCGACGTAGACGAGGACCTGCATCGCGGCGACGAACTCGGCCTGTAACATCACGTAGTGGACGGCGACCGAGAGCAGCGCGACACCCAGCAACAACGCCGAGTGCCAGACGTCGCGGGCGAGCACGACGCCCAGGCTGCTCGCGACCGTCACCCCGGCGAACAGCCCGAACGCTAGTAGTTCATAGGTTACCATTGTGCGAGCCTTCCGGGGACAGCCCTTTGAAGATTTCGAGTTTCCCATCCCCCGCGAGGGGGCGACGCTACTGGTAGTCGACCTCGCCCTCGCCCTCGCCGACCCACGCCCCCCGATCCGGTTCGCGGGCGGCCAACGGGTCGATGTCGTTGTACCACGGCACCGACTTGAGCTGCTCGGCGTTGTACACGAGGTCGTGTTTCGTGTCCCCGGTGAACTCGAAGTTCTCGGTCAACAGGATGGCGTCGACGGGACACACCTCCTCGCAGAGCCGGCAGTAGATGCACTGGCCGACGTGGAGGTTGTACTGTTCGCCGTTCCGTTGTTCGTCCATGACGATCTGGATGGTGTCGTTGGGACAGACGTTCTCACACTGTCGACACCAGATGCACCGCTCCTGGCTGAACTTGTGGATGCCCCGGAACCGCGCGGAGACCTCGGGGGCGGTGTCCGGGTACTCGACGGTGAACGTCTTCCCGTCCAACGCGTGTTTCATCGTCGTCGCCATGGATTTGAGGACGCCGATCATAGGAATGCCCCCACGATGACCGCGGTCAGGATCAGGTTCGCAAAGGAGAGCACGAGCATCCCCTTCCACCCGATCTCGATCAACTGGTCGATGCGCACCCGCGGGATCGCCGATCGCGCCCACTGGGTCAGCAGGAAGAACGCCCAGATCTTGATGGTGAACCAGATGAACCCGGGCAGCACCGGGCCGGCGGGACCGCCGAGGAACACGGTCGCGGCGATCGCCCCGCCGAGGAAGATGTGGAGGAACTCACCCAGGTAGAACAACACGAAGTAGATGCTGGAGTACTCCGTCTGGTAGCCAGCGACGATTTCGGTCGGTGCCTCCGGGATGTCGAAGGGGTTCCGCCCGACCTCGGCCATGTTCGCCGCCAGGAACAACACGAACGCGAACGGGTTGACGAACGCGAACCACGCCGGGATCGTCACGCCCGCGACCGAGAGCAGGGGCTCGGTCTGCTGGGCGACGATCTCCGAGAGTTGCAGCGTCCCGGTGAACAACACGACCGAGGCTGCGGTCAGGACCAACGGGATCTCGTAGGCGATGTTCTGGGCGACCGCCCGCAACCCACCGAGGAGCGAGTACTTGTTCGCGGACGCGTACCCGCCCATCACCAACGCGATCGTCGCGATCGAGGACACCGCGAACACGTACACCAGCCCGGTCTCCGGATCGGCGAGCTGGAGGTTGACCCCGAACAGCGACCCCATCGGGATCACGGCGAACCCAAGCAGGGCCGACGCCGCGAGCAGCGCCGGCGCCAGGTCGAAGGCGGGGCGGTCGGCGCCCTCCGGGATCACCAGTTCCTTGGACATCAACCGCACCGCGTCGGCGACGATGATCAACAATCCGAACGGGCCGACGCGGTTGACGGCGATGCGGTCGGTGAACGCGGCGGTGATCTTCCGTTTCGCCCACGGGCCGGCGACGGCGCTGAACAACAGCAAGACGGTGCCGATGATGGCCGCGCCGATGAACCCGGCGATGAACACGCCGCCGGGACCCTCGAGCCCGAACGTGGAGGCGATGGTGTCGGTGAACGTCGCCATCTACCGGTCCACCTCCCCGAGGATGATGTCCAGGCTCCCGAGGGCGGCGACGAGGTCGGGGACGTACTCGCCCTCGGCCATCTCCGGGAGTGACTGGAGGTTGGAGAAACACGGGCTCCGGATCTTGAACCGCCCGGGTTTGTCGGTGCCGTCGGCGCGGATGTAGATCCCGAGTTCGCCCTTCGCGGCCTCGACGGCGCTGTATACCTCTTTGTCCGCCTCGGGTTTCAGGGTGCGGGGGACGTTGGACTGGATGGTGCGGTCGTCCTCGGGCCAGTCCTCGAGGAGGTCCAGACACTGTTCGATGATCTTCGCGGACTCCTCGACCTCCTGTAACCGGACGAGCAGCCGGGAGTAGTTGTCCGCGCCGTCGTCGGTGACGACGTCCCAGTCCAGCTGGTCGTAGTAGCCGTAGGGGTCGTCCCGGCGGAGGTCGTAGTCGATGCCCGACGCTCGGGCGACGGGCCCGGTGACGCCGTAGTCCTTGGCGACGTCGGCGGGGAGGACGCCGGTGTCGACACACCGGAGCTGGAAGATCTCGTTCGAGGAGATGAGGTCGTGGTACTCCTCAAGGCGCTCGGGCAGCTCCTCGAGGAAGTCCCGCGTCAGCTCGAAGAACTCGTCCCGGGGCTCGGGCAGGTCCCAGACCACGCCACCGAGCCGGAAGTAGTTGAACATCATGCGCTGTCCGGTGAGTTCCTCTAAGATCTTCTGGATGACCTCGCGGTCCCGCATCGCGTACATGAAGATCGCGGTGAAGTCACCGTAGATGTCCAGTGCGAACGTGCCGACGGCCAGGGTGTGGGCGGCGATGCGGCACAGTTCCGCGCTCATCGTCCGCATGACCTGGGCGTACTCCGGGACCTCGATGTCCGCGAGTTCCTCGGCGGCGCGGGCGTACGCCCACTCGTTGAGGATGCCCGCCGAGGCGTAGTCCCACCGGTCGGGGTAGGGCATGATCTGGTAGCGGTAGGTCCCGTGTTCGGCCATCTGCTCCTCGCAGCGGTGCAGGTACCCGATGTCGGGTTCGACGTCGGCGACCTGCTCCCCGTCGAGGACCGTCTCGAGGTGCAACACCCCGTGGGTCGCGGGGTGGTGCGGACCGATGTTGAGGAACATCGTGTCCGACTCCTCTTCCTGGTGGTGGGCCTCCAGGGGGTTGCGGTGGGATTCCAGGGTGACGATCTGGGGTTTCGTCTGGTTGTAGTCCCTGGACATCGGGTGACCCTGCCAGGTCTCGGGCAACAGGATGCGGCGGAGGTCCGGGTGGTCCTCGTAGTTGACGCCGACGAGGTCGTAGGCCTCGCGTTCGTGCCAGTCCGCGGTCCGGAAGACGTTCGCTGCGCTCTGACTCCGCGGGTCGGAGGCCGCCGTGGGGACGACGACGTTCACGCGGTCGGTGGGGTCGTCGTACCGTTTGAGGTGGTAGATGCTCTCGTACCGGTCCTCGTACTGTTGGGCGGTCACCGCCGACAGGTGGTCGTACCCGGCCTCGTCCCGCAGCGTCTGGACGACGTCCGCGACCGCGTCGGCGCGGACCACGACGCCGTCACCGTTGACGAACTCGTCGTCGCCGAGGTAGGCATCCCCGAGCAGGGACTCGTAGTCGGTGCCGGTCTCGGCGTCGGTCGCCTCGTCGTCGGGGTCTTTCTGTGTGCTCATGGTGACTCCCCGAAGTTGTACCGCATCACGAGTGTCTCCTCGTCGATCTGGTCGGCGAGGTGCTCGACGAGTTCGTCGCGGTCCAGGTCGCCGAACTGCTCGAGTTCGTAGGGTTTGACCGTGACCGGGGAGGACTCCCCGTTGGCGACGCGTTCCTGGAGTTTCGCGACGCCGTAGACCAGGGCCTCGGGCCGGGGCGGGCAGCCGGGGACGTGGATGTCGACCGGGATGACCTCCTCGGCGCCCTTGATGACGTTGTACCCCTCCTGGAACGGGCCGCCGCTCGTCGAACAGTTCCCCATGTTCACGACGAACTTCGGCTCCGGCATCTGGTCGTACACCCGCTTCATCCGCGGGGCGAACTTCGAGACGATGGTGCCGGGTACGATCATCACGTCGGCCTGCCGCGGCGAGGCCCGGGGCACCCCGGACCCGAACCGGTCGAGGTCGTGTTTGACCGCGTACGTGTGCATCATCTCGATGCTACAGCACGCGATCCCGAACTGCAGCATGAACATCGAGGACCCCCGCACCCAGTTCATGAACTTGTCGAACTTCGTGAGGATGAACGGGGTCGACCCGAACGCCTCCCGCAGCTTCGAGTTGAACCGGTCGTCTAACTCCTTGCCGAGCCGTGCCTCGCGTGTCTTGGTGGCGGCGTCGACGTTTGGACTGTCACTGCTCACGGCTGCTCACTCCGTTGTGGCCGGTACCGCGGGGACCGCACCCATCTGACGGCGCCGTTCTGCCACGCCCACGCCAGGCCGACGACGAGCACCCCGATGAACACCAGCATCGGCGCCAACGCCGTGTACAGCCCCGCCGACTCGACGGTGGCCGAGTAGATGACCGTCCACGGGAAGATCAGGACGGTCTCGACGTCGAAGACGACGAACAGTAACGCGACCATGTAGTACTGGATGTTGAACCGAATCCGGGTGCCGCCCGTGGGGATCTCCCCGGACTCGTAGACGGCGCGTTTCCCCTGCTCGGGGACGCGCGGACGGAGGATCGACGACAACCCGAGCATCCCCGCCGGGATGAGGGCGCCGACGACCGCCAGCGCGCCGATGGCTATCCAATCACTCATCTCTGTGGTGTGCGACGGTTACCGGGGCACCCACATAAGCGTTTAATTGTGGTGCGGGACCCGGACTCTCGCGGCGGTGTCCGGGGGGTGGGCAGCTGATTGGGCGTCGGCGAGCGCGCCGTCCTCGATGTACACCACGGCGTACACCACATTGCCGGGAATCTTCAGCGTGATCGCGTACGCTCCCACGCGGGTGTACCCGTCGAGGTACGGTTGGGCGTCGGTCTCGGTGTACCCGGTGATGTAGCTGGCGTCACCCGGCACGATGACCACCGGCGGCGTCTCGCCCTCGAGGGCGTCGAGGTCGGCCGCCCCCGTGGTCTCGACCCCCATCGACCGCATGTACCACGGTAACGGCAATCGGTCGAAGTACAGGGGGCCCGCCGCGCCGCCCGGGTTGAACTTCAACCCGAAGAACAGGACGTCGGGCCCGGTGTCGTGGGCGGCCGCGATGTCGTCGATGGTCGCCAACGCGGGCTTCATGTCGTCGCTGGGCTGGCCGAACTGCGTGAGCGGGGTGTTGTCCTGGGGGTTGAGGTACACCAGCGACGCCGTCGCCACCCCGGCCTGCAGGACGAGGGCCACCGCCAGCACGGCCGCCAACCCGGCGCCCACCCGGTCGTCGACGGCGATCGCGGCCCGGAACCGGTCGACGAGCAACCGGAGGCCGACGGCGCCCGGGATCGCCAGCGGGACCACGGTGTGCACCGTCGACCACGGGGCGCTGATGTCGGTCGCCAGCGGGTACAACAGCAGGCTCGCCCCCGCCCAGTAGGACGCGAACGCCACCACGTCACGCGGCCCGTCCCCGGCGTACCGGTCCGCGAGGAACCCGACCACCCCCGCAACCAACGGCACGAGGGCGGCGGCCCACATCGTGTCGAGGTAGTCCCGGAGGAACGGGAGGTAGGGGTGGTCCTGGTGGCTGCCACTGCCCCACGACCCCATGAACGCCTCCCAGGACCCGAGCGTCGCCTCCCCGATGACGTCCGGGGCCATCCCCGGGGCGGTGAACATCTCGGAGAACTCCGGGCGGGGCGCGTAGAACACCGTGACGATCGCGAGGAACTCGACGACGGCGATCGCCAGCGGCACCGCCCACGCCCGCCCGGCCGCCAGGGCCCGCCCACCCAGGCGTTCGACGGCGGTGCGGACCCCCTCGCCCCGGTCGCGTGCCGTGAACAGTCGGTGGTCGACGACCAGGGCCAGGGCCCCCACCCAGATGCCGACGTACATCACCGCGTTCTCCTTGGTGGTGAACGCCAACCCGAGCATCGCCGTCGCGGCGTACAGGTACCGGCGACGCCCCGTGTCCAGCACCCGAATCGCGAACCCGACGGTCAGGAACGCGAACGTCGCCACCAACACGTCGTTGCGCATGAACCGGGCGTAGTACAGGACCGCGGCGTTGCCCGCCAGGATGGTGGCCAGTGCCACGACCTCGACGTCCTCGAGGTGTTCGCGGTACAGCCACGCGCCGGCCGGGAGCAACGCCCCGATCAACGCGACGGGGAGTCGGGCGATGAAGTCGTTGGCGCCGACGGTCTGGAACAGGAAGGCGTCCACGTGGAAGAGGAACGGCCCGTGGACGAAGGGGTTGTACGCCCACTCGCCGGTCGCCGCATACTGGAGGGTGCGGTAGGCGACCCGGCCCTCGTCCCAGTGCATCATCCGGAACCCGAGCGCGTACAGGCGCGCGAGGAGGCCGAGGACGGTCGCGACCGCGACGCCGACGAGGACCGGTCGACGGTCCACCACGTCTCGCATACTCGGGCGAGTGAGCGCGGGACTTGAGTACCTTCCGAAGAGAGCGGTAGTTCTTTCACCCGCGTGGGCCACCCGAGGGGTATGGTTCGGCTCGGACTCGTCGTCGCCGAGTTCGCCGACGTGGCCGCGGCGATGGCGACAAGCGCTCGCGACGCGGCCGACGACCGCGGCGTCGACATCGTCGCCGAGCGCCGGGTCCCCGGCGCCTACGATACGCCGCTGGCCGCCGACCGGTTGGCGCGGCGGGACGACGTCGACGCGGTGGCCGTCGTGGGCGCGATCGTCGCCGGGGACACCGACCACGACCGCGTCATCGCCGACGCCGCCGCCACCCGATTGACCGACGTCGGCCTCGACCGGGACACCCCGGTGACCCTCGGCATCACCGGGCCCGGGATGTCGGGGGACGAAGCCCGGGCGCGCACCGACTACGGCGCCCGTGCGGTGAACGCCGCCGTCGACCTCGTCGAGGAACTATGAACTTCGCCGACCGAGTCACCGCCGTCGAGGAGAGCGCCACCCTCGCGGTCAGCAACGCCGCCCGCCGCCTCCGCGCCGAGGGCGCCGACGTCGTGGACCTCTCGGTCGGCGAACCCGACTTCGAGACGCCGACCCCCATCCGGGCCGCGGGCAAGGCCGCCATCGACGACGGCGAAACCGGGTACACCCAGAGCAAGGGCATCCCCCGGTTGCGGGAGGCGATCGCGTCGAAACTCGCTGCCGACGGCGTGACCGTCGACGCCGACCAGGTCATCGTCACGCCCGGCGCCAAACACGCGTTGTACGTCACCATCCAGGCGCTGGTCGATGCCGGCGACGAGGTCGTGTTGCTGGACCCGTCCTGGGTCTCGTATGCCCCGATGGTCACCCTCGCCGGCGGCACCACCCGCCGCCTCGACCTGGCGCCGTACGGGTTCGCCCTCGAACCCGCCCTCGAGGCCCTCGAGGCGAAGCTCTCGGCCGACACCCAGGCGATCCTGGTCAACAGCCCGAACAACCCGACCGGCCAGGTGTACTCCGCGGCGGCGCTGCGCGGCGTCCGCGATCTCGCCGTCGAGTACGACGTCACCGTCATCGCCGACGAGATCTACCAGGAGATCAGCTACGACACCACGCCCACGAGTCTCGGGAGCCTCCCGGACATGGGCGACCGCACCGTCACCATCAACGGGTTCTCGAAGGCCTACGCCATGACCGGGTGGCGCCTGGGCTACCTCGCCGGCCCCCGACCACTCGTCGACCAGGCGGCGAAGGTCCAGTCCCACTCCGTGACCTGTGCCACGAACTTCGTCCAGCACGCCGGCGTCACCGCCCTCACCGAGGTCGCGGACAGCGTCGCAGAGATGGTGACCGCCTTCGAGCAGCGCCGGGACCTCCTCGTCGACCGGTTGGGTGCCCACGGCGTCGACGTCGACGCCCCGGACGGCGCGTTCTACCTCATGCTCCCCGTCGACGACGATGACCAGGCCTGGTGTGAAACCGTCATCCAGGACGCCCACGTCGCCACCGTCCCCGGGTCCGCGTTCGGCGCCCCCGGATACGCGCGGCTGTCGTATGCCACCAGCGCCGACCGCATCCGCGAGGGCGTCGACCGGCTCGCCGCCGGGGACTACCTCTGATTCGGGTCAGTCCGTCCGCTCCGCGAGGATGCGGTCGACGATCGCGCCCGTGGACAACAGCTCCCCCTCGTATCGGGGGTCCCTGGCGGAGGCGCGACGCACGTCGGCGTCGATGCCCCGGTCCCTGACCGCCGCCCGGATGTCGGCCGCGTCGTGGTGTTGGTCGTGCCCCAACACGATGACGTCCGGGTCGATCGCCTCCACGGGGACGAAGATGTCGTCCGGGTGCCCGATCCGGGCGTCGTCGACGACCTCGAGGGCGGCGACCACGTCCCGCCGCTGTTGGTCGGGCAACACCGGCCGGGGCTTGTGGGTGACGTTCTCCCGACGCGCGATGATGACGTGGAGGCGATCGCCGAACCCCGCGGACTCCTCGAGGTAATGGAGGTGCCCCGGATGCAGCAGATCGAAGGTGCCCTGGGCGAGGACGTCGGTGGTCATCGGTCGAGTTCCTCGTCGATGTCGGCCTGCGTGAACTCGAAAAACGACTCCGGATCGCCGAGCTCGGCATCGACCACCGGCAATTCCACGGGGTCGCCGTCCCGGTCGAACGCCCGCCAGTCCGACGGGCCGTACGGCGCCCCGAGGATGATGTGGACCTGTCCCCGGGTGAACGACGCGAGGTCGGCGTCGCTGGGTTCCAACACCCCGTTCGGGTGGGAGTGGACGCTGCCGACCGCCGACCCGTCGTTGGGGATGAGGTTGGTCTGCATCGTCGCCTCCACGGGACTGGATCGGGTCCCCGGGATCACGAGGACGTCGCTGACGATGAGGGCGTCACCGGGGTGGTCCTCGACCCCGAGGCGGTCGGCCCGCCTCGCCCGCAACAACCCCATGTACTCGTTGGGATGGGTGTCCGCGGCCGCCTCCCGAAGAAACGACAGCAACTCCTCGGCGATCGCGACGACCTGCCGCGACCTGAACAGCCCCATACCCCCACGTGGAGGCGGTCCGGCCCTAACAGTTCCGGAACGGGTCGCCGCCAATACAAAAGGTTAATCCGCACGCTCGGGAACGTCATTCCAATGACCGATTCACCTGCCGGCGACGACCCAGACGGGGGCGACCCCCCGGTCGTCTACCGGTTGGCCCCCGACTGTACGGTGACCGACGTCGCCGAGGGCGAACAGTTCCACGCCACCGTCAACGGCGTGGTCGACTACGGGGTGTTCGTCGACCTCTCCGAGCACCTCTCGGGGCTGATCCACGAGTCCGACCTCGACACCGACTACGCGGTTGGCGACGATCTCGTCGTCACCCTCGAGGAGATCAAGGACAACGGCGACCTCAGCTTCGTCCCCGCCGCCCCCGAGGACTCCGAGACCGTCGAACGCCGCCACGAGTACGACCGCAGCGGCGCCGGCGCCCTCGACGACTCAATCGGAGCGACCGTCCACCTCGAGGGCGAGGTCGCCCAGATCAAACAGACGGGCGGCCCCACGCTGTTCCGGGTGCGTGACGAGACCGGCGTCGTCCAGTGTGCCGCCTTCGAGGCCGCCGGAGTCCGTGCCTACCCGGGCATCGAGGTGGGGGATGTCGTCCACGTCACCGGCCAGATCGACGAGCGCGAGGGCGTCGTCCAGGTCGAGGTCGCCGACATTGACCGCCTCGAGGGTGGGCGGGCCGACGCCGTCCGGGACCGGTTGGCCGCCGGCATCGTCGACGCCGCCGCCCCCGGCGACCCCGACCCGCTCGTCGAGTGGCCGGCCCTCGAGAAACTCCGCCCCGGCCTGGAACGGGTGGCCCGCCGGTTGCGGGCCGCCGTCCTCGCGAGTCGCCCGATCCGCATCCGACACCACGCCGACGGCGACGGCATGTGTGCCGCCGTCCCCGTCGAACTGGCGCTGCGCCGGTTCATCGAGGACACCCACGCCGACCCCGACGCCGCCCGCCACCTCCTCCGCCGCCTCCCCAGCAAGGCACCGTTCTACGAACTCGAAGACGTCACCCGGGACCTGGATTTCGCCCTCGAAGACGAGGCCCGACACGGCCAACAACTGCCCCTGGTCTTGATGCTGGACAACGGCAGCACCGCCGAGGACGTCCCCGCCTACGAGGCGCTGTCCCACTACGACATCCCCCTCCTCGTCGTCGACCACCACCACCCGGACCCCGACGCCGTCGACCCCCTGGTCGAGGAACACGTCAACCCCTACCTGGTCGAGGAGGACTACCGCATCACCACCGGTATGCTCAGCGTCGAACTCGCCCGCATGATCTACCCCGGCCTCGAGACGGGCCTCGACCACGTCCCGGCCGTCGCCGGGATCGCGGACCGGTCGAAGGCCACCGCCATGAGCGACTACCTCGACCTCGCCCGGCAGGCCGGGTACGACGAGGTGTTCCTCGAGGACATCAGCGAGGCCCTGGACGTCGCCGCCCACCACCTCCGGTACAACCCCGGCACCCACCTCGTCAACGACCTTCTCGACGTCGGCGGGGACCCCGACCGCCACCGTGACCTCGTGCCGTTGCTCGCCCAACGCGGCCGGGAGGAGGCCCGCGCCCAGTTGGAGGCCGCCGACCCCCACGTCGAGCGCACCACCGCCGAGAACGGCGCCCACCTCTGTCTCATCGACGTCGAGAACCACGCCTACCGGTTCACCTACCCGGCGCCCGGCAAGACCACCGGCGAGATCCACGACAGCGTCGTCGAGGACACGGGCGACCCCGTGATCACCATCGGGTACGGCCCCGACTTCGCCGTCCTCCGCTCGGACGGCGTCCGCCTGGACATCCCGGAGATGGTCGCCGCGATCAACGACGAACTCCCCGGCGCCGGCGTCAGCGGCGGCGGCCACCTCGTCGTCGGCTCCATCAAGTTCGTTCCCGGGATGCGGGAGGCCGTTCTCGACGCCCTCGTCGAGAAGATGGGTGACGCCGAGATCGACGAGGCGCTACAGGCCGCCCGCCGAACGTGACCACGCGGGCCAGGACCACCACCGTCACCGCCACGATGGCGGCGGTCACACCGACCACGCCGACGGTCACCCGCCAGGCCGCCCCGCGCCAGTCCGCCCGGAACACCCGCCGGTAGTATCGGGCGACGGCCCGCCCCTCCAGTAGAAGCGCGACCTCGCGGTTCTCCCGGGTCGAGACCGTGTTCCAGTTGATGCTGCCCACCACCACCTGGTCGCCGTCCACGATCAGGCCCTTGGCGTGCAGGTACTCGAACCGGGACCGCGGCTCCAGCAACCGCACGGCCAACGGGAGATTCTCGGCGGCCGCGATCCGACGCAGGCGATCGCGGAGATACCGGTTCTCGTCTTCGAGGAACCAGGTGCCACCCAATAGGATCTTCACGCGCACCCCGCGACGCGCGGCGTTGACCACCGCCGCCAACAGCGGGGTGCGGTTCCCGATCGAGGGTTGGAGCACCCGGATCGACTCCTCGGCGTCCCGGATCATCGCGAGCAACCGACGTTCGGCATTGTCCGGCGCCACCAGGACCGCGGCGCCCTCGACCCGCGTGGTCTCGGGCGGGAACCGCTGGGCGAACGATCCCGACGCCGGTGACGGTGGCTGGAAGGTGGTGGCGGCCTCGAACCGCGGCCAGGACCGCGTGCCCCGCCACCCGTGGTCGCCGGTGAACACGGTCGCCAGCCGGTCGGCGATGGCCGCGTCGGTCACGGCGACGCCCCACCCCCGCGTGGCGTGGCCGCCGGTCCCCGCCGGTTGCCAGTTCTCGGTCAACACCAGCGCTCGGTCGTCCACGACCGCGTACTTCGCGTGGTGGAACCGCCACCGGGACCGTGGCCCGTCGACCACGCGGACGGCCACCCCGGCCGCCCGCAGCCGGTCCACGACGCGGGGCGACCGGTTGCTGGTCCCGCCAGCCGGCCCGCCCTCGATGAGGACGCGGACGTCGACGCCGCGACGTGCCGCGGCGACCAGGCGGGTGGCGACGCGGTGACTCGTCAGGGTGTACCCCGCGAGGTACAGTCGGTCCTCGGCCCCGGCAAGGACCCGTGCGGGGACCGCGGCCGCGTCCGGGAGGACGAACGCCGTCGCCCGGGTGGCCCCCGTCGCCCACACCGGGTGGTCGGTCATCCCCGCTGGGACGACGCTGCCGTTGCGGTAGACCTCGGCCTCGCCGACCGCGGGGTAGGTGACGGTGTCGACGACGCTGCCGTTCCGCCGCAGCGTCAGTCGTTCACCACCGTTGGCCAGCGACAGTCGCCCGCGCAGCGCCAGGACCGGGTGCGGTGACCGGTTCCGCACCGCGGCCGGAGCCGTCGAGACGACGACGGTGCCGGAGACGTTGGCCGCGGGCAGCCACGCGGTCGACTCGCCGTCCGCGATCGAGTAGTTCGCCCTCGCCGGCGCGGTCGGCACCCGGAGCGTAATCGACTCGCCGACGTCCTCGTCGGCGACCGGGTTCGGGGCGACCGCGACGATCGCGGCGCCACCCTCGTCGGGGGCGGCCGACGTGGCCGGCCAGTCGGTCCCGGTCGCACTCACCGGGATCTGCGGCCCGGCCGTCCCCCGGTCGGTGTCGATGAGGGTGAGGCCGGCGAGGACCACCGCGAGCACCACCACCACGGCGATCGCGCGGGACACGGGCCCGGGATGGTGACGGGTCACGGCATAAACCCCCGGAGCTATGTGTCGGCGCCTCCACCGCCTCGACCATGGTCGAGACCGTGACGATGCTGCGCCTCGCCGGGTACGCGCTCGCGGCCGTCGGGGCGGTCCTGGTGTTCCTGGAGTTCTTCCAGCAACCCAGCTACGTCAGGTACGACGCCGAGATCGGGAGTTACTCACTGGACTTCTCGCCGTCGAACCCGCGACAGTACACGTGGATCGGCCGCATCGGCGCCCTCGCGCTGGCGGTCGGGTTCGCGTTGGAGTTCCTCGCGGTGTTCCTGGGGCTCTGACCCTGGTCAGGCCGTGGAGGCGTCCGGGTCCTCGCCGACGGCGGCGGCCGCGGGTTCGGCCTCGGCCTGGACGACGTAGGCCCGGTCGTCGGCGTACTCAGCCGCCGCCCGCAACGCGGGTTCGGTCCCGATCTGGACGAGCGCCCACGCCGCACTCGCCCGCACCGCGTCCGTACTGTCGTCGGCGAGGACGTCGGTCAACGGCTCGATCGCCCGCGGGTCACCGAGCAACCCCAGTGCCCGGGCGGCCTGACTCCGGACCGGCGCCGTCTCTGCGAGGAGCCGGTCGGCGATCGTCTGGGTCGCGTCGGTCGCCCCCATCTCGCCGAGGGCCTTCATCGTCACCTGCTGGAGCGCGGGGTCGCTGTCGGTGCCGACGTACTCGAGGAGGGTCTCGACGACGTCGTCCTCGGGCACCCCGATCTTCCCGAGGACGCGGATCGCCGGGTGGTCGCGGCGCTCGGCCCGCGACAGCATCGCCTCCGTCGCCGCCGGGTCGCCCATCCGTTCGAGGGCCTCCAGGCAGTGCCGCTCCATGAAATCGGAGTCGAAGGCGTCCAACGCCAGCAGGATCGGTTCGGGGTCGCCCTGCTGTTCCCACTCCTTGATCGCCGTCCACTCCGGTGGGAAGTCCTTGTGCTTGGAGGTGAGCGAGTCGTAGAACCCCTGGGCCTGGAGCTGTTCGCGGACGGTGAGGTCGTCCCACTCCTCGGCGTCCTCGACCCCGGCTTCGAGGGCCTCGACCGCCGCCACGAGCTCGGCGAGGGTGTCGGCGTCGTCGTCCGGGTCCAGGCCAGCGTCACCGATCGTCGCCGCGACATCGTCGAGGCCGTCGGCGAGGTCCGCGGCCTTGCCGCTGGGGGCGGCGTGTTCGGTGTCGAGGGCGGCATCGACGGCCTCGAGGAACTCCTGGATGGCGGCGGCGACCTCGTCGACGCCGTCGTCGGTCCACTCCGTCTCCCGGATCGTCTCCTGCACGGCGTCGATCCGGGTGACGACGTCCTCGGCGTAGGGGCCGCGGTTCTCCTCGACCGTATCGCGGAGCTCCGCGAGCCGGTCGGCGAAGGCCTCGGCCGGCCCGGTCTCGTCTTCGTCGTCCGGTTCCGGGAGGTCGGCGCGGTCGAGGTCCTCGGCGATCGCGTCGAGGGTCGCGCTCACCTCGTCGAGGTCGGTCTCGGTCTCGGCGGCCTCGACGGCGTCGGCCGCGTCGTCCAACCGTTGTTCGAAGGTCTCCTCGTCGAGCTCGTAATCGACCGCGTCCTCCGGGGATGATTCGGCCTCGTCCTCGGGTTCGTCGTCCCCGTCACTCATGGGTTGACGGTTGCCCCAGCCGCGGTATGAGCGTTTCCCTTCTACCGCCAGTAGAACCACGGCGCCAACACCAGGTACGCGACCGCCCACACCAACAACACCTTCGGGAACAGGCCCCCGTACACCGTCGGCGCCAGCACCGCCAGGGCCTGCACCCCGCCCATGAGGAGGGTGTCCCGCGGCAGGAGGTCCGGGTACTCGATCGGGGCGACCATCAGGTACCAGAACAGCACCGTCGCCCCGACCAGGACCAGAGCCCCAGCCCCGGACAGCACCGCCGCCGCGAGCACCGTCCCGGCCAGTGTGGACTGCACGCCCTCGGTGGTGTGATCGGTCGCGTCCAGTTCCGTGTACAGGGCCAGGCGGACGACGACGACCGCCACGAACACCGCCGGCACCCCGACGGCCAGGACCTGCCGGACCGGCGCCTCCACGGGCGCCGTCCACGCCAGCGTGTACACCAACATCCCGGGTGCCACGCCGAAGGACGCGACGTCGGCCAACCCGTCGAGGTACGCCCCGAACTCCGTGCTGCCCCGCCGGGCCGCGATGATGCCATCGAGGCCGTCGGCGATCGCGGCGAGCAACACCAGGCGTGCGGCCAGGGTGACGTCGACCCCCGCGAGCGCGACCGCGGCGAACCCCACCGCCGCGTTCGTCGTCGTGACGGCGTCGGCCAGTGATAGCCGCCCGACGAAACGGGGCTGCATACCCACCGGCTATTTTGGGGGTGTCCAAACCTCTTGTGATTCCACCCCCGGCGCCGAACCGGACAGGATTTAGGCCCGTCCCCCGAACCCGACGGTATGACCGAAGGCGCGGGTCCGACACGGCGCGCGGTCCTGGGCACCGTCGCCGCCACGATCCCGGCGGTCGCCGGCTGTCTCGGCGGCGGGTCGGCCGCTCCGGGCCCCGACGACGAGTACGACGTCGGGATGTCCGCGATCGCGTTCGCCCCCGACGAGCTCACCGTGCCGGCCGGGACGACCGTCGTCTGGAAGAACACGAACAGCCGCACCCATACCGTCACCGCCTACGAGGCCTCCATCCCCGACGAGGCCACGTACTTCGCCTCCGGGGGATTCGACTCCCAGCAGGCCGCCGTCGACGGCTACTACGAGGAGTTGGCCGGCGGCATCCGCAGCCAGGCGACCTATCAGCACACCTTCGCCGAACCCGGGGAGTACCGGTACTTCTGTGTCCCCCATGAAGACGCGGGCATGGTCGGCACCGTCACCGTCACGGAGTGAGGACAGCCACCGCTCTGTGTCGGGCACCGAACCGAGAATCCGGCCTGGCCTAGAGGTCGACGTCCTCGTCGACGTCGACGGCGGCCTCCTCCTCGGCGGCGATCTCCTCGGGGTGGGCCTCCAGCACCGTCTTCTGGACCTCCACCCGGCGCAGCGGGTAGATCTGCTTGGCGTCGCTGTAGATCGCCGAGGACAACCGGCCCTCGACGACGCTGTCGATGAACTCCTCTTTGGTGCGCTCGTCGGCGGCCGACCGGACGATGTCGGTCATCGTCTGCCGGATCGCCTTCTGCTGGCTGTCGTCGGCGTTCTTCGTGGTGAACGCCACCGGCTGAATCTCGATCCGGTAGTCGTCGGTGGTCCGCACCGTCATCACCGCCGCCACCTTCGAGGACCCCCGTCGCACGAGGCTGCGGAGGTAGTCCCGCGTGAGTTCGTGGCGCTTGAACTCCGTGTAGGCGGCGTCGCTGCCGACGTCGGTGATCTGGAAGGTGAGTTTGACGTTGTTCTCGCCGCCCTCCCGCAGGTCACCGAGGGTGGTCTGGATGGTTCGGTCGATGAGCTGTTCGGGTTCTTCGGCGGGGGTCGCACCGAGTTCGGCCCGGTCGAACTGCTCCGGGGCGTGGACGGTGTACCACCGCTTGGCCTGTGACTGCTTGGAGACTGATCGTTCACTCATGGTTGTGGTTCGCGTGGTGGTCGACTGCCTGTACGACCCGGGTGGCGACATCGAGGTTGGCGATGTAGTCGGTCGCGGTCGCCCGCAACCCACCGGTGTCGTCCCGGTCGATGGTCGTGACGACGACGCCGTCCTCGACGCCGGTCTGCATCTCGGCGGTGTTGTCCGGGGCGACCGCCGCCGCGACGAGGGCCGGGGCTCCAACCGGGGTCTCGATGGTGGCACGGGGCATCACAGTGCCTCCCGCACCCCCGCGACGAGGTCCGTGTCGGTATCTGTGGTACTCGCCAGCCGGGGGCGACCCCGGACCGTCGCCGGGTCCGTGGCCACGCCCAGCGTCTCGACGGCATCGATCTCGGCGGTGGCAAGCGTGGCGTCCTCGGCGCCGACGACGAGGACGTTCGGCTCCGGGGCGCGGAAGTCCCGGATGAGTCGGGCCGTCGCCGCGGTCGGCGCCGCCGTCTCGCAGACGACGAGGCCCGCGTGGCGCCGCCACTCCGTGGTGGCGACCGCGTCGTGGACCCGGTGGCCGTGGTCGCGCCACGCCGCGAGTGCGGCATCCGTCCCGCCACGGCCGAGTGCGACCGCCATCGCCGCGCCGGGGTCGGTCTGGGCCGCCGCCGCGAGCACGTCGCCGTACCCACCGACACTCGCGAAGCCGGCGTCGACGACCAGCGGGCGGAGCCACCGTTCGACGGCCGTCCCCGCGTGAGCGGGCGCATCGTCCGGGCCGGCGACGGCCAACGCGACCGTCGAGGCCAGCTCCCGCCCGCCGACCGGGGCGTCGGTCGGGACGTCGGTCAGGAGGTCCGCGACGGCGTCGGCGTCCCCGGAGAACGGGCCATGGACCAGCGTACTGTGCTCGAGGCCCATGGCGAGGTCCGTGGTCGGCACCGCCACGCCGGGGACGCGGTCACCGTCCGCCTCGCGCAGGGTCTCGGCGGCCGCGGGGACCGTCGTCCGGTCGCCGCCGGCGGCGACACCACCGGCGGCCGCCAGCGACGCCACCCCCGCCGATGCGGGCGCGAGCTGCTGGGACGCGTCGTACGCGACCGCACTCCGGGGCACCGCCGACACGATTCTGTCGGCATCGGTCGCCGCGACCCCGACGCCGACGGCGGTCGTCGACGGGTCCCCCGCCGCGATGCGGCGGTCCGCGTCGGCCGGGGTCTCGACGACGCTCACCTGGAACGGCGCCCCGGCCGACGCCAGCGCCCGGCCCAGGATCCCGGCGGCGGCCACGCTGTCGCCGTCCCGCCCCACCACGAGGTGGGTGAACGACGCCGCCTCCAGCGTGGTGGCGAGGTCACTGGCCGCCGCGTCGACCGTGGCCGGTTCGCCGGTGTCTGTCGTCGCCATCTACTCGACCAGTTCCACGGCGGTGTCGTAGGAGTAGCTGAACTCTTCGTCGAGTTCGTCGCCCCGGTAGTAGTTGACCAACCGCCGGATCTTCGACTCGGTGTTCTGTAAGGCGCGGCGGTTCTGGTGGTCCTGCCCGTTCCGGTCGACGTGCTCGCGGAGCCGGACGGCCTTCTCTAAGAGGTTCCGGAGGTCCTCGGGGAGGTCGGCGTCGGCGTCGTGGTCTTCGAGGATCTCGGTCACCTTCTTCCCGGTCGCGACCTTCACGTCGGGGATCGGGGTGCCTTGGACGCCTTCGTCCCGGAGTTTCATCCCGATCTGGCTGGGGTCGTACCCCTGGTCGGCGAGTTCGACGATGCGGTCTTCGATGGCGTCGGCGTCGACGTCGCTCCACTCGGGTGGCTCCTCCACCACGGGTTTCTCGGAGCTCGAGGCGCCGCGACGACGCGTATGCATTCGTGCCATGGTCTGTCCTTGGAACGGGCACGAACCGCTCCACCGACAGGCTCCCCTGTCGGAACACTACCGCACTCCCGAGTCACCGAAGCCGGTGACAGTGTCAGATGTGCGGCCGTGCCGCTCCTACCAGGACAGCAACTCCCTGCGGAATAAAGGCGTTTCCATCCGGGGGCCGAAACCGAAGCCGTTAACTGCCGAACCCGGGTACCAATCGGTGCTGGCGGGCTCGTAGATCAGCGGTAGATCACTCCCTTGGCATGGGAGAGGCCCCGGGTTCAAATCCCGGCGAGTCCACTTCGATTCCTCCGGTCGGTCATGCGTTCTGAATCAACTGGAGACTCGAGGTGACGTTGAGCGTCTCGTCTCTGGGTCAGCGGGTCCCATCCTCCGGCGGGTCTCGGCCCCTCACGCCGATTCGGAAAGGGGTGTTTTCTCTCACTGGTCGATCTGGGTCCGGTCGGAGTGACTGTCACGGATTCCCAGACGTCTCCGTTCGCTGCCTGAGGTCTCGGGACGACGGCCTCCCCACCACGGTTGGACCATCCCAATCACGCCACGCTATCTGCGCGGGTGAGCCACTGTGTGGCGGCCCGCAACGCCGTCACCTCCTCGAAGTGCGGGGCGACGAACTGCAACCCGACCGGCAACCCCTCGACGGTCCCACACGGGACACTCACCGCGGGGTGGCCGCTCACGTTGAACGGGCCCGTGTGTGCGAGTGCGCCGAACACGTCCTCGATTTCCTCGTCCCACAGCGGCGCGACCATCGGCACCGTCGTCGACGCGAGGACGTCGACGTCCGCGAGGGCGGCGTCGATGCCCGCGGTCAACTGCTCCCGCGCGCGGTGGGCGCGGACGTAACCCGCGTCCCCGTCCCGGTCGCGGCGGTGGTCGGCGTACAACATTGCGGCCACCAGGGGATCCCCCAGCTTCTCGGGGGCGGCGGCGATTGCGTCGTGGACGGCCTCGACGAGGTGGGCGTCGCCCGGGGTCGGGTGCCAGTAGGTGACGGTGTTGGCCGCGAGGTACCGGCCGACCTCGGTGAGGCCGATGCCGAGCCACGCCGGCAACCACCGGTCGTACCCCTCGATCGAGACTGGTTCGAGAGTGGCGCCGTCGGCGGCCAGGCCCTCGAGGGCGTCCCGGGCGACGTCGTCGAGGGCGGGGGCGGTCCCCCACAGCTCCTCGGGGATGCCGATGGTGAGGTCCGTCGGCGGCTCGGTGCGGGCGGTGGCGACCGCCGCGGGGTAGTCCTCGACGGTGGTCGCCCGGGTCAAGGGGTCGCCCGGGTCGGGGCCGGCGATCGTGGCCAGGCCCGCGGCGAGGTCGGTGATGTCGCCGGCGAGGACGCCGATGTGGTCCAGCGTCCGGGCGAACTGGACGAACCCCCGGTGACTGACCAGGCCCCGCGTCGGCTTGATGCCGGGGACGCCACTCCAGGCCGCGGGGAACCGGACCGAGCCCCCGGTGTCGGACCCGAGGGCGAGGTCGACGGCGTCGGTCGCGGCGGCGATGCCACTCCCCGCTGAGGAACTGCCCGGCATCCGCGCGGGATCGCGGGGGTTGTGGGCGAGGCGGAGCCGCATCGTGTCCCGGTCGCCGCCGAACGCGAACTCGTCCATGTTGGTCTTGCCCGCGATGGTGGCGCCGGCCGCGAGCAGGCGGTCGACGACGGTCGCGTCAGCGACCGGGGTGTAGTCGGTGTCCGCGAGCAGCGGCGATCCACAGGTCATGGGGACGCCGGCGACGGCGATGTTGTCCTTGACCCCGACGGTCAGCCCGTCGAGGCGACCCGTCGCGTCGGGATCGGCGACCGCACACGTGGTGAGCCACATGCCCAATGGATCCTCGCGACGGGACGGGGTCCGGGACGTGCGGTCCGGCGGCGTCGGCGGAGCGTCGGCCGCGAGCGCGGCGAGGACCTCGTCCTGTTGGGTGAACTGGTCGGCGAGGGCGGCGGCAACCGCGTCGTCGACCTCGAGCCCGGACCGCGTGGCGAGGGTGGCGACCCGGTCCGCGTCGACCGTGTGATCCGGTGACATGGGTTGGCGGTGTTCGGGCGGGGGATAAGGCGTTGGGTGGGCGGCGGGGCTTGCCGGGTCAGTGCCCGGGTTCGATGACGACCTTCCCGACGACCGATCGGTCCTCGAGGGCCTGGCTGCCGGCGGCGGTCTCCGCGAGCGGGAGGACGCGGTCGATGGTCGGGGACAGAGCGCCGGCGGCGACGCGGGCGAGGACGTCACGGAAGTCCTGGCGGTTCCCCATCGGTGCGCCGACGATGCGTCGATGGTGTTGGTACACCGATCGGATGTCGATGTCGGGATCGGCGCCGCTGGTCGCGCCACAGATCACCATGCGGCCGCCCATCGCGAGGCTGTCGATGGACTGTTGCCACGTCGCCTCGCCCACGTGGTCGACGACGACGTCGACGCCGCGGCCGTCGGTCAACTCCGCGATCTCGGCTTCGAAGCGGGTGTCGGTGTAGTCGATGACGGTGACATCGTCGACGGCGGCCTCGATCCGGGCGCGTTTGGCCGGGGTCGAGGTGGTCGCGTAGAGGTCGCCACCGTACCGGGCGGCGATCTGGAGGGCGGCGCTGCCGACGCCGCCGCTGGCGCCCAACACCAGCACCGCGTCGGCGGGGTCGAGGTCGCCGGCCGTGACCAACATCCGCCAGGCGGTGGTGAACGCCACCGGCACCGCCGCCGCTTCCGTCGGTGACAGCGTCGACGGCCGCGGTTCCAGACACCACGCGGGGACGGTCACGTACTCGGCGAGACCGCCTGGCCGGTCCTCACCGACGATCGCGTACTCCGAACACATGGTGTGTTCGCCGTTCAGACAGTACTCACAGTCCAGACAGCTCACCCCCGGGTAGACCACGACCGGTTGGCCGACCCAGTCCCCATCGACGTCCTCGCCCACCGCGTCGACGACCCCCGCGATGTCACAACCGGTGCGCCGCGGGAACGCCCCCTCGTCCCCGGGGTCGCCCCGCCGCGCAAACACGTCAAGGTGGTTCAACGCGACGGCCTCGACGGCGACCCGCACCTCCCCGGCGGCCGGGGTGGGCGTGTCGATGTCAACGATGTCGATGATGTCCGCGGCGTCACCGTACCCGGTGATGTGGGCTGCACGCATGCCCCTCCTACACCGGTGGATGCTAAAGGAGTTGGCGTCGGTGTCGCCGGTGACCCAACTGTTTTCACCACCCCCACGGAGGAAGGCGTGATGAGCCACCAGCTCGCACACCCCGCCGACCTCTCGACGGTAGAGACCCAAGTCGCCGACGCCATCTCGACTGACGAACCCTGGGCGCTCCTCGAGGAGTTCGCAGACCTGAACCGCGTCTCCGGGACCGATGACGAGGTGGCGGCCGCCGAGTACATCACCGACCGCCTCGACGCCTTCGACGTCACCTACAACCGGTACGACCCCGAACTCTACATCAGCCAACCCCACGACGCCGCCATCGACGTCCACGACCACGAGTTCAGTCCCGACCCCGTCAAGACCGTCTCCTTTGCGGCCTCGACGACGGTCACCGGCCCCGTCGAGTACGTCGGCTCCCCCGGGGAATCGACGCTGGGCGCCGTCGAGGACCGCAGCGTCGGCCACGTCCCCTACGAGGACATCGACGACCTCTCGGGCACCATCGCGTTGACCGCCGCCGGCAGCCTCTCGATCCGGGCGACCCGCCTCCTCGAGGACAAGGGCGCCATCGGCGTCATCGCCATCCACGAACACGACGAGGAACCCCACAACGGCATCGCCACCCCCGTCTGGGGCGGCGCCCCACCCTACGAGGACCGTGACCGCATCCCGGACATCCCCATCGTCAACGTCACCAAACCCGACGGTCAGACCCTCCGGGACCTCGCCGAGACGGGCCTCGAAGTCGAGGTGTCTACGGCGTTGACCGAGGGCTGGTTCGACTGCCCATTGATCGAGGCCCGTATCGACGGCGGGGGCGACACCGATGACTTCGTCCTCCTCCATGGCCATTACGACTCCTGGTTCGTCGGCATCACCGACAACGCCACCGGCGACGCCACCCTCCTCGAACTCGCCCGCGTCTTCGCGGCCCACGCCGAGGAATTAGACCGCGATCTGCGGATCTGCTGGTGGCCGGCCCACTCCACCGGCCGGTACGCGGGATCGACCTGGTACGCCGACGAGTTCGCCCACGACCTGGCCGACCACTGTGTCGCCCACGTCAACTGTGACTCCCCCGGCGCCAAGGACACCACCGAGTACGTCGACATGAGCTGCTGGACGCCGGACACCCACGGCCTCGTCGGCGACAGCATCGAGGCCGTGGCCGACGTCCCCTACGAGGAACACCACCCACACCGGGCCGGGGACTACTCCTTCGACAACCTCGGCATCAGCGGGTTCTTCATGCTGTCCTCGAACATCCCCGTCGCGGTCCGGGAGGCGCGTGGCTACCACCAGGTCGGCGGCTGTGGCGGCAACTCCGACGCCTGGCACCTCTCGACGGACACCCTCGACAAGGCCGGGGAGGACGAACTCCACCGGGACATGATCGTCTACGCGGTCAGCGTCCTCCGGGTGCTGAACGCCGACGTCCTTCCGCTGGACCACCGGCGGACCGTCGCCGCCATCCGCGACCAGGTCCGGACCTACGACGACATCGCGGGGGACGACTTCGATTTCGCGCCGACGATCGACGCCCTCGACCGGCTCGAGACCCGGTTGCAGCACTTCTACGACGCGGCCGCCGACGGGACCATCACCGCCGCCACCGCCAACGAGACGATCAAGGCCGTCGGCCGCACCCTCACCCGGTTGAACCTCGTCGCCGACGGCCAGTTCGAACAGGACCCCGCCCTCGCCAGGGACCCGGTCCCGCGGTACGCCCCCGTCGAGTCGTTCCACCGGATCGAGGACGCCGACGACCGCCGGTTCCTCGCCTTACAGCTCCAACGCGAACAGACCGCGGTCACCTACGACCTCGAGGCGGCCATCGACCGCGTCCCCACCGCCTGACCGTCCACCCACGACGGTACCGCGTCCGACGCTTGGCCCGCCGACTCTGACATACTGCGATGGAGTCGGGTCGAACTTGGAAATCGGTCGGCAATTCCTGCCCTGACCCAAACGATTTATCATTCAGCCCCGATTGGTCGGGTGGAACACCCGCATGTACGCCGAGATCAACGGTGCCGAACTGTACTACGAAGTCCACGGCGACGAGGACGCCCCCGCGATCATGTCACTGCACGGTGGCCCGGGGATCGGCGACCACAAGAAGGGCTACGAGGCCTTCGAACCGCTCACCGACCAGTACCGACTCGTCGTCTACGACCACCGCGGCTGTGGCGACTCCGCACTCACACCCCCGTACTCCAACGAACAGTACGCCGAGGACGCCGAGGCGCTCCGCCAGCACCTCGGCCTCGAGGAGGTCGTCCTCGTCGGCGGCTCCTATGGCGGGTTCATCACCCAGGAGTACCTGTCCCGGTACCAATCCCCCGTCGCCGGGTTCGTCCTCCGGGACACCGCGGCCACCCCCGCGTTCGAACTCGCCGCCCAGGAGAACGCCAAGGCGGCCTTCCCCGAGATGAAAGACCGGAACTTCGACGTCCCGGACATCACCTGGGAGGAGTTCATGACCGTCATGGACGGCGACGTCGCCTCCGACGAGGAGTTCCGCCGCATCTTCCACGGGATGTTGCCCCTGTACGCCCCGTCCTTCGAGGCCTTCGACGCCGACGCCGCCCGGGAGAGCATCGCCGAGACCACCTTCCACCACGAGACCCACAACGTCATGTTCACCGAGGCCTACCCCAATATGGACTACACCGACGCATTGCCTGACGTCTCGGTTCCGGCCCTCGTCACCGTCGGGCGCCACGACTGGATCACCCCGCCCGCCGCCAGCACGGAGATCGCCGACCTCCTCCCCGACGCCCGACTGGTCGTCTTCGAATCCTCGGGCCACTCCCCGAACCTCGACCAACAGGCCCAGTACCTCACGCGTGTCCGGGAGTTCCTCGCCGAGATCGGGTTCGCCCCCGAGGAGGCAGCCCGATGACCGACACCGCCGACCCCGACGTCATGAACCTCTCGGACGCCCTCTCGGTCACCTGGCGACCCGGCGCCGACCGGCGGTTGACCTACGTCGAACGGGAGACCGGGGCCGACACCGTCTTCGACTACCGGTTCGACATCGACGCCTCCGAACGCGTCACCGCCTTCTCCGAGCGGATCAGCGGGCGGTGGGGCCAGGTCGACTGGAACCGCGACGGGACGAAACTCACGTACACGCGGGACGGCGACGTCCGCGTCTACGACACCGCGACCGACACCGAGTCGACGCCGGCACCGAGTGACGCCTTCGACGCGTCACCCCGGTGGTCGCCGACCGAGGACCGCCTCGCGTTCATCAGCGGCCGCGAGGACACCGGCAATGAGGTGTTCGTCGTCGACGCCGACGGCACCGGCCTCACCACCCTCACCACGGGGTTGAACCCCCACGACGACAAGCGGTGGCACCCCCAATGGGGGCCCGACGGCGACCGGATCGCCTGCATCGGCGCCGCCGACTGGCACGGTCGCGACTGGGCCGACGAGGCCCACATCGTCCACACCGGCACCGGCGAGGTCCAGCGGCTGACACAGGGCCTGTCGGTGACCTCCGTCCCCGCCTTCGCCCCGGACGGGGACCGCATCGCCTTCTTCGCGAAGCCCGTCGCCGACCCCTGGTATCGCCACTCCGAGGACGTCCACGTCCACGACCTCCACACCGGCACCCGCGACATCTATCCCGTCGAGGCCTCCCACCAGTACAACGTCCAGCAACCGCTGTGGGACCCGGACGGCAACCGCCTGTTCTTCCCCGTCCGCGAGCGGGGCACCCAGCAGCTGGCGTCGATGCTCCTCCACGACGACTCCGACGCGCGCGGCATCCCGACGCGGGTCACGGTCCACGACGGCGTCTTCGGCGCGGGCCCCGTCGCCCTCTCCCCCGACGGCGACTACGCCGCGTTCTCCTACGCCGAACACGGCCTCCCCACCCACCCACGCGCCGTGCCGACCGCGGGGGGCAGCCCCCAACAGCTCCGGGAGCCCGACGTCCCGGGGGACGTCCTCATCCCGGAGAACGTCACCTACGAGTCCTTCGACGGTGTCTATGTCAACGCCTACCTCTACCAACCCACCGAGGTCACCGCCGAGGCCCCGGCCCCGGCGCTGGTCCAGGTGCATGGCGGCGGCCACTTCCAGTACGGGACCGGCTGGCACCCACTCGAACAGTACCTCGCGGCCCACGGGTTCGTGGTGTTCGCCATCGACTTCCGGGGGTCGGGCGGGTACGGACGGGCCTTCCAAGAGCTGTCGATGGGCGACTGGCACGGGGGCCAGGTCCGGGATGCCCGGGAGGCCGCCCGGTTCGTTCGCGGGCTGCCGTTCACGACCGACGCCGTCGGCATCTACGGGGGGTCCTGGGGCGGGTTCATGACCCTCCAGAGCATCACCCAGTACCCCGAGGTCTGGGACGCGGCCGTCGAGTGGTACGGCGTCGTCAACCAGTTCAGCGACTACGAGGAGGTCGACCGCGTCGGCCGGCTACTGACCGAGCGGGACATGGGCGGTACCCCTGATGAGGCCGAGGCCCTCTACCGCGCCGCCAGTGCGAGTTTCGACCTGGACGCCATCCAGACCCCGCTGTCCGTGCTGCACGGCGCCGAGGACGAGCGGGTGCCGATCAACCAGGCCGAGGAGCTGATCGAGGTCCTCGGTGACGGGGACGTCCCCTTCGAGGCGACGATCTACGAGGGTGAGGGCCACGGGTTCCGGGACGCGGCCAACCGGCGGGACGCCGTCGAGACCACCCGTGCGTGGTTCGAGACCCACCTCCGCTGACCCGCTGTTCCGACCTCCGCCCGGCAACGGTTTAGAATGTGAATCGGGATGTCGCGGGGTTGTTAAAGGATTGTTCGAAATTGCTAGAGCCCTATTGAATTTGGTGCAATACTTGCCGGTTCGGCCTCCTTTATAGTCGCCTACCGGTTGGTAGTGGCGTACAGCTCCATGGCAGACGATACCAACACACGTGACAGAACGATAAGTAGACGCGACGTCATCCGGTACGGCACCGTCGGCGGTGCCGTCGGGATCGCGGGCTGTGGCGGCGGCGGTGGCGGCGACGACACCACGACGACCACCGAGGACACCGACGACACGACGACCACGACCACCGACGACCAACCATCGATCGGCGGCAAACCCGTCGTCGGCCTCGGTGCCGAACCGCAGGCGTTCAACCCGCTCGTGACCTCGGACGCCGACGCCTGGGCCATCATGGACAACATGTACCCCTACCCCACGGCCCGGGACCCGAACGACGTCGACGCCACCGCACCGTTCGTGTTCAACGACTGGTCGTTCGACCCCGACGCCCTCACCGGTACTGCCCAGATCACCGAGGGGTTCCAGTGGTCGGACGGCGAGCCACTCGACGCCGAGGGGGTCGCCTGGTGGTTCAACTACCTCATGGACGACACGGGCCACCGGTACGCCGCCAACACCGGGCAGATCGCCTCGCTGGAGGCCACCGGCGACTACGAGATCAGCTTCGAACTCAACGCCGAGACCGCCGCCGTCTTCACCCCAGAAACCGGCGTGTTCGCGGTTCCGATCCTCCCGGCCCACGTCTGGAAGGACGTCGATGACTACACCAAGTACTCCCCGGACACCCTCATCGGCGCCCAGGGCTTCGAGTGGGCGGACTCCTCGCCCGGGAACTGGTACGAACTCAACGCCAACCCCGACCTGCTCCCCGACGAGATCCATGAAGGCCCATATGTCGACAGTCTCCGGTTCCGCGTCTTCGGCAGCCTGACCTCGATGATCCAGGAGATGCAAAACGGGAACGTCGACCTCACCTACAACTCCATCACCCCCAACCGCGCCTTCCAGCTCCAGGACGCCGACAGCGTCACCGTCTGGAACTCCCGGGCCAGGGGGTACAACTACATCGCCCACAACATGCGGCGGGTCCCCTTCGACGACAAACGGTTCCGGCAGAGCCTGGGGTTCATCTACCCGTACAACTACCTCAACAACACCCTCCGCCGCGGCCTCACCGAGGAAGGCGACTACGTCGCCGCGAAGGTCTACCAGCCCTGGCGGCCCGACAACTTCAACAGCCCAATCGACCATGGCCCGTACAAGACCGAGGACGGGACCCTCGACGTCCAGCAGGTGCGGAACTTCCTCACCAACGGCGACGGCGCCCACGACTACACGTTCGGCTCCGTCGAGTCCTCACAGGTCACCGGCGACCAGGAGATCCGGGTGAACGGCGAACTGCTGACCGAGGCCCACACCGACAACGACGGCAACGGCGGCCAGGGCCCGATCAGCATCATCATCACCCCACCCGAGACCGCGCCGATCGCCGCGCGTGCCGGCGCCCGGTTCGTCGAGAACCTCAACCAGGTCGGCATCCCCGCCGAGACCCAACCGGTCGCGGAAGGCTCCCAGAACAGCATCGTCTGGGGGCAGGAGGACTTCGACATGTGGTCTTCGGGCTGGATCTGGATGCCCAAGCCCCACATGTACATGGGGTTCTGGTTGACGAGCGGCCGGGCCGACCTCGATTCCAGCGCGGACGCCTTCCACCTCAACCCGATGGGGTACACCGGGGCCGACGACCTCATCACCGCCGTCCAGACCACCTACAACCCCGACGACCAGAAGGCCGCCACGAAGGAGGCCCTCGCCCAGGTCTACGAGGACCAACCGGTCCTCGTCACCGAGTACCCCAACCGGCTGCACGCCTCCTCGAACCGGTTCGAGGGCTGGGTGAAACTCCCGGGCGGCATCACACAGAACCCCTGGACGTACCTCAACGTCCGGCAAGCCTAACCCCGCTGTCATCTCTGCCATGGTGCGTATCACTGGGAGGTACCTGCTCCGCCGCCTACTCATCAGTGTCCTCACGATCCTGGTGCTGGCGTCGCTGTTGTTCGTGCTCATGCACGCCATGCCCGGGAGCCCGATCGACGGCCTGATCGGGCCCGGCATGACCACCGAACAGATCGAGGCTATCGAGGAACAGTTCGGCCTCAACGAACCGCTCTGGGTGCAGTACGTCCAGTTCATGACCAGCGTCGTGTTCTTCGACTTCGGGATCTCCATCCAGTCGCTGAGTCCCGTCCGGGAACGCATCATCAGCCGCCTCGTCCCCACGCTGGTGCTGTTCGCCCCGGCGTTCATGCTCCAGTACTCGCTGGGCTCGATCATCGGCACCTACCTCGGGTGGCGCCGCGGCTCCAAGACCGACCTCGCCGGGTTCACCACGGGCCTGTTCATGTACTCGATCCCGTTCTTCTGGTTGGCGTGGATCCTGTTGGGCGTCTTCTCCTACGACCTCGGGTGGCTGCCCAGCGGCTCGATGCTCCCCCCGTTCCAGACCCAGTTCGGGTGGGCGACCGCCATCCCCCAATTGCTGTTGCACATGGTGATCCCCGTCCTCTCGCTGGCGTTGATCGGCTGGGCCGGCCCCATGCTCGTGATGCGGACCACCATGCAGGACGTCGTCGACGCCGACTTCATCGACTTCGCCCGCGCACAGGGGTACGACGAACCGACCGTCATGACCCGGTTCGGCGCCCGGAACGCGATGATCCCCGTCGTCACCCAGGCCATCATCGGCATCGCGTTCATGATCGACGGCTCGGTCATCGTCGAGACCGTGTTCTCCTGGCCCGGCCTCGGCCAGCTGCTCGTCGACTCCATCTTCAGCAAGGACCTGCCCACGGCACTGGCCGCCTTCTACACGCTCGGCGTGATGATCGTCGCCCTCCGGTTCATCACCGACATCGTCTACACGATGATCGACCCCCGCATCGAGTTCGGAGGTGAGGCCTGATGAGCGAGGCATCCGACGTCGGCCTCCTCTCGGACTGGGTCATCCGCCTCCGGGAACGCGGGTACGCCCTCCGCATCGGCATCGTCCGCACCTGGGGCCAGTTCACGCAGTCCCGCCTGGGCGTCATCGGCCTCGCGATCATCACCGCCATCTCGCTGATGGCGATCTTCGCCCCCGTGCTGGCGCCCCACTCCCTGGACTGGCAGGCCTACGGCTCCAACCCCACCTTCGACCAGGCGGCCTCGCTCCCGCACCCACCGGCCTTCGGCGACCCGTTCTTCGCACCGCTGGGCACCGACAGCCTGGGCCGCGGCATCCTCACCCGGCTGATCTACGGGTCCCGCACCGCCCTGTTCATCGGGTTGGCCGCCGGCCTCCTGTCCTCGCTGGTCGGGGTGCCCCTGGGCGTCGTCAGCGGCTACTACAACAACACCTGGGTCGACGAGACCATCCAACGCGTCGTCGACGTCATGTACGGGCTGCCGTTCCTCCCCCTCGTCATCGTCCTGGTGTTCATCAACGGCGTGACCACCACGAACATCATCCTCGGCATCGTCGCGAAATCCTGGTTGAACAACGCCATCGTCATCCGGGGCCAGGTCCTGTCGCTGTCCGAACGCCCGTTCGTCGAGGCCGCGAAGGCCTCCGGCGCCAGCGACTTCCGGATCATGTGGCGCCACATCCTCCCCAACGTCCTGCCTCTGGGGTTCATCTACCTCGCCCAGGACGCGGCCTTCGCCATCCTCATCCAGGCCAGTCTCGCGTTCCTCGGCCTCTCGGATTTCACCGCCGTCTCCTGGGGGACGATGCTCCAGTGGATCCAGGTCGAGGGCTACATCTACACGGCGCCGTGGTGGCTGTTCCCGCCCGGCCTGATGATCGCCTTCCTCGCGGCGTCGTTCTACTTCATCGGCTACAGCCTCGAGGACGTCATGAACCCCGGAGGCCACCAATGAGCCGCAGCGACGACACCCCACAGGCCGAGTCCCCCGCGACGGAGACGGTCCTCGAGGTCGAGGACCTCTCGATCGAGTACCGCATGGAGGACGGTCCCAACGTCAACGCGGTCCGGGAGGTGAGCTTCGCCATCGACCGCGGCCGCACCTTCGGCCTCGTCGGCGAATCCGGGTGCGGGAAGACGACGGCCGCCCGGGCGTTGATCAACCTGCTGGACGACAACGGCGAGATCACCGGGGGCCACGTCTACAAGGACGGGCGGGACCTCACCGACCTCTCCGCTTCGGAGATCCAGGACGTGCGCTGGGCGGAGATCGCGACCATCCCCCAGAACGTGATGAACGCCCTCAACCCCGTCGAGACCGTCGGCAGCCAGATCACCGACGTCATCACATTACACACCGACCGCGACCAGGAAGCCGCCCACACCCACGCCGTCGACCTCTTCGAACGCGTCGGGTTGGACCCCTCCCGCATGGCGGACTACCCCCACGAGTTCAGCGGCGGGATGCTCCAACGCGCGGTGATCGCGATGGCGATGTCCTGTGACCCCGACCTCATCATCGCCGACGAACCGACCACCGCCCTCGACGTCGTCGTCCAGGACGAGATCCTCACGGAGCTGGCGGACCTCCAGGCAGACTTCGACGTCTCGATTCTGATCATCAGCCACGACATCGGCGTCATGGCGGAGGTCTGTGACGACATCGGTGTGATGTACGCCGGCGAGATCATGGAGATCGGGACCGCCGAGGACGTGTTCGGCGACCCGTCGAACCCCTACACCATGGGCCTGGAGAACTCCTTCCCGAACATCGAGGCCCCCGACAGCGACCTCGTCGCGATCCCCGGGACCGCCCCCGACCTCACCGAGGCCCACACCGGGTGCCCGTTCGTCGACCGATGCCCGTTCGCCGAGGAGGAGTGCCACGAGATCCACCCGCAACTCTACGACGCCGGCGACCGCCCCGGCCACCGGTCACGGTGTCACTTCGTCGACGACGTCCAGCGACTCCGGTCGGCCGCCGCCGACCCCGCGACCTGGGGTGGCGGCGTCGACGCCGACGGCGACCCCGTCCCGGGTGACCACCCCATCCTCACCGTCGAGGACCTCCGGAAGTACTTCGACAACAATCAGGGCATCGTCGACACCCTCCTCCGCCGCGATCCCACCCCGGTCAAGGCCGTCGACGGCGTGAGCTTCGAGGTGACCGACGGGGAACTGTTCGGCATCGTCGGCGAATCGGGGTGTGGGAAGTCCACGCTGGGCCGCACCATCCTCGATCTGGAACCGCCGACCAGCGGCTCCATCACCTTCGACTCCCCCAACGGGGCGGACCGGTCGTTCCGCGAGATCGCCCAGATCATCTTCCAGGACCCCTTCGAGAGCCTCAACCCGCGCCTGACCGTCCGACAGACGCTCATGGAGCCCCTGTCCCTGCTTGGCGACACGCGCCGGTACGCCGACCGGGTCACCGTCATCGAGGACACCCTCGAGGCCGTGGGGTTGTCCCCCGCCGACGAGTACCTCGACCGGTTCCCCGACCAGCTGAGCGGCGGCGAACTCCAACGCGTCTCGATCGCGCGGGCACTGGTCGTCGACCCCGAGTTCCTCCTGGCCGACGAACCCGTCTCGATGCTGGACGTCAGCATCCGGGCGAGCATCCTCAACATCTTCCGCCGCCTCCGGCGGGACGAGGACCTGACGATGTCGATCATCAGCCACGACCTGAGCCTGGTGCGGAACATCTGTGACCGGACCGCGGTCATGTACCTCGGTGAGTTCGTCGAGGTCGGCGACACCGACACCATCGTCGAGGACCCGAAACACCCCTACACCAAGGCGTTGGTCGACTCCGTCCCCGTGCCGGATCCGACACGGGAACGGACACCGGCCGAGATCACGGGCGAGCCACCGTCGGCGCGTGACCCGCCGAGTGGCTGTCGGTTCCACACCCGGTGTCCGAAGGTGATCCCGCCCGAAGAGTACGACTTCGACCAGGAACGGTTCCGGGAACTCATGGACCTCCGTCACGCGATCGCCGACGAGTCGGTCCGCCTGGACCGCGTCCGCGACAGCGTCGAGGAGAGCGACGATCTCGCGGCGGTGGCGGCCGCGATCCGCGACCGGGAGTTCAGCGGGGGATTCCAAGACCCGGCCGTCGCCGAGATCGTCGACGAGGCCCTGGAACTGGTCGCCGACGGACAGTGGACGGCGGCCGGCGACCGGTTGGCCGAGGCGTTCACGACCCCGTGTGAGGTCGAGCGTCCGCCGCTCCGCGAACTCGAGGACGGGCGCCTCGTGGGCTGTCACCTCTACTGACGGCCACGCCCTCAGTTCAGGACGGTGTAGACCCCGGCCACACAGGCGGCCATCATCCCCAGGCCGATGCCGGCGGTGTAGAGCCGGTCGGTCGTCGAGGCCATGAACTCGCTGGTGGCACCGAAGATGAACACCGAGAACCCCACCGCCCCGAGCACGGACAGCGCCATCAGCGACAGCAAGAACAGCTTCTGTCCGCCATCGGTCCGCACTGAGATTCCATCGGTTTCGGTCGCCATTACCGAGGCCAACGACCGCCGGTGATTAAACCCTACCGCCGCGGGCACAGCCTTCTTGCCGGTGGAGCCCCGGGTACCACCCGCGTGAACGCCACCCAATCCCCCGACCGCCGGTGACGGCATGGTCGACAGTCAGTCCCCTCGAGACCGGTTCGACGCGGTGACGGCAGCGGTCGCCGCAGTCGTCGCGATCGCGGGCTCGTTCGCCTGGACGGGGCCCGCCAAGGCCTTCATCGTCGTCCCCGTCAACAGCCTCGTCGTCGATTCCACGCCAGGCCCCATCGTCATCACCGCCATCCAACGCCTCGGCCCGTGGAGCGAACTCCTCGCGTTCGCGGTCGCCACGCTGCTCACCCTCGCCGCCCTCGCCATCACGGTCGTCGTCGCGGTTCGGATCGGCGTCCACACCGGGGACCCGGTCGGCGTCGGCATCGTCGTCTACTTCCTGGTGTGGGCGGTGGCCGCTGCACTCACCCGCTCCCCGTTCCCGGCGCTGGCCCCGGCCGTTGCGGCGGGGGTCACCGCCGCCATCAGAGAGCATCGCTACTCCCCGGAGGCCACGCCGTCGCCCGACGGGTCGCGCCGCCGGATGCTCGCAGGTGTCGCGACCCTGCTGGGGGCCATCGGACTCGGTGCCGTCGCCGGCCTCCGGGACACTGGCGTCGAGACGTCGCCGCTGCAGGCGATCTCCTCGACCGACCGGGTGACCATCGAACGCCGCCTCCGGGCCGCGGCCGACCGGTCCCTCGACCTTCCCGACACCCCGGGCCTCGTCAGCACCGTCGACGGCTTCTACGAGGTCGACATCAACACCATCGACCCCGACGTCACCGCCGCCGACTGGACGCTGACCATCACCGGGGCCGTCGCGGACCCTCACACCCTCGACTACGGCGACATCACCGACCGGGGCCCGGTCCACCGGTTCGAGACCCTGCGCTGTGTCGGCGACTCGCTCAACGGCGAGTTGCTCGACACCGCGTTGTGGACCGGCGTCCCCGTCGCCCCGCTTCTGGACACAGCTACGCCCCAGGGTGACTACGTGGTGTTCCACGCCGTCGACGGCTACTACGAGGAGTTCCCACGCGCCGCCCTGGCCGACGCGCTCCTCGCCTACGGGATGAACGGCCAGGTACTCCCCCGGAACCACGGGTTCCCCGTCCGGGCATTGGTCCCCGGGCACTGGGGGGAGATCAACGTGAAGTGGCTGACCGAGATCGAGGTCGTCGACCACCCCGTCACCGGGTACTGGGAACGCCGTGGCTGGCACGGCACCGGCCCCGTCAACACCGTCGCGAAGGTGTGGTCGGACACCACCCACGCGGACGGTCGGGTCACCGTGGGCGGCCCCGCCTACGCCGGCATCCGCGGCATCGACCGGGTCGAGGTCTCGACCGACGGCGGACAGACCTGGACCACCGCCACGCTGGGTCCACGGCTTGAGGGCCGTGATGTCTGGCGGGAGTGGCGGTACACCTGGACCCCGGCCACGGCCTCCCCCACCGTCGTCGTCCGCGCCGTCGACGGGACCGGCACCCGCCAACCCCACGCGAGCGCCCAACCCTATCCCTCGGGGGCGACCGGCTGGGTCGAGTACACCGTCACGGACTAACCATCGGCGCCGTCGGTCGACCCGTTCGCGGGGGTGAACGTCGTCGTCTCGACATCCGCGAGGGAGTACTCGTAGACGCCGCGGTTCTTGTGGTAGGCGTTCCCGTAGAACCGCACCGGTTTCCCCAGTATGGTGCCGAGGATGGCGCCGTGGAGTCGATCGGTGTAGATCGTCGACGCCCGCGCGGCCGCCCTGACGAAGGCCTCGTAACTGGGTTCGGCGACGCTGATGTCCCGAACGAAGATCGGGGGATCGATCCGGTCCTCGAGCAGGGTGGTCGCCGACTCCTTGTCGCCGCGCAGCGCCACCAGGGAGTACTCCTCGGTCACCGCCTCGACCGGGAGATCCTCGACGGTCAGGTACAGGGCGGTGTCGTCGGCGAGGTGGGTGGTGACCGTCGGGTGGTCGGCGGTGGCGGTTGCGATGAGGTCCTGAGAGTACCGCTCCCGACAGAAGAACCGGACCTCGTTGGTGACGCCGGCGAACACCGTGCGGGGGTCCGTCGTACTGAACTGGACGCTCTGTGGGCCGACGACGATCGGACAGTCGAAGTGCCGTACCGCCGCCCGGAAACACCGGATACCACTTCCCCAGTAATCGTTGAAGTTCCCGCCGCCGTGGATGTAGACCGCCCCGACGTCGGTGGCCACCCGATGCCGGAGGTAGGCCAGTTCCCGGAGGATGCTGGCCTCGTCAAACAGGTTATACAGGTCCTTGGCCCCACGGACCCGGTACCGTGGTGGAGCGTCGTGGCGGAACCGGCCCGCCCGCAGCTGGACGGGGTCGATGTCATGGTCGGCGAACAGGCGTTCGGCACCGTGATAGATCAACGAGTCCCCGTGGTTGCCCCCGGGGTGAACCGAGAGCACCCGCCCCGTTCCCGCCACCGCCGAGACCGTCTCGGCGAGGTCCCCCACGCGTGTCACACCGCATCCCTTGTGCGCCACGGGGGAAATAACTACTCGGCTCCCCCGCCGGTCGGGGGAGCCACCCTGACCTCTCGGGACTGTGTGAGCTGCCATACCCCGACGGGCTGTGGTCAGGCGCCGAACGGCGCCGCCGCGAGACTCGCACCCACCATGCCCCCGGCACCGAACATGGTGAGTACCGCCATCGCCTGGCGCCCACCCGCCGCCGTCCAGGACCGTGATACCCCGACCTGCCGGGAGAATCCCTCGATGGCGTCACCGGACAGCAACACCGTCGACCACCCGATCAACCCCACCGAGAACACCAACCCCGACAGCGAGAACGCGAGTTCGCTGGCCGCCCGGGGCCGCCACCCGGCCACGACCAGGACCGCGAACAGGGTCGCGGCCGCGACCCCGCCACCGACGGCGACCCGCGCGATCAACGCCCAGTTCCGCGAGTCCCGTGTGGACATCGCCTAGTCGACCGTCTCCCGCATCCTGGGGTCAAGGGCGTCACGCATCCCGTCCCCCATCAGGTTGAACCCCAGGACCGTGATCGCGAGAAACAGCCCGGGGAACACCGACATCCACCACTTCCCCGTCAGCAACCCGTTCTCGACGCCGTTGGACAGCATCAACCCCCAGCTCGGGGTGCCGGGGCCCGCGCCGAACCCCAGAAACGAGAGGGCGGCGATGTCGATGATGGCCAATCCGAAGTTCAGCGTCGACTGGACGGTGATCGGCGCCAGCGAGTTCGGGACGACGTGGCGGGCCAACACCCGGCTGTCGGTCGCGCCCAAGGCCTGACTCGCCTCGATGTATTCATCCTCTAACACCTTCAACGCCGCGCCCCGGACCACGCGGGCGAACCGCGGCGTGTACACGAGGATCAACGCGATCGTGACCTTCCAGAGGCCCGCTCCGAAGATCGCGACCAGGGCCAACGCCAACAGCAGCGACGGGAACGCCAGCAACACGTCCATGGTCCGCATGATCACGTTGTCCGTGACATCCCCGTAGTAGGCCGCGATCGTCCCGAGGGCCACGCCCAACACCGTCGACGCGCCGACGGTGATGGTGCCGTACTTCAACGCGATCCACGCCCCGTAGAGGGTGCGTTGGTAGATGTCCCTGGCGGCGGCGTCGGTGCCGAACAGGTAGATGTTCCACGCGGATTCACCCCCTGCCCACCCGGGGGCGGCTCGGTCCGGGATGGTGCCGCCGAGCCGCGAGTCCACCAACGTGCCGAGGTCGAGGGTGAGGCGGGCGTAGACGGCGATGACGACCATCCCGACGATGATGACCATCCCCATCAACGCGATCCGGTTTGACAGCATTTCAGCGAGGAACTGGGAGGACCGCACGCGTTCGACGATGCCGCGGTCGGCCACGTCCTCGGCGCCGGTCTGGGTGTCGGTACTCATTGTTGGATGCGTGGGTCGAGGTAGCTGTAGGTCATGTCGACAGCGAGGTTTACCAGGGTGAACAACAACGCGAACATGAGGACGGTGCCCTGGACGAGCGTGTAGTCGGTGGCGTTGATCGCCTCGACGAGCGTGGTGCCGATGCCGCCGATGCCGAACACGGTCTCGGTCAGGACCGCACCCCCGAGCAACGTCCCGAACTGGATCCCGACGACTGTGACCACCGGGATCAACGCGTTTCGCAACCCGTGTTTGAGGATGGTGATGCGGGCGCCCTGCCCCTTGGCGCGGGCGGTGCGCATGTAGTCCTGGCGCACGACCTCCAGCATCGAGGACCGCATCATCCGGGAGATCAGCGCCAGCGAGTAGATCCCGATCGTAGCGGCCGGGAGGAACAGGTGCCGGGACGCCGAGATGAACGCGCCGATGTCGCCCAACAGCAGCGTGTCGACGGTCACCATCCCGGTCAGCGGGAGCTCCATCCCGAACAGGGACCAGTGATCGGGGAGGAAGATCGTCGACCCGATGCGGCCACTCGCCGGGAAGATCCCGAGGAACGTCGAGAACAGCAGGATGAGCATCGGGCCCGACCAGTAGATCGGGATCGAGATGCCGGAGAGGGCGCCGATGCGGCCGAGATGGTCGACGACCGAGTCCTGTTTCACCGCGGAGATGATGCCCAGCGGGATCCCCAACAGCAACCCGATGAACTGGCCGTACAACGCCAACTCGATGGTGACCGGGAGCCGCGTCGCCAGGACGCTCCGCACCGCCTGGCCCCGGGCGACGGTGTAGGACTGCCCGAAGTCGAACTGCGCGGCATCCAGGAGGAATCGCAGGTACTGGACCCACAACGGGTCGTCCAACCCGAGTTCCTCCCGGAGTTCCAGCACCCGCGCCTGAGAGGCGCGCTGGCCGAGGATCACCCGGGCGGGATCACCGGGGGCGAGATGGAGGATGATGAAGACGAAGGTCGCGACACCCAACAGTACCGGGACCAACAACAGGAGGCGCTTGATGAGGAATCGATTCGAGACCATGCCGTGCTGGGTCGCCCTTTCGGTGGGGTGACGAAAAACCCCGTGGCCCGCCGATCAGTTCAGCTCGACGAGTTCGAGGTATGGGCCCCCGACCGAACTCACCGTGTAGCTGTCCGCGTTGACGGACTCGTGGATGCCACGGATCAGCTCGGCGTAGTCGATGAACACCCAGGGCGCTTGCTCGTGAGCGATGCGGGAGGCCTCCTGGTAGATGGTCTCCCGCTCGCTTTGCTCGTAGGTGGTCTGCCCGTCGTTGACATACCCCATATACTCGGTGTTCGCCCAGGAGGTGATGTTGTTGGCGTTCCCCTTCGCGTCCCAGGCCACGTGACTCTGGCCGGACGGGACGTCATCGATCGGGACTCCCGGGTGGAGGAGGACGTACAGGAAGTTGTCCGGGTCGGCGTTGTCGGTGTACCACCCCAGCAGACACGCGTCGTGTTTCCCGGTGTACGTGTAGGTGATGTACGGGCCGAACGCGGAGAACTGGTTGATCTCGACGGTCAACCCGATGTCCTCGAGGTCGGACTTGATCTGGTTGGCTGTCTCGAGGGGACTGGGATTGTAGCCGCGCGGGTTCGAGAACGTCGCCAGCTCGAAGCTCAGGTCGGTCTCGCCCGCCTCCTCGAGGAGGGTCTGGGCCTGCTCGGGGTCGTGGGCGTACGGCTCGAGGTCGTCGTTGTGCCCGATGACGTCAGGGGGAAGCGGCTGGTCGGCCTGGACGGCGAACCCCTGGTAGATCGAGTCCACGATCGCCTCGGTGTCGACGGCGAGACTGATCGCCCGCCGCACCTTCGGCTTCCGGAACGCCGCTTTGCGGGCCTGGTTGAACGCCATGTACCCGACGTTGATGCCGTCCTTGCGCTTGATCGACGCCGAGTTCGAGTTGTTGATCTGCTGGATGCCCTGCGCGCCGAGGTTGTCGGTGATGTGGCTGTCCCCGTTGATGAGGTCCTGGGCGCGGGTCTGGTTGGACTTGATCGTCTTGATGATCAACTCGTCTACGTGGGGCCCCTCACCCCAGAAGTCGTCGTAGGCACTGAACCGGATCCGCTCGTTGGCGTTGTCCAGCTCCTCGAAGACGAACGGGCCCGTTCCCTTGGGGTCGAGGCCCAGTTCGCCTTGGGCATCGGCACCGGCCCCGAGGTTTTCGATCTGGGTCTGGGAGAGGATGGCCGCCGCGAACATCGCGAGGTTCCGGAGGAACGGGGCGTACCGCTGTTTCAGGTTGATGGTGACCTCGTAGTCGCTCGTGACCTCGACGGTGTCGACCCAGTCACCGAAGGTCACCGAGGCGTACCCCGACCGGTTCTCGCCCAGGAAGTACTGGTACTCGTTGTCGATGAACCGACGGATGGTCGCGCGCACGTCCTCGCCGGTGAGTTCCTCGCCGTTGTGGAAGGTGATCCCCTCCTTGAGGGTCAACGTCACCGTCCGCCCCTGCAGATTGTACTCGTTGGCGAGCCCGTCGGTCAGCTGGCCCCCGCTCCCGGGGACGAAGTCGATGCAGGTGTCGTACACCTGGTTGGTGACCTTCGCAACCTCGCCGCTGGTGGTCTGTTGGGGGTCGTAGTTCTCCGGGTGGTCACCACGGGAGTAAATGAGGGTGCCGCCACCCCCACCACCCCCGATGATGCCCGAACACCCGGCGGTCGATGTGGCCGCCACTGTCGCCGCACCGGCCGCTTTCACGAACGTTCGCCGGTCCATCTCGTCACGAACCATGACACGCTTTCCGGAAGGAGTAGCCTTAAATATAACGACCGGCCGGGGTGCCGGCAGCGCAACGCCTCGCTACCCCGGCGCAGTCACGTGGTCTCTCGGCGCTGTTCCGGACGTGGGGTCCTGTCGTCCCCTAAGAACTGCGGTGTTAGGAGCCGGACGACCCCGGCATCGTGGGGTCGTGGAGGTGGCAGGCGACGGGATGGTCGGCGTCGTCCAGCTCGGGTTCGGTCTGTTCACATGGACTCTCGAAGGTCGTCGCCAGCGTCGTGGTCGCCGTCTCCCACTCCCCGCGTGCCAGGGCCTCGAACGCCTCCTCGACGGTCTCCCGAACCGTGCCGGTTGGCTCGGTCGTCAGCTCCCGCTCCCACAGCACCGTATAGAAGGTCTCCCGGCTCGCCGTCCGGCCGCCATCGGCCGGTGCAGCCTCGGCGGCATCGTCGTGCTCGTCGGCCTCCCGCTCGGCGGCCTCCGCCCAGATCGCATCAAGCGGGATGTCCCGGTTCTCGACCCGCTCCCGGAAGTCCATCACGTCACGGAACACCGGTTGCTCGACGTCCAGGTCCGGGGGCGGGATCACCTTTGGGCACCGGGTGCGGAACCGACACCCCGACGGCGGGTCGATCGGGCTGGGGACGTCGCCTTTCAGGATGATGCGGTCACCGGTATCGGCCAGCGGGTCCGGCTCCGGGATCGAGGACAACAACGCCTCGGTGTATGGGTGTCGCGGGTCGGCGAACAGCTCCGTGGTCGGGGCCGTCTCCACGATCTTCCCGAGGTACATCACCGCGATCCGGTCACAGACGTGGCGGACCACGCTGAGGTCGTGGGCGATGAACAGGTAGGTCAGTCCGAACTCCTCCTGGAGGTCCTCGATGAGGTTGAGGATCTGGGCCTGGACGCTGACGTCGAGGGCGCTCACCGGCTCGTCCGCGACGATGAAATCCGGGTCGACGGCCAACGCCCTGGCGATCCCGACCCGCTGGCGTTGCCCGCCGGAGAGTTCGTGGGGGTACCGGTCGTACTGGCCCCGTTCCAGGCCCACGGCATCCAGGAGCTCCAGGACGCGTTTCCGGCGTTTGACCCCGATGCTGTCACCGGCGCCGATGCGGACGTCGACCGCGGTGATCTCCCCGTCGTCCCTGGTGACCTCCACCGCCCGGTCCAACATCCCCTCTGTCTCGACCCGGACCTCCTCGCCCTCGAGGACGACGGTCACGGGCACCACCGCCTCCCCGTCGGTGCTACCGACGAGAGCGTCGACGTCCTCGGCGACCGACACCGACACGACGCCCGGGTCGAGTCCCCGCACCGACAGGTCCGCCCGCGTGACCACGTCCGGATCGCTCTCCGGCAGACCGTGGACCTCGAGGGGTTCCCGGATGGTCTTCCCGACGGTCTGGCGCGGGTCCAGCGAGGACATCGGGTCCTGGAAGATCATCTGGAGCTCGCGGCGCTTCCCGCGCAACGCGGCGTCGTCCAACCCGCGGAGGTCCTCGCCCGCGTAGACGACCCGCCCGTCGGTCGGTTCCAACAACCGGAGGATCGCCCGTCCCGTCGTCGACTTCCCACACCCGGATTCCCCGACGAGGCCCAGGGTCTCGCCCTCGTAGATGTCCAGGTTCACCCCGTCGACGGCCTTTACGGTCTGGGGTTCGTCCGCCAGCCACTCGTCCAACCAGCCCTCGGCCCGCGAGAAGTACTTGCGCAGCCCCTCGACCTCCATCAGCGGGGTGCCGGTGAACGTCTCGGACACCGCGGCGACCCCGCCCTCTGCGCTGCCGTACTCGCCGGTATCGAAGTCCTCGAGGACGCACTTCGACCGGTGATCGACGTCCTCGCCACCGTGTTGGAGGTACGGGATCTCGCCCTCCGTACACTCGGGTTGCACCCACGGACACCGCGGCGCGAAGTGACAGCCCTCGGGTAGGTCGATGAGGTCGGGGACGTTGCCCTCGATCGGTTGGAGGCGGTCGATGTCCTCCCGGGGGATCGACTCCAGCAACGTGTAGGTGTAGGGATGACTGGGGTCGTGGAAGATCTCCTCGACCGGACCCTCCTCGACGATCTCCCCGGCGTACATCACCGCCACCCGGTCACAGGTCTCCGCGATCACCCCGAGGTCGTGGGTGATGAACAGCACCGACATCCCGAACTCCGCCTGGAGATCGTTGATCAAGTCCAGGATCTGGGCCTGGATGGTGACGTCCAGGGCCGTCGTCGGTTCGTCGGCGATCAACAGCTGGGGGCGACACGCCAACGCGATCGCGATCAACACGCGTTGGCGCATCCCGCCGCTGAACTCATGGGGGTACTCGTCCAGGCGGGCCTCGGGTTCCGGGATCCCCACCGCGTCCAGGATGTCGATCGTGTCCTCGAGCACGGCCTCGTCGATCTCCCCGCCGCCGAGGATCTCGCGGATCGCGTTCCCCCACGTGTCCGCGGGTTTCTCGCCATATCGGTGGAGTTCCAGGCTCTCGGCGATCTGCTCCCCGATGGTCATCGTCGGGTTCAGCGACGTCATCGGGTCCTGGAAGATCATGCTCATCTCGCCCCCACGGATCTCCCGCATGGCTGCTTCGGGGGCGGCGGTCAGGTCGACCAGGCTCCCGTCGATGCGCACGTGGTCGATGCCGTCCTCATGGTCGCGCAGCACCGCCACCGGGTCGGCCGTGGGATCGATGTCGGCTCCGGGGCCCGGGTCGAGGACGATGTCCTCGACGTAGACGAATCCGGTCACCGCGTCCGCCACGGCGGTGGCGACCGCGTCCCCGATGGCGGTCACGTCCGCGTCGACGCCACCACCCTCGAGTCGCGTGGCAGCGGCACGGAGTCCCGCCACCAGGTTCCCCGGGTCGTCGCCGGCATCGAGGTCCTCGGCGATTCCGCGGAGCTCGGCTCGGGCACTCCCGACTTGCTCTCCGCGTTTGAGGTCCGCCGCGATCGAACGGCAGGCCGACACGAGGTCCCACGGGTACTGGGCGATGGCGTCGTCGAACTGGGCGATGAGCTCCGCCGCCAGCCGGTCGTGGCGGTAAGTGACACTGCCGGCGACGATCTCCCCGGGGTCGTCGATGAGCTGCATCGCCGAGAGTGCGGTGACGCTCTTCCCGGAGCCACTCTCCCCGACGAGGCCGACGGTTTCGCCCTCCTCGATGGTGAGGTCGATGCCGTCGACGGCCTTGACCGCCCCGCGTTCCGTATCGAAGTGGGTGTGGAGGTCGGTCGCCGACAGCAGGTCTCGCATCGCCTCGGAGTGCCGGGGAGAATAGGGATATACCTTCCGCCCACGCTGGGCTGAGAGAGGAACGCTTTTCCTCGTGGCTGTGGGGGTCTCTCCTGTGCGTGACTCCGATCCGGGCGTGGAGCCAGAGACCCTCGACGACGCCGAGTTGACGAACTGGGAGTCGCTGATCGAGGACATGTCGGCGATGGCCGAGGAGTATCGGGACCGTGGCTGGGCGGCCCTCGAGGTCCATCCGGGGGACATCGCGGCGTTCCCTGGCGAGGCGGGGCGGCGGGGCATCGAATTGCTCGCCCCGGACAACGAGTTCGACCCGATCGCGGCGGCCTTCGACGAGACCGCGGGGTTCGAGACCGCCGAGGTCTTCAGGGCCGTCGATGGTGGCATGGTGTATCTCCTCTTCGTCCTCGAAGCGTCCGACATCGAGACGGCTGTGTTGTTGCCGGCGTACTACAGTCACGGCAACGAGACCGAGTTCGTCGAGATGCTGGAGACGGCCGTGGACGTTCCGGTGCACGTCCGGCCCTTGAACGAGCGCCGCATCCTCACGTTCACCTACGACGACCCGTCGCTGTTCCTTCCCCCGGACTGACCCCGTTTCTTTCACCCGCGTATCAATAGAACTTTATCGTGGTGGGGTGTCTGTGATCCCACCCGAATGGAACGGCTCTCCCGCCTCCTTGACGCCGACGCCCTCACCGCCCGCGAACAGGAGTTTTACTGGTTGTGGATCTTCGCCACCACGGCCTACGGCGTTGGCGACATCCTCACCACCCTCACGATCCTCTCCGCCGACACCGGCGTCGCCGAGGGAAACGTCGTCATCAGCTACCTGTTCGCGGTCCTGGGCCACCCGGGGTTCATCGCCCTCAAACTCCTCGTGTTCTTCGGGGCACTCGCCGTCAGCGTCACCGCCGCCGAGTACTGGCAGGACCGCCACCTCTACTACGGGCCGCCGCTCATCCTCGCCGTCCTGGGCACCCTCGTCACCGCCAACAACCTCCACCTCGTCCTCCAGACCTAGGCCCCCTCAGAGATCGTCCCCCGCGATCGCGTCCGGCAGCAGCTCACCCAGTGAGTACGTGACGACCCCCTCACCCTCATCGCAGACGATCGGGAACGATGGCGCACAGAACTCGGCCAACGACTGCCGGCACATCCCACACGGGGTCACGCCATCCCGCGCCGCCGAACTCACGGCGAGTTTGCGGAACTCGGAGTGGCCTGCCTGGACCGCCGCGCCCAACGCCACCTCCTCGGCGTGGAGCGTGTTGCTGTAGTTCGCCATCTCGACGTTACACCCCGTCAGCACCGTCCCGTCGGCCGTGAGCAACGCCGCCCCGACCGCGTACCCCGAGTAGGGGACGTGTGCGGCCGCGACCGCCTCCCGTGCGGTGTCGAGTAACGTCTCGTCGTCCATACCCCGTCCTGCCACCGGGCACCGATAAATCCCCCTCAGGTCGTGGCCGCCACGGTCGCTACGACCTGCTCCCGGACGCGGTCGACGATGGCGTCGACGTCCTCGGCCTCGACGTACACCCGGATCTTCGGTTCGGTCCCGCTGGGCCGGACCAGCACCCACGCGTCGTCGGGGAAAGTGATGCGGATCCCGTGCTCGGCCGTCACGGACACCTCGCCGAACAGCGACGGGAGCTCGGCCGCCAACGCCGCCATCACCTCGGGTTTCGCGTCGTCCGGACACTCCACACTCGTCTTCCGGTACGGTCGCTCCACGACGGGGTCCCGCAGCGGGGCCAGTCCCGCCGCGGCGACCAGGCGGGCGAGCAGCGCCGCACTCGCCACCCCATCGATCCATCCGCCGAGCCCGGGGTGGATGTGTTTCCACGGTTCGGCGGCGAACACCACGGTCTCCCCCGCCGCCGCGAGGCGCGCCACCTCCTCGTGGAGGGTCCCCAACGACGTCCGCACCGTCCGGCCCCCGGCCGTCCGGACCTGGTCGTCGACCCGGGCGGAGGCGTTCGGCGTCGTCACCACCACCGGATCGTCGACGGTCGCCGTCTCCACCAGATGCCGTGCGAGGATGGCCAGGATGGTGTCCTCGTGGACGATCGCCCCCGCACCGTCGAGGACGGCGATGCGGTCGGCGTCCCCGTCGAGGGCGACCCCAAGGTCGAACGCGCCGTCCGCGATGAACGCCGAACACCCCGACAACGACTCGGGGGTCGGCTTGCTCGCCCGTCCCGGGAAGCAGCCATCGACGTTCCCGTGGAGGGTCGTGACCGCCGCACCCAAGCGGTCGAGGACCTGGGGGACCGCCAGGCCGGCCATCCCGTTCCCGCAGTCGACGACGACCGAGAGGTCCTCGAGCGGGGCGCCATGCTCCCGGGCGTACGCACAGATCCGATCGCGGTACGCCGGGAGGACCTCCTCGGATCCGGCCGTGGTCCAGGACGCCCACTCCGTGGGCGTGGGATCGTCGGCGACGCGGTCGGCGACCCGGTCTTCCGCCGCCTCGTCGTACTCGACACCGTCGACGAACAGCTTCAGGCCGTTGTCCCCCGGCGGATTGTGCGAGGCCGTCACCATCACTCCTCGACGCCCCCGACTGGCGAAGGCCAACGCCGGCGTCGGGACCTGGCCGACCCTCACCACCGGGACGCCGACGCTCTGGAGGCCCGCGGCGACGCTTGCGGCCAGCGCCTCCCCCGTCACGCGGCCGTCACGACCCACCACGAAGCCCGGATCGGGCTCCCGCTCCTGGGCGTCCAGGCCCGCCGCCGCCCCGACACTGACCGCCAGCGTGGGGGTCACCCGGTCAGCGACCGGCCCGCGGATGCCCGCCGTCCCGAACAACTCCATACGGGACGGTCCCCGGGGAGGCACTTAGCTCCCCGCGGTCGCTCAGAGTTCGACGCCACTCGGGATGAGGCTATGCTTCCGGAGGAGCTCGCCCCCACTGTCGTAGACCAAAAACGTCGTCTTGTCGTAGTCGACGAGCACCTCGCCCTCGACAGTGATCGTCACCCGGTACTGCCCGTCGGTGTCGGTCCGTTCGCCGTACCGCCGGGCCGCACGGACGAACTGGAGCACGTCGTCGGCGACGGCGTTCAACTCCAGGACGAACTCCCCGGTCTGTCGGTTGGTGACGCTCACGACGCCCTCCGCCTCGTCCCCGTCCTCGAGGAGTCGGAAGGTGACATCGGTCTCTGCGGCCGCCAGCGGGTCACCGGCGGCGTCGGTCAGCCGGCTTCGCAGGAGATCGGCGGCGCCGGTATCGTCGGTCTCGATATGGACGACGGGCCGGGCCGGAGCTGCATCCTGCTCGTCGACCCAGGCCACACCCGCAACAGTCAGGTCGAACTGGTCGCGCCTCATCCGCTTGGCGACGGTATGGACCGGAGGAGGAAAACCGTAACGCCGCCCACGACTTCCGATCGCCGACAACGACAGCCCAGTGTCTGCCACGCGTCCGACGCCCCGCCACCGGCCGTCGCGTGGGCGCCGGCGGCCGCCGGGTTGGATTTATTACCGGCGGGGGAAAATCCCGCCTAACTCGATGTCCGATGTCCACGACCGATCGTTCGACTCCCGCATCGACGCCGTCCGGTGGCGCCTCTCCCAGGCCTGGGAGAGCATGCGGGGGTCCTCGATCGAACTCGAACCCTACCACCCGACCGACCACGGCCCCCTCATCAGCTTCGCCGGCGTCCCCGGCTACGACGAAATCGACCGGTACTGGGTGAACGCGCCATACGCCTTCGTCTCACTGAACTACGACCCCGCCGAGAACGAACACCTCTACCACGTCGTCGAACCAGAACTCGACCAGTTCGAACAGGACCTCCTCGAGGAGTTGTTCGCCGACATCCGCGACTCCCTGATCTACCGTGGCGAGTACGACGACGCCGACCCGGCCGACGCCCTCCGCGAACAGATGCGGGTGCTCCTGGAGGAGTACGGCGTCGTCATCGACATGAATGCCTTCTACCGCCTGTTCTACTACCTCCACCGCGAGTTCGAGGGGTACGGCAAGGTCGACCCGCTGATGCACGACACCCACATCGAGGACATCTCCTGTGACGGGTACGACCTCCCGATCTTCGTCTACCACGACGAGTTCGACGACGTCAAGACCAACCTCAGCTTCGTCGAGGACGAACTCGACTCCTTCGTCATCCGACTCGCCCAACAGTCCGGCCGCCACATCAGTATCGGCGACCCCGTCGCCGAGATCACGCTGCCCGACGGCTCCCGCGCCGAACTCGCCCTCGGCGAGGAGGTCACGCCCCGCGGCTCGGCGTTCACCATCCGCCAGTACAGCGAGGAACCGTTCACCCCGGTCGACCTCGTCGACATCGGCACGTTCAGCCTCGACCAGATGGCCTACCTCTGGCTGGCCATCGAGAGCAACAAGAGCCTGATCTTCGCCGGGGGCACCGCCTCGGGGAAGACCACCTCGATGAACGCCATCTCGATGTTCGTGCCCCCACGATCGAAGATCATCACCATCGAGGACACTCGGGAACTCACCCTGTACCACGACAACTGGCTGTCGTCGATCACCCGGGAGGGCGTCACCGAGGGCGCCGACGTCACCATGTACGACCTCCTTCGGTCGGCACTCCGCCACCGCCCCGAGTACCTCATCGTCGGCGAGGTCCGCGGCGAGGAGGCGATGACGCTGTTCCAGGCGATGAACACCGGACACACCACCTACTCGACGATGCACGCCGACTCCGTCCAGACCGTGGTCAACCGCCTGGAGAACGAACCGATCAACGTCCCGCGCGCCATGATCCAGTCCCTGGACATCGTCGCCGTCCAGGCTCTGACCTACGTCGAGGGCACCCGCGTCCGCCGGAGCAAGGTCATCGCCGAGATCGAAGGCGTCGACCAGCGCACCGGCGACCTCGATTACTCCAACGCCTTCACCTGGGACCCCACCACCGACGAGATCGACCGGTCGGACAGCAGTGTCCTCGAGGAGATCCAGGACGACCGCGGCTGGTCCCGATCCGAACTCCTCCGGGAACTCCAGAACCGCCGCGCGGTCCTCGAACACCTCCTGGAGAACGACGTCACCGACTACCGCCGGTTCACCACCCTCGTCAACGAGTACTACGCCAACCCCGACCGCGTCCTCGACCGCATCGGCGGCGAACCCGCCGTCGACGACCACCGATGACCGTGGAGGACCGCCCGTGGTAGCCGTCGTCGCCGCTCTCGTCCTCGCCCTCGCCGTCGCCATCCTCGCCATCCCCCTGTTCAGCTGGACGAGTCAGCGCCTCAACCACGCCATCACCCGACTCGCACTGGTCACCTTCGGCCGTCACGTCCGCAGCCGCCAGCGCCGCCAACGCGAACGCACCGGCGTCGAATCGACGCGACTGGCCGCCCTCCACGGCGCCCACGTCCCGACGACCTACCGGGTGTACGCCGCCACGACCCTGTTCTACGCCACGACCGTCGCCATCGGCGGCAGCCTCCTCGGTATCTACGTGCTCAAGGCCGTCTTCGTCGTGTTGAACGTTCCCCCGAGCACCCTCCAGACCTACCTCCCGGCCGGCCTGGGCTTCCTCGCCACCGGGCTCTCGGCACCGACACTCACCCTCCCCGAGGCCTTTGCGTTGTTCCTCGCCAGCAGCGCCACCGTCGGGGTGGTCCTCGGCCTCACCGTCTACCAGCTCCGGTGGTGGTGGCCCGCCTACCGCGCCGAGGAACGCGGCCGCCGCATCGACGCCAGCATGGAACGCACCGTCGCGTTCATCTACGCCCTCTCCCGCAGCGGCATGGCCTTCCCCGAGGTGATGCGCATCCTCGCCCGCAACCAGTCCGTCTACGGTGAGGCCGCCCGCGAGGTCGAGATCGCCGTCAGAGACATGGACACGTTCGGCGCCGACCTCATCGACGCCCTCGAACGTCTCGGCCGCCGCACCCCCAGTGACAGCATGAGCGACTTCGTCGAGAACCTCGTCAGTGTCCTCCAGAGCGGCCGCAGCCTCTCCTCGTTCCTCGACGACCAGTACCAGTACTTCCGGGACGAGAGCGAGGCCCAGCAACGCCGCTACCTCGACCTATTGGCGACCCTCGCGGAGGCCTACGTCACCGTCCTCGTCGCCGGCCCCCTGTTCCTCATCACCGTCCTCGTCGTCCTCGGCCTCGTCATCGGCGGCACCCTCCCGTTCCTCCGCGTGCTGGGTTACCTCCTCATCCCCCTGGCCACCGCCGGGTTCGTCGTCTACCTCGGCAGCCTCACCGAGACCTCCGACCTCGAACGCAGCGACTCCCCGGTCGCCACGCCCCTGGGGAGTTTCACCGACATCCGCTCGACCGACGCCCCCACGGTCGCCGAGGATTCCCCCACCACGGACGGCGGCACCCCCGCGCTGGTCTCTCGGGCCGCCAACCTCGAACGGCTGCTGACCTACGAGCGCACGCGGTGGCTCCGCGACCGCCTGCGGGACCCGGTCGGGTACATCAGAGACCACCCCACCAGCATCCTCTGGATCACCGTCCCGCTCGCCACCCTCTACGCCGGGGTGCGGCTCTGGGGGCCGATGGCCGCCTGGCTCGAGACCCTCCACCTGTTCTCGGACGCGCGCAGCGCCCCGGTCGCCGCCGCCTTCCCGCTACGACTGCTCGACGACGTCCTCGTCCAGTCCACCCTCTTCGTCATGGGGTCGTTCGCTGTCGTCTACGAGTACCGCCAACGGTACCTCCGCCGCATCGAGGCCGTGATCCCCGACTTCCTCGATCGCCTCGCCAGCACCAACGAGGCCGGGATGCCGATCGTCTCCAGCCTCGGCCGGGTCGCGGACAGCGACCTCGGCGCCCTGGACACCGAGATGGCCCGCACCTGGACCGACGTCCGCTGGGGCGCCAACGTCGAGACGGCGCTCAACCGCCTCGAGGCCCGCGTCCGCACCCCGACGGTCACCCGCGCGGTCACCCTGATCACCAACGCCATGCGCGCCAGTGGCGAGATCGGCCCCATCCTCCGCATCGCCGCCGACGAGGCCCAGGCCACCCGTCGCCTCCAACGGGAACGCCGCCAGGAACTCATGACCTACGTCTTGGTCATCTACATCTCGTTTTTCGTCTTCATCGCCATCGTCGCCGCCCTGACCCTGTCCTTCCTCCCGGCCGTCCCCGCCGAATCGGCGTTCAGCGAACGCGTGTCCACGGACTTCGGCGGCATCACCCAAGCCAGCAAGGACGCCTACGAACTCCTGTTCTTCCACACCACCCTCGTCCAGGCGGTCAGCTCCGGACTCGTCGCGGGCCAGATGGGACAGGGCTCCCTGAAAGACGGCGCCAAACACGCCACCGTAATGCTCGCCATCGCGTACGTCGTCTTCTTGGTGCTGGCGTGACCGACCGCCGCACCGTCCGGGACACCTGGGAGACCATCGGCCACCACTTCGCCGAGACCCGGCCGACTCCCTGGCCGGAAGTCGAACGGTTCTGTCGCGCCCAGGACGGCGCCGTCGGCCTCGACGTCGGCACCGGGAACGGCCGCCACGCCGCGGTCCTGGCCGACAGCGTCGAGACCGTCATCGGCCTGGACGTCAGCGCCGCCCTCCTGGCGGTCGCGACCCGACGCCTCGGCGACCGCGTCGCCGCCATGCTCGGCGACGCCACCCGCCTCCCGATCCGGTCGGCGACCGTCGACGTCGCCCTCGCGATCGCGACCATCCATCACCTCCCGACCGCAACGACGCGGCGGGCGAGCCTCGCGGAACTCGCCCGCGTCCTCACGCCCGGGGGCCGCGCCCTGGTCAGCGTCTGGAGCACCGCCCACGACCGCTTCGACGGGGACACCGGGTTCGACACCACCGTGGCGTGGACGCTGCCCTCCGGCGACACCGTCCCCCGATACTACCACATCTACGCCCCCGAGGAGTTCCGGACCGTCCTCGCGGACAGTCCTCTCACCGTCCACGCGTTCAAGGTCTCCAGTGGGAACTGCTATGCCACCGTCGGCCCGGCTTGCGACTGACACCGGTGGGAGTGCGCGGGCCGGGATTCGAACCCGGGCTATCAGCTTGGAAGGCTGAAGTCCTGACCACTAGACCACCCGCGCCACACCACGCGGGACTCGCCCACCGCCGGTATTGAAGGTTGTGACTCCCGCGGTCAGTCGTCGGCCAGAGCCGGTCGGACGTCCTCGGCGGCATGGCCCCGGGAGTACAGCCACAGGAACGCGACCGTCGCGACGAGGATGAACCCCGCCGCCGTCCAGAACGCCGCGAACGTCCCAACCTGGTCTTTGATCACGCCAACCGACACCGGCCCCGCGATCTGGCCGACCTTCCAGGCGATCGACCGCAACGAGAACGACGACGCCACCGAGTCGTACCGTTCCCCCTCCTCGACGAACATCGCCATGCTCGCCGGCAACCGGAGACTGTCCGCGATCCCGAGGACGCTGTACGCGGCGAACAACGTCAGGAACGGCCCCGTCAACGTCACCGACTGTCCGATCGCCGCCAGGGTGACGGTGGGGACGGCCGTCGCCGCCATGTCGGCGAACGGGATCAGCGCCGTCCCCAACCCGTACAACAACGCTCCCGACGCGACGAACCAGTGTTTCCGGCCGAGCCGGTCGGTGAGATCGCCCATGATCCCCTGGAACAACGACTTCGTGAGCTTCCCTCCGGCGAGGATCCAGCCGATCTCGAAGGCCTCCATCCCGAACTCGACCCGGGCGTAGATCGGGAGGAAGATGATCACCGCCATCTTCCCGAAGCTGAACCCCAACCGGAACCCCACCAACGCCCGGATCGTCGGCAGTGACAGCAACGACCGCAGCGTCTCGACCCCGGTCGCCTCCTCGGGATCCTTCCGGCCACCGGGATTGTTCCGGAGGAAGGAATACACCAATCCGAACGCCGCGATGGTGATTCCCGTGAGGATCACGTAGGTGAACGTGAACCCGTACTCGTAGAGCAGATATCCCCCGACGAGATCGCCCGCGAGACTCGAGAACGCCGCGACCTGGTTGTAGCTGCCCAGCCACCGGCCGCGCCGGTCGTCGGGACTGATCTCCCCGACCACCGTCGACCCCGTGATCCAGAGGATGCTCGCCCCGATGCCCTGGAGGATCCGCACGAAGATGATGTGGACCGGGTTCCCGACGAAGATGAACCCGACGAACACGAGGACGTTCACCGCGAGCCCGGCGAGGATGAACCGCTTGGCGTTGCCGGTGTCGACGTACCGCCCCAGCGGCAACACGATGAACAGCTGGACGATGGCGAACGCCGTCCCGAACATCCCCTCGATGAACCCGGTGGTGCCGTACAGGTCGGCGTACAGCGCAAGCGCGATGAGGATCGTCGAGTACGCTTGACTCCGCGCGAACGCGGTCCCGGCGAGGGCGACGAACTCCCTGTCGCGGAACAGGCCGAACGTGCCGGCGCGGTCACTCATCCAGGGACACCGTTACGGTTCGAAACTCGCAACGCGGTCACAAAACCGTCTCGGTCCCGGCCAGCTGCGGGCCCGATCAGAGTTCGATGCGTTCGACCAGGTTGTCCCCGTTCCCGCCGGGGTTCAACGCGACGATGCGGATGTCGTCTTCCAACCCCGACCCACGGACTTTGGCCTTCAGAAGGTTGTCGACCTGGTACACCCCGGCGGCGTTGTGCATCTCGATCTCGACGAGCACCGGTTTCTCCTCGCCTTCCTTGACCGTCACCCGCTCGATCGCCTGGCTGGAGACGGTGTTGATGCCCCGACTCCCCCGCTCGTAGGGCATCCGTGACCGCCCCCGCTCCATGTCCAGGGCGTCGGCGACGCGGATGACCCCGGCCTCGGTGGTCAGGGGGTCCTCCTCGACGTGATGACAGAGGATGGCGTGGAGGATCTCGCCTTTCATCCGGACCGCCGCGGCCGTGTCGTAGAAGTCCGCGAGCACCCGGTCGAGGACGTCCGCGGCCAACGGGATCGAGTAGTAGGGGTGTTCGTCCCGGTGGACGATGTGACCGATGTCGTGGAGGGTGGCAGCCAACGCGATGATCACCGCCTCGTCGGCCTCCTCGAGGTCCTGGTCGGCCGCACCGTTGAACGGCACCGCCCCCCGTTTCAGGAGCTCGTACAGGCGGAGCGCGCGGTTCCTGACGATCTCGATGTGCTTGGGACCGTGGTCGTTGTACCCCTTCCGCGTGACGGGGTTGACGTTCTGAGCCTCGAGGTAGGCCTGGATCTCCTCGTCCGTGTCGATCGCCTCCATCACCGTTCGGAGTTTCTCGTCGGGGAACGCATGGTCGCCCGCGAGGTCGAACTCGTCGGACGTCTCGAGTTGGCTCATGGGGTCTCGTCGTCGCCGGACCGGATAACGCCTTCGGGCGGGGCAGCGCCGGCGCCACGGGCCGCCGCGAGGACCGCGTCGTAGTCCGGTTCCTCGCCCGGATCGTCGGCCTGCCACCGCCAGGCGACGCGGCGGTCGGCGTCGATCACGACGACGGCGCGGGCCGCCACGGCCTCGAGAGTCGGGGACTCCAGGGTGGTCCTCAGGTCGTAGGCGTCGACGACGGTGCGGTTGAAGTCGCTTAACAGGGGGAGGGTCAGCCCGGCCGACTCACGGAACGCGTTCAACGCGTACGGCGAGTCGACGCTCACCCCGTACACGGTGGCGTCGACCGCCCGGAACGCCTCGTGGCGCCGGTCGAACGTCTCGAGTTCGGTCCGGCAGGTCCCGGTGAACGCCAGCGGGAAGAACGCGAGGACGATCGGCGCCTCGTCGAGAGACGCCGAGAGGGAAAACGTCGTGACACTGCCCGCGGCACGGGGAACCCGGAAGTCGGGGGCCAGGTCGCCAACCTCGACCATACGCCGCCGTTGGGACGGGACGCCCTTGTGGGTTGTGCGTGGTGAATCGAGCAAAAAGCCTATAATCGGATGTCGGCAAGTGGTGGGTAGCGATGGACCCGACAACGCTACCGTTGTTCGCGACGCCGGGGACCCTCGAGCTGGCAGTGATCCTGCTCATCGCGGTCCTCCTGTTCGGCGCGAACAAGATCCCGAAGCTCGCACGATCGACCGGTCAGGCGATGGGGGAGTTCCAACGCGGTCGCGAGGAGATCGAACAGGAACTCGAGGACATGAAGGAGTCCACCTCCGAAGCCGCACCGAGCACCGGCGTCGAGTCGACCGAGACCAGTTCCGCCTCCGAGGCCACCGAATCTGAGGCGGCGAGTTCCGAGTCGACCGACGACGAGACCGAAGAGTAACCGACGCTGACCTCCTGGGGGCGCGTGGCCTAGCGGACAAGGCGAGAGGTTCCTAACCTCTAGACCGCGGGTTCGAATCCCGTCGCGCCCGTCCGCTCGGCCGGCGACGCACCCCCGAGCACCGCGACCGTCAGACGGGTGGCAGACGGTTGCGGGGCTCCGGTCCCGGGCCTGGGCGGGCGACCGACCGTTGCCCGGGCGTGGCCCGGGGTGGCGTCCCCACCACTCTGGAACCGGAACCTGTTGCCGGTTCGAGCGGTGACGCCCGCGCGACAGAGGTCTGACACCGGTGCAACCTTTTTTATCACCCACCGCCGTGCGCGTATACAATGGCGACTGACGAGGTCGACACCGCCGAGGAATCACCGGCGGAGGACTCGGCCGGGGAGGACCGCGATATCGCCCGGGTGGGGAGCTACACGTGGCCGGACTTCCTCGAGGAGTACGGATACGAGGACGCCGCCGCGGAGGTGCGGCAAGCCCGCGAAGCCGCCGCCGAGGACCCGGAATACGGCACCATCGAGGAACGCCCCGTCGAACCCGACTGGGACGACCTCCCCATCGACCCCGAGACGTACCTGGGCTTCCACCCCGAAACCACCGACGACCGCGTCACCGACGCCCTCCAGGACGCCGCCGGCCTCCAGGCGTACTTCGATGAGTTCCTCGACCCGTCGACCACCCCGATCGTCAAAGACCAGTACCTCTGGGAACACCTCAAACAGGAGTTCTACTACGAGCCCGACGGCGCCCGGCCCCGGGACGCCCACGGCGAGATCATCCCCTTCGACGAGACCCAGTCCCAGTTCCTCCAGTTCGACCACGACGACGTCGAAGGCGTCCTCTCCTTCGCCGAGGACCAGGCCAGCGACCTCAAGGCCCTCGTCGACGAACGCACCGTCAACGTCAACCCCGAGGTCGATGAAGACGAGTTCTTCTCCACCGTCGACGGCCAGACCACCATCGCCAACCGGTACGACCTCGAGAAGGCCGTCTCCTTCCCGAAGAAGACCCACTTCCGGGAGATCGAACGGTACTGGGTGAACAAACCCTACGCGTTCGTCATCCTGTTCCACTCCGAGAAGGAAAACGAGAAGAAATACTACGTCATCGAACCCTACCGCAACGAGATCGAGTCCACCCTCCAGGAGTTCCTCACCGGGAAACTCCGGACCGCGATCAAGTACGCCAGCGAGGACGTCGTCACGGAGGGCGCCGAACAGGAACGCCGCGACGTCATCGAAGACGAGACCAGGAAACTCCTGGAACGGTACGACCTCTACGAGGGCCCCGTCACCGAACAACAGGGGATGGTCGAACGGTTGCTCTCGTTGGTCGGCCGCGGCGAGGACCCCGACCGCGACCGCGGCATCGAGGGGATCCCCGCCCGACCGGAACCGGTCGTCCTCGAGGAGGACGCCGATACCCTCACCCAGTACCAGGTCGAGAAGCTGTTGTACGTCCTGAAACGGAACTTCATCGGGTACGAGCGCATCGACGGCATCAAACACGACATCAACATCGAGGACATCTCCTGTGACGGGTACAACTCCCCCGTCTTCGTCTACCACACCGACTACGAGAACATCATCACGAACATCGAACACGGCGTCGAGGAACTCGACGACTTCGTCGTGAAACTCGCCCAGCGCTCTGGGAAGGGCATCAGCAAACGCCAGCCCCAAGTCGACGCCACGCTCCCGGACGGCTCCCGCGCCCAGCTCACCCTCGGGACCGAGGTCTCAGATCACGGGACCAACTACACGATCCGGCAGTTCAACGATGTCCCGTTCACCCCCATCGACCTCGTCAACTGGAAGACCTTCTCCCTGGAGGAGATGGCGTTCCTCTGGCTCTGCATCGAAAACGAGATGAGCCTGATCTTCGCCGGCGGGACCGCCTCGGGGAAGACCACCAGCCTGAACGCCGCCTCGCTGTTCATCCCCTCCAACACCAAAATCGTCTCCATCGAGGACACGCGGGAGGTCACCCTCCCCCAGCGGAACTGGATCGCGTCGGTTACCCGTCCCTCCTTCTCCGAGGACGACCGCGGGGACATCGACGAGTTCGATCTCCTGGAGGCCGCGCTCCGCCAGCGCCCCGATTACATCGTCATGGGCGAGGTGCGGGGAGAGGAGGGCCGCACCCTCTTCCAGGTCATGTCCACCGGCCACGTGACCTACACCACGTTCCACGCCGACACCGTCGGCGAGGTGCTCAAGCGGTTCACCACCGACCCGATCAACGTCTCGAAAACGCTGTTCACCGCCCTGGACCTCGTCTCGATTCAGACCGCGACCCGGGTGCAGGGCCGGAAGGTGCGCCGGAACCGGGTGCTCACCGAGATCAACGAGTACAACGCCGAGAACGACGAGATCAACGTCCAGGACGTCTTCCAGTGGCTGCCCGAACACGACGAGTTCCAGCGCCAACCCGCCTCCAACACCTTGGAGGAGATCATGTTCGACCGCGGGTGGGACCGGGACACCCTCGAATCGGAACTGTTCAAGCGGCGTGTCATCCTCGCGTACCTCATCGACCGCGAACTCAACAGCTACACCGAGGTCGCCGCCACCGTCCAGGCGTTCATCAACGACCCCGAGACCATCCTCACCCTGCTCGCGACCGACCAACTCGAGGACAGTCTCGCGGACCTCCGCGGGATGGAGAGCGTCGAGATCGACGTCGACCAGGACAAAGAGGATCTCATCCCCCGCCCGGACCCCGCGCCCTCCGTCCGGGAGCAGGTCGACGACATCCTCGCCAAAGCCCGGGAGGACCTCTTCCCCGAGTACAAGCACGGCGCCGCCGACCTCCAGTCGGCGTTGGTCGACGTCGAGAAGGTCGAGGACATCGTCGTCGAGGACACGGGGACCCAACCGGACGAGGAGACTGACGACACCGACGACGGCGAGGATACTGCCGACGACACCGATGGCTTCGCCGGATTCGAGAGCGTGAGCTTCGGGGAGGACACCGTCCCGAGCAGTTCCAGCTCGGAGGAGGACAACGGGGAATGAGTCTGGAGACCAGCGACGGGCTCGGACGGTCAGCCGACCGGCTCGCCGACCTGTTCTTCCCGCTGTTCTCCTGGGTGTTCGACGAGAACAGCGACTTCGTCGACGACGTCGAAACCAAACTCGCCGAGGCGCGCATGACCGACACCGCCGAACTGTACGTCTCGAAGGCCCTCGGCGTCGGCGTCATGGTCGGTTTCGTCCTGTGGTTTCTCGGGATCTTCGTCGGGTACCTGTTGTTCGTCACCGGCATCGTCAACACCGAATCGCTGATCGGGCTCCCCGTCTCCGGGGCGGCCCTGGATTTCGTCAACGCCGTCAAGATCCCGGGCCTGGTGTTCGTCAGCGGGATCTTCTTCGGGACCCTGGGGTTCCTCGGCGGATTCGGCACCCTCATCGCCATCCCGTACACCCGCTCGAATTCCCGGAAACGGGAGATCAACATGTTGCTTCCCGACGCGGTCTCGTTCATGTACGCCCTCTCGATCGGGGGCCTCAACCAGCTCGAGATCCTCGAGGCGATGGCGAAGGCCGACGACACCTACGGCGACGTCGCCCTCGAATTCCGGGCGATCGTCCAGGAGACCGAGTACTTCGACACCGACTACCGCTCGGCCATCCGGAACCGCGCCCTCGAGACGCCCAGCGACGAACTCTCCCAGTTCCTCACCGACATGCTGTCGATCATCAGCAGCGGCGGGGACATGGAGGACTTCCTCTCCGACAAGAAGGACAAGCACATGCGCACCGCCAAACAGCAACAGGAACTCACCCTCGAGACCCTGGAGCTGTTCGGCGAGATGTACATGACCCTCTCGCTGTTCCCGTTGCTGCTGATCATCATCCTCGTCATCATGGGGTTGCTCGGCCGCGCCAGCCAGACGATGCTGTACGGCACCGTCTACGGACTGATCCCGTTGACGGGGATGGGGTTCCTCGTGTTGGTGTCGACGGTCAAACAGGACGAGCCCGGAGACGGGTACCTCGACCGCGACGCCGGCACCACCGGCGCGAGTCGCGACCCCGGCCTCCTCAGTCTGGGGCTGGTCGAACGGTTCACCGGGACGTGGTCAGTGTTCGACCGCATCCGCAGCCGCGAGGGGACCTACGAGACGATGCAGATCCTGAAAGCCCCGCATCTGTTCTTCCGGGACCATCCACTGCTCGTGTTGGGGTTGACCGCCCCCGCCTCACTGGCGTTACTCGGGGTGGCCGTCCTCACCGGGAACGCCCCCTTGAGCTGGCAGGGCATGATCGACCAACCGGTGTGGTCGACGTTCATCTACGTCTACATGCCCCTCTATGTCAACGGCGTCCCGCTGATGATCTTCCGGGAGTGGAACGTCCGCTCCCGGCACCGCGTCATCTCGAAGCTCTCCGAACAACTCCGGAAGCTCTCGAGTGCCAACGACACCGGCCTGACCCTCACCGAGTCGATCCAGACCGTCGCGGACACCTCCTCGGGCGCCCTCGCCAGGGAGTTCGACATCATCCACGCCAAGGTCCAGTACGGGATGAACATGCGGGAGGCCCTCACCGAGTTTAACAACAAGTACCACATCCCCCGACTCGCCCGCACCGTCAAACTCATCAGCAAGGCCCAGGAGGCCTCCTCCCAGATCACGGCGGTGTTGACCACCGCCGCACAGGCCTCCGAGAACCAGGACGACATCGAACGAGAGCGCCGCTCACGCACCCGGATGCAGGTCGTCATCATCCTGATGACCTACCTCACCCTGCTCGCGGTGATGGCCATCCTGAAGACCCAGTTCCTCGACGTGATGGCCGGGCTCACCCAGGCCAGCGGCGACGGCGGCGGTGGCGGGGGCGGCCCCACCTCCTTCGGCGGCAGCGTCGACGTCAGCCTCCTGTCCCTGTTGTTCTTCCACGCCGTCACCATGCAGGCCATCATCTCCGGACTCATCAGCGGCTACATCCGCGACGCCGACCTGCTCAGCGGCGTGAAGTTCGTCGTCGGCCTCTCGACGGTGGCGTTGATGACCTGGATGGTGGTGGGCTGACCGTGCCCGGCATCACCGTCGACGACCGGGGCCAGACCGCCTTCGACTTCGCCGTCGGCATGGGCGTGTTCCTCATCACCGTCGGGTTCGTCCTGACCTTCGTCCCCGGCGTGTTCGCGCCGTTCACCGTCGGCTCCGGCACCGACGAGATCGTCAGCGACCGCGTCGCCGCGACCCTCGCCGAGGACGTCCTCGTCGCCGACCTCGGGACCCGCGCCACCCTCGACGAACGGTGCACAGTCTCCCTGTTCGACGGCGACGACACCGACACCGGCTGTCGGTTCGACGACACCGAGACCTTCGGCGACATCGTCGGCATCGAGGACCGCACTCTCAACGTCACCCTCCGCCAGGACGGCGACGTCGCAAGCATCGATGGAACCCCGCTGGCCCACGGACCGACCCCGCCCGACGAGGGTGACGTCTCGGCCGCCCAACGCGTCGTCCTCATCGACGACGAACTGTACCGACTCATCGTGAAGGTGTGGTAACCATGGACGAGCGAGGCCAGGCCCACACGCTGGAGGCGTTCACCGCCGCCCTGCTGATCTTGGCGGGATTGCTGTTCTCCCTGCAGGCGACCGCGGTGACCCCGCTCTCGGCGTCGACCTCGAACCAGCACATCGAAAACCAGGAACGCGCGGTCGCCATGGACCTGCTGGCGACCGCCGATACCAACGACGCCCTCGAGGCCGCGTTGCTGAACTGGAACAGCACCACCGGCAACTTCACCGGCACCGACGCCTCCGGCATCTACGCCAATCCCAACGAGGTCAAGACCTTCGGCCGGTTCGGGGAGATGCTTCACCGGTCGTTCCTCTCGGAGGGGATCGCGGTCAACGTCTGGGTCCGGTACCGCACCGGGAGCGGCGAGGTCCACGCCAACGGGTTCATCCCCTCGCAAGGGGAGTCCTGTCGCCCCGACAACGTCGGCGAGTACTGTTCGCTGTTGTTCATGGGATCGCCAAGCGACAACGCCGTCGTCGCCACCCGCACCGTCGTCCTCATGGACGGGACCAACATCACCGGCACCGGCGAATCCGTGGCCACCGCCGCCGCCAACGACCGGTACTTCGCCCCGGACGCCGCAACCGGGTCTCCGGTGTTCAACGTCGTGGAGGTGCGCATGGTCGTATGGCAGATGTAAGACGCGACCGCGGCCAGCTCATCCTGGTCACCGGGTTCGCACTCGCGTTCACCCTGGTCGCCGTCGTCTTGCTGTTGAACACCGTCATCTACACCGAGAACATCGCCAGCCGCGGCATCGACCGCAGCGCCGACGAGGCCCTGGAGTTCCGCGACGCCGCCATCGAGGGACTCGGCGACACCCTCATCGCCACCAACCACAATCGCTCTGACGGCGCCCCCGTGACGGTCCTCAACGACACCGCCAAGTCCCTCACCGAGATCTTCACCCGCATCCACACCGAGGAGGGGACCGTCGCCGAACTCGACCCGTCGACGCTGTCGACCCGGCCGGGAACGGTCCTCCAACAATCCGACTCGTCGCGGGAGTTCACGAGCGAAGGCGGTGCAGCCGTGTCCTGGGACCTCGCCGCCGACGTCAATGCCACCCGGAACGCCCGATTCACGGTCCACCGTTCGGCTCTCGATACAGCCACACATTTCCAGGTGCAACTGGACGGCGACACCGAAACGTGGACGGTCCACATCTACGAGGACGCCAGCGGCAACATCAGCCTGGCCACGGAGAGCAGCCTCCTCAGCTTCGATAAGAAGTGCTCGGTGGATGCAGCCACCGCCGAGATACACCTCACGGGCGACGGCATTGTCGGACGGGACTGTGGCGACTACCAGTGGGCGGCATCGATCGATAGCAACTACACGATCACGTTCATCAACGGTGACAACGCCGCTGGGACGTACAACATCACCATCAACGACGATGGGCCGACCAGCGTCAACAGCGGTGCCTTCAACGGTGCGACCGGGTCGAGCCCTCGAGAAATCGATGCCGCCGTCTACAGCGCCACCATCCGCGTGAGATACGAGACACCGACCTTCCTGTACGAGAGCACCGTCAGGATCGCGCCGGGGGAGCCAGACGATGACTGACACCACGTTTAGGGGTGACGACCGCGGCGTGTCGACGACGATCTCCTACGTGCTGAACCTCACGTTGGCCGCGATCCTCGTCTCGGGGTTGTTGTTCGCGGCGGGCAGCGTCGTCGAGAACGAACGCGAGTCCGCCATCCGCGAGGAACTCGACGTCATCGGCCAACGCATCGCCATCTCCATCCACCAGGCAAACCGCACGGTCGCCACCACCCCCGACGGCGCCGCCACCACCCTCCGCGTCCAGGTCGACGCCCCAACCCGGGTCGCCGGCTCCGGTTACACCGTCTCCGTGGACACCTCCGGCACCGAACCGGTCCTCCACCTCACCACCGAGGACCCCGAGGTCACCGTCACGGTCCCGCTCTCGATCGAGGACGGCATCTCCGCCGGCTCCGTCACCGGTGGGCCCCTGGTCGTCGTCCTCGACGGCGGCGACCTGGAGGTGCGCGAACAGTGATGGACGACCGCGGCGCCACCGAGACGCTGGGCTTCGTCCTGGCGTTCGCCATCATCACCGCCGCCATCGGCATCATCTACACCGCCGGCTTTGGCGGCCTCCAGGACGCCCGGAACGCCGAACAGATCGAGAACGTCGAACGCGCGTTCGAGGTGCTGGCCGAGAACCTCGAGGACGTCCGCCGGTACCGGACCCCCAGTCGGTCCACCGAGATCCGGTTGCTGGACGGCGAACTCCGGCTCGGCAGCCAGACCCAGTTGCGGGTGAACATCTCCGGACAGTCGAACCCGGTTACGTTGACGACGATGCGTCCCATCGTCTTCGAGTCCGGTGATGGCGACCACCAGATCACCTACGAGGGTGGGGCCCTGTTCCGCACCGACCGGAACACCAGCGTGATGCTTTCCGACCCCGGGTGGATGGTCGACGGCGACCGCCTCGTGTTGCCGATGGTCCAGTCCTACCGATTCGACGGCCCGAACGTCCTCGACGTCCGTGGCACGACGCTGGTCGTCGCCCACTCGGTCAACCAGACCGTCACCCCGTTCACGTTCGGAATCCCCGAGACCGTCAACCTGACCGTCTCCTCGCCACGCGTCGACGCGTGGGCTCGCTACCTGGAGTCAAAGGGCTTCACCTCCTTCGACACCAACACCTCCGACAACACCATGCACTTCAAGCAGTCATTCGACCGCATCTACCTCTCGACAGCAATCGTCGGCGTGGAACTCAGCGAGTGATCTACGTGCTCGAGACGCTGACGTTCGTCGCCGAGACGTAGAGGTAGGTGATGTGTTCGCCGGTGCCCGGCCCGAGGCCCAGGATGCTGCCGGCGAGGTCGGGGTCGCTGTTGATGTCCTCGTTGGCCGGCGCGCCGTTGACCCTGATCGTTTCCCCGATGACACTCCCGGTGAACGTCGTGGAGCCATCGAAGTCGACGTGGGACTCGGGGGCATAGACGACCCCGTGCATCGCGACGCTCCCCTTCATCGTCACCGTCCCCGATGAGTGCACGTAGACGAACAGCTGTGAGGCGTCGCCGTTGATGTTGATGTCGCTGCCGCCGTCCGGTTCGAAGGAGCCGTTGACGTAGAAATTCGCCTGGTTGCCGCCTTGGATGACGACATCTTCTGGGGTGAACGACCCGTCGATGACGAAGTTGACGTTCCCATCACTCGTGTCGATGGTGACGGTCCCGTCCGGATCGTAATTCCCGTCGAAGAAGTACGTGGTCGCGTTGTCGAAGGTGACAGTCGAGTCCGTCTCGTTGACACAGTTCCCGGAGGCGTTCGTACACTCATCGATCTTCGACTCGATGTCGGCGTCCGCCGAAGGGTAGTCGGCTCCGGAACTGTACAGCCCGGACCCGCCGTTGATGTTGACCCCGCCGGGGTCAGTGGCGATCAATGGGTTTTCGAACTGGCCGCGGAACGGGATCACCAACTCGATGGTGACCGTCTGAGCGGAGTGGTTGTACGCGACCTCGCCGCTGGTCCGCTGCTCGAAGAACCGACCCCACGCCTCGTAGTACTCGCTGTGGACGGTGACGTTCACCTGCCCGTCCTCCAATGGGTTCAGGAAGGTCGGATCGACGGAGGTGTTGGGGTACCGACGGTCGCGTTGGTCGACGTTCCGCACCACGAGATCGCCGTTGCTCACGTCACCGTCCGCGATTGTGATCAGCGGCAACGTCAACGTCGTGCCCCGGTAATGGAACTCCGGCGGCGAGATCATCGTGGAGCTGTTCGACTGCTGTTTCCAGACGCCACCGCCCTGATAGGCGATGTCGACCCCGTCGTTCTCGTAGACGATCGCACCGAGGGTCCGGTTCATCACCGTCTTCTCGGAGGTGTTGTTGACGATCTTCACCTCCATCCACCCCTCGTCGGGTCTGACGTCCAGGGATTCACCGATGCCCTCGACGTTGACCTTCGCCCGTTGACTGTCCGATTTCCCCAACGCGATGAGGGCCGCCGTCGCGTCGAACTTCGTCATCGCGTGTTCGGCGCTGTCGATCTGGGCGTCGGTCCGGGCGTCCGAGAGGACCGAGGACCCGATCCCGACGATGGCGATGGTCCCGGCCACGACGACGGCGATGAGCAGGACTAGTCCGATGACGTCGGACTGCGCCCGGCGCTCACCGTCGGTGGCCCCCATACGTAAACTCACCATTGGCATGCAGTGAAATAATTGTGTCGGAAGCCTGAACCGGGCCAGAACCCGAGGAGAAACGTTCATTTGGGTCGCCGTCGCGGTGCCGACCGTGACTCCGCCGTCGTCGACTGCCGCGGTGCGGATTGACGAGCCGTGGGCCGAACGCAGCTACGAGCCCGGGACGTATGGAGCAGACGAAACGCACGGTGTCGCCGCGACGTGGGCGGCCGAGGCGATGACGCTGCGTGTCGTCCCCGTGCGATACGAGGCCGCGGACGGCCGGGAACGCATCGCGAGCCTCGTCGACGACCTCGAGATGGCGTGGCGCGATCCGACCACGTTCGTCCCGGACGTCCCCCGGCAAGTGGCGTTCGCCGTCGTGGCCGACTACCAGCCCGTGGGCGGCTCCCAACGCGCCGTCTTCACCGTCACCGGGGACGCCGGGGACGCCGTCGCAGCCGCCGTCTGGCTCATCGACGGCAGCCCCGACCCCGGGGCGCTCCACCGGAACGTGCGATTGCACCGCGGCGATCCCGTCTCCCGGACACATGTCACCGTCGCCGACGACGACGCCCTCACCGCCCTCTTCGCCGACGAACCGAACCGATGTGTCTTCACCGGAAACCCCACCCGCAGCCACCACATCACGGTCCCGTATCGATACGCGCCACTCCTCGAGGGGTTCCGACAGACCGACCGCGGACTCCCGCGGGTGCCCTCGACCGTCGTCGCCCTCGTCGGTGCGGTCTCCCACGGCGCGTGGACCGACCGCGACCTCGCAACCATCGACTGGGACACCCAACTGGACCGTGTCGGCCCCGGGGAGTACCGGCTGGACGAGGCGGTCGTGACCAGTCTGGACGGGGCCGCCGCCGACGCGTTCACCCTCCACCGCCTTGGGCCGCAGTGACGTCGGGTCCGCCGATCAGTACCCGGTGCTCTCGACGGGCGCCCGCATCGACTCGATCTCCAGAATCACGATCCCGTTTGTGTCGTCGGTGCCGTCGACGATGCCCTCGACGACCAGCTTCGCCAGGGGGGTCGGCCCCGTCCGGACCGCGTCCCCCTCCGCGAACGCGGTGGTGCCACCCCGAACGTGGAGTTCCGCCCGACACAGCTCCGGGTGGTGGACACTCGTCAGGTCGATCTCCTCGACGGTCACCCCCTCGACCTGCTCGCCGTCCCGGTACAGCGGCACGTCCGCCGGCCGATCGATCTCGTCGACGTCCAGGGCCTCGAAGGCCGCCGCCTTCGGCTCGTACCCGCCCTTCGGCCCCGGCACCCCCTCGACCAGTTGTAACGCCTTCAGGGACTGCATCTGGTTCCGGATCGTCCCCGGGTTCCGGTCGATCGCGGCGGCGATCTCCTCGCCTTTGACCGGGTCGTCTTGCTCCGCGGAGAGGTCCACCAGCGCCCGCAGAATCCGTCGCTGGCTCGCGGTCAACTCGATCGATGACATGGGCACAGCTATTCTGTGACCGGTCTTAAACCCGACGCCCCCATCCCCGACCGGTTAGACGACGTACTCCTCGCTGCGGAGCTGGACGTAGCCACCCCGCCGGAACCGGCGTTTCCGCCACTTGTACGCCGCCGCCAGCTTCAACCCGCCGACCCCGGCCCGCAGCGTCCACCCGACCCGCGTCGGCTCCCGCAACCGGTTCGCGATCCTGAACGCCCGATCCCAGTCTGCAGGCTCGTAGTCGGCGACCAGGTCGGCGAACACGATGTTCCGCAGGACCTCGTCGCCGACGGCGGCCTGCCACGCCTCGTTGTACCCGTCCAACCCGTCGGTCGCCGCCAGCCGCCCCGCGAGCTGCCCCGTCGCGACGGCGATGTGGTCCCCGCCCTCGTGGAACGCGGAGGTGCCACCCATCGCGCCGCCCGCGACGGCGATCCCCGCCCGCACCGGCGACTCGATCGGTTTCGTCGAGGAGATCGGGTAAGTCTCGGTCCCATCGCTTTTCCCGCGGTCGGTCACCAGCGGGAAGTCGGCGTCGATGTCGTACTCATCCCCGTACAACGCGTCGAGCAGCCGGCGGACGTAGGTCCCGCCGTTCGGGATGCTGTCGTCATCGGCGTCCAACAACCGGTAGGCCGACCGATCGAAGTCCGCGATGTCGAGCCCGATCGGCATCGTCAACCCGACGCGGGCGACGTGGTCGTCGTTGGGGAACACCCACGGATACGCGGTCTCGCCCGGCATCCAACCCCACCAGAACTTGATGCTGTTCGGGTCGAAGGCGGCCTCCGGGAACCGTCGGTGCTCCTGGTAGGCGATGTGGTTGACCTTCGGAGGCGACAACCGGTCGGCGGCGGTGGCATCGGGGAGGAACTGATCGAGGGCGTCGATCGTCACCCGGCGTTGGGGGCCGTCGGCCAAGATCAGGTACTCGGCCTCGAGTTCCTCGCCGGACTGTAACTGCAACCGATGCCGGTGTTCGTCGGCGCCCACCGTCGATTCGACGTCCAGGACGCTGTGCCCGACCCGATAGTCCGCGCCCGCGGTCTCGGCCCGGTCCCGCAGCCAGTCGTCGAACCGCGCCCGCTGGAAGGTAAACCCCAGCCGGTCGTAGTTCGCCGACCCCGTGGTCTCGGTGAGGGACAGGTGCTCGGTCGGCCCGTAGAAGTCCGCGCGGTCGAGTTCCTGGAGGATCACGCCCTCGGGGAGGACCGCGGGGTCTAACCCCATGATGTCCAGCCAGTAGTCCAACATCCCGGCCGCGTCCGTGGAGTCGGGCCCCAGCTCCTCGCGGTCGCTCCGGGGGACGCCTTTCTCGAGGACGACGGTGTCGGCCCCGCGTTCGGCGGCCGCGCGACCGGCCGAGGATCCGGCGGGACCGCCGCCCACGACCGCGACGTCGACACGCTCCATGTCACCGGAGGGGGCAACGCCGCTATTAAACCCCTGCCTTTCCCGGAACGTACTTGCCCTCACCGCAACACGCAGCCACCATGGACCCACGTCGCGGCGGCTACCTGCTCGTCCGGGTGTACGCCGGCCTCGTCGTCCTGGGGGCGGTCCTGGTCGCGGCGTGGCTCGCCTACCCGTCGGTGTTGGACACCCCCAACGTGGCCGGGCTCTGGGTGGCCGTCGCTGGGTTCGCGGTCCTCGTGGTCGCGATGGTGCTGTTGGTCCAGTCCGCCCGGGATTGAACGGGGCCCTACTCGTCCTCGCCGTTCTCGTCAGGGAGTTTCAACACGTTCTCGCGACCGATGCGGAACACCTCCAACTCACCGTCGTCCTGCATCGCGTTGACCACCTGACTCGTCTTCGCCTCCGTCCACCCCAGTTCGGACACCACCGCCTGCTGTTTCATGCGGCCGCCGTGGGCCTCGAGCAACCGTGTCACGCGCTCCTCGTTGCTCAACAGGTCGGAGGGCGGTTCCGTATCGCCGGTCCCGGATGTATCGGGGGCCCCGCCGCCCCCGCCGCTGCCAGCGTCCCCGGCCGTCGGCGCCGGCGTCGACGCTCCACGACGCCGGCGGTAGAGGACGACCCCACCGCCGAGGATGGCCACCGCGATGGCGGCACCCACGACGAGCGGGAGCAGGTCGCCGAGGCCACCACCGGCCGGCGCCACGACGACCCGTGGTTCCTCCGCGCCGAAGCTGCGGCGGCCATCCCAGGTGACGGTGCTGTCGCTGCGTTGATCGGGCTCGGGGACGACCCGCGTCGGTTCGTAATCCTCGGGCCAGGACACCGTCAGCGTCGTCTGCCCGTCCAGGTACAGCCCGGCGATCGCGTCACCGATCGAAATCGTCGACCCGTCGACGGCCGCGAACGACTCCCAGGTGAACGTGTAGGTGACGAACCCGCTCTCGCTGACCGGTTGCTGGGAGGTGGTGACGTCGAAGTCCGTCGCCGCCATCTCCCGCCCGGTCGCGTTCTCGGCGTCGGCGACCGTCGCCTGCATCCGGGTCTCGAAGTCGCCGACGTACGCCGACTCGTTCGCACGAATGTCGGCCTGTAACTCCTCGAAGGCCGCCGTCTCGTTGTCCGTCTCCAGGGCGAGCCGGTACCGCACCGTCCACTCGGCGGTGCCGTTCTCGTGGACGGCGATCTCCATCAAGACGCTGTCGGCGTCGAACTCCTGCTGGAACACACCGGCCTCGGTGGCGGCCGGTTGAGGGGCGGCCGTCACCGGTGCCACACCGGCGCTGAGCACGACGAGGAGGCAGACGCCGGCGAGCACCTGCCGTCCCGTGGTCATATCGCACCCCTGTGACCGGTTCCCTGAAAGGTCTTCGCACCTCGTCGGTCACGGTGGCCCGCCGCCGCGATGTCCCGGGGTCCACCCCACCCCACAGGGCTTTTGCCGATACCGGCGATAGTGGCGGACATGGGAGTTCGGCCACCGGCAAACGGCGGCGGAGAGGCCGAACTGATCGAGTTCGGGATCGCCGCCCTCGACGCCAGACTCGAGGACGTGGACCTCTCCTTCCCGGCGACCCGCGAGGAGGTCCTGGCCGCCCTGGGCGACGATGCGATCGAGTACGACGCGGCCGGCCACACCGTCGCCCTCTCGACGGCCCTCGAGCGGACCGACCAGACCGAGTTCAGTTCCGAACGCGACCTCCTCAACGCGTTACACCCCGTGTTCGAGGACCTCCGCACCTCGACGGCCCCCGGTCTCCTCGGGTGGTTGCGGTCGTTGCTTCCCTGATTCATTCCGGCGCCTCCTCGAGTCGCGTCGTGGCCTCCAGGAAGCCGTCCGCGTAGCTGGCGTCGGTCACCGCGTCGGCCACCGCCCGCAGATCCGGCGCCGCGTTCCCGACCGCGATGGCCGTGCCAACCCGTTCGAACAACGCCACGTCGTTGGCCGAATCCCCGATCGCGGCGAACGAGGACGGGTCGAGACCGAGGGCGTCCGCGACCTCCTCGAGGGCCGCGCCCTTGCTGACCGCCGGGGACTTCACGTGGTATGCGTACCCCGAGTCCACGACCTCGAGCCCCTCGGCCCGCGCACACTCCTGGAGCGGCTCGAGTGGTTGGTCCCGGTGGACGACGACTTCCGTCTCCCGCCATCGATTCGCCAGATCCCGGCCGTCCCACCCGAGACCGTACCCCCGCGATCGGTAGGCCGCGACCACGGCGTCTGCAGCCGTCCGGTCCCCGATCACCTCGATGGCGTCCGGCCCGACCGTGACACCGCCGTTCTCCGCGATGACCGTCGGCTCCACGCCGACGAACTCGCACAGCGCCACCGGGTACGGGAGGGCCTTCCCGGTCGCGACCACCACCGGGGCCGCCCACGCCCGCAGCACCGACAAAACCCGCGGGTCGAGGCGCCGGTCCGGGCCGGTGAGAGTGCCATCGATGTCGACTGCCAGCGGGGGGTGCATACCGCCTCCTGGATGCACACGCCCTTCAGCCCCGTGGCTCACGGGTCGTCGATGGCGGCCAGGAACCGCGTGAGACCGGACCGTGCATCGGGGTCGGCGACGACGAGTTCCCCCGTCGTCGCTGAACGACACACCCGGACCACGAGCCCCGCCTCGAACCCGTGGACCACGAACTCGAGCGGGCCGTCCCCGTAGAGGTCGGCCTGATACCGGTCGCCGCCGGCGACTGCCATCCCCATCTCGTCGGCCACCCGATCAACGAGCGTCGGGTCGGGGCGGTCCCCCGTCCAGTCGACGACGGCCAGCGTTTCGGCGTCGTAGGTCGCGACGAACCGAAGCGACGCCCCGAACACGTCCCGGGCCGCCGCAAGGGTGTTCGTCCCCCGGCGGTCACCCCCAGACGCCTGGTATGCCGGCCGATCCATCGGTCCAGACTCTATCCGATCCATGCCTCGGTCCTCCACCGGTCGGGACATATACCCGGGCGTCGCTGCACCTGAATTCACCCGAATTACCGTCGATAAGCCGCCGGTGGTTCAGGCCCGGTCGGGGGGTCGCCAGCCACGGGGCGAGTCGTTCAACCGCTCACACCCGTCCTCGGTGACGACGACGAGATCCTCGATCCGCACCCCGAACCGATCCTCGATGTAGACACCCGGCTCCACGCTGAACACCATCCCCGGTTCCAGCCGCCGGTCGCTGCCCGCCACGATGTACGGCGGCTCGTGGACGTCCAACCCCACGCCGTGGCCGGTCCGGTGGATGAACGCGTCCCCGTACCCGCGGGCTTCGAGGAGGTCGCGGGCGGCGGCATCGACCGTCTCCGCCGTGACCCCCGGTTCGATTGCGTCGACGGCGGCCGCCTGTGCGTCCAGGACCGCGGTGTGTGCGTCGACGAACCCGTCCGGGGGTTCGCCACCGAAGACGACGGTCCGGGTCTGGTCGCTGGGGTAGTGATCGACCCGGGTTCCGAAATCAAGTACCACGGGGTCGCCGGGTTCGATCTCCCGGTCCCCGTGGGTGTGGTGTGGGTGGGCCCCGTGTGCGGCGCTGCCCACGATGGTCTCGAAGGAGACCCCGGTACCACCACGGTCGCTCAACCGGTCCTCGATCGTGCGGGCGAGCTCTGTCTCGGTGCGACCGATGGCGTCCTCGCCCATCCCGCGGACGGCGATGCTGACGGCATCGGCGATGGTCGCTGCATCACGCAGTGCCGCGAGTTCGGCCTCGTCCTTCCGGACGCGCAACGCCGACATGACCGACTCGGCCAAGTCGTAGCTCGCCGCCGGGAACCGGTGCCGGAACCCCTCCGAGAACCGCGCCCACATCGTCGGGTCGAGGAGGTACGTCTCGACCGGGGACGCCTGGTCGTCGACCGCTGCGTCGACCACCGCCATCGGCTCGTCGGCATCGCCCCAGGCGCGGACGTCCTCGACCCAGGTTTCGGCCCGAACCTGGGCCGCGGCCAGTTCCGGCACCACCATCGCCGGGTCTCCCTCGGCCCCGATGATGGCGAAGAACGCCCGTTCGCTGGGAGTCTCCCACACCCCGGTGAGGTAGTAGAGGTTTGGGCTCGGGCACAGCACCACCGCCTGCCCCGGGGACAACTCCGACTGCAGGCGTCGCGTCCGTCGTTCGAAGGCGGTCACACCCCCTCTTCGGAGCGGTGCCGCCTATACCTTCCCCCGGTGACCGACCGGTTCTCTGCGGGTGGGTCGACGGGGGAATTTATCCCGTGACCCGCGGAACAGCCGGGTATGCCTCCCGACGACGACCGGGATTCGCTCGGGGACGACACGCTCGACAGGATGCTGGGCGGCGGGGTGCCTGCCGGCGAGGCGGTGCTGGTTACGGGGGAGCGAGGCACCGGGAAGACCACGCTCGCGTTGCAGTTCCTCGCGACCGGCGTCGCCGCGGGCGACCGGTGTCTGTTCGTCAGCACCGAAGCCCCACCCGCGGCCGTAGGCCACTCCGGTGGCTCTGCTGGCTGGGACCTGGAGGCCAAGGACTTCGGCGTCGTCGCTGTCACCGCCCAACCGGGGACCGTCAACGACGACCAGGCGATTACCCTGGAGACACAGGCCGGGGACCGACCGTTCGATGCCTTCGCAGCCGCGGACGCCTCGGAGTACATCACCCGGTACGTCAGCCAGTTCGCCCCCGTCGACCGCGTCGTCCTCGACGGCGCCTCGGCCCTCGCCACCTACCAGACACAGGCGTCACCGCAGACGACGCTGGTCGATCTTCTCCGCGTGTTCACCGATGAGTTCGACGCCACCACCCTCCTCACGGCCGAGGGCCCCGCCCCGATCGACCCACTCCAGTACCTCACCGCCGGCACCCTCCACCTCTACCGTGAGTCCATCGACGGCGACACCCACATCGAGTTCAGCGTCCGGAACCTCCGCGGCACCGGCTACGATCCCCGCCCCGTCGAACTCACCTTCGATGCCGACGGCGTCACCGCCCCCACCAGCCGCGGCCTCTCGACCAGCCTCACCCCCGGGGACAACGCCACCACCGACATCCCGGGTCTGGACCCGCTCATCGGCGGCGGCCTCGTCACCGGGGCCGGATCGTTGCTCCGCCACGACGGTCGCGCCCCGTTGGTGCCGCTGCTGTCCGCAGTGCTGGCCGCACTCCACGACCAGGAGTACGCCCTGACGTTGATCCCCCCACTCGACCTCGGCCCCACGCGGCTGGACCGGATGCTGGACAGTCACGACCTCGACATGGACGCGATGATTGCCGACGGCGACCTCTACGTCGTCGACTTCGTCGGCGCCTGGGACACCGCCGAATCGAACGTGTACGGCGCCACCGACGACCGCACCCAACTCGAGGGCGTTCTCCGGGAGGTCGACGAACTCACGGTCGGCCGTCGTGCGACCGTCGCCAGCGCCGACGTCCTCACCCATACGTTGGGCGCGCCCGACGTCCGCACGCTCCGCTACTACCAGGAGGGACAGCTACTGGGTGCCGAGGATGTCCTCCTCCACGTCCAGAATCCCGGTGTGGTCGACGCCACCGTCGCGGAGTTCTTCCTTGACGCCGCCGATCAGGCCCTGTCCACCTGGCTCACCGACGACGGCCGTCAGTACCTCTCCATCGAGGCCGCCCCCAGCGGCGCCGTGGGCACCACCGTCGCCGTCGAACACACCAACGAACGCCCGTACGTCACCGTCGACGATTCCCGACTCCCCATGGCCACCTCCCGGGACACCGTCGAGTGACCGCATCCGAGAGACACCTCTTTTTCCGTGTCGACCGCGTAGGCCCGCCCAGTGACCGCCCACACGTCCCCGACGCACTATCGCGTGCTGGACACCGCCGCCGACGGCGATCGGTTGCTGGTGCTCGACACCGACGCCTACGAGCCGACACTGGTCAGCACCACGGGGTACGACGATCTCGATACTCGCGTCGACGGGCTTCGCCCTGGATACGCCATCGAGGCGACGCTGTCCTGGGCGGACGACACCGCCCGCTTCGAGTCACTCACGGTCTCCACCCCGACGTTGTACACCTTCGCCCGTGGCGTCTCCGGAGTCTTCGAGGTCGCATTGGACACCTGGGCGGCCGCCAGGGACCAGGGCCGCGGTGTCAACTCCCAAGTCACCTACAGCAACGACGGCGACCCCAATGGGGCACTGTACACCTTCGCCGACCAACCCGGGGAGCGCGACATCTTCGAGGAGTTCCGGACGGGGCGACGGCCACTCGAACCGTTACTCGACCGCGTCGAGACGGCACCGCCGTACGAGGTGTTCGTCTTCGATGTCACCACCCATGACTTCGTCCTGGTCTACATCGTCCTCGCGAAGGGATCGGTTCTCGCAGACACCGTCCGGGACACCTACGACTGTCCCCGCCCCACCGAACCGCTGGTCGCCGACGCGTCGACACCGTCGATCCCGGGGACCACGTCACCGTCGGCCGACCCGGACGATGCCACACAGCACTTCGATCCGGGGAGCTGAGACCGGGCCCGATCACGACGGTGGCGGACCCGCGTCTCGGTCGACGACCGCGAGGGGTGCCGTCAGCGCTGCTCGATCGTCGGCCGCGAACAGGTGGGTGTCACAGTCACAGTCCGAGCACCCGAACCCGGGAGCGATCCCGCCATCGAGGGCGGCGGCCACCCGACACTCGATCGCGCGTCCCGGAAACCGGACCGTGTCGGCGATGCTGACGGCGTCGTGGCCGAGGAGCCAGTCGATGTGCCAGTGCCGCGTGGACTGTGCCCCGGTCGCCACGCGTCGGTGCCGGTCGATCCGGGCGAATCCCCCGGGGCCACAGGCGCTGCCGACGTAGGCCACCCAGCCCGTGTGAACCGTCACCGTCCCCAAGGCTCCGACGCGGGTGTCGAGAGGGGAATCGACTGCGAGCACGAGGACGTAGGTTCCACCATCGGGCACATCGGTCGCACCGCGAGGTGGGATAAATCAGTATCGCTCCCGTCGTTCGGGGGTCGGAGTTGGTCGCCTGGCGACCGGCGATTGGTCGGGGGCCGATCAGGCGGGGACTTCGGCGGCGTCCAACAGCTCCTGGTACCGGTTGCGGATGGTGACCTCCGAGACGTCCGTCACCGCACTGACCTCGCTTTGGGTGACTTTCTGGTTGGTCAGCAACGCGGCCGCGTAGATCGCGGCGGCCGCGAGGCCGACGGGACTCTTCCCGCTGGTGACCCCGGCGTCCTGTCCGGCGGCGATGAGTTCGCGGGCGCGGCGCTGGACCTCCTCGCTGAGGCCGAGCTCCGACGCGAACCGCGGGACATACTGGGCCGGGTCGGCGGGCTGGACCTCGAGCCCGAGCTCCCGGACGATGTACCGGTAGGTTCGTTTGAACTCCATGTCGTCGATGCGGCTGACGTTCGCGACCTCGTCGAGGCTGCGCGGCGTGTTCATCTGCCGGGCCGCTGCGTACAGGGCCGCCGTGGCGACGCCTTCGATCGAGCGGCCGGGGAGCAGGTCCTCCTCGAGGGCACGACGATAGATCACGGAGGCGGTCTTCCGAACCTCCTCGGGGAGGCCGAGGGCCGACGCCATCCGATCGATCTCGCCAAGGGCCTGTTTGAGGTTGCGTTCTTTGCTGTTGCGGGTGCGGAACCGCTCGTTCCAGGTGCGGAGCCGCTGCATCTTCTGGCGCTGCTGGCTGGAGAGACTCTTGCCGTACGCGTCTTTGTCCTGCCAGCCGATGTTCGTCGACAGCCCCTTGTCGTGCATCATGTTGGTCGTCGGGGCGCCGACACGGGATTTCCGGTCCTTCTCGCCGGCGTCGAAGGCCCGCCATTCGGGCCCACGGTCGATCTCGTCTTCTTCGACGACGAGGCCACACTCCGTACACACGGTCTCGCCGTGCTCGGCGTCGACCTCCAGGCGGCCACCACACTCCGGGCACGTGTCGACCGACTCTGTCTCGGTCGACTCGGCCTCCGTTCGTTCGTCGATTCGACCGTTTCGGATTCGCGTATCACTCATGATGGGATGCGAGTCGCCGGAGCCACAGATATAAACGAGGACCCACGACGTTGCTCTGTACCATTAGTTAGGGCGATAAACACATAAAGCTTTCTCCGTCTGTCCGTTCGTTGAATCGCCAGAACCACGCGATTGCGGCGGGTTACGGCCCGGTAACCTCGTCCCGACATCACCACAACGGTTTAGTAACTGCTGTTACCGTCCTCCCGTGCCCGGAATCTCCAGTCTTCAGGGGGCGCTTGTACCGCCGTAAGGACTCCCACCCGTGATTCCGGCCCTCCCAGACCGGCGTTCAGGCGGTCCAAGACAAAGGGGGTAGCTCCACTGGGTTCAGGTGCGCCCCGAGGGGCGCGGTTCCACGATGTCGCGCACCACGCCACCACACGTCCACACCGACCACGAATCACGATCGGAACAGCTCGGCGTCCTCATCGCCACGGTCGACGCCGGGACGTCGACGACCTTCGCCCTGTGGCTCGAAGGCGAGTTCGACAGCGTCATCACGGCGACGACGCCAGCCGGGTTCCGCGAGGCCCTCGACGAGCGGATCGGCGTCGTCGTCCTCGACCAGGACTTCGCGACCAACCAGACCGTCAAGGACGCCCTCACCGACCACGGCGAGAGTCCCCGCGTCGTGGCCGTCGGTGATCCGGACCGGCAACCCACCATCGTCGACGACGCTCTCGCCCCACCCGTGGATCGGATGGACCTCGCCAAGACGGTGCGCTCGCTCAACCGGCAGGCCCAGTACGACCGGTGTGTCGCCGCCCTCTATGAGCTCGCGACGACCCGCGCGGACGTGGTCACCGACGGCGGCGCCGTGGAACCGCGCCTCGAGGAGATCGAGACCAGGATCGAGGCGATCCGGGAGACCACCGATCGGACCGTCGAACAGTTCGACGAACAGGACTTCAAAGCCCTCCTGCGCGACGCCAGCCCACGGTAACGAGCCGACGTGAACGGTGGCCCGCAACGTTTTTGACAGTTCCCGAGACACTGAAATCAGACGTACCGTGACCGACAACGCCCAGACCAAGGTGCTCGTGGTCGACGACGAGTCCGCGATCACGGAGATGTACGCCCTCTGGCTCGACGACGACTACGCCGTCGAAACCGCCAACGACGGCGCGACGGCCCTCGCCACGATGTCGTCGGCCACCGACGTCGTCCTCCTCGACCGTCGGATGCCGGATCTCTCCGGCGAGGAGGTGCTGTCAACCATCCGGGACCAGGGCTGGGACTGCCGCGTGGCGATGGTGACCGGCGTCACCCCCGACGCCGACGTCATCGAGATGGGGTTCGACGACTACCTCGTCAAACCCGTCGATCGCGAGGAGCTCACGGCCACCGTCCAGGCCCTCGAGCGACGTGCGGCCTACGATCGGCGTGCCCGCGAACTGTACGCCTTGGCGGCGAAGCGGGCGACCCTCCGGACCGAGGGCGAGGACACCGAGGACGTCGAGGAGGCCATCGCCGAACTCGACGAACGGATCGCGGAACTCAACGAGGACGCCACCATGGCGATCGCCGAGTTCGACACCACGGACTTCCGTGCGGTGTTCCGGGACGTGACCGCGCCCCAGCACCCGACCTGAGCCGCTGACCGCTCCACCGTGGGTTTTAGCCGTCCTCGAGATCGCGGGCGATCTCGGACAACGCCGTCCCCGGACGTGATCCCTCGTAGACGGCCGTCTCTCCGGGTGCGCGGACACCGATCCGGTAGGTCGGCGCGACCACGTCGATGTGGACCGTCCGGCCCCGCGACAACCCGCGATCGTCCACCCACCGGGCCACCCGGTTCGGACCATCACCCTCGCCCCGGGCCTGTCCCGGCGTGTCGTAGGCACCGGTGATCAGCAGGCGGGCATCCCGCCGCCGTGGCCGCGTAAACGACGTCGTCCCGCCGAGGACGATGCGGATCACCGTCCCGGGTGTGACCCCGTCGACGGCCGGGAGTTCGATCGCCGGGCGGGCGGTCGCCCCCCAGTGGATGATCGTCCCGTCGACGGTCGTGACGCTGGGGTCGTCGTGACGGACACGCGTCGGCACGGTGCAGGGTCGGAGTCGCCTGCTCAATAGCGCTCCGGTCGATGCCCGGAAACACAATCCACTTCCCGACGCCCCCCACAGTCCCCCTCGATGGCCGACGACACCGACCACGCCACCCGCGCCCGTGAGCACCTCGGGTACTCGCGGTGGTGGCTGGTGCTCGCCGCCGCCGGGATGATGGCCGTCGTCGGCCCCTACCAGTACGTCTGGACCGCCATCGAGACACCACTCCAGGAACAGCTCCAGACGACGGAGGCGGCCATCGGGTTGGTGTTCTCCCTGTTCGTCGTCTTCCAGGCCGGATCGCAGTTCCCGGTCGGGTGGTATCGCGACGAGTACGGGCCGCGCGCGATCTCGGTTGTCGCCGCCGTCCTGGCCGGTGGGGGTTACGTCGGGCTGGCCTACGCCGAGACGGTCTGGCAGGTGTACCTGCTGTACTCGATCGGGGCGGTGGGTGTCGGCATCGTCTACACGGTCGCGGTCAACACCGCCGTGAAGTGGTTCCCCGATCGCCGGGGTCTCACCACCGGCGTCGGCACGATGGCCTTCGCGGGCGGCAGTGCGGCACTGGTCCCGTACGTCCGGGCCAATGCCACCGCGACGGGCTATCCCGCGGTGCTGCAGACCCTGGGGGTGGGCATCGGGCTCGTGGTCCTGGTCGGTGCCGTGTTCCTCCGGGACCCACCACACGACTGGCTCGAGGACACGGACGCTCGTGTCGCCGACGGTGGCGTCGAGACCGTGGGCAAGCAGTACACGTGGCGTGAGATGCTGCGCACCTGGCAGTTCTGGTTGATGTACGCGATGTTCGTCGCGATGAGTGGCGCAGGCCTGATGTTGACCGCGAAGATCATCCAGTTCGCCTCGCAGCTGGACCTCTCAGCGGGGATCGCGACCCTCTCGGCGACCGTGCTGCCCCTATCGGGCGGTGTGGGTCGGTTGGTGTTGGGTGAACTCTCCGATCGGCTCGACCGACGGATGGCGATGGTGACTGCGTTCACCCTGTGTGGTCTCGGACTGTTCGCCGTCGTCTGGTTCGGCCTCGCCGGATTGAGCGCCGCCTTCGTCGCGGCGGTCGTGGTTGCGACGTTCTTCTGGAGCCCGCAGTACACGTTGTTCCCGAGTATCGTCGGCGACTACTATGGCGCCCGTCACTCGTCGGCGAACTACGCGTTGCTGTACTCCGGGAAGATGTGGGGTGGGGTCTTCGGGGGCGCCGTCGCCGGGTGGTTGACGACCGCCATCGGGTGGACGACGACGTTCGTCATCGGCGGGGGACTGGCCGTGTTCGCGGGGGTCGCGGCGCTGTTCTTGCGGCCCCCAGAGTGACCACGTCCCCGCCCCGTCTGCGAGTTCCGGGGTTACAGGCTTCAAAACGTCAGATTTCACGGGAAAGAGTTTAGTAATTCGACTATACAGTGTCTTGATAGGTGTCGGACCCGTGGCAGACGGGCGACGGCGCTGAACTTATTCTTGTAAGCAAATTGTAGAAAATTTTATAGGTTGGGGGTGTCTCGGACCGAGTGTCATGTCCGACGACACCACGATGAAAGCGTACCTGGCTGAGAACCCCAAAATGATCGGCGTGCTGTTCACGATCTTCATGCTGCTCACGCAGGCCGGCAACGCGGCCGGGGCGCTGGGCACTGCGACCGCTGGCCCGTAACGACGACGGCACACCAGACCTCGTTCTCACAGACCGACCTCCCCTCAGCAGCCGCTGTCCCGGTACTCTCACGCCATTGCCATCGAAGTTCACGTCGCGGCTCACCGGAGTCCGTGACGTCAAGTCGGGGGAAAACCGTGACCAATCAGAACATCTCGAGGAGCATATTCGAGCTCCACCGCAGCTCCCCGTCGACCCGGACCGGGTAATTCTCTAGGGCCAGGAGGTTGAGGAGCTCCTCCTGGCCGACCTCGAAGGAGTCGAGTTCCCCCGCACTCAGGTAGTGGCAGTCCACGCCCTCGAGGAACGGCAGGAACATTGTCCCCATCCCTTTCGACTCGGTCGGATACGTGTGAATCGTGAACTCGTACCCCTCCTCGAGTTCCTCGAGCTCGCAGAGCAGCGCAACCCCACTCTCGGTCTGGGCGACACTGATCCCGCCGTCGCCGACCACCACGTACTGGTGACCCATCGCACTCTCGTCGCGAGCCACCTCGAGGCCGGTCCGTAACGGGAACCCACGGTTGAGGAGGCGAGCCAGCGTACTCCCGACCGCGACGGCACCACTGTTGACGACCTCCCGCAGCGTCACGACTCCACCGATGCTGCCCGCCTCGATCAGGGCCATGCCCTGGTCGTAGGACTGACACGCGTTCAGGAAGAACGCGTCCACGCCCACCTCGTCCAGACTCTGGGCGTCCAGTTTGCCGTCCGCACACTCGAACCCGTCGTCGTCGATGTGGCCGATGTAGTGGAGGAAGTCCGCGTTCCCCGCGATGACCTCGCGCAGGTCCTCGACCGTCAACTCGTGGTGGACCTCGACATCGAACGGGAGCCGCTCCCGCTCACCGTAGACCTCCCCGACGATGTCCCGCTCCTCGACCATCTGGGTGTCGTTACAGACGACGGTGATGTCGATGTCACCATCCGATGGGCGGCGATCCAACCGGTTCTTGAACGCGTCGACGGTCGGTTTGCTCGCGCCGAGTGGCGCGCCATCGCCGGCCCACGCCTGCTCGAGAGAGTTCGTCTCCGAGGGATGGACCGGCGAGGCGTCCGGCCCCGTCACGGTCCCGGCGCTCCGGGTGAATCCGCCGTCGCGGACGAACTCCTCGATCGCCGCCGCCTGAGCCTCTGTCCCCGTCGGCTCCCGGGTCTGGGGCAGTCGCACAACCGCGAGGTCGTCGAGGACGAACGGCAGCAGCTCCACGCTCCCCGGGTCCGGGGTCAGGTGGGTCGTCAGTTTCCACTCCGGCATGTGGGCGGCGAGGTCCTCGTAGGGGACCGAGAGATACGCCTCGAGCTGCTCGGCGATCGGGGCGTCGTAGACCTCTGCCATCTCGAAGTCGACGATGTCCTCGACCGCCCGCCGCTCGCTCAGGTCGACCCGGTACAGGCCCTCGGTCCGGACACAACAGTCCAGGAAGAACACCTGTTTGAGGGTGCGCTCGACCTCTGCTTCGAACCCGCGGGCAGACGTCAACGGATGGGTGAACCCGTCGGCGACCAACCGGGGTTTCTCGCCCGGGACCAGTTCCGCACCGAGGTAGAACGCCAGGGGCGCGGCCACGTACACGTATCGGCGTTCCGGCGGAATCTCGACTTGGACGCCCGTGTCCGGCACCGACATCTCCGCAGGGATGTCTAGGTCGTCACCCAACTCGATCAACGCGGGGTGACCGCGCAGCGTCGGGTAGGACCGTTCGGGACTCGTCTCCTTCAACGCCGACCCCAACGCCGACACTGCCCGCATCATGTCCTCGGGATCCTCAGTCGTCGTGACCGTGTACTCGGGTTGTTCGTCCCGCGACCGGGCTCCGACCAGGATCTCCGTCTCCTCGCCGAAGGAGAGCTCGGTGCGTTCGGCGTCGGCGGTGACACGCACTGGGGCGTCGACCTGGAGGTAGGTTTTGACGGGGGCGGCGAGCTCGACGGTGTAGCGGTCGCGCGGAAGGTCGATGTCGGCGAAGTGTTCTGCCTCGGCGACCGTCTGTCGGTCGTCGTCACGGACGTAGACGGCGACGACGTTCGGCAACGCGACGCCGGCGGCCTCGATCAGGATCGCGTCGTCGATCGGTGCATCGATCCGATCGGCGGACACCGGTTCTGGCGTCACCGGTGTCGGCGTCTCGAGCGCGTAGTGATGGCGCTCGGCGGCGTCCGAGAGTTCCACACCCTGTCCGTCCGTCGGCGACTCGAATGTCAGGCTCACGTTTGCTCACCCCCCGTCATCGCGGCAGCCACCAGTGGCTGGTTCATCAAATTCGGTATGCCAATGCTGGAATAAAAAACTACCGTCCCACGTTTCAGCCCCGGTAAGCAGGCCCTAAACCCGGGGACTGCGGTCAGTCATCGCCGGGTGCAACGTCCGTTTCACCGGTGTCACCGGCCTCGTGGATCCGTTCGCCGCGGTGTAACCGGTCGGCGATCGTGAACGTCTGTTCGGCCTCGCGACGCGTCGGTGTATGTGCCGCGAGATACCGCGCGGCGGCGATGAAGAAGACACGGGCCCGGTCCGGCTCGGTCGCGAGGTCGCGTTGGCGGACCGCGACCTCGACGTTCTGAATGGTGTGGAACCCGGCGTCCTCCCGGAGTAGCCCGTGGCCGAGAGTCTCGACGAGACGGTCGGGATCGCCCCCGGCAGCCAGGTAGTCGGCGGCGGCTCGACCGGCGGCGTCGACGTGGCCCTCCTCGTCGAAGGCGTCCTCGAGTGCGGCGAGCCGGTCGTCAGGGTCGGCGTCGGGGTCGCCGTCCGGGATCGGCGCCGGCGGCATGTTCAGGAACCGGTCGAGGTAGACGTTCAGTGCCGCGTCGAAGACGCCGCGGTACAGCTCCCAGGCGTCCGTGCGGCGCGCGGCCTGATGGACGGCGTTGGCGTACGTGTAGGTGTGGTGGACGGTGTCCCAGTCCCCGAACTCGTTGGCGGTGCCGAACCGGGCGATTCGGACCGCGGCGGCATAGGTGACGACCTGGGCGAGTTCGGCTGGCGTCGCCCCGTCCCTGACGGCTGCGACGAGGGCGTCGACGATGTCGTGGGGGTCATCCCCCAACACCGTCTCCAGGAACTGGTCGGGTTCCGACCAGGTCTGGTCCTCGCCGGCGGCCACGTGGTCGGGCAGCTCCTCGTAGGTGTCGAACAGCAGCGACGCCAGGTCGATGGGCTGGCGCCACTGGGAGCGTTCCTCGCCCCGGTCGGCCTCGGCCAGACCCGGCACGAGACTCGGCAGCACCGTCTCGGCGTGCTCCCACCCCGCGATGTCGAGGGCCTCCATGGCCTTGTTGATGAAATCGAAGGTGTGGCCGGTGTTGAGGTAGATGTGGTCGGTCGCGGCGGTACACAGAATCTCGGCGATGGCGTCCTGGTCGAGGTTGGCGATCGCCGTCCGGAGGCAGCGTTCGGCGCCGTCGGCGTCACGCACCTCGATCGTCTCCCGGAACCAGGATTTCAACCGGTCGGCGTCGACCTCCTCGGTCCGGAGCTCCGGCTGGTCGAACTTCGGGGGTTGGTCACTGGCGTCGCCCGCGACCCGGTCGAGACCGACGTACAGCGCCCGCCGTCGGTCGTCGGCCGTGAGCTGCGGGGCGATGTTCGCGAGGGCCGTATGGATGGTCAGCCCGGAACTCCACCCCGCCGCCCGGTACCGGGTGCCGAACTCGAGACCGTCCGTGAAGGCGTCGGGGTACGGGACCCCCGCATCCGTCAATCCGATCGCCGACTTCGCGAGGACGAGCCGCAGGTTCTCCTGGAGCCCGGTCTGCAACCGGTCCCGCCAATGTTCGGCCGGCGGCTGGTCCCGTCGGTGCCGAGGGATCACGAACACCTCTCCATCCCGGATGTCCACCGGATACGTCGGGAGGTCGTCGGCCCACGGGTCGAAGGTGTCCCCACAGGAGAGTTCGAACCGGGCGTGGTGCCAGTGACAGGTCAAGATTCCGTCGTCGACGCTGCCCTCGGTCAGGGGGAACCCCATGTGTGGGCAGCGGTTGTCCACCGCCCGCACCTCGCCCTCGTGATAGAACAGGGCGATGGCCTGCCCGTCCTTGTTCACGAGCGTCCGTCCGTCGGCCTGCAGCGGCTCGAGGTCGGCGACCCGGACGAACTCGTCGGTGTCCTGGCTCATGGGGAATGCCAACGGTGGCGCACCCAAAACTGTTCCCGTCACACAGTTTTTGTCCGGAGAGTGACCGGTCGCAGGGCACAACCCCTAAACGCCCCGTCGACCCACCTGCGGTCGATGGGGTCCGATGGGCGGATGGCGTTCGCGCGGGCCGCGTGGGTGAACGTCATCGGCAACCTCCTGAAGATCGTCGTGGAGGGCGGCATCGGCGTGGCCTTCGGCAGCATCGCGCTCGTGGCCGACGCCACCCACTCGATCGCCGACCTCCTGGCCAGCGGCGTCGTCCTCGTGTGGGGTCGCAGGGCCTTCGCGGGGCCGGACGCCGACCACCCCCACGGCCACGAACGCATCGAGCCCCTGACCGCCCTGTTCGTCGGGGCGACCCTCGTCGGGCTCGCCGCCCTGCTGTTGTACGACGCCGGTCGGGCCCTCCTGGACGGTCCCACCGTCACCTACGATCCGGTACTGGTCGCCGGCATCGTGCTGGCACTCGTCTTGATGGGGGCGGTGTACTGGTACACGGTCCGGGTGAACGCGACCCTCGACTCCCCGGCGCTCCGGGCCCTCGCTGCCGACTGCCGCAACGACATCTACACGTCGATCGCCGCGGGTGTCGGCGTCCTCGGCGTCGCCACGAACTACCCGATCCTCGACCCGGTGGCCGGCGCCGTCGTGAGCCTCCTCGTCCTCCGCCAGGGCATCGTCATCGCACGGGAGAACATCGCGTATCTCGTCGGCACCGCCCCGTCGGATGCCGAAACGGCGGCGATCCGGGAGCGGATCCTCGCCCACCCCGAGGTCCAGGGGGTCCACGACCTCCAGATCTACTACATCGGCCCCGAACTCGAGGTCGAATTCCACGCCGAGATCCGGGGGAACATGAGTCTCCAGGACGCCCACGCCGTCGAGACGGATCTCGTCCACCGGCTGCGCGAGATGGGGTCTGTCGGTGACGTCCACGTCCACCTCGACCCGGCGGGGCTCGGCGAGTGGGAGGACGCCGCCGAAGACTGACCACGCTCACCCGGTCGCGCCGCGGGCCCCGGCCGTCCGGGCGGTCCACAACAGGTACCCGGTCACCGCCAGCAACACGGCCACGCCACCCAACGCGAACAAGACCCCGGGCACCGCCACGATCCAGTCCAGACCCGTCCCGGCGGCCTCCCGCTGCATCGTTCCGAAGCCGCCGGAGGGGTCCGAATCGGGGGTCGGCCGCAGCACCCAGTTGATGAGGACCCCGAGGACGGCGACCACGATCGTCCCCCCGATCAACGTCTGCAGGGCCTGCCTGACCTCGCTCCCGGACTCCTCGTCCCCGGCGAACAGGACGATCGGCCCGTCACTCGTGCCGTACACCGTCATCTCGCTGCCACGCGAGCTGTACCACGTGTCCACCTCCGTCACCAGCCCCGCCGTCGACAGGTTGTCGAGATGGTATCGCGCGTTCTGCAACGAACAGTCCAACGTCTCCGCGAGGTCGCTGGCGGTCCGGGGCTCCTCGGCGATCGCGGCATAGGCCCGGCGCGCCGTCGTCGAGGACAGCGCACTGAACACGTCGTCGGCATCCTCGTCCCCGATCTCGACGAGCCGTGGCTCACCGGGTGCCTCGCTGGCCGCCGTCCGCAAGGGGAAGATGCTCATCGGGCACTCCCCCGGCTCGTCGCGGGCATGTCCACCGGTAACGGCGTCGGTGTGATACGCATTTCCCTCGGTGAAACAGTGCTTTCACTCTTCGATTGCGGGGTGGCGGTCACCCGGATCCGCCCGCGCCCCGTTCCGATAGACGGCTTCGACGTCGTACAGCGCACCGATCTCGTCGAGAGGGTCGGCGCCCAGGACGGTCAGGTCCGCACGATACCCCGCCGCGACCTGCCCGATATCGTCGGCGGGGACCGTCCGGGCCGCGACGCTGGTCGCCGCCCGCAGGGCATCGACCGCGTCCATCCCAATCTCCTCGACGAACAGCTCGGCCTCCATCGCGTTGTTCCCGTGGGGGACCAGTGCCGGCCCGATGAAATCGGTCCCCAACGCGATCGGGACGTCGGCTTCGTAGGCCCGCCGGACCGCGTCGAAGTGGGCCTCCTTTGCCTCGGCCGCCTTCTCCAACCCGTACGCCGGGACGCCGTGGTTGCTCCCGTGTTCGACGATCCGTTGCATGATCGACAGCGTCGGCACGTACGTCGCGTCACTCTCCCGCATCAACTCGAGGGCCTCCGCGTCGAGGTAGAACCCGTGTTCGATGGTGTCGACGCCGCTGCGCAACGCCCGCTTGATCCCGGCCGAACCCTGGGCGTGACTCGCCACGGGGATGTCGACGCGGTGGGCCTCCTCGGTGAACACCGCGACCTCGGCGTCGGTGAACTGGCTCTGGTCGGGCGCGTCTTTCTCCGAGAGGACGCCACCGGTCGTCATGATCTTCAGCAGGTCGACACCAGACCGGATGCGTTTGCGCGCCTCCTTCCGGCACTCGGCGACGCCATCAGCCAACGAGGCGATGTTCGATCGTTCCTGCACCCACGCGTAGGGCAGCATGTGCCGATCTCCGTGTCCGCCGGTCTGGGAGATCGCCGGGCCACTGGTGAAGATGCGGGGTCCCGGGATCTCCCCCGCGGCGACCGCGTCACGCAACCCGATCCCCGTGGCGCTGCCCACGTCCCTGACCGTCGTGAACCCCGCATTGACGAGGTCCCGAAGGTCGCTCGTGGCGCGGGCGGCCGCGATCGCATCGTTCTCGGTGACCCACTGCATCGGGTCCATGCTGCGACTGCCGGAGAGGTGGAGGTGGGCGTCGATCAACCCGGGGAGCACGAACGCGTCGGAGTGGTCGATGTGGTCGGCGGTCTCCGGGACGTCGACGTCCTCGACGGTGCCGACGTCGACGATCGCGCCGTCGTCGACCAGCACCCGCGCCGACTCGATGGTGTCGGCACTGCTGCCATCGAACAACGTCCCACAGTCGAAGGCCTTCATGGTCGGCGTCTGCGCGACGCCGGGCATAGATGTGTTGGTCCGGGTCAGGTGCGGTCCGTCCAGAAGTCGAAATCACGGCCCGGCGCGAAGACGTCGAGGCCCACAGCGGGGTCGTCGGCCTCGTTGACGACGCGGTGGCGCTCGCCCCCGCGGAGATGCACCGAGTCGTTTTGGCGCAGTGTCACGCGGTCGTCGTCGGTGACGACGGTGAGTTCCCCCGCGAGGCAGACACACACCTGTTCGTTGTCGTGGGCGTGCATCGGCGAACTGTGGCCCGGTGGTTTCTCGAAGTACTCGAGGCTGACGGCGTCGCTCCCGGCGAAGCTGACGCGTCGCCACCCGGTCTCCGGTTCGTACGTTGCCGCCTCGTCGTAGGGGACGACCTCCATACCCATGGGTTCGCGGGGCGCCGTGTTAGGTGCCGGGGTGGCCCGCCGCCGTGTAGCAAACCTTTTGGGGGACTCCGGTCACCGACTCCGCATGGAGCATGCACTCGTCGTCGTCGACGCCAGTGAAGGGGCCAAACGTCTGATCCGGGAGGCCGCCGAACTCGCCGCCGGTGTCGACGCCACGCTCACCCTGATCCACGTCACCTCCGAAGAGGAGTACAACGAGAAGGTCTCGGCGATGCAACGCATCACGGAGGCAGACGTCTCCTACAACCTCGAAACCGCCGAGGAGGGCGGTCGACAGTTCGTCCGGGACGTCGCCCGCGAGGTCCTCGAGGACAACGATGTCGAATACGAGGCCGTCGCCGAGGTCGGTGACGTCGTCGATGAGGTCCTCGACGAGGCAGAGAAACGCGGGTGTGACCACATCTTCGTCGCTGGCCGGAAGCGGTCGCCGGCCGGGAAGGCCCTGTTCGGGGACACCGCCCAGGCGATCATCCTCGATTTCGACGGTGCGGTGACGATTCTCACCGAGTGAGTCCCGGGGCCACGGCCCTGCTTGGAGGCGATCGAGCCGGCCACACGCACCCACGGCGTGCCGTCGATCACCCGAGGATGTAGGTCAGGACCGGGTACCGTTCGACGAGCGGGACCCCACCGATCGGGTACTGTTCGATGAACCTGTCGAGTCCGAGGATGCGGCCGGCGCCGAACGCGGCCACCGACAGGAACACCAGCATGTACGCGAAGTCGCTGTTGATGTAGCCGTGGGCGATGTCCCAGTTCCCGAAGTAGAACAACACCATCATCACCGCCCCGAAGAACGCGGCGAGCCGCGTGAGGACGCCGACGATGAGTCCGAGCCCGATCAGGAGTTCACCCCACGGGACGGCGATGTCGATGAACGAAAGCATCCAGTCGGTGTGCCCCATCCAGACGAACAGGTCCGCCAGCGGACTGCCGTTGGCGACGGTTGCCCCTGTGAGGTACCCCGCGGCGGTCCAGCTCCCCTCCAGGATCTTGTCGACCCCGGACCAGAGGAATACGATCCCCATGGTCAACCGCAGTCCCAGCACGAACCAGGCGCTCAGACTGTGGGCCTGCCCCCGGACCGTGACGCCGGCGACGGTGCTCACGAATTCGTTTGCGTGTCTGTCGGTCGTTGCCATCGAAAGTTCACCTACCGCCGTAGACGGGGACCGACCGCATAGAGATAGAACCGCCTTCTCACCCCCCGAGAATCGCCACCCGCCCCCGATCCGGGTGCTCGTCGGTGCCCGGCGGGCCGCGTCTCACTCCGGGGGCCGGACCTGGTTCCGGAGTCCCTGGCTGGCGCCGTCATCGAGGACCCGGTCGACGTTCGTCGCGACGATATCGGCCATCCGCTCCCAGTACTCTGGCGTGTGCCCGGCGTTGTGCGGGGTGATCAAGGCGTTTTCGAGGGTCCACAGCGGATGGTCTTCGGGGAGCGGTTCGGGATCGGTCACGTCGAGTGCGGCCCCGCGGATGGCATGGGATCGCAACGCGTCGACGAGGGCATCGGTCTCGACGAGGCCGCCCCGACCGACGTTGACCAGCACGGCCTCCGGTGGCATCGTCCGGAACAGCTCCGCGTCGACGAGGCCCCGCGTCGTCTCGGTCAACGGCGCCGCCAACACGAGGTAGTCACTGCGGGAGACCGGTTCGTGGATGTCGTCACCGTACCCGAACACCTCGTCGGTCGGGCCGCCTTTCCCCGGTGAATGGCGGATGCCGACGGTGTGGACGCCGAACGGCGCCAACCGCTCGACGATCGCCTCGCCGAGGGCACCCATCCCCACGACGGTCACCGTCGACCCGTTCAACTCGTGGGTCTGGTAACTCCGCCACTCCCGTCGTCGCCCGCGGCGCCAGCCCACGTGCAACCGCCGGGCGAACGTCAGGAGATACCCCAACACCTGCTCGCCGATGTTCGGTCCGTGCACGCCAGCGGCGTTGGTGACGGCCACGTTGTGGGCCGCGAGGGCGTCCATGGGCAGGTGGCCGGTCCCGGCGAACACGCAGGCGAAATAGCGGAGGGGACTGTCCTCGAGGAGTTCGGCGTCGATGTCGAACCCGGTCGCGATCGGTGTCTGTCTGAGCAACGACCGTTCCTCGCTGGGGGTCCGTGCCACCACGACGTTCCGGGCGGGTAACCGGTCGCGCAGGGCCGCGGCGTACTCATCGACTCCCATCCCGTGGACTTTCTGTCGCAACACCAGCACGTCTGGCGCGGCTTCGGCGACGCTCATACGGGTCGCTGGGGGCCGGGGGTCATCACTCCCGGTGGTGGCAGCCCAGCCTGGCGCGGCGGGCGCCGGTCAGTCGTCGGGCTCGGTGTCCCGCCCCAAGGTATAGAATTCGTCGTTGGGGCGCATGTCCGCCAGGGATGCCATGCGGTTCGAGAGGTTGAAAAACGCCACCACGCTCCCGACGTCCCAGATCTCCTCGTCGGTCAAACCCGCGGCCTCCAGCGTCGCGAGATCCTCGTCGGTGACGGCGGCCGGGTCCTCCGTGAGCTTCACGGCGAAGTCGACCATCGCCCGATGGCGGGGCGATAGATCGGCGGCGTTCGGGTTGGTCGCCAACTGGTCGGCGAGTTTCGGGCGGTCAGTGTACAGCCGCGTGAGGGCGCCGTGGGCGACGACACAGTACAGACAGTCGTTGACCCCGCTGGTGGCGACGATCAACATCTCCACCTCGCCACGGGTCAGCGGCGTCTGCTCGACGAGGGCGTCGTAGTACTGGAAGAACGGTCTGAAGTGCGCGGGTTTGTACGCGAACGCCGAGAAGACGTTGGCCGTAAAGCCCGCGCGGTCGGTCTCCTGTTCGATGCGGTCCTGGAGGTCCTCGGGGAGGTCGGCCACGTCGGGCACGGGGAATCGGGTCATCGCCGGTTCCGTGTCGTCGGCTGGTGCCATGAGCGGGACGGCGTGGCCCGCCCGCAAATAGGTTGGCGGCCTGACCGGCATCCACAGACCTTTGAACACCCGCCGACTCGGCCGGTGCATGGATCCGGAGGCCTACTACGATCTCACCACGATCCGTGACGTGGCGGTCGCGCCGACCGGGGAGCGGGTCGCGTTCGTCACCGCGGAGTTCGACGCGGCCGACGACGAACGCCGGTCGAGTGTCTGGACCGTCCCCGCCGACGGGAGCGCACCCCCACGACGGTTGACCCGGGTCTCGGACGCGGGCACCCCCGCCTGGAGTCCCAGCGGCCGCCGCCTCGCGTTCACCGCGGTCCGCGAGGAGGACGTCGAACTCGCCGTCGACACCGGTGACGACGAAGCCGACGAGGACGACGACAGCGGCGAGGAACCGGAGTCCCAGGTGTGGGTGTTCGACCTCGAGCGCGGGGGCGACGCCCGACAGGTCACCGACTTCGAGGAGGGGGTCTCGGACTTCGACTGGGGCCCCGACGGCGACCGGGTCGTCGCCGCCGTCCGAGACCCGACCGAGGACGAACAGGCGTACCTCGACCAGCTCGAGGACGACGGCCCAGTGGAGATCGACCGGTTACAGCACAAGCAGAACGGCACCGGCTACCTCGACGAGGTCACCACCTACCTCCACGTCGTCGACATCGACACCAGAGCGACCACCAAACTCGAGGCCGCCAACGACCGTGGCTACGGCACCGGCAGCTCCGGGATGCAACCGGCGTGGGGTACCGACCGCATCGCCTACTGCAGTTGGGACACCGACGCCGTGCCGGATCCGGACGACACCGCCGTCCGTGATGTCTTCACCATCCGACCTGACGGGACCGACAGACAACGAGTGACCGACGCCGCCCTCGCCACCGGCCGGCCGACATGGGGGCCCGCCGGGGACCGCCTGGCGTTCACCGGGTCCGACCCCGAGAACTTCTACGTCCCGACTGAGCTGTACGTCACCGACCCGGATCGGAGTGATTACGCCTCCGTGTCGGCGTCCCTCGACCGGACGATCGGGTACGCCGACCTCTGTTTCTTCGACGACACGACGGTGGTCACCAGCGTCGGGACCGAGGGGGTGACGCGGCTCGCCTCCTTCGACGTGGCCGCGGACGATCCCACGGTGCTGTTCGAGGACTGGTCGGACCGGGAGACACTCGCCCGGGGCCGCGCCGGCCACATCGGCGGGGACACCGTCGCCATCGTCCGATCCGTCCACGACGAGGGCACCGACATCTATACCCTCGACACCGGGGAGCTGGGGGCTTCAACCCCCGAACTAACCCGGGTCACCCGCGTCAACGAGGCGCTCATCGAGTCCCACGACCAACCCGCGCTCACCCGACTCGCCATCGAGGCCGATGACGGCACGACCGTCGACGCCATCGCCTACTACCCCAAGACCGCCACCCTCGGTGAAGATCGTCTCCCGCTGCTGGTGAAGATCCACGGCGGCCCCATGGCCTACGACGACCCCGCGTGGGGGTTCGACGAGACGTTCTGGACGAACGAGGGCTACCTCGTCCTCGAGGTGAACTATCGGGGCTCGACCTCCTACGGTCGTGCATTCTGCGAGGCGCTCCGCGGCGCGTGGAACGGAAAAGAGGTCGCCGATCTGCTCGCCGCCGTCGACGACGTCCTCGACCGGGGCTGGGTCAACCCCGAGGCCCTGTTCTGTACCGGATTCTCACAGGGCGGTGTCAACACCGCGTACCTCATCACGGCGACCGACCGGTTCGCCGCCGCGGCCGCCGAACACGGGATCTACGACGTCTACTCGTCGTTCGGGACCGACGACTCCCAGGTGTGGCTGACCGCCGACAACGGCGTCCCGTGGGACAACGAGGACCGATACCGGGCCCAGTCCTCGATCACGGACGTCGGCGAGGTCGCGACGCCGACACTCCTCACCGCCGGCGAGCAGGACTGGCGGTGTCCACCGACCCAGGCCGAGCAGTTCTACGTGAGTCTCAGCAAGCGGGGCGTCGAGTCCAAACTCGTGATCTACCAGGGCGAACACCACGCGATCAGCTCGCCCGACCGAGCGATTCACCGGCTCACGGAACTCCGGGACTGGTTCGCGAGGTACCGGTGAGGACCGAGGTCGCGAGGCAGCTCGCTGGGCGGTGTCGAAATCCCTCCGGAGACCGGAGGGCGTGTCAGAGGCACAGCCGGTGCAGTTCGCACCAGCATGGGAGGAAACCACGCCGTCGAAGTTAACGGCAGCGCCCGACGCAGGCCCCCACCATCTGCCGAAGAGCCTTAAGCGGACCGGGATTTTAAGTGAATTCGTCGGGGATGTCGGCATCGATGGATACGGCGGGTGCCGCCCTCCACGATCTGCTCGCCAGACGGGGACAGTTCCTCACCGTCCTGGCCGAGGACGACCACACGAAACCCGAACTGGTCGAAGAACTCGGCGTCTCCCGTTCGACCGTCGACCGCGCCGTCCGTGAACTCGAAGCCCAGGCCCTCATCGAGAGAAACGGGAACACGGTGCGGTTGACGACCAGAGGAGGACTCCTCGTCGACTTGCACCGACGGTTCGTCGACATCACCTCGAACATCGACCGCCTCACCGACACCCTCGCCAGCATCCCCGCCGATCACCGACCCGACGTCGAACTGTTCGCCGATGCCACCGTCGTCACCGCCGAAACCACCGCGCCACACCGCCCGGTCTCGGTCCTCGAGGACGAACTCGCGACGATCGACCGGGTGTGCACCGTCTCGATGACCGTCATCCCGACGCTGGTCGAACGCGTCAGTGACCGCGTCCTCAACGACGGCCTCGCCGTCGACATGGTCGTCTCCGATGCCGTCCTCGAACGACTGGTGAGCACCCACTCGGAGACCCTCGCCGCCACCCTCGACCGGGACCAGGTCACCCTCGCCCAGACGACGACCGACCTGCCATACGACCTCGCGATCCTGGAGGAGGCCGAGACCCGGTCGGCGCTGTTGCTCGTCCACGGCGACGGCGGCATCACCGCCCTCGTGAAAAGCGACACCCCCGCCGCCGTCGCCTGGGCCGAGACGGTGTTCACCCGAGAACGAGAGCGGGCCGACCCCGTGTGACCCACGGTCACCCGAACGGCCAAAACCCCGGGCGCCCCAGCACCGAGGCAATGCTCGAGGTCGATGGCTTCCAGAAGCGGTACGGGGACGTCCTCGCCGTCGAGGGCTCCTCGTTTTCCGTCGCCCCAGGCGAGGTGTTCGGACTCGTGGGCCCCAACGGCGCCGGCAAGACCACCACGTTGCAGGCCGTCGTCGGTCTCATCGACCCCACAGCCGGCACCGTGACCGTCGACGGTCGCCCGCCCACCGACCCGGCGGTCCGATCCCAGGTCGGGTGGCTCCCCGAGAACACGGCGCTGTACGAGGAGATGACCGCCACCGCCTACCTCCGGTTCTTCGCGGACCTCTACGACGTCCCCGCCGCCGTCGCGGCCGACCGCATCGCGGCCACCCTCGACCGCCTCGACTTGTCCGAGCGACACCGCCGCCTCGGCGACTGTTCGAAGGGGATGCAACGGAAGGTCGCGATGGCGCGGGCGCTGGTCAACGACCCGGCCCTCGTCGTCTTCGACGAACCCGCCAGCGGCCTCGACCCGTTGACGACCAGGGAGGTCGTGTCCGTCACCAAGGAGCTCGCCGATCGGGGGAAAGCCGTGCTGTTCAGCGCCCACGACCTCCACCACGTCGAGACGGTATGTGACCGGGTCGCGGTCATGCACGAGGGCCGGGTCGCCGCCCAGGGCGCCCTCGAGGAGATCCGGGCCGCCCACGGCGGCCCCACCTACCACGTCTACGTCGACGTCGCCCTGCCCGACGCCACCGCCGACGGCGACCGGTACCGCATCGACCTCGAGGACGTCGATCGGATCGCAGCGGTTCGCCGCCGCGTGGCCGAGGCCGGTGGGACGGTCCTGGACGTCCGCTCCAGCGAACCGAGCCTCGAGGACGTCTTCGTCTCCGTCACCGGATGAACCCCCGTCGTGTCCTCCGGATCAGCCGGTGGGAGACCACCCGCGGCATCGGCGGTCTCGACCGCCGGACCGCCATCGCGTTCGCCATCGTCGGCATCACGTTGGTCGGCGTCGCCGGGATGGTGGCCGTCGATGGCGCCGGGGCCGACCAGGGACTGTACCGCGTGGCCGTCGACCCCACCAGCGACTACGCCCCCGTTGTCGAGTCGGCACCCCGACTCCGAGTGGTGGCCCCGACCGCCACCCTCGGCACCCAGGCCGAACTGCACATCAGCGGTGACACCGTCAACGCCGCCGACACCCCCACCGGCGCGGCCGCACTCGCGACCCTCCGCCAGGCCATCGCCGCGTACAACGACCACCTGATGCGAGCGGAACCGGATCAGGCCGCCGCGTTCCCGGTCCGCGTGTCACTGCGGTACGCCGACCAAACCCCCGCGATCTCCGTGGGCGGACCAACTCCGGACCCGGCCCCGGCCGGCGGGGACACCGACCCCGGCGAGGACCCGTCGACCGGCACGGACACCGGCGACGACAGCGGGAGTGACGGCATCGGCGACGCCATCCAGTCGATGACCCAGGCGCTGTTCGGCGGTCAACAACGCGGCACCCCCGGCACCATCACCCCGCCGGTCCCCGTCCAGTCCCTGGTCCTGGCGTTCCTGTTCGTCGTCCCGTTGAACATCGTCATCCAGGCCTACGGCAGCGGCGTGATGACAGAGCGACTGAACCGACGCGGCGAGGCGTTGCTCGTCACGCCGGCCACCCGGGCCGAGATCGTCGCGGGCAAGACCCTGCCGTACCTCCTCGCCGCCCTCGCGGTCGCCACCATCACCGCCATCGCCGTCGGCGGCAGCCTGCTCAGCGTCCTCGCGGTCCTGCCACTGGCACTCCTGTTTCTGAGTGCCACGTTCGTCGCCGCGATGGTCGCCCGCTCCTATCGCGAACTCTCCTTTCTGACCGTCGCCATCAGCGTCGGCGTGACCGCGTACGCGTTCGTCCCCGCAATCTTCACCGAGATCGCACCCGTTGCCGCCATCTCACCGTTGTCACTGGTCGTCTACGATCTCGCCGGCGACCCGGTCAGTCCGGCGACCGTCGCGTTCGCGACCATCCCCCCGACGATCATCGCGACCATCCTGTTCACCCTCGGTGGCGGCCTCTTCCGGGAGGCGGAGCTGTTCAGCACCACGTCCATCGCCGCGAAGGTCCAGGACGCCGTTCGCCGCCCAGCTCACCGGCCGCGGCCGCGTCGCGATCTGGAGTGCCCTCCTCGTCCCGTTTGCCTTCCTCGCGGAACTCCTCGCCGTCTCCCTGCTCGTGGCCGTTCAGGCCCCCATCACCATCGTCCTGTTGTTGACCGTCGTCGCCGTCGTCGAGGAGACGGCCAAAAGCGTCCACGTCCGCGCCGGCTTCCGCCGCCATCGCCTCGCGCAGACCGACGGTGCCGCCGTCGTCGCCGGCATCCAGTCCGGCGTCGGGTTCGCCCTCGCGGAGAAACTCGTCCTCGTGGTACAGCTCGTCGGCCTCTCGGATCTGGCGCTGGTGCGTGCGGCCTTCGCCCCCGTCGGCGTCACCGACCCTCTGGTCGTGGCCGGGTTGCTGGCGGCGCCGTTCGTCGTCCACGGCATCACCGCGACCATCAGTGCCGTCGGCGCCCGCCGGGACCGTCGGACCTACCTCCTCGCACTGGGCGCGGCGATGCTCCTGCATTTCGCCTACGACCTCGCGGTGGTGACCATCCTTGGGTAGAACACGCATCGCCACGCGTGAAGCCGCCGCCCTCCGCCGGGAGAAGACCATCGTGTTAGCGGTCCTCGTCCAGGTGCTCGTCGCGGGGTTCTCTTCGGTGCTGTTCGTCGGCCTCGTCGGCCTGTACTCGCCGGGAGACGCCTCGGGCGGCCCACAGATCACCGTCGGGGTCGCGGGGAACGCCACCCCGGAACTCACGACGGCGATCGAGGCAGGTTCGGGAGTATCGGCCACCACCTTCCCGAACCGGTCCGCGGCCGTCGCCGCCTTCGACCGCCGGGCGGTCGACGCCCTGCTACTCGGGACGGTCAACGGATCCGGGACGGTCCACGTCACCGCCGTCGCCCCCGACAGCGAGTTCCGCACGACACTCGTCGTCGTCGAACTCCGCGATACGCTCGCCCGACTGGAGCGACAGCTCCGGACGACCTACGCCACCCGCCTCGACAGCGCCCCCGTCTCGATGCCCGCACCCGGGACCGGGTCGACGCTCCACGGACTCGGGTACACCGTCCTGCTGCCGTTGCTCGTGTTCCTCCCGGCGTTCATCGCCGGCTCCATCGCCGTCGACTCCGTCGCCGAAGAACTCGAAACCGGGACCCTCGACCTCCTCCGGGTCACCCCGCTCACACCGGCGGCCATCATCGACGGCAAGGCGATCACGGCGGTCGGGTCGGCGCCCCTCCAGGCCGTCGCCTGGCTCGCCCTCCTCGCCGGGAACGGCACCACCATCACCCATCCGCTTGCCATCATCGTCCTCGTCACCGCCTACGCCACCGTCGCCACCGCAATCGGCGCCGCCGTCGCGGTGGCCGTCCCCACGCGACGGGACGCACAGCTCCTGTACTCGGGGACCACTCTCCTCGTGTTGGGGCTGGCCACCCAGGCCCCCGAGAGTCCGGTGAACTCCGTCGCCAAACTCGGCGTCGGCACGCCGACGCCCGCGACCTGGGCCGGCGTCCTCGCCACCGTCGCCGTCGCCCTCGCGAGTTACGCCATCGCCCGGCGCGTCGCCACCACCACGATCGGTGATGCCTGACCTACGGTTCCGGGCTCTCGGCGAACTCGGTGAAGGTGGTGACGTCCGCGTCGGTCCCCACCACGATCAGCGTATCCCCCGTCTCGATGCGGAAGTCCGGTCCAAGATGCGTGAGTAACTCCCCGTCCCGCTCGACCGCGACCACCATACACCCCGTCCGAGCACGGATGTCGGACTCGGCGAGGGTCTGGCCCGCGAACGACCCCGGACCCACCCGCACGACCTCGATCTGGGTGTCGAGGCCAAGCACCTCCTCCTCGAGCAGCGTCGCCGCCAGCATCCGCCCGCTCACCGTCGCCAACGCGAGGACGTAGTCCGCACCGGCACTGAACAGCGTCCCCACCCGTTCCTGGTCGGTCGCCCGACACACGACCTCGACATCATCCGAGAGCTGTCGCGTGACCAGCGTGGAGAACACCGCGTCGGTATCGTCGGCCACGGCCAGGATGTAGACGCTGGCCGACGCGACGTCCGCCTCACGCAACGTCGCCCGCTCGGTGACGTCTCCCACCACGTCCACACCGGGCCGGTGCTCCCGGTCGACGACGGTGGTCTCGGTCCCCGCCGAGTCCAACACCTCTCGAGCGGTCGACCCGACCTGCCCGTAGCCACCGATGACGACCCGGTCCTCCCGGTCGGATTCCACGTCGGTCGTCGTCAGCTCCAGGACCTCCTCGAGTTGACCGTCGGTCCCGGCGACCACGAGCTCGGTGTCGCTGTTCACGACGAAGGACGGTCCGGGATTGCTCCGGAACTCCCCGTCGACCCAGGCGCCGACGACGTCGGCACCGGTCCGCTCCCGGATGCCGCTGTTCCCGAGTTCCACGCCGTCGATACCACAGCCCTGGCCCACGGGGAGTTCGACGATCGAGAACTCGTCGGTGACCTTGACCGTCTGCCCCAATCGGGTGGACAGCGATCGTTGGGCGCGATCGGCCAGCGCCCGCCCCAACAGGTTCCGCGGGGACAGCACCCGGTCGACCCCCGCGTACTCCAGGTACTCCATGTTCGAGGGGTCCTCGACGAACCCGACCGTGTACACGTCCGGCGCGAGGTCCTCGACGGCGAGGGCGATGGCGGCGTTGGTCTCGTCGTCGGCGTCCAGGACCACAGCCCGGGCCGACGGCACCGATGCCCGCTCGAGGACGGTCGTCGACTCCGGATCTCCATGGACGACGCTCTCCCCCTCCTGGTGGAGGGTCCGCGCCGTGTCTCGATCGGCCTCCACCACCACCGCCTCGAGGTCGTCACCCGCCAACTCCTCGAGCAGCGACGCCCCCCGCCCACTGAACCCGGTGATGACGACGTGATCGGTCGCATCGATCTCCGTCGGCGGACTCACGGCCAGCCGCTCCTCAAGGTACGGGACGATGAACAGCGGCAACGCCAGGAACACGAACAGGATCCCCGACAGTTCCACCGCCATCACCAACAGCAAGAGCAGGGGGCTGTTCCACGGCGCGTCTTCCCCATACCCGACGGTGGTGAACGTCTCGACGACGAACTGGAGGGCCTCCAGGAACGTCCGCGGCCGATCGGCGATGGCGCCCATCGCCCACTGGTAGAGGACGGCATACCCCACCATCACCGCCGCGACGGCGACGATGTACCCGAGTAACCGTCGCCGTTGGCGACTCATGGTGGCCGGGACTCGGGGGAGACTGATACTGCTTTCGGGTCGAAATCGGGAAAACCCACTTGAGACCGTGGGCCGACCCCCGTGTATGGAGTGGCCGAGCAGGACCGACGCCGCGGTCGCAGCTCTCGCCGCGGTCACGGCGATCGGCGCGTCGTTGGCCGTCACCGGGGTCAGCCGCTCGTTCGTGGTCCTGTCCGTCGACCGCCACCTCGTCAATCTCGCGCCGGGTGCGGTGGTGGCGGCGGTCATCGACCGGTTCGGCAAGGCCGGTCACCTCCTCCATCAGATCCCGGCGGTGCTGTTGACCCTCGCTGCGTTCACCGCCATCAGTCTGGTGGGACTCGCCGTCACCTACCGGACCGACAACCGCTTTCTCGGCGGCGTCGTCGCGGGACTGGGCGCCTGGACCGCCACGACATTCCTCGCGGGGAGCCCGACCCAGGCCCTGGCCCCCGGGGCTGGACTGTTCCTCGTGGGGTGGCTGGCGCCCCGACCACCGTCCCCGATCGAACGGGTCGACGTCGAACGCCGCAGTGTCCTCCGTGCCGCCGGCGCCGCGGTCACCGCGCTCGGCCTCGGTGGCGTCCTCGAGGCGGTGGGTCGCTCCCCGCCGGCACCATCGTCGCTGCCCGGGGGCGACACGACCCCGAACGCGATGCTGTCGACCGCCCGCGAGCGTTCCTTGGCCATCGAGGGGATCGAGCCACTGGTCAGCGACCAGTTCTACGAGGTCGACATCAACCCGGCGGCAAACCCCGTGGTGTCGGCCGACGACTGGTCGTTGACCGTGTCCGGCGCCGTCGAGACCGAGCTGTCGATCGACTACGACGAACTGACGGCCATGGACCGGGACCACCGGTTCGTCACGTTGCGCTGTGTCAGCGACGAGGTCAACGGCCACCTGATGGACAACGCAGTCTGGACCGGCGTCCCCGTCGCGTCGATCCTCGAACGGGCCACGCCACAACCGGGGTGTGACTGTGTCATGTTACACGCCGCGGACGGGTACTATGAGGAGTTCCCACTCACCGCCCTGGACCCCGGGTTGCTCGCCTACGGGATGAACGGCTCCGCGCTCCCGCGCAACCACGGCTATCCCGTGCGCGCGCTGGTCCCCGGGCACTGGGGCGAGGTCAACGTCAAGTGGCTCACCGAGATCGAAGTCCTCGATCGCGCGGCGGAGGGGTACTGGGAGCAACGCGGCTGGCACGGGACGGGCCCGGTGAACACCGTCGCGAAGATCCACACCGACTACCAGACCAACGACGGACGTATCGTGGTCGGCGGCCACGCCTACGCCGGCACGCGGGGCATCGACCGGGTCGAGGTGTCGACCGACGGCGGACAGACCTGGACCACCGCCACTCTCTCCGAGCCCCTTCCCGGTGACGACGTGTGGCGCCAGTGGCAGCACCGCTACGACCCGCCGGGGTCCCACGAGGTCGTCGCTCGTGCGGTCGATGGCACGGGCACGGTCCAACCTCGGGACGAGGCCGACCCCTTCCCCAGCGGCGCCACCGGATGGGCGACACGCCGCGTCGAGTGACCCGTCCGCCGTCACCGGCGTGACTGTGGAACGTAATGGTTTACTGCCCGAGTTCCGAACCCCCGGCCATGCCGACGGAGACGTTCGAGGTTCCAGAGCTGGGTTGTGATGGCTGTGCGGAGATCGTCGAGGGGGCCGTCGCCGAGGTCCCGGACGTCAGCGGGGTCGAGGCTGACCCGGAGGCCGGCACCGTCACCGTCGAGGGCGACGGGTTCGATCCGGACGCCGTCATCGAGAAAGTCGAACGCGCCGGCTACGACGTCGGCGCCCCATCCCGGGCGGCCTGACCACGCCCCACTTACGGAGATGTTACCCGCTAACGATTCTGTTACCGAGAGCCTTTGACGGTGGCTTCCCGAGTCGCGGGTAGATGACGACAGAGGACACCGTCAAGTCGTTGCCCCCCAGCGCGAAACTCGTCTTCAAGGTTCTGGAGTACAACGGTGGACTGACCCAGAAAGGCATCGTCGAACGGTCCAGACTGTCCCAACGCACCGTCCGGGATGCCCTCGACCGGTTACAAGAGGTTGACGCCGTCGAGAAGACAATCTACGTCCCCGACGCCCGCCAGAACCTCTACCGGCTGTCCGTCGACCTCGAGCCGACCGACGACGTCCCCGAGGCGACGACGGACTAGTCCGCCACCCCCAACAGATTCGACCGACGGCACCGCCGCGAAACGCGGGGATTATCCCTCGCCGACGGCAACCACCACCCATCGATGTCACGTGTGACCTTCGACCGACGGACCCTGCTCAAGGCGTCGGGCACCGCCCTCGCCGCGGCCGTCGCCGGGTGTGGCGGCGGCTCCGACGAGGACGGGTCGGGCAACACCAACGTCCCCAGCCGGATTGACAACCACCTCAGCGGATCGCCCGAGGTTGGGAACTACGACGGGACCTGGGAGGACCGCACCGGCCAATCCGAGGTGGTCATCAAAGTCGGCGGCGCCGGCAACGGGAACAACCAGGCGTTCGTCCCGGCGGCGTTCAAGGTGAGTGTCGGCACCACCGTCGAGTGGCACTGGACCGGCGAGGGCGGGTTCCACAACGTCGTCTCCGCCGAGGGCTCCGACTTCGACTTCGACAGCGGCCAGGCCACCACCGACCGCGACCCGTTCACCAAGCGGTTCGAGACCACGGGAATCGGCCTCTACTACTGTGAACCCCACCGCTCGATCGGGATGAAAGGCGGGTTCCAGGTCGTCTGACCCACGGCTCGCCCCGTCCCGGCCCAAAGCGTCGCGCCTAAATCCCGGTGGCGCCGTACCGACCCGTGTGAAAGTCGTCACCGACCGGGTGCAGAACCCGTTCGACATGGTCGCCCCCGGCGGCGAACCCGCGGTCTACGGCTACGGCGACCCCAACGCCGACTTCCACGTGATCGGCGACCACCCCGGGGTCCACGGTGGCAGCGAGACGGGCGTCCCGTTCACCGGGTGTGACGCGGGGCGTCGCATCCAACGGGTCCTGCACGCAGTCGGCCTCCTCGGTGCCGAGTACAGCGACGAACCGGCCGTGCGAGACGTCTTCTTCAGCTATCTCCACTTCACCATCCCCACGGAGGACCCCACGGACGCCGACTACCGGGAGCTCGAACGGTTCTTCGACGCGGAACTGCGGGCGATCACCGCCCACGTCCTGTTGCCCGTCGGCGACCGTCCGATCCACCACGTGCTCAGACACTACACCGCCGTCCCACCGTCTGAGGTCGACATCGACGGTCTCCACGCCACCGAGATCCGGGGCGGTGGCTGGCTCGTCATCCCCGTCGCCGAACCCACGACGTGGAGTGCAGACGACGAGGGCGCCCTCGTCTCGACCCTCGAGTCAGTCATGGCCACCGACTACCGCCGCGAGAGCGACCTGGGCCGGTTCGAACCGAGCGACGAACCGTACTACGTGCGGTGACGACCCCAGTCGTGCCGCGACGGTAAGGCCCTTCAGGTCGGCGCCCCCAGTGGCGGTCATGGTCGAGATGGAGTCGGACAGCGAACTGGTCACCGGTGACGACGTCCCGGACTTCGAACTGCGCGGCGTCGACGGGGAGAGTCACGCCCTCTCGGAGTACGGGGACAACGCCGCCGTCCTCGTGGTGTTCACCTGCAACCACTGCCCCTACGCCAAAGCCAAGATCGACGTGTTGAACGACATCGCCGCCGACTACGACGACGTCGCGGTCGTCGGCATCAATCCCAACGACGCCACCGAATACCCCGAGGACTCATTCGAGCGGATGGAGGAACTCGTCGCGGACGGCACCATCGCGTACGACGCCTACCTCCGGGACGACACCCAGGCGGTCGCGGCCGCCTACGGGGCGACCTGCACCCCGGACCCGTTCCTGGTGGTGCCCTCGAACGGGGGCTTCCGGCTGGCGTACCACGGTCGTCTCGACGACGCCCAGAATCCCGACGACGACCCCAGCGGCGTCCCCGGCGGTGATGTCCGCCGTGCCATCGAGCAGGTGCGTGCCGGCGAGGCCGTGACCGTCGAGGAGATCCCCTCGCGTGGTTGTTCGATTAAGTGGCGCGAGGACTGACCCGGGACGGGGTCAGACCGGACCGTACGGGTAGTCGAGTTGCGAACGAACCGCCGTGACGCCCGCATCTCCAGCGAGTGCCTCGCAGAACCACAGCCCCAGATCGATGGACGCGGTCACGCCTCGGGCGGTCACGATCGAGTTGTCGGCGACCACGCGGTCATCGGTGACCGACTCACACAGCGCCTCGAGGGACGCCACCGCATCCGGGTGGGTGGTCGCCACCCGACCCTCGAGGAAGCCGGCCGCACCCAACAGCAACGATCCGGTACACGCCGACCCCACCCACGTCGCGGACTCCGCACCACGAAGCCACGACAGGAACCCATCGTCGCCGACCAGCGCTCTCGTCCCGGGGCCGCCGGGCACCACCACGACGTCGGCGTCGAGGGGTTCACCGACACGGTCGGGGACGATGGACAGGCCGGCCGCCGCCCGCACCGGCTCCCGATAGGCGACCACCTCCCACTCGAGGTCGGCGTGCCCCGTCGCGTCCAACCGGGTGAGTGCCGTGTACACCCCGACGAGGTCCAGTGCGGTCAGATCCTCGAACACCACGAACGCGACACGACGTGTCATGGCCCGTGGTCCGACGTCGACGCAGTTCAACCGTTCGCCCCCTGGACCCAACGGCTAAGGTCGCGGCCACGGACCTCCGCCCATGCCCGACTACCTGCCAGCCGACGTCGAGGCAGTCCTCGATATCGCCCACGGCGACACGGACCCGTTGCTCGCAGAGATGACCGACCACGGCCGGGACCGGGGGTTCCCCACCGTCGGCCCCGCCGCTGGACGGGTCCTCCGCCTCCTCGCGTCGCTCGTCGACGCCAACCGCATCTTCGAGTTCGGGTCCGGCTTCGGGTACTCGGCCGCGTGGTTCCTCGAGGCGTTACCGGACGCCGGCGAGATCGTCCTGACCGACTACGACGCGGACAACCTCGCGGAAGCCGACAGCTTCCTGGGGCGCTCGGCCCACGACACCACCGTCCACCTCGAGACCGGGGACGCCATCGAGTCGTTCAAACGGTACGACGGCCCCTTCGACGTGGTGTTGATCGACCACAACAAAGAGGCATACGTCGACGCCCTCGAACTCGCCCAATCCCACGTCCCACCGGGGGGTCTGGTCATCGCCGACAATATGCTCGCCGGTCCCGTGACCCCCGGGACCGTCAGGACCGCCCTCGAGGGCGGTGGCGCCGAGGACGCCGTCGCCGGGGTCGCTGACTACATCGCCTACGTCAGGGACGAGACCGCCGCCGAGTCCGTCCTCCTCCCCGTCGGGTCGGGGATGCTCGTCTCCCAGTTCTGACCAACCAGCAACCGAACCCGCAGGGGCTATGTACCCGGGACGGCGACGGTCCAGCATGCAGGACCGCCGCGTGTTGGTGACCGGGGGCGCCGGGTTCATCGGGTCGAACCTGGCGACCGCCCTCGCCACCGACAACGACGTCATCGCCCTGGACAACGGGTACCTCGGCACCCCCGAGAACCTCGGCCCCGACGTCACCTACGTCGACGCCGACGTCCTCGACGACGACCTCCCGACCGACGTCGACGTCGTCGTCCACCTGGCCGCCCTCTCCTCTCGTGGCATGCTCGAGGACCATCCACGGCAGGGCGCCCGCGTCAACGTCGAGGGATTCGTCAACGTCGTCGAACAGGCCCTCGCCGACGGTTGTGACACCATCGTGTACGCGTCGACCTCGTCGTTCTACGACGACGACATCCCCGCCACCGAATCGGAGGCCGTCCGGGCCAGCACCGGCTACGAGGCCTCGATGCTCGCCCGCGAACGGTACGGCGAAGCCTACGAGGACACCCACCCGGACCTCGCGATCGCCGGCGTCCGGTTCTTCTCGGTGTACCAGGGGTTCGGCGGCGCCGAGGCCCACAAGGGCGAGTACGCCAACACCGTCTCCCAGTGGGCGGAGAAGATCGCGGCCGGGGAACCGCCGGTCCTCTGGGGCGACGGGACCCAGACCCGGGATTTCACCCACGTCGACGACGTGGTGCGCGCCATCGAAGCGATCGTCGACCACCGCCTCTCCGGCATCTACAACATCGGCGCCGAGGACAACTACACGTTCAACGAGATGGTCGCGATGATCAACGACGTCCTCGACACCGACGTCGACCCCGTCTACGAGCCGGTGCCCCTGGATAACTACAACTACCAGCAACTCGCGGACACCACCAAACTCCGTGCCGCCACCGACTGGGAACCCCAGATCCCCTTCGAGGAGGGGTTGCGCCAACTCTGCCAGCCATACCTCGACGCCACACCGGACACCTAGGGAACGGTCCCGCAGACCGGGTCTTCTTTGGCGGCGGCCGGTAACCCCCCGGCATGGACACCGTCCAGATCATCGGGGCCCCCACCGACTACGGCACCAACCGACGGGGTGTCGACATGGGACCGTCCGCCATCCGGTACGCCGGCCTCGCCGACGAACTCGCCGACGCGGACATCGACCCCATCGACGCCGGCGACCTCCTCGTCCGCCGCGTCGAACAACGCCAGGACCCCGCCGACGCCAGCGCGAAGTACCTCGACGAGGTCGAGAGCGTCTGTCGACGCCTCGCCGACGAGGTCGCGGACGCCATCGACCAGGACCGGTTCCCGCTGGTCCTCGGCGGCGACCACAGCATCGCCATCGGCACCATGGCCGGCGCCGCCCGCGACGCCGACATCGGCGTCCTCTGGTTCGACGCCCACGCCGACTTCAACACCCCAGACTCCAGTCCGAGCGGCAACATCCACGGGATGCCCCTGGCCGCCGCCCTCGGCCACGGACGGTTCGAAGGCATGGAGTGGGCCACCGCCCCGACCCTCGACGAGGAGAACGTCGTCTGGGTCGGGCTCCGCACCCTCGACGACAGCGAACGCGACGCCCTCCGCGCGAGTGACGGGACCGCCTACACCATGACGGACATCGACGAACGCGGGATCACCGACGTCGTCGCCGACGCCATCGACGTCGCCAGCGACGGTGTCGACGGCCTCCACGTCAGCCTCGACCTCGACTGGCTCGACCCCCAGCAGGCCCCGGGAGTCGGCACCCCCGTCCGGGGCGGAGTGACCTACCGCGAGGCCCACGCCGCCATGGAGCTGGTCGCCGACCACGCCGCCGCCGGCGACGGCCTCCGGTCGATGGAACTCGTCGAGGTCAACCCCATCCTCGACACCGAGAACCGGACCGCCGAACTCGCCACCGAGTTCGCCGCCAGCGCCCTCGGAAAACGAATCCTCTGAGTCACTCCGACGGCGCCGCCTCCACCCCGCCGGCGGCCGCGACGACCGCGGCCGGGAGGACATCGACACTCGCGACCGCATCCCCGGCCTCCAGGTCCATCACCGTCACGCCCTTGGTGTTGCGCCCGACCAACGACAGCTCCTCGACCGGCGTCCGCAGAATCTGTCCCGCCTGGGTCATCACCACCAGGTGGTCGCCCGAACGGACGGTCTCGACGGCCACCACCGGCCCGTTGCGATCCCCGGTCTCGATGTCGATCAACCCCTTCCCATTCCGGGACTGCAACCGGTAGGCGGACAACTCCGACCGCTTCCCGTACCCGTGCTCGGTCACCGTCAACAGCCAGTCGTCGTCCGCCCGGTCGACGGCGGCCAACGCCGCCACGGCATCCCCCGGCTCCAGGGCGACCCCACGCACCCCGCGGGTCGCCCGCCCCATCGGCCGCACCTCGCTCTCGTGGAACCGGATCGCCATCCCCGCGGCGGTCCCCACCACCAGGTCCCGGTCGCCGTCGGTGACCTCGACGTCCACGAGCGCGTCGTCGCCCTCGAGTTCGATGGCGCGGATACCCGTCGAGAGGATGTTCTCGTACTCCTCGACCGGCGTCCGCTTGACCTGGCCGTCCCGGGTCGCGAACGTGAGGTACTCCCCCGCCTCGAAGTCGTCGGTCGCGACCACCGCCGAGATCTCCTCGCCGTCGTCCAAATCAAGGAGGTTCACCGCCGACTTCCCGCGGGCGGTCCGGCCCCGTTCCGGGACCTCGTAGGTCTTCAACCGGTAGACCTGCCCCGTCGTCGTGAAACACAGGAGGTAGTCGTGGGTATTGGCCGCGAACACCGAGGACACCCGGTCGCCCTCCTTGAGCTTCGTCCCGATGATGCCCTTCCCACCCCGGTGCTGGGCGTCGAAGGCCGACAGCGACATCCGCTTCACGTAGTCGTCCTCGGTCACCACGACCAGGACCTCCTCCTCGGGGATGAGGTCCTCGTGGGTGACCGTCCCCGTGTCCTCGACGATGTCCGTCCGCCGCTCGTCGGCGTACTCCTCCCGCACCGCGGCCAACTCTTCGGTGATGACACCGAGCAACTCCGACTCGTCCCCGAGGATCTCCTCGAGGCGCTCGATCCGGGCCTGGACGTCGGCGTACTCCTCCTCGACCTCGGCGGCCTCCATCGAGGTCAAGGACCCGAGCTGCATCCGCACGATGTGCTCGGCCTGGGCCGTCGACAACTCGAAGGTCTCCTCCAGGGCCACGATCGCCGCATCTCGATCCTCGGCGTTCCGGATCGTGTCCACGACCTCGTCGACGTTGTCCAGGGCCGTCAACCGCCCCTCCAGGAGGTGGGCGCGCTCCTCCCGCTCGGCGAGCTCGTGCTCGGTGCGGCGCCGCACCACCTCCCGCCGGTGGGCGACGTACTCCTCGAGCATCTCCTTGAGCGTCAACACCTCGGGCTGGCCATCGACCAACGCGAGGTTGATCACGCCGAAGGTCCGCTCGAACACCGAGTCCAGCAACTGGTTCTCCACCAGGTCCGGGTTCGCCCCACGGGAGAGCTCGATGACGATGCGGATCCCGTCCCGATCGGACTCGTCACGCAGGTCCGAGACGCCGTCTAAGGTCCCCTCGTTGACCATGTCCGCGATGCGTTCGACCATCCGGGACTTGTTCGCCTGGTAGGGGATCTCGTTGACGACGATCCGATCGCCTTTGCCTTCGCGGTCGACGACCTCGTAGTCGGCCCGCACCCGGAGATGGCCGCGGCCCGTGGCGTAGGCCTCGTGGATCGCGTTCTTCCCGACGATCGAGGCGCCGGTCGGGAAGTCCGGACCCTTCACGTACTCCATCAGATCCGTGACCGTACAGTCCGGGTTCTCGATGAGGTGGATCGTCGCGTCGATCACCTCCCCGAGGTTGTGCGGCGGGATGTTCGTCGACATTCCCACCGCGATGCCCGAGGACCCGTTCACCAGGAGGTTCGGGAACCCCGCCGGCAACACCGTGGGCTCCTCGAGGCGGTCGTCGTAGTTCGACTCGAAGTCGACGGTGTCCCGGTCGATGTCCGCGAGCAACTCCTCGGCGATCGGCGCCATCCGCGCCTCGGTGTACCGCATCGCCGCGGGCGGATCCCCGTCGACGGACCCGAAGTTCCCCTGCCCGTCGACGAGGGGATGGCGCATCGAGAAGTCCTGGGCCATCCGCACCAACGTATCGTAGATGGCCGCGTCTCCATGCGGGTGGTAATCCCCCATGGTCGTCCCGACGATCGAGGAGGACTTCCGGTGCCCGGCGTTTGCGGTGACGCCGTCCTCCTGCATCGCGTACAGGATGCGGCGATGGACGGGTTTCAGTCCGTCCCGCACGTCTGGCAGCGCCCGTCCCGCGATGACACTCATCGCATAGTCGATGTAGGACTGTTCCATCTCGTCCTCGATCCGCACCCGCTCGATGCGGTCGGCGACCTCGTCGGGGGTCGGCGCGTCGGAGCTCATATGTCGACCCACTCCGCCTCACGGGCGTGTTCCTGGATGAACTGGCGTCGCGGCTCGACCGCGTCGCCCATCAGCACCGAGAACATCCGGTCGGCCTCGGCGGCATCCTCGATCGTGATCTGTTTCAACCGCCGCGTCGCCGGGTTCATCGTCGACTCCCAGAGCTGTTCGGGGTTCATCTCCCCGAGGCCCTTGAACCGCTGGACCTGGTCGGCACTGCCCCCGCACTTCTCGGAGACGATTCGGTCGCGGTCGGCCTCCGTCATCGCGTCGTAGGTCTCGCTGCCACACCGGATGCGGTACAGCGGCGGTTGGGCCGCGTAGACGTACCCCGCCTCGAGCAACGGTCGCATGTGCCGGTACAGCAGGGTGAGGTACAACGTCCGGATGTGGGCGCCGTCGACGTCCGCATCACTGAGAAGGATGACCTTCTGGTAGCGGGCGTCATCGATGTCGAACTCGTCGCCGATCCCGGTGCCGATGGCGGTGATGAGGTTCCGGATCTTCTCGTTCTCGAGGACGCGGTCCAAGCGATGCTTCTCGACGTTCAACACCTTCCCGAACAGGGGAAGAACCGCCTGGAACTCCCGATCCCTCGCTTGTTTGGCACTTCCGCCCGCGCTGTCGCCTTCCACCACGAACAGTTCGGCCTCGGCGGGGTCTTTGGTCTGGCAATCCGCGAGTTTCCCGGGGAGGGCCGTCGACTCGAGGGCGGACTTCCGCCGTGTCAGTTCCTCGGCTTTCTTCGCGGCTTTCCGTGCCTTCGCGGCCTCGACGGCCTTCGAGATGACCGCGCGGGCGGTGTCGGGGTTCTCCTCGAAGTAGGTGGATAGGCCCTCGTGGAGGGTGCTCTCGACGACGCCACGGGTGTCCGAGTTCCCGAGTTTGGTCTTGGTCTGGCCCTCGAACTGGGGGTCGGGGTGTTTCACGGAGATGACCGCGGTCAACCCCTCGCGGATGTCCTGGCCTTTGAGGTTCTCGTCGAGGTCGCCGAGCAACCCGTTCTCGGTGGCGTAGTCGTTGACGACGCGGGTCAACGCGGTCTTGAACCCCGTGAGGTGGGTGCCGCCCTCGCGGGTGTTGATGTTGTTGGCGAAGGCGTGAATCGATGGTTGCAGGTCCTCGGTGGCCTGGACGGCGATCTCGACCTGGATGCCGTCGTCGGCGCCGTCCACGTAGATGACGTCCTCGTGCATCGGGGACTTCGACTCGTTGAGGAAGCGGACGAACTCGCGGATGCCGCCGTCGAACTCGAAGGCGACGGTGCGTGGCTCGCCATCGTCGTCGCGGGCGGCCTCGCGTTCGTCGGTGAGGCTGATGCGGACCCCGGAGTTGAGGAAGGCCAGCTCCCGCAGCCGGGACTCCAACGTGGAGAAGTCGAACTCGGTGGTCTCGAAGATCTCGGGGTCGGGCCGGAACCGGACGAGGGTGCCGGTCTCCTCGCCGGGTTCCAGGTCGCGGACGCGGTCGAGGTCGCCGACGGGTTCGCCGCGTTCGAACCGTTCCTCCCACTCGGCGCCGTCCCGCCAGACGACGACGGCCAACCGCTCGGAGAGGGCGTTGACGACGCTGACCCCCACCCCGTGGAGGCCGCCGCTGATCTCGTAGGACCCCTTCTCGAACTTGCCCCCGGCGTGCAGAACCGTCATGATGACCTCGACGGCGGGGCGGTCGTACTCCTCGTGGGTGTCGACGGGGATGCCCCGACCGTCGTCTTTGACGCTGACGGAGCCGTCGTCGTGGAGGGTGACCTCGATGTCGTCACAGTGGCCCTCGAGGGCCTCGTCGATGGCGTTGTCCACGACCTCGTAGACGAGGTGGTGGAGGCCTCGGTCGTCGGTGGACCCGACGTACATCGCGGGTCGTTTCCGGACGGCTTCGAGGCCCTCTAAGACCTGTATCTGTCCGGCTCCGTAATCAGCATCCTCTGACATAAGTCGATGTCCCGGATTAGTCCCCATCCCGTAAAGAAGCTTCGCACGCGCGACGCGTGTGCGCCTGCGCGCGTACGCCGTGCGTCTGACGGGTGACTGACACTCGCTGTGTGCAGGGTGGTTGTCTGCCACGCGTCGGCCGGATTCATGCGTGTGTCACACGCGATTGCCCGCCGGTCACCGGCCGCGGCATGCGGTCGTCCGACGGTCGGGCGGTCATCCAACGATCGAGGCGGCGATCAGCCCGATCCAGGCTGCCACGAACGTGCCCAGCCCCCAGACCGCGAGTCCGGCGCGATCGTCGTAATCCATCTCGGCGTCGCTCGCCAGGAGGTCCCGGTCGAGGTCGTACACCCCCGTGACGCCGGCGGCCTCGAACTTCTCGGTCGCCTGGATCGCCCCGGAGAACCCGGTGAAGACGGCCCCACCGCCGAGAAAGGAGAGGACGAACAGCGTCGTCGTCACCGGGTACCCGGCCCAGGCCCCCACGAGGACCGCCCCGGCGACCGTCACCGCGGGCAGCAAGACGAGATACGTGACCAGCCACCGTCGGACCGTCGTCATAGCGACCGGTTGCTCGGCCCCGAACGTATGTGTTGTCACCGGCCCCTGGCTACTTTCACCCTGGTGCCGGGTTGCTTTTAACCCGGCGGAATCAACGAAGGCTACAGGATGCCCTCGTTCCAGTCGTCGCTCGGTGAAGGGGTCGCCGAGGAGCTCGCCGAGAGCCAACGCGAGATCTCCATCGCCGAGTTCTTCGAGAAGAACAAGCACATGCTCGGCTTCGACTCCGAAGCCAGAGCACTGGTCACCGCCGTCAAGGAGGGGGTCGACAACTCCCTTGACGCCGCCGAGGAGGCCGGGATCCTCCCCGACATCTACATCGAACTCTCCGAGGACGGTGACTACTACCAGGTCGTCATCGAGGACAACGGACCCGGCATCACCCGCGAGGAGATCCCGAAGGTCTTCGGGAAACTGTTGTACGGGAGTCGGTTCCATACGCGAGAGCAACACCGGGGCCAACAGGGGATCGGGATCTCGGCGGCGGTGTTGTACGCCCAGCTGACCTCCGGGAAACCCGCCAGGATCACCTCCCGCACCCAGGGCGCCGACCACGCCCAGTACTTCGAAGTGGTGATCGACACCGACACGAACGAACCGGAGATCCGCGTCAACGAGGAGACCACCTGGGACCGACCCCACGGCACCCGCATCGAACTGGAGATGGAGGCGAACATGCGCGCCCGCCAACGCCTCCACGACTACGTCCAGCACACCGCCGTCGTCAACCCCCACGCCCGCGTCGAACTCCAGGAACCGGGCGCCCACTTCAAGTTCGAACGCGCGACCGAGGACCTCCCCGCCGAGACCGACGCGATCCGCCCGCACCCACACGGGGTCGAACTCGGCACATTGTTGAACCTCCTCGCGGACACCGACTCCTACTCGGTGTCGGGGTTCCTCCAGGGGGAGTTCACCCGCGTCGGCGCCAAGACCGCCGACACCGTCGTCGACGCGTTCCGGGACCGGTACTACGGCCGCGAACTCGGGTGGGGTGCCCCCCGCGCCCACGACGACCTCGACGTCGCCCGCGAGGTCCAGCAGGCCGTCTCGAACAAGGGCCGGGAGCCCACCGCCGCCTTCGCCGACCGGGTGGCCGACACCATCGAGAACCGGGAGCGCAGCACCCACACCACCGTCGAGACCGTCGTCGACAACGTCGCCGACGCCGTCGCCGAGGAGTACGACGTCCGGTTCGGGTCGACGGTCCGGGAGAACGCCGTCACCGCGGTGTGGGCGGCCCTCACCGCCGACATCGAGGCCGACCTCTACCCCATCATCGACGACGCGACCAGCGCCCAGAAGGACGACGCGACCGTCCAGGGACTCACCGAACGCCTCGCCGCGAAGATCGAGGACGCCGAGGACACGCCACGACACCGGTTCACCCGGGCGACCGTTCGACGCTTCGTGGACAACGCCGCCGACCGCACCGAGGAGTACGACGACGCCACTGTCGGCGACACCGCCCGGACCAACATCGTCGACGCGTTGTGGGCCCGCATGGAGACCGTCGCCGACGACCCGCCGAAGGTGTCGACGGTCGCCGACGACCGGGACGCGGCCAGCGACCTCCTGGACGCCATGCGATCGGTCGACATCATGGCGCCGCCGACGGACTGTCTCTCCCCGATCACCGCCGAGCTCGTGGAGGCCGGCCTCAAGAAGGAGTACGACGCGGAGTTCTACGCCGCCGCCACCCGAGACGCCGACGTCCACGGCGGTGACCCGTTCATCGTCGAGGCCGGAATCGCGTACGGCGGCGACATCGACCCGGAGGGCGGCATCGACCTGCTCCGGTTCGCCAACCGCGTCCCGCTGGTCTACCAGCGTGGGGCCTGTGCGATCACCGACGTCGTCACCGGGATCAACTGGCGGAACTACGGCCTCGACCAGCCCGGGGGCAGCGGCATCCCCCAGGGCCCGGCCGTCATCAGCGTCCACGTCGCCTCGACGAACGTCCCGTTCACCAGCGAGTCCAAGGACGCCGTCGCCAACGTCCCCGCGATCGAAGACGAGATCGAGTTGGCGCTCCGGGAGGCCGGGCGGGAGCTGAAATCCCACATCAACCGCCGGGAGTCGATGCAGCAACGCCGCCGCAAGCGCAACGTCCTCGCGGACATCCTCCCGACGATGGCGCGGAAGGTCACCGAACTCACCGGTGAGGACGACCTCGACATCGACGACTCACTGGCCCGCATCATGAACAACGTCCTCGTCGAACGCCGGCGGGACAACGGTGAGGTGACGATCAGGGTGCGGAACTTCGACAGTGCCTCGGCGGCCGTGGAGGTCACCGAGATCGTCTCCACGGAACCCGCCGACGTCTCGACCGGGTCCGTCGTGGAGGTGGACGGTGACTGGTTCATCTCCTGGGAACCCGAGGTCCCCGGCGGCGAGGACGCCACGCTCACCTACGCCGTCGCCGACGACGCGGACCTCGACCTGGACGTGAAAGGCATCGAATCCGAGCGGCTGACCATCGACTCATGAGCACGACAGACGACCCAAGCGACGAGGAGGCCCGCGAACGGCTCGTGGACCTCGCCGCACAGTTCTACGACCAGTTCGCCGCGGGCGATGTCCCCGCCCTGGATCTCCCGACCCGCTCGAAGTCCAACATCGAGTACGACGAGGACGCCGACGTGTGGGTGTACGGCGATCGGACCTCCACCCGATCGGCGAAGTCGGTGCGGGGCGCCCGGAAACTGTTGAAGGCGGTGTACGTGATCGACTTCCTCGCCCAGCAACTCGAGGAGGACCGGTCCTCGACGCTCCGGGAGCTGTACTACCTCTCGGAGTCCTGGGACGAGGAGGAGGCCCAGTTCAACGACCAGGACGAGTCCAATCAGCTCGTCGAGGACCTCGAGATCGTCTCCGGGGTCACCCGCGAGGACTTCCACATGCGCCCCGAGGAGTCTGGCGCGACGCTGATGGGGCCGCTCAACCTCAGAGAACAGACGCGGCGCGGGGAACGGGAGATCCACTGCCAGGACGACGTCGGGGAAGGCGGCTACCAGATCCCGAACGACCCGGACACCATCGAGTTCCTGGACAACGACGCCGACCTGGTCCTGTGTGTCGAGACCGGTGGGATGCGGGATCGCCTCGTCGAGAACGGGTTCGACGAGGAGTACAACGTCCTCATCGTCCACCTCAAGGGCCAGCCGGCGCGGGCGACCCGCCGCATCACCAAGCGGTTACACGACGAGCTCGATCTCCCGGTGACGGTGTTCACCGACGGGGACCCGTGGTCGTATCGGATCTACGGGTCGGTGGCGTACGGGTCGATCCGCACCGCCCACCTTTCGGAGTACCTCGCCACCCCCGACGCGGAGTTCATCGGGATTCAACCGCGTGACATCGTCGAGTACGACCTGCCCACCGACCCGCTGTCGGACTCGGACATCAACGCCCTGGAGAGCGAACTGGAGGACCCGCGGTTCCAGACCGATTACTGGCGCGACCAGATCGAACTCCAACTCGACATCGAGAAGAAGGCCGAACAACAGGCGTTGGCGTCCCGCGGCCTCGATTTCGTCACCGACACCTACCTCCCGACCCGCCTCGAGGAGATGGGTCACATCTGAGACGGGGACGACGGGGGCCGAGGCCCCACGTCGGTGAGAAGGGGACAGCACCGGTGTCGCTGCGGGGCACGGCGGTCGAACCCCCGGTGGGTGACACGGTCCGGGGGGTCCGACCACCTACCGGACCGTTCGGGGCCGCCGGTAAGGGTGTTTTCCGAGTTCCGACCCAAATCAGACCGGAGTTCGGGCGTTACTGGGCCGGGGACTCCAGGGCGACCGGCACGCCACGACCGGCGACGTCGCCGGCGAAGGCGGTGGCGTCGGTCGCCAGCGCGTCGAAGGTGTCGTAGTGGACCGGGACGACCAGGTCCGGGTCGATGGCGCCGGCCAACGCCGCGGCAGCCTCCCGGTCCATGGTGAACGACCCGCCGATCGGGGGGAGGAACAGGGAGGTCGCGATGGCGGCGTGGCGGTCGAGGACGTCGGTGTCCCCGGGCCAGAAGACGGTGCGGGCACCGGTGTCCACGTGGTACCCGACCCCGAACCCGCGTGGGTGGTGGGGGCTCCCGTCCTCGGTCACGTGGGGGCCGTCCGGGCGGTTGTACGCGGGCACCGACCGCACGTCGAACCCCGCGACCGCGAGGCTCTCCGATTCCCCGATCTCGCGGACGGTGCCCGGGAGGGCGTCGAGCGGTGCGACGCCGCGGTCGATCCGCGACGGGGTCACCCCCTGGTAGACGACGATGGTGGAGTCCTCGTTGGCGACGCGGTCGATGCCCGCGTCGTCGTAGTGGTGGTCGTGGGTGATACAGACGACGTCGGCATCCCGCCGGTCGTACCCGTCGAGGACGCCGTATCGGCCCGGGTCGAAGTACAGGACGCGACCGTCAGGTGTCTCGATCCGGGTCGTCGCGTACCCCAGCCACGAGACCCGGTGGCCGTCGTGTCGCACCGTCATACCACGGGGTCTCGGCGCCACCGCCGAAAAGCTGCCGCCGCTCAGTCCGCCAGCCCCTCGATGCGGTCGAGACTGTCCGCGTCCCCGGGGTCCTTGTCCTCCCGGACCGTGACGAATCGCGGGAACCGTAACGCGTACCCCGAGGAGTACGTGGGGGAGGACTGGATCTCTTCGTACCCCACCTCGATGACGGTGCGGGGCACCAGATCGACGGTCTGGCCGTCCTCACCCCGGATCTGGGGTTCCAACCGGTCGGTCAACTCCTCGAGTTGGTCGTCGGTGAGACCGGTCGCGACCTTCCCCACGGTGACGAAGTCCGCCCCGTCCTTGGCCCCCAGGAGGAACGTCCCCAACAGGTTGGCACGTCGTCCCTCGCCCCACTCCGCACCGACGACCACGAGATCGAGGGTGTCGACGGCCGGTTTCCGCTTCAACCAGTTCCGGCCACGCCGCCCGGGGGTGTATGCCGACTCGGGATCTTTGAGGATAATCCCCTCGTGGCCCCCGGCGACGGCCGCGGCCTCCAGCTCGGCGATCTCGTCCGGGTCAGCGGACAGCGTGAGATCCGTCGCCGCGGTCGGGAGCAGGGCCGTCACCCGGTCGTGACGATCGACCAACGGCGCGTCCAATAGGTCCTCGCCCCCGGCGTGCAGACAGTCGAAGGCATGTAACTCGACGCCGACCTCCTCGCGGACCGCCGCAACGTCGTGTTTCCGCCGGAACCGGCGTAACACCTCCTGGAACGGACGGGGCGACCCGGCGTCATCGACGGCGACGACCTCACCGTCGACGATCGCCGGTTCCGACAGTGTCGTCGCCGCGTGGTCGACGATCTCCGGTAACGCCGCCGTGACGTCCTGGGTGTTCCGGGAGAAGATCCGGACCTCCGCACCGTCGTAATGCAGTTGGACGCGGGCGCCATCGAATTTCGTCTCGACGGCCGCGGTCTCCCACGCCGTCAACGCGTCCTCGATGTCGCCGGCCTGGGCCAGCATCGCCTGCACCGGTCGCCCCACCTCCAGGTGGACGTCTGCCAACCCGGACCGTCCCTCGTCGCGGGCCACGGTCGCGACCATCCCACAGTCATTCGACACCTGCAAGGCCCGTTCGACGGCGTCCTCCTCGACGTCGAAGGCCGCCGCGATCGCATCCCGGACCGTCCCCTCCCCCACACCGATGCGCATCTCCCCTAACACCAGCCGGGCGAGGTACCGGGCTTCGGCGCTATCACACCGCGTGAACAGGCCGAACAGCCGCGCAATCTTTTCCTCCTGACTGCCCTCGCCGGTGGCGGCCGCGACGGCGGACAGTTCCTCGTCGACCGCCGCGACGGTCAACGCGTCGGTGCCGTCACCCCCGAACGACGAGAGGCCCTGTTGGCCCCCGAAGTCGTACCGGGCGGCCACCGCGCCGATATCGCCGAGGTCCGCGAGGGCGGCCTCGACGTCGTCCGGGGACACGTTCGGGCCGGCCGCCCTCGCGATCGCCGTGTAACACGCCTTCGGGCCGACGTCGAGGGTCCGTTCACTCCAGGCGGGGAACACCCGACCCTGCACGAACCGCGCCACGACTGGCAGCGCGGTGCCCGCGTCCCGGAACAACGCCGTCACCAACTCGACGGTGGCAAGATCTCCGGTCTCGGCCTCGAGATCGGCGGCCCGCGCCACGAACGTCCCGAACTCCATCGACTCCTCGTATCCGCCGCCCCCGGTTAAACGCCGTGGTCAGGCCACGCGGTTTTTCTGCCTCCACCGGGACGTACCCCCATGAGCGACGACCTGGCCAGTGCGGTCGCGTCGGCGTTGGCCGTCGATCGGGACGCCTTCCAGGCACGGGTCCTCGAGGATGCCACCGTCATCAAGGACGCCCTCGACGACGGCGTCTTCGACAATCCCGAGGGGGTCATCGGCCTCGAGATCGAGTTCTACGCCGTCGTCGCCGGGGAGGACGAACCGAGCTACCAACCGACGGGGACCCCCGGCGCCCTCGCCCGGGTTCCCCGCCGCCTGCTGGAGTACGTCGGCTTCGAGAAGGAACTCGGATTGCACAACGCGGAGATGAGCACCAGTCCCCAACCGCTGAACGCGTACGGCCTCCGCGCCCAGGAGTCGGAGGTCGCCGCCCGCCTCTCGGCGGCGCGGGGCCCGATCCGGGCCGAAGGATTGCAACTGGTCAGCGACGGCCTGTGGACGATCCCACCGGACGGCGAGACCACGGCGGCGTACCTCACGGATAGCGTCGAGGACGACGGCGTCCAACTCGCGGCGAACATGTCCGATTCCGCCCGGTATCACGCCATGGCCAACGCCGGGGACGCCGACTTCGGATTGGATGCCCCTCACGTCTCACTCGACGCGACGACGGCGATGCCCGAGAGTCTGATCACCTCGATCCAGCCCCACTACCAGGTGCCCCACGCCGTCGACCTCGCGGAGAGTTTCAACTACGCCCTCCGCGTGGCCGGCCCGCTGCTCGCGGTCGGCGTGAACTCCCCGTTGTTCCCCCCGGACCTCTACGATGACGGTGCCACGGCGACGGCGATCCTCGAGGATGGGTGGGCGGAGAACCGCATCGCCGTCTTCGAGTCGGTGCTGAACACCCCGGACGCCGAGAAGGTCCGGTTCCCCCGGGACCTCGAGACGACCGCCGAGGCCGTCGACCGCATCGCCGAGGACGACACCCTCGTCCCCCTCCCGGTGTCGACCGGCGACCGGTTCGACGACGAGTTCGCCCACTTCCGGATGAAACACGGGACCTACTGGCGGTGGGTCCGCCCCGTCTTCGAGGGCGCGACGCGGTCCTCGGCGAACGCCCGCATCGAGTTCCGCCCGCTGCCCGCCCAACCGACCATCCGTGATACCGTCGCCTTCCAGGCCGTCTTCGCCGGGTTGCTCGCCGGACTCCGCAGACAGGAACACCCGGTCCTCGCGATGGACTGGACGGCCGCCGAGGACAACTTCTACGCGGCCGTTCGCGACGGCCTCGACGCCGACCTCGAGTGGATCGACCGCGACGGCGGGCACATCACCGACACAGCCGCCATCCTCGAGGATGTCCTCGACCACGCCCGCGCCGGACTCGAGGCCCATGGCCTCTCCGAGACCGGGGCGCACCGGTTCATCGAACCGCTGCGCGAACGGGTCGCGGTCGGCCAGACCCCCGCCGCCTGGAAACGGGAAGCTGTCCGGAATCGCCTCGATGACGGGGCGTCGTTCTCCGAGGCCGTCCACGGGATGCAACGCGAGTACATCGACCGGCAAGAAGAGACGCTGCTCTCCGGACGGTTCACCGACTGGTTACAGTAACTCGTCGATGTCCTCGTGGGTCTCCGTGACGACCTGGTCGCGGGTCACCTCGGCGATGTAGATGCCGTTCCCCGAGGCGGTGTCCCGCTCGACGGCACTCTTGACGGCCTTCGCGGCAGCGGTCTTGGCGTCCGCCAGGGACATCCCCTCCTCGTACTCCTGTTCGAGCACCCCGTACGCGAACTGCATCCCGGACCCCTGCGCGGAGTAGTTGTCCGTCATCGAAGACCCGGACGGGTCCAGACTGTAGACGTGGGCGCCCTCGTCGTCGACGCCGCCAAGGAGCGGCACCACGAGGAAGAACGGTCCACCCCGCAACAGGTTCGAGGCCAGCGTGGACAGGGCACCGATGCTCATGTACTCGCCACGCCGCGCCTCGTAGAGGTTGGTCTCGGCCCGCAGCGTCCGGATGAACGACTGGGCACCACCGACCGACCCCGAGATGGCCAGCGCGGCGTTGGGCTGGATCTCCAGAATCTTGTCGACGTCCTTGTTGGAGACGATGCGACCGCCCAGGCTCGCCCGACGGTCCGCCGCCATCACGACGCCATCGGCCGCGGCAACCGCGACGATTGTGGTGCCCGTCTCGTTGATGTTCTCGAGATCCTGCTCGGACACGTCGCTCTCGGGCAGCTGCCCCACCTCGGGCTCGTACGGGCTGACCTGGCCGCCATCGAGCCCGTTGTGAAGCGGACCGTCACCTGTTGGGTGCATGCCCAGCTGTATCGGTGCCACGCGTATAAAACCACGTTTCTCGGGCGGCGACACCGACACCGATAACCGCAAGACTGGACGACGACCGGAACGGCCCACCGGCCCGGTTCCACCCCGGAACCCGGGTTTTGGTCATCCAGGGCACAGTTTTATATCGGCCGCCTACAACTCGTGGGAAGACGACAGTCATGACCCCCGGGGAACCGGAGCACGCCGCGTCGGTCGCCACCGATCGCCGAGCCGTCAGCGAGGTGCTCGGCGTCGTCTTCATGGTCGGTGTCACCGTGATCATCGCCTCGATCGTCGGCGTGTTCGCCCTGGGGCTCAGCCAGCAGGCCGCCCAGGCCGAACCCCCGGTCGCCATCGGCCTCGAGTCCGTCGACGCCACCAGTGACACGGTCCGCATCGAACAGGACGGGGGCGAGGCCCGCAGCTTCGGCGAACTCACCATCAAGGTCCAGGCCAACGGCTCCGCGATCACGTTCCCGGCCAGCGCCGGGTCCGCCACCGAGTTCGAACCGGGGGACACCGTCACCATCGACACGGGCGCCGGCACCGTCAGCCTCGGGGGCACCACCCAGTATTCCAGTCACGTCGGCACGATCGACTTCCAGACGGGCGACACGCTCACCGTGATCGTCATCGACGACGACAGCGGCACCATCCTGGCCGAACGCACCGTCCTCGTCTGACCGGGTCGGTGGCCCACACCCTCGCCCCCGGCGAACGGCTTTTACTCCTTCACTGCCGACGAACAGCCTGTGCCCTCCGCCACCGTCCGGACCCTCGGTATCTCGCTGGTCGCGGTGTTCGCCATCGCCCTGGCGGCCTCGGGATTCACGGGCGCCATCGAGGCCGGGCCCCTGGAGGACTTCGGCATCGGCAACGATCCCCAGACACGGACCCCGGGTGAGGACGACGCCAACGGCGGCATCATCGCGGGCCAGTCGACCCAGACGACGCTCGGTGACGCGGTGGTCTGCATCCACCACCCGCTGTTCGTCTACGGGTTCCCGTTGCTGTTGGTGGCCGGTGCCGTGTACCTCTTTGACCGATTCGACACCTGGATCGCCTCCCGGATGTCCGTCGGATTCGGCCTGTTGTTCGGCATCCCCTACGCCCTCCTCATCTCCTGTCCGGACAGCGACGCCGGGCTCGCCGCCCCGTCGGATTTCGGGTCGGTGTTCAGCCGCGCCGGGACCGACATCCCGACTCCGGTCCCGGCGAACCCGTGGCTGCTGGCCGCGGCCCTCCTGGTGGGGGCCGTCGGGTTGATCGTCGTCGTCCAGCGCCTCGCCCACTCGGGATCGGCTGACGGCGGCCACGGCTTCCACGTCGATGTCCTGTCCCGGGCCGCCCAACCGGAGACGGATCTCGCGGGGGTCGCGGATGCCGCGGGGGCGGCCGCGGACCGGCTCGACGGGGCGGCGACGGTGGACAACGAGGTGTACCGGGCCTGGCGGGAGATGACCGAGCACCTCCAGGTCGACCGACCGGCGGCCAGCACCCCCCGCGAGTTCGAGGCCGCGGCGATCGAGGCGGGGTTGGCCCCCGACGACGTCTCGGACCTCACCAGAGTCTTCGAGGCGGTGCGGTACGGCGGCGCCGATCCTGACGTCCACGCGGCTGACGCGGAGGCGGCGCTCCGACGGATCGAGGCGGCGGCCGCAGACGCGGCCGACGATCAGCGGGACTCGTAGGCGTGTTGGACCCGGTCCAGGAGCCGGTGGACGGGAATGGTGACGCCGACCCGGTTGGCGAGGACGGCGATGGGCAACAGGAGGAGGCCGGTGACCAGACTCAGCTGGTACAGCGCGAACAGCGTGGCCGAGGCGAGACGGGTTTTCATCGCGGACTCGGGTGTCGGTCGCCACCCGTACATAAGTCTTCTGAAGGCCCGGGGCCGCGTCGTCTGGTGATTCCGTCGTCCACCCCCGATTCGGGGGTGGGCCAGCTCAATCGCCAGAAGGCGGGGGTAGGCGGCGTGTCTCTTCGCTCGGTCCTTCCCGTAACCTACAGGGAAGGTTCGGGTATCGTCCGCGGCGGCGCCCGGTCCGACGGGAAAACCACAAGCTACCAGACGCTGGAGGTCTCAGGCTGGGGTATGCCGGATTATCGTGTGGCGTTGGAGGCAGCGTGGCCCGTGCGGGACGTCGATGACCCCGACGATGCGGTCGGCGTGGCGATCAGCGAGGCGGGCAAGCAGTTGAACCAGGCGGGGCTGGAGTACGTCGAGGTCACCGTCGGGTGGAAGTCTTGTCCGTACTGCGAGGAGGAGTTCGACGCAGTCCTCGTCGTCGCCGGGTCCGCCCTGGTCGGGATCTTGCTGGACCTCGAGATCTACGAGGTCGAGAACGAGGAACACGCCGCCCGCGTCGCGAAAAGCGAGGTCGGTGGCGCCCTGACGGACATCCCCCTCGAGGTGATCGACGTCCTCCCGGTCGAGGACGTCGACTGACCCCCGAAGCCTTTTTACATTACTGACGGTTATCTCACGGTGTGCGATTGCCGACCCCACAGGACCTCCGCGAGCGCCGGACCAGCCTCGAGCTGACCCAGGCCGAGGTCGCCGACAAGGCCGACGTCTCCCAACCACTCATCGCCCGCATCGAAGGCGGCGACGTCGACCCCCGCCTCTCGACGCTGCGCCGCATCGTCGCCGCCCTCGACGCCGCCGAAGGCGACGTCGTCCGGGCCCGCGACGTGATGCACGCGGGCGTCGTCGCCGTCACCCCCGACGACCCCGTTCGCACCGCCGTCGACCGGATGCAGGACGCGGGCTACTCCCAGCTCCCCGTCATCACCGATGGGGTCCCTGTCGGCTCCATCAGCGATGACGACCTCGTCCATGCCGACGAGACCGTCGGTGACGACCCGGTCAGGGACTGGATGGGCGAGAGCTTCCCCACGGTCTCGCCGGACGCAACCCTCGAGGAGGTCACGAACCTCCTCGATCACTACAAGGCCGTGATGGTCACCAGCGCCGGGGAGACCCTGGGCATCATCACCGGCGCCGACGTCGCGGCCCGGGTGGGCTGACCCGGGTCAGAACCCCACGCCTCCGACCAGCGCCCACGCCCCCGCCACGCCTGACGGCACCGCCACCGCGGCATAGACACCACGGTGCCACCGCCACACGGTCCGCCCATCCAACCCGCCGACGGGCAGCATGTTGAACCCCGCCAGCAGGAGGTTGATCCCCACCCCGAGGGCCCCCAGTGGCCCCGCGATGTCCAGCCACCACAGCGGCGCGAACGCCAGGGCCAGGCCCAGGTTCGTCACCGGTCCCGCCACCGCGATCATCCCGTGTTCGGCGACCGAGATCCGGCCCCGGTGGTGGACGGCCCCCGGCGCCGCGAAGATGAATCCGGCCAACCCACCCATCACCGCCAGGAACAACATCCCGTAGTCCGCCCGGAACGCCGCCACCTGCCCGAACCGGACCGCGACCACCTTGTGCGCGAGTTCGTGCAACAGGAACCCGGCGCCCACGGTCACCAACACCACCGCGAACGGGCCGGCGACCGACCGCGGCGTCTCCCACACCCGCGCCCCCTCGAAGAACAGGGTGAACGCCACCCCCAACGCCAGCCAGGCCGCCAGCAGGTCACGGACCTCGAGGGCATCCGGGCGGAGGCCGTGCCCGGTCACCATGGCCACCCGCCGAACAGTTTGACGGTGTTCTCAATCCCCCGTTCCAGGGCCGCCGTCACCGCCGCGACCGAGTCGAAGGGCCCGCCGATGAGGGGCAACACCACCACCGGGAACAGGATCGACGCGATGAAACTCCCGACGTTCGTCAACGCGACCACCGCGATCAGCCGGAACAACGGCACGTCCAGCAGCTGCCCGACCAACCGGCGCACCGGCGTCTCCTCGTCGGCCAGGATCTCGTTCAACGTCGAGATATCCGAGATCCGCACCGACAGATACCGCAACTCGATGTACCCGGCGAACCACCCCGGCGCCAGCAACGGGTTCAGACTCGTCAACCAGGCGACGCTGCCCCCGACCAACGCACTGAGATTGTGGGCGCCGGCCAGTTTCGCCAACCCGAACGCGAACACGCCGTTGAACAGCACCCACGCCCCGACGACCTGTACCAGCGTCATCTCCCCGACGTTGGCCATCACGAGCAACCCGAAGAACGCCAGCGCCCCGAGGCTCAACAACGCCCCCACGACCGTCCCCCAGGGCACCCCACCGGACTCGGTCCCGGTCAATCCCGACAGCGGAGGGAGGGTCCCCGGGTCATCGAGGTAGGCCTGGACCCCGTCGCGGTGCCCGGCGCCGACGACGGCGACGACGTCCAACCCCGCCGCCCGCAACGCCACTAACCGATGGGCGATGTAGGCGTCCCGCTCGTCGATCAGCGCCGCCGCACCCCCCGGCGAGAACCGGCGGAACTCCTCGAGCATCGCCGTGACGACGTCGCTGTCCGTGAGGTCGTCGAGGTCGATGTCCTCGACTGGCTCCGCCCGGCGCCCGGTCACGCCTGCGGCGACAACCCCGACCATCCCCCCGAGGACCGTCCCGAGGATGGCGCTGGCGGCGATCCCGCCGAGCAACCGGAGCGCCAGGTCACCCAGCACCGCGTCCACCGCCGGTCCAACGATCCCGGTCACCGGACCGGCGATGACGCCGGCGACCACGCCGGCCGCCAGAGAAAACGCAAGGTCGCCGACGACGCCGTCCACGAGGTACCAGACCACGGCCCCGACGATGGTGGCCCCGAGGACCGTCGCCAGTTGCCCGGTCGTGACCCCGGCCATCCCGGACAGCAATCCGGCGATGGGACCCACCACGAGCCCCACCAGCAGGCCGCCGGTCACGCCGGCGACGGGAGCGCCGGTGACGCCGAAGGCTAACCCCCCGAGCAACTGGAGTTTCGCCCCCATGGACAGGCGCGCCCAGAACCGCTGAATCGTCACCTGAATGTCCCGGTCCACGAGGGCGAGCCCGGCACCGGTCGCCTCCGCCGCCTCGATCGCCGCCCGCATGTCCGCACCCGGCTCGACGTCGAATCGCTCCCCCAGCCGCGCCTGCACGTAGGACAACAGCCAGTACGCCAGCAACTGGAAAGCCACGCTCCCTCGCAACAGGTCTCGAGCGTCCAGGTCCTCGGGGGTCTCTCCCCGCAGCTGGCGGTACCGCCCCTCGTCGAGTTCCACGGCGACGACGTCCGGTCGTTCGGCCTCGATCACCGACCGCACCGTATCGGCGCTGTCCTGGGAGACGTGTGCCGTCCCGACCAGGCGGACCGACCCGTCGTCGCCATCCGTCATCGCCTCCGCCTCGGGACCGACCACACTAAGGGGTTCCGTACCGCGGCGATACCGTCTTGGGCCCGCCGACCGCAGGCCCCGCCATGAGCGAGGAACGTGGAACGGCGACGCTGCTGACCTCCTACACCGAGATGACCGAGCTGCTGTTGCCCAACGACACCAACCAACTCGGGCGGGCGCTCGGTGGCGTCGTCCTCCACTGGATGGACATCGCGGGTGCAATCGCCGCCCAACGGTTCTCGAACCAGTTGTGCGTCACGGCATCGATGGATCACGTCGACTTCATCTCGCCGATCGACCTCGGCGAGGTCGTCACCGTCGAGGCGTTCGTCTTCGACGTCGGCACCACCAGCATCGAGGTGAAAGTCGACGTCCACGCCGAAGACCCCAAGACCGACGGCGAGCGACGGGAGACGACGACCTCGTTTTTCACGTTCGTCGCCCTCGACGATGCCGGGCACCCGACCCCGGTGCCGACCCTCGAGACCCCAACGGAGACCCAGGCCGACCTCCGGGAGCGCGCGCGTCGGGAGCGCCGCGACCAACTGGAGGCCGTCGTCGAACAACTCCCGGACTGAGCGCCGGGGTTTATCCGGTGGCCGACCCAACCGATGGGGCATGGGGTTGGCCGTCGAGACACCGACACCGCCCGCCCTGACCGACGCGACGACCGACGTCCCGGAAGACCGACGGATCGAGGCCGGGATGGACGTCCACCGCGCCGACCTCGACGATGCGTTGCATGAGGGGGCCTGGGACCGCGGCTTCGGGGAGTGGGCCGAGCACACCGACCTCGACGAGACCGAGTGGGCCGTCGTCGAGGACCTCCAACTCGTGGCCGAGTTCGACTTCTTCTGGGACGGGACCGAGGGCCGGGTCGGGTACACGAGCCCGGGCATCCCACCGAACTGGCGGCAACGGGACCTCCACCCCGCACTCGACTCGTGGTCGACGGTCTCCAGTATCAACGCCGCCCTCGCGGACCTCGGCCGCGTCGTCGCCACCGTCCTCACCGAGGAGTACGTCGAGTGGGACGACACCGCCGACCGGGAGTCGACCTGATCTCAGACCACCGCGACCGCGGCGAACGCCACGACCGCCGTCATCACCAGGAACACCAGCGATCGCAGCGGCGGGGGCAGCGGTTCGTCGGGCGCCGACCCGGCCCAGTCGTGGGTGAACGGCCGCGTCCCGCCCCGGACGGCGACCAGGAACAACGTCCCCGCCACACTCAGCATCCCCGCCAGCAACGCGTAGTCGTTGAACCGACGCACGTCGCCGGCCAGCACCCAGGCCGTCGCGACCACGACGGCCGGGTACACGACCCCGTACACGACGAGACTCACCGACCGCCGGACCGGCACGCCCATACGGGGGCTGGGACAGCCGCCCACATTATTGTCCCGGGGGTCGACCACCCGGTATGCCTCCGTCGGTCGCGATCGTCGGCGGTGGGGCCACGGGCTGTGGGATCGCCCGGGACCTGGCGCTGCGCGGCGTCGAGGTCACCCTCCTCGAGCGTGGCGGCCTCAACGCCGGCACCACCGGGCACACGCACGGCCTGCTCCACAGCGGCGCGCGGTACGCCGTCGCCGACCCCGCGGCCGCGGAGACGTGTGCACGGGAGAACCGAGTGCTGCGGGAGATCGCGCCGCGCTGTGTCGTCGACACCGGTGGGTGGGTGCTTGCCCTCCCCGGGGACCGCGAGTACTTCGAGCGGGCGGTCACCGCCTGTCGGTCGACCGGCATCGACATCGACCGCATCGCCCCGGACGGGGTGCGGGAGACCGACCCCGTCACCGAGGATCTCGTGGCGGCGGCACGGGTCCCGGACGCCGTGCTCAGACCGGGGCCGTTGACCGCCGCCACCGCCGAGAGCGCCCGCCGCGCCGGCGCCACCATCCACACCGCCACGCCGGTCACCGACCTCCTCACCGGCGACGCCGCCGTCACCGGTGTCGAGACCCCGACCACCACGCTGACCGTCGACCACGTCGTCAACGCGACCGGGGCCTGGGCCGGCGAGGTCGCGACCCTCGCCGATGTCGCGGTGTCGATGGCGCCGACCCGCGGCGCGATGGCGGTCCTCGACGCTGACACCGTCTCGACGGTGTGCAACCGGGCGCGACCCCCCGACGACGGCGATATCGTCCTCCCGCGGGACGGCGAGGTCGTCGTCGGCACGACCAGCACCCCGGTCGCGGACCCCGACGACTTCGACCGACCCGCCACAGAAATCGAGGCCCTCATCCGCGAGGCCACGACCCTCCTCCCGACCTTGGAGGAAGCGACGGTCACGGACACCTACTGGGGACTCCGACCGCTGGCCGAGGCCGGGGGCCGCGCCGCCGACCGCGGCCTGACCCTCCTCGATCATGGGGCCAGGGACGACGTCACCGGGCTCACGACGGTGGTCGGGGGAAAACTCACGACCTACCGCCACATGGCCGAGGTGGCCTCCGACCACGTCTGTGACCGTCTCGGGGTCGCCGCCGACTGCAATACTGCGACGACACCACTGCTCCCGGCCGACGCCGACCTCACCTCGCTGGTTGAGCGGTACGACGCGGCGGGGCCGGCCGACGCCGCCCCGGGCTAGAAGACGCGGTCCGTGGCGAGGTCGGCGCCGGCGGCCAGCACCTCGAGTTTCTCCCAGGCGATCTCCGGGTCGACGGCGCCGAACCCGGCGAACGTGCCGAGGCCACAGTCGGCGCCCGCGATGACTCTCGTGGGATCGCCGACGGCATCAACGACGCGCTCGATTCGGTCGGCGACTACCGCTGGTGGTTCGATGTAGTTCACCGTCACGTCGATGACGCCGGGCACGATCACCCAGTCCTCGGGGATCGGGTACTCCTCGAGGAGGGTGAAGTCGTGTTGGTGACAGGGGTTGGCCTGTTCGAGCAACAGTCCGCCGATGTCGGCCTCGTAGAGTTCGGGGAGGACCTTCTCGAGAGGGATGTCGTGGTGGTGGGGTCCCTCGTAGTTCCCCCAGCAGACGTGCATGCGGACCTGGTCGCGGGGGACGTTGGTCAACGCCTCGTTGAGGGCGTCGATGTGGGCGCGGACGACGTCGAGGAACTCCTCGTCGCTGTAGTCTTTGAACTTGAGGTGGCGGCCGCCGAGCAGGTCCGGTGAGTCGATCTGGAGGACCGCACCGGAGTCTGCGATCAGTTCGTACTCGGTCTGGATGGCGTCGGCGACGGCGGCGAGGTAGGTCTCGTGGCTGTCGTAGTAGTCGTTCCCGATGTACGAACATACCGTCCCGGGGGAGGCGGCGGTGACGAAGGTCTCCGCGAACTCGACGCCCGTGGCCGCGAGGGCGTCGTCCAACTGGGCGAGTTCCTGGCGGGTGTCGGCCTCGCCCTGGTACTCGATGGGGCCGTTGGCCGCCGGGATGGTGGCGCCGGGTGCGGACCACTCCTTGAAGGTGGGGACCTGCCGGGCGTAGTCGGGGTACTCCTCGAGGTCGGCCCACTGGATGGCGGGCAAGGCCCCGTCGAAGCCGGTGAGGCGGTCGGTCGCGTAGGTGACGAAGGAGGGTCGCCCCATCTCGCCGTGGGTGCCGATGTCGATACCGGCGTCGGCCTGGCGTTGGACGACGGCGGCGGTCGCCTCCTCGACGGCGGCGTCGAAGGCGTCCTCGTCGACGGCCTCGCCCGCGGCGCGCTGTTCGTGGTAGGGGAGCAATGCGTCCGGTCGTGGGAGGCTGCCCACGTGGGTCGAGAGGATCCGGTCGGTGCTGGTTCGCATGGGACGGGTGGAGGTCCCGCCCCACACCCTTAATCGTTACTGATAGTTATTCAGGAGCCCATATCGTAATACTCTCGGTAATAACCCTCGTGGTGTGGTCGGCATCGACCGAGCCCAGCCACCGGCGTCAGTAGTCGATGCCGTCGGTCGCCAGGTCCAACCCGATCACGAGGATCGCCCCCACCAACCCGGCACCGATGATGATGCCCAAGGTCACCGAATCCCAGACCACCGGCGCCGCCCGCAACTCGTCGATGGGCTTGCGCAACGCCCCCACCATCAAGGACACAAGAAACGTCAGCGTCGCCGCCCGATACCGGTGTAACGCCCACCGGATGGCGTGGGCGACGCTCAACAACCCGACGACCGCCCCCGCCAGGAACGTCACCACCGGCACCGCCGGCCCCGCGACCCCGTCGACGGATCCGCCACCGCCGACGGCGATGACGGCGTCCACGAACTGCGTCAACTGCTCGATCATGTACTCGTACTGGCCCAACACCAACAGGAACAGCGACCCCGACACCCCGGGCAACACCATCGCCGTCACCGCGACCACACCGGCCCCGAACACGATCGGCAGCGTCGAGGGGAGCGCGCCCTCGCCCAACCCGGCGACGACGAACGCCAGGAGGAACCCGGCCAACCCGACGAGCCGTTGCTCGGTCGTGTCCAGGGACACCTGATTGTACAACACGATCGCCGCTGCCCCAATCAGTCCGAAGAAGAACGCGTAGGTCGGCGCCCGGTGGGCCTCCAGCAACCACGTGATCACCCGGGTCGCCACCAGGATCGCCGAGACGATCCCCAGTCCCAACGCGACCAAAAACCGCAGCTGCATCGCGACCAGGGTCTCCCGCACCCGGGTGCGGGCGGCCGCGTCGCGGGGGCGGAGCACTGCCCCCAACACCCGCGGATCCGCCGCGGTGATCGCTTCGATCAACCGCTCGTAGATCCCGGTGATCAACGCGATCGTCCCCCCTGAGACCCCGGGCACCGCGTCGGCCGCGCCCATCGCCACCCCTTTCAGGAAGACGACGAGGTCCTCACGCCCCGACATCGGAGACCACGGACTCGACGGTCGTCGCCACCCAGGTCACCGGATCGAGCAGCCACGCCCCGTCCCAGGCCATCCCCTCACCGTCGAGGGCCCGGGGGACCTCCTCGGCGGCCCCGCCATCGAACCCGAGGACTGGCGCGGGCCGATCGACGCTACTGGTGTTGTTCTTCCCCGTGGGCTCGTCGACGATCGCCCGCGTCAGGTCGACGGTGATGTCGGGCGCGCGCTCCCCGATGACCGCGCCCTCCGGGACGTGGGCGCTCCCGTTGTAGACGTAGGTCGTCAGGTTCTGGGCGCCACCCGTGAACGGTTCCGTGGTGAACGTGTACGGGCCGGTCGCCCGGACCGAGACGTTGGTGTGCCCGTTCTCCGGCCCCCAGTTCTCGTAGCCGGTCGTCGAGTACGGCAGCGTCATCACCGCCTCGCCGTCGCTGCCGAGGTCGACGCGTTGCCGGTAGACGAACGTCGAGTTCCGGGTGGTGACGTTCATGGTGACACTCGCGGTCACGGTCGCGCCCGCCGGCCCGGTCACGGTGACGTTCGCCCCGGGCACGCGTTCGAACACCTTCACCGCCGCAGGCACCCGCCCGAACATCCCCTCGCTGAACGCGGTGCGGAGGTTCATCGACGCCGCGCTGGCCTTCACCATCCGGAAGTGCTCCAGGGCGGGGATGTACTCGCTGGGTGCGTTGCGCAACCCGCCGATCTGGGCGTTGGGGTTGTTCTCGACGTAGTCCCGGGCCGCGCTCATATTGTCGAAGGTCAGCGTGATATTGCCGCCTTGCGGGCCGAGCGTGATCATCGAGTCGAGTGCCGGACTGTACCGTTGCTGGGCCCACTGCACCACCACGGGCTGGGGGTCCATGGCGCTGCCGTGGTACCGGTACAGCCGCACCATCATCGACTCGTAGTACCGTTGGGTCTTCAACCAGCCCGCGAACTGGTACTGGCCCTGGTTGGTGTTGAATCGGTACAGCGGGGTGCGGTAGTCGCTGGCGGTCACCGACTCGTTCAACGTCTGGAACACCGTGGGGGCGGCGAACTTCTCGCCCGGCATCGCCATCAGACTGTCCACCATCACGTACCGGGTCGTGGCGTCGTCCTCCGAGACCGTCTCGAGGACCGTGAGTCCCCGGTCCTCGCTCTGGGCCAACAGGAAGTTGGCGGCGTCGGTGGCGCCCTCCTGGAACGGGTTGGCGTTCGGGATGCGGTGGCCACGCACCGTGATCCAGTGCCCGTAGTCCCACCAACTCATCACGCCATACGCCCCCGCGGGATAGTTGAAGTCCTCGACCTGCTCGTAGGTCCCGTAGTACTCGAGCCGGTCGGCGTTGCCGGCCTCGTCCCAGTTCCCCTCGCGGGGCGTCTGGTTCTGCATCCAGGCCAGCGTCCCGTCCCACCCGAAGGTGGTCCGCCCAGGGGCGGTGCTGTTCCCGATCTGGTGGGCGGGCGTCAACGCGAGGCTGCCGCCGCTGACCCCGACGACCAAGGGGGCGAACACCAGCAACACGACCATGAACACCACCATCACGTGAGCGGCTTCGACATCCTCCAGCTTGCGGACGGCCCCGAAGAAGTCCAGGCCCAGCATCCAGCTCAGCAGCGCGGCGTTCAACACCGCGACCGGGACGGCCAGATAGTAGTTGAACCGGATCTGGGTGAACGCCGCCGCCGTGATGAACGCCGCCCACACCAACACCAGCAACCGCTCGCCGCGACCGTCGCCCCGAACGACCTGATAGAGGGTGACGATGCCGCCGAGAAGGGCGGTGAAGAACGTGAACCCGTAGTACCCGAACACGGCAGGGAAGAACTCCCGGCCGGAGAGGAACGGCGCCGCCTCCTGGATGGTCCGGGTCTCGGCCCCAGCGCCGAACCCGATGAACCGGACGAGGTTCCGTTGAACGACCGTGAACAGGTTCGGGAGCAGCGCCCACACCAGCACCGTCCCGAGAAGGAGGATGCCGACGACCGTCGTCGGGTACAGTGACTGATCGGCGTTCCGCGCATCGAAGAACCGGGCGAGCCAGAGCATGAACACCGCCCCCACCGCGATGCCCAGCGCCGCCAACGGCTGGATCAGCGAGTACTGCACCGGGCTGAAGGACATTTCACTGATCGGCAGGAGCGTCAACACGAAGGTCACCCCCATGCTCACCGCGGCCGCGAGCCCGACGTGGTCGGGACTCACCCCCGTCATGTAGTCGGCGGTGAGCTTGATCGCGTAGAACACGCCCAAGATCCCGATCAACAGCAGGCCCGGCGGCCACACCCACACGTAGAGGGCGGTCGCGACGCCAGCGATCGTACTCCAGAGCAGCGTCGACTGGAGGCCGTCCCAGTCCCGGTCGAGGACCTGTTCGGCGACGGGTCGGTCCCGCTCGGCGACGCTGATCGCCACCATCGAGGCGACGACGGCCGTCGCCTGGAACAGAGGTTCGGCGATGTTGTGATCGCTGAACCCGACCAGTCCCCGCAACAGAAACTGCCCCGGGAGGACCGCCAAGACCAGCGCCGCGAACACGCCCGCGAATCGGCCGCCCAACCGCTTCCCGATCCAGTACGTCGGCAGCACCGCCAACGTCCCGAAGACCGCGGGCGCGACCAGGGTGACTTCCTTGACCAGGTGGGGGGACGGGTCGCCGAGGCCCACTATCAATGCCGCGGTCGCGATCAACTGGTCGAAGAGGGTCCCGAACTGCCCGACGGTCGTCCCGTACGGGAAGTACGTCCACGGGTCGAACGGCATCGTCCGCGGCCAGTTCTCGACGGTGTACTGCACCATCCGATAGTGGTACCACGCGTCGTTGCCGGTGAAGTAGACGTCACCCCGGAAGAAGAACCGGTCGTAGCTCCGCAACCGCACCCACAGCATGAACCCGATCACCAACCCCAGGACCGGGTACTGGTACCAGTCCTCGAGGCCGCCGATCGACTCGAGGAACGACTCCGACGCGGACTCTTCGCTCATTGGCTCACGGATACCCCGAGTCTCGAATAAGACTTGTGACTTCTGGCCCACGACCGTCGTGTCGGCCGACACTACATCCAGGCCCGGGACTTCGTCCGGGCACACAACCGGCTCAACGCGGTTACTCGATGGCGTCCCGGTACACCGACGCCAGCGTGAATCGGAACCCCGCACTCACCGCAAACAACACGACGCCGTACACCACGGCCCCGACGCCGACGAGGGCGACGACGTGATACCACGCCCGGAGGGCGACCATCTGCTGGAGGGCCTCGACAACCGCGAACATCGCGACCCCCGCAAGCACTTGCTCGAAGACGGCTCGCGGAAGGACGTCGACCTCACGGACCTGTCCCCGAACCGCATACGATGACGTGCCGTATCGAAGGGCTTCGGCCAGCACCGTCGCGACCACCACCCCGATCGGTCCCATGACAACCAGGAGGGCGATTCCCGCCACGAGGTTAAACGCGAGCGTCAGGAGATTCACCCGGAACTGAACGTTCGGGAGGTCCAGCCCCGCCAGCGCCCGCTGGTACATCGTCGTCTGCGTGTACAGGACCTGGTACAACGCAAGCCCCACGAGAAACGGCGCCGCATCGGCATAGGTGGCACCGTAGGCAGTCACGACCAGCGGTTCGGGAATCGCCAGCGCCCCGAAGAACACCGGGATGGCGAGGACACTCCCGTAGGAGACGGCGTTGGTGATGTCGATAGCGACGTCCTGCCCCTTCGATGCCCGGTTCGAAATCTTAGGGGCGAGGCCGGAGGCGATGACACCGGCCAAAAACGTCGCCGGCAACGTGAGTTTGAACGCGACCTCGTACCCCGCAACCGCTCCCGTAGTGACGATTGCACCGAGGAGAATGACGTCGAACCGGTCGTAGGCCTTCCCGACGAACGCCGACGGGATACTGAACCGTGCGTAGCGCCACAGGGACGTCACCGTCGCCCGGGAAGGCCGTGCCGGGGTCAAACGCAGGAAATACCAGGCGATTGGGACGCTGAGAAGCGTCGCGGCGGCCAGTCCATAGCCCATCCCTGCGGCGTTGAACCCGGCGAACACGAACGCCAATTGCAGTCCCAATGTCAGGATCGAGCGGACGGTGTCGTTCCAGGTCTGGAGGGCAATCCAGCCTTCCCCACCCAACAGCTTCTGCGCCGGAAAGAACAGTGCCAACGCTCCAAACACGGTCACGAACACCAGGGGCGCGGCATCGAGACTTGTCTGGGTGACGAGTACGTCCCGGAGAACGAGGACACCGACAGACACGATGAGGACCGCGACCCCACTCATCAGGAGTGCCGCCCCGACGATCTCCCGTTTGTTCGCATCGACCTCCGAGTACCGTTTCTCGACGGCCTGCCCGAACCCACGGATCGGCCGATCGGCGATGTACACCAGCGACAACAGAAAGTAGAAGCCGCCGAAATCGGTGCGGCCGATCACCCGTGCGAACACAACCATCCCGGCGAACCCGAGTGCAGCCTGGACAACCTTGCCGGCGAATCCCTTCAGACTCTCCAGTCCGAGGTTCATCTCGCCAGCGTCGGGCATCAGTCGATGTAACCCAGTTGCCGCAGTTCCTCTTCCGGGAGATCCAGATCCGACGAGGTGGCGTCGACTGACTGAACTCGAGCTTCGACCCAGTCTTTGACGTCGTGGACGTCGGTCGGACGGGAGTCGAACGTCGTCCCGGAAAACGCTCGCCAGGAATGGGCGCCCGGCGCGTTCTCGCCGTCGGTCCAGGACGTCTCCATGCCGTGGTCGCTCAGGATCACCAACTCGTCGTCCTCGCCCATTGCCTCATGGATCGCCGTGACGTGGTCGCCACACCATTCATAGGCGCTTCGCAGGTTCTCCCGGTCCTCGGCGTACGCGTGTCCGAAGGCATCCAACACGTGGACGTGGGTGGCCACCAGGGAGACCTCGTGGTTGAGCATCTCGCGGACCCACCCAAACTGTTCGGCGGCGATGCCCTTGACCTTCCGCTCGAACACCTCTCTGGGCATCCCACCGTCAGCACTGCGGATACTGTTTTCGATGATGTCCCAGACCCGACGAAGCTCCTCGTTTCGATAGACGCCCGGCCAGTTGTGCACGACGCGGTCCGGACCGTCGAACATCGTCGGTTCCGAGACCATGGCAAGCTCCCAGCTCGCACCGGTGAATCGTTCGACGATATCACCGAGCCGATTCCGGGTGCTCATCTCCAGATTCAGCGGATCGATAATCCGCGATCCGAGTTCGACGAGCGGGTTACTCCAACGGCTCTCGGTGCCGCCGGTGATCCCATGCTCGCGGGGATGCAGTCCGGTCGCGATCGTCGGCCAGACCTCCCCGGTGTGGGGGCGGTCGTCGAACATGTACGCGACCGATTCCATCTGTCCGGAGGTGTCGAGCTGGTACGCAGACAGGTCGAAATCATCGACCAACGCGGCATCGAGAGCGTCCAACCCCAGAATCACGATGGCCATTGCCGACTCCTAGCCACCTCCCCTACATATATCGATGGTATCTCTGGAGCATCGCCACGCTCTTGAGCACCTTCGGGCTGGCGCTCAGGTGTAACCGAGGTCCTCGAGCTGGGAGAGCACAGACTCCGCGACTTCGGTCGGGTCGGACCCTCGATCTGGACGGTCGAGGGAGTCAAGACGGCTGTCCAACTCGGCTCTCGGGTTCGAAAGTACCGACGTACCATGGTGGGTAAACCCCTCCTGTGTCTCGAACCCGTAGAAATCGTCCGGGGTCGCGATCCCTGCCAACGGTTGATTGTAGGCCTCGATGGTCTCCTTCGGGACGTCCTCGGTGCCGAGTCGACGCCGCTGCCGGGGGGTCAATCCGAAGTACTCGGTGAGGTAGACGCCTCCGTTCCGATCGTCGAGAAGGGTCGTTCCCCGGGCCTCGGCGTCGTGATCGGCCATGTCGAGGACGGTGGCGTACACGTCCAGGAGACTTGTCACCGTGTGGTCAGAAGATCGGTCGTTCCTCCCTTCCCAGATGACCAACGGGACCTGGGTTAGCTCCGGATAGACCCCATAACAGTGGTTCCATGCGCCGTGTTCGCCGAACAGTTCTCCGTGATCCGCGACGGTGATGATGTAGTCGAACGTCGTCTGCAGTTCACCGAAGATGTCGGCATACACCTCAGCGAGGTAGGTGACACTGTCCTCGTAGGCACCTCGCAGCTCCTGGACATCGACCGTTGGGGGGTCGGTGAGTGTCGCTCGTACGGCGTCGAATTCGGTTGGCGAATGGTGTTGATACGAGGATGGCGGGTTGTACGGGGCGTGAGCCTCCATTAGGTTGAGGAAGAGGAACTCGTCGGCTCCGAACGATGTGTTCCGGACATAGTCCAACGCAGCCCGGGCACCGTCGTCCATCTGAAACGGGCCGAGTCCCCGATCGTAGAGTTTCAGCGTCGCTCCGTGTTTCAGCGACCGGACGGTGTCGCAGTCGCCGGTGACACACTCCCGCAGTGCACGGAAATACCGAAGTGGCCCCTCTCCCGCCGAATTCGCGATGAAGATCCCCCAGTCGAACAGGTCCGAATCGAACGATTGCAACCGCCAACTCCCGGTAAACTCATCGAATCCGCGATCAAAGTTGAACTCCCCAGAAATGTACGGATTGGCACTGAACGCTCGGGTTCGGTGCCCGGCGTCGTTGAGTCGCTCTGCGAGCACGGGAGAGTCGGTGTCCAGCGAGGCGTGTCCGGCGGTAATCCCCACCTCGCTTGCATACTGGCCGGTGAACAGCGATGCATGGGCGGGAACGGTGCGATGACTCGTGGAGAACGCTTGCTCGAAATGGGTGCCAGGCAGCCAGTCGAACACGTCGTCGAACGTGTCCTTCCGGACCGTATCCAGCACCACCAACGCGATATTCGCCATCGCTTCGGTGTACGGTTCCGGCGCAGTTCGCAAGTCTGTTGCGGTCCAATTATTATGTCGCCCTGAGACGCCCTGGTACGGACCGCCCGAAGTATGATTGAGGACGTATCGATCGTCATCCCCACTGCCCGCGAGGAGGTGCGGACCTTGGCGTCGGTGCCGCCGGGAGCGGAGACAATCGTCCGGCGAGACGAGGGATTGAACGTCGCCCGGAATGCGGGGGTTCGGGCTGCAACAAACGACTGGATCGTCATCGCCGACGACGATATCGACTTCCCCACCGACCTCGTGGTCACGACGATCGACCGAATCGACGAGACCACACTAGCCGGGTTGGCGGATTTCCCGCCGCTCCGATGGATCATCGGTCGGTTAATGATTTTCCACCGGCGGCTGTGGGAGGCGATCGGCGGGTTCGACGAGTCGAGACACCACGGGGGCGACACCGACTTCGCGATCCGGGTTGAGAAACACGGCGGTGCGATCGTTCGACTCGACCGCGAAGAAGTGCCCCATTACGACATCGACACAGGAGAGACCATGGAGGAGGCACAGCACCTCGAATGGATCTGGTACCTCACTCGTCGCCACCCTGTACAGTTCGGCCCCGTCGCCGCCCGGATCATCGGGCGGAAGTTCCGGCGATCCCTCCCGGGATAGATCCAGGGGTCAGACGTACCCAAGGTCCTCGAGTCTTCGTTTTGTGGCGGCATCCATGTCTTGCACACCGTCGGCTTCCTCCCGGACGCCTGCGTCCTCCAGCCGGTCGAAGACGTCGTCGACTCGGGCCCGAACATCGCCGTCATTCGCGAGAGCCGCGTGTTTCGCATCGTAGCTCCGCACCGCTGCAGTCCGATCCCGCCAGGTCATTCGTTTCTCGACTGCGGCGACGTCGTCAGTGTACACCGCCCGGGCGGTACCGTTGAACCGCCAGAGGTCCTCACAGTACTTCCGGGCGCGATCCTCCATCGGTTCCTCGAGACCGTATGAAGAGGCGATCACGGGGTCGGCCGGGACGAACATCCCCGGACCCCAATCATCCTCGCGGAGTGCTCGGACGACATGAGGGAACCGCGTGAGTGTTGCGACATCGTCGACGACGTGCCGGGTACGCTGTCCAGGTCCCCGGACAACCAGCGGGACGTGGAGGAGGGCCTCGTGGATGCCGGCGCCGTGGGCGGCGATTCGTGCCCCGGGACGGATGGGACTCGGTTCGCCGAACCCCTCACCGTGATCGGCCGTGACGACGACAAGCGTATCCTCGAGCACGCCCCGCGATTCCAAGGTGTCAAGGACTCGGCCGATCTGCTGGTCGATCTGACGGATGGTACCATCGTACAGTCCCTCGAGAGCACGTCGCTGCCACCACGGTCTGTGGCCGCCGTTGAACTCCCATACCTGGTCGCCCATCCGGTTTTGGAGGTCTCGAAGCGTCTCTCCACCCCACTCGTCGTGCTCGGGTCGGGGTTCGTAGGGGAGATGGGCGTCCATGAAGTTCACACACGCAGCCCATGGTCCGTCCTGGGCGGCCTCCCAGTCGAGGAAGAGGTCAGCGTAGACGTCTGCGGGGGTGCTCGCGGAGAGGGCATCGGGGAGTAGCCGTGGATAATCCCACGCCAGTTTTGTGACGATGCCGTTCGCGATCGATTGGAACGGACGTTCGCTGTCCAGACACCGTCGGACGTACTGGAAATACTGTCCCTGCCCTTCGGTCAATACGAAGTTGCTCGGATCGACTGCGTTTGGGTATGGGAGGTTCCGCGCCCCCTCGACCGTGTCGAAGGCGTCCTTGAGGCCGACCTCCATGTCGGTGATCCAGGTGTTCTCTGAGAATACGCCGGTCGCGTAGCCATACTCATCGCGGAGATGTTCGAAAATCGTATGCCCGGACCGGAGCGAGTGTCGGGCGCGAGTGATACCGTGTTCGGGGACGTGGAGGCCGGTGAAGAGGCTGACGTGACTTGGGAGACTCCACGTGCCGGGGGCTCGTGCCTGCCGGTAGACGGTGGCGGTGTCGGCGAAGGCATCAAGATTCGGCGTGGTCTCATGCTCGTGGCCATGGAGACTCGTGTTCCTCGCTCGGACGCTATCCATGATGAGGAGCAAGACATTTGATTTCATGACTGGGAGTGACCGATGTTAGGGGATAACTCCGGCGGCCTCCCTCAAAGCTGTTCCCGGTAGATCGCTTCGGTACGGGATGCGACGGCGTCCCAGTCCATGACGACCCCCTCAGGCACCGTCGTGTCCAGCGCGGTCTCGATGGCGGCCGCGATCGCGTCGGGTGATCGGTCGTCGACGGTGGTAACCCCCTCGTGGTCACCCCAACTCTCGAGGCCGCTGTCGGTTGTCACAACACAGGGCGTGCAGGCAGCCAAGGCCTCGCCGACGGTCATCCCTGCGGCTTCGATTTCCGAGAGGGTGAGGTAGGTGTCGGCCCCGGCGTACAGGCGGGGAAGCCGGTCGTCGTCGACGTAGCCAAGAAACGTGACCCGGTCAGGGACCCCAGCCTCGGTCGCAACGTCTTGGAGGGCATCCTCGGCCGGGCCGGTTCCGACGACGACCAGATCATGTGTCGGGACCTTCGGCAATGCACGAATCAGATCCTGGACCCGTTTGTATGCATCCAGCCGCCCGACGACCAGGATATAGGGTCGGTCCCGCTGCTCTGGCGTGGCGGTCTCGAACTTTGCGACGGACACGCCGTTGGGGATGACCGTCGCGTCGATTCCGAAGTCCGTCTCGAGACGGTCTCGCTCCCAGCGAGACACCGCGATGACGGCATCGGCGCGGTCGAGCGCCCAGCCACCGACGGGTCGATACAGTCCGAGCAGTCGGTCACGCAGTCCGGAGTCGCTCCTCCCGTGGTAGTGGGGTGTCGCGATCAGTGCGGCATCCGCGACCCCGATGGCGGCGAACAACAGCGGAAAGGCGTGATAATTGTGGGCGTGGACGACGTCGGCGTCGGCGCGACGGACCGCGGCCACGATCTGTGGGGCGAGGAAGAACGCGTTTCCGGGACTGAATGATCGGAATCGTCGCACTGTCACGCCGTCGATCTGATCGGTGGTGGGGAGACTGGTGTCCCGGTCAGCGGCGAGGACGGTGACGTCGTGGCCTCGGTCAACCATCCGCGTCGCGAGGGCCTCGACGTGGGTCTCGATCCCGCCGGTGTGTGGGGGATACCGGTGGGTGACGTACAGGACCTTCACTCGTAGGCCTCCCGCAGGTCCGTGTCGACCTCCCAGGTGTTGTCGTAGTCCCCCCGCACCAGTTCGATGCTGGCGCGGAACAGCGAGATCTGGGTGTCGAAAAGTGCGTACAGGGGTTGGAAGGGACCGAGGGCGTCCCGGGTGCCGGCGAGGACGAATGCGAGGACGGCGAGAGGGAGGACCAGGCCCGTGAGGCCGAGGGTCAGGACGGCGGCGACGGTGCCGAGGACAAGGGTGGTGGCGAGCAGCCAGGGGGAGACGATCATGAACCACCAGTTGAACGGGAGGACGACGCGGCCGTACCGCCCGTACGCGCCGACCATGTCCCGGTGTTGGATGAGCAACCGGATGAGGCCGAGGCCGCGGCGGTCCTTCTGGGTGCGGCGTTTCCGGAACGCGGAGTGGGCGGCCTCTTTGTACCGGATGGCGGGGTCGAAGAGGGCCCGTCCACCGTTGCGCCGGATGCGCAACGCGAGTTCGGTGTCGTCGGCCAGTGAGTCGGGGTCGATGGGGACGATGGCGTCGGTCTCGAAGGCCGAGAACGGGCCGTGGAAGATCAGCGTCGAGTCCAGGTGGGACTCAAGGGTCTGGACGCGGGCCTGGATGTCGCGGTACCCGGTCTCGACGTCGCTGCCGCCGAGCACCTCGGCGTTGCGACCGGTGACGGCCGCGACGTCGTCGTCGGCGAGGTTCGCGACGGCCTCGCGGAGGGCGTCGGGGGCGACCTCGGAGTCACAGTCGGTCTTGACGACGACGTCGTTGCTGGCGGCGGCGTAGGCGTCGTTGAGCGCCGGGGCGAGCCCGCGGCGTTCCTCCTCTTCGATCAGTTCCAGCGTGGGGCTGTCTCGGTCCTCGAAGTACTCGCGGACGATGTCCGGGGTGGCGTCCTCGCTGGAGTCGACGACGACGATCTCGAGGTTCTCGGCGGGGTAGTCCCAGGCGTCGATCCCTTCGAGTTTCCCCGCGACGATGCTGGCCTCGTTGTAGGTGGGGAGGACGACGCTGACGCTGGGTTCCTGGGGTGCTTTTGCCGCGGGCGAGCCGGTGGGACGGATCCAGGCGTACAGGCCGAGGAACCCGAGGTACGGGAGGGCGGTCAGCGTGATGAGGGTGACCGTCGCCACCAGGAGGGGTTCCATGGTGGGGCGACGGGGGCGGAGTGTTAAAACGGCGTCGTCCGCCCCCGGCCACTAATTATATGTAATTACGTCGGGTAGGGGGTGGTGGTCACCAGCACTGATGTCAGACTACACCACGATCTCGTTCAAAAAGGAGTTCATCCGCGACGTCGAGGCCTACATCGAGGACGAACACTTCACCAGCGTCAAGGAGTTCGTCAAACACCTCGTCCTCCGCGAGATGGAATCGGAGTCCTCCATCAGCGAGGCCGAAGCCCGCCGCATCGGTCAACGACTCAAAGACCTCGGCTACGTCGAGTGATTATCATGTCCGAGCACACCTTCCACGAGTACCTCGGCGTCGACTACGACGCCGGCACCGACGAAACGCCCGCCGACTACCCATCCCTCCAGGCCAAAGTCGAACAGGCCATCGCCGTCACCACCACCGCCCTCGAAGAATACAAGAACCCCGCCGTGATGTGGACCGGCGGCAAAGACTCCACGCTCACCCTCTACTTCGTCAAAGAGGTCGCCGAAGAACACGGGTACGACGTCCCACCGGCCGTGTTCATCGACCACTTCCAGCACTTCGACTCCCTGCTCGAGTTCGTCGAGCGCTGGGCCGACGCCTGGGACCTCGAGGTCCACTACGCCCGCAACGACGACGTCGGCGACCTCGCCGACGACCCCGGCGACGACATCCCGGTCGAGGCCCTCGACGGCCGGAACCAACACGAGGTCCGCGAGAAACTCGAATACGAGGAAGACACCTTCCCGTTCCTCCTGGACACCTACGTCGGCAACCACCTCCTCAAGACCGTCGCCCTCAACGACGCCATCGAGGATTTCGGGATCGACGGCATCATCAGCGGGGTGCGCTGGGACGAACAGGAGGCCCGCGCCGACGAGACGTTCTTCAGCCCCCGCCACGACAGCGCGAAATACCCACCCCACGACCGCGTCCACCCCATCCTCCAGTTCGACGAACGCAGCGTCTGGGACGCCACCTGGACCTACCTCGTCCCCGACACCGTCCCCGACTATCCCCGGGACGGGTACATCCCCCAGGGCTACGACGACCTCCCCGACGGCATCACCCACGAGGACCTCCCCGTGAGTCCGAAGTACTTCGAGGGGTTCCGCTCCCTGGGCTCGGAAGTCAGCACCAAGAAGGCCGAGAACGACCCCGCCTGGCTCCAGGACCTGGAGGGCACCACCGAGCGCGCCGGCCGCGCCCAGGACAAAGAGGATCTGATGGCTCGGCTCCGGGATCTGGGCTATATGAGCATCCCAATCGCATCAACGGTGGCGCTGAGTACTCTTCAGTATCTTGTTTGAGATGAGGTCTAAACCGCAGAGCGCGGAATCACCCGGTATGGTGGATGAGTCACAGGTAATTCGACTGTATGAATCAGGTCTGACACAGTCTGAAGTCGGGGAACGTGTCGGTATCACTCAAAGTCGGGTATCCCAAATTCTAACCGATAACGATGTAGATACCGGATTTTCCAAGTGGTGGACAGATGAGGAAGTTGCGTTTCTAGAGAAGTACTATCCTCCAGAATCGGACACGATCAAACAGAACCTCATCGACGAACTTTGCGTTAAAGGCGATCATGGAAGGCTGTCCGGGATAAGGCCGCCAGACTCGGGATCACGCGATCGATGGATGAGTACCGTGGGAGCGAGGCCAACAAACGGGTCTTGGAACGGGCGACGTCCCGCATCGAGATTGATTTGACCGAACCGGATGTTGGGTACGTTGTTGGTGTCTTAGATTCTGACGGGTATACGAACAATACGACCCAACTTGGCCTGGAGGTTAGGGATAGAGCGTTTCTCGAAAAGTTCGCGAATCGGTTAACCGGACTTGGATTCAATCCCACAACAACGCAGTCCCCTCGAGCGGATTCGAAGTACGTCTTGTATGCGTCTTCTCGACAGTTTGTGCAATGGTACAATTCTGACCCGAATCGGTTTGCATTCACCCGAGAACAACAACGTCGTTACTTGGAGGGGCTCTTCGAAGGAGACGGTACCATTCATAAAACTGGGTACTGTGTGATCTGTTCGACAAATCCCGGATTCAAGGAGTTCCTCTCGGAGTTCCTGCTGCAGGAATTTGATTTTGCTACGAGGATTTGGCAAATTGGCCTTGCACTCGTGCCACTTGAGCAGCGAAGGCGGTTCTTCGAACTAATCGATCCGGTGATCAAAGGTCCGCACTACTATGACGATGACCGAACAGCTACACTGTAGATGATAGACGAATGAATCACACGCATCGAGTGACACCACTTAGCTTATGTCGGAACCCCCCACCGTCAGTCGCCGTTCCGTCCACAACATCCATGCGTATTAACTTGAGATACGACGCGGTGCTCATAGCGATTCCAGTTGTGATGGTGGCCATTGCCGGCTGGACGATAACCACACCCTCCCGGGACCTGTTGACAATCGCTGTTGGGACTCTCGTGCTCATCGGGGTGGTCGCTGATGCGCTGTTCAGGAATCCCCCGGGCTGACTTCCAGATGCAATACTCATTTTCTTGTCGCAATGGTGATGTGTCCGACCGCGAAGAACAGGTGCTGTCACCACTCAATCGATTGCTGGTTCTCTACTACCGGATTCCAACCAGGGATGAATCCCCCGAGTTAGCCCCCGCCGACGGACGGGGACTGAGCGGGGCTCGAGTATCAATTCTCTTTACCCTCGGCGTTGGAGCTGGCGGTAATGGGCTTGTTCGACCGGCTCCGCGACAGCGACCCGCGTGTCGCCTTCATCGGCATCGACGGCGTCCCCTACGACCTGGTGATGGACAACCCGGACGTCTTCGAGACCCTCCACGACATCCAGGCTACGGGCACCGGCGCCCGCATCGACAGCATCGTCCCCCCGGAATCCAGCGCGTGCTGGCCGGCCCTGACCTGCGGGGTCAACCCCGGGGGGACCGGGGTGTACGGGTTCACCGACCGCGAACCGGACTCCTATGACACCTACGTCCCGATGGGCAGCCACGTCCGCGGCACCCGCCTCTGGGACCGCGTCCACCGCGCCGGCCGCGAGGCCAGCGTCCTCAACGTCCCCGTCACCGTTCCCCCACAGGAGGACGTCCAACGCATGGTCAGTGGCTTCCTCGCCCCCGACCTCGACACCGCCGCCCACCCAGCCCAGTTCCGGGACGCCCTCGCCGAGCTGGACTACGAGATCGACGTCGACCCATCCCTCGGCCACGACGAGGACAAGACCGCGTTCATCGACGCCGCCAACAGCGTCCTCGACGCCCGCCACCGCGCCTTCGAGTATCTCCTCGACGCCGACGACTGGGATCTGCTGTTCGGGGTGTTCATGACGACCGATCGGGTCAATCACTTCCTGTTCAAAGACTACACCGAACACGGCGACTACCACGACGACTTCATCGAGTTCTACCGACAGGTCGACACCTACATCGGCGAGATCCGGGACCGCCTGGACGACGACACCACCCTCGTCGTCGCCAGCGACCACGGCTTCACCGCCGAGGACTACGAGGTCCATTGCAACCGCTGGCTCCAGGAGGAGGGCTGGCTCGATTTCGGCACCGACGACCCCGAGGACCTCGCGGACATCAGCGACGACACCCGCGCCTACTCGCTGATCCCGGGTCGGTTCTACCTCAACCTCGAGGGCCGCGAACCCCGGGGCAGCGTCGCCGACGCCGAGTACGAGACCGTCCGCGACGACCTCGCCGCCCGGCTCCGTGGACTCACCGGCCCCGACGGGGACCCCGTCATCGACCGCGTCGTCCCCCGTGAGGATGCCTTCGACGGTGCCTACGCCGACCGCGCCCCGGACCTGGTCGCCATCCCCGCCGACGGCTTCGACCTCAAGGCCGGGTTCAGCGGGGACGGCCCCGTCTTCGACACCGGGCCCCGCACCGGGATGCACCGGTTCGACAACGCCTGCCTGTTCATCGACGACCCGGACGCCACCATCCCCGACGACACCGACCTCTACGACATCGCCCCCACCATCCTCGAATCGATGAACGTCGACTATCCCGCCGACCAGTTCGACGGCCGCCCCCTCGTCTAGGCGATCGCCGCCCGAACGGCACCCACAACTACTTCACCATCCGCCGAGCGTGGTCGGTCGATGTCGCTGCTGGACCGGCTCCGGCGATCGTCGACCCCGCAGGTCGTCGTCCTCGGCCTCTCCGGCGTCTCCGCCACCGTCATCGAGGACGAGGCCATGCCGACGCTCTCCCAGCTCCTCGCCGATGGCACCGCCACCGACAGCGTCCTGCCCCCGGACGAACACGCGATCTGGCCCGCCATCATGGCCGGGCGCAACCCCGGACACACCGGCGTGTTCGGCCTGGTCGACCGCGAGGTCGGCACCTACGAGACCTACGTCCCCCAGGGCGGTGACGTCCAGGTCCCGCGGCTCTGGGACCTCCTCGAGGCAACGGGGCGGTCCTCGACGGTGCTCAACGTCCCCGTCACCAATCCCCCACAGAAGGAGATCGGCCAGATGGTCGCCGGCCCCCTCGCCCCCGACGAGGCCAGGAGCGCCCACCCGGAACCGGTGCGGGAATACCTCGAGACCAGCGACTACCGCGTCGACGTCGACGCGGAACTCGGCCCGGCCGGCGCCATCGAGGACCTCACCGCCGACGCCCGCGCCACCCTCGACGCCCGCTTCGACGCCTTCGAGCGCTTCGTCACCGACGGTGACTGGTCGCTGTTCCTCGGGTGTGTCACCGCCCTGGACCGCGCCAGCCACTTCCTGTACGCGGACTACGCCACCGACGGCCCCCACGCCGATGCCCTCCGCGGGTTGTACGAGCGCCTCGACGAACGCATCGGCGCCTTCCTCGAGGTGATCCCCGAAGACGCCGTCGTTTGTGTGGTTGGCGACCACGGGTTCGCGCCGCTGGACCGGGAAGTCCACTGCAACCGGTGGCTGGCCGACACCGACTGGCTGGAGTACGGGACCGCCGACGCCGACAGCCTCGCCGACGTCGCCGACGGCACCCGCGCCTACGCCCTGCCCCAGGGCCGATTCTACCTCAACCTCGAGGGGCGGGAACCCGCCGGCACCGTCCCCGAAGCCGAGTACGAGACGGTCCGCGCCTCGCTGCGGGCGGCCCTCGAGTCGTTCACCGATCCCGACGGCAACCCCGTGATCGCGGCGGTATACGACCGCGCCGAACTGTACGACGGCCCGCACCTCGATCTGGCCCCGGACCTCGTCGCGGTCCCCGAACCAGGGTACGACCTCGTCGCCAACTTCACCGGGCCCGGCCCGACCTTCGGCGACACCCCTCGCACCGGGATGCACACGACGACCGACGTCCCCCTCGCGATCGACGACCCCGCCGTCGACCTCACCGACGCCACCCCGTTCGACCTCGCCCCGACCGTCCTGGACCTCCTGGAGGTCTCCCTCCCCGAGGGCCTCAGCGGGCAGAGCCGCCACACCCCGGAGTGACCGCTGCCGCGGGCGACAGGATATTCACCCGGTAGCCACAATCCGGACCGATGCCCGGGGACGCCACACCGCCGTTCCGATTCGCGTACGACGGGCCCACGCTCCGGTTCGGCGCCGACGCCGTGACCGGCCTCCACACGGAACTCGACGCGGCGGGGGCCCAGCGGGTGCTGGTCGTCTGTGGCCAGACCGTCGGCGACACATCGGCCGTCATCGAACCCGTCCGCGCGGGGCTGGGAGACCGGGCCCACCACCTGTTCGCCGAGACCACCCCGGCCAAGCGGTTGGCCACCGCCATAGACGCCCGGGACGCCTACCGCGACCACGGCGCCGACGCCATCGTCGCCGTCGGTGGCGGGAGCAGCCTGGATGTCGCCAAAGTCACCCGGCTCCTCGTCGCCGACGACCGGTCACCTGCGACGATCCACGAGGAGTTCGCCGCGACACGAACCCTCACCTGTCCCGACGCCGCCCTCCCACCGCTGGTCGTGGTCCCGACCACCCTGGCCGGCGCCGACCAGTCCCAGGGCGCCGGCATCACCGCTGTCAGCGACACCGGCGACCCGATCGCTGGCGGGGTCGGTGACCCGCGGTTGATGCCGACCGCCGCCTGCTACGACCCCGCCCTGGTCGCAACCACGCCACGGTCGGTGCTCCGGGGCTCCGCGATGAACGGGTTCGACAAGGGCATCGAAACCCTGTACGCCAGCACCGCCACGCCGATCACCGACGCCACCGCCACCCACGGCCTCCAGTTCCTCGCCGACCACCTCCCCGCCCTCGGTGACGGCCCGCCGAGTGCCGCGACCCTCGCCCCCATCGTCCAGGGACTGGTGTTGGTCCAGTACGGCATCTCCCGGCCGACCGGGACCACCCTCTCGATCATCCACGCCTTCGGCCACGCGTTGACCGCCGCCGCCGACCTCCAACAGGGGATCGCCCACGCGGTCGTGGCCCCGCACGTCCTCGAGTATCTCTTCGAGGCGGTGCCCGGGCGTCGCCACCGCCTCGCCACCGCCCTCGACGTCGAGGACACCGACGACGACGCGACCGCGGTCGTCGACCGGGTTACCGCCATCAGGGACCGGATGGGGCTCCCGACCCGCTTGCGGGACGTCGACGCCCCACCACGTGATGGGTTCCCCGCGGTGGCCCAGTCGGTGCTCGACGATTCGTTCATGGCCAACGCCCCACCGGACCTGGACCCGACGGTCTCGGACCTCGTAGCCGTTCTCGAGGCGGCCTACTGACCCGTCAGTCCCCGGCCGCGGTCTGGGCCAACCAGTCACTCGCCCAGGACTCGAGTTCGTCGAACACGGGGCAGAGATGCTCCCCCGCCGGGGTGAGACTGTAGTAGGTCGCGATCGGGTTGTCCTCGACCCGGCGGTTCACCAACCCGGCGTCCTGGAGGTCGTCGAGGACCCGCGAGAGGGTGCGGGAGCTCGCCCCGGTCGAGCGCTCCAGTTCGTTGAACCGCTTCTCGGTGTCCCGGAGGTCCTCGAGGACGATGAGCCGCCACTTCGAGCCGATGGCCTCCACGGCCGCGACAACTGGACAGAGGTCCCCGGTAGCCTCGGTGTCGGTGTGGGTCGATGACATCGATGACAACTACCGAGGATGTTATCGGTCTGCGTACATAATGGTTCCGGGACGAAGCAGGTAACAATCTGACAGTACCCGGGTGAGCGGTTACCCCGACTGCCGGAGACCGCGACACACCCGGAACACAAACCTTAACGCGGTCACCTCTGGACACACGGTCGGAATGGTCGACCCCAGCACCGCGGACGTCTGCGTGCTGATCCCCACCTACAACGAGGCCCAGACCATCGAGGGCGTCGTGACCGGGTTCGTCGATCGGGGGTACGACCAGATCCTGGTCGTCGACGGCCACTCGACCGACGAGACCAGGGCACTCGCCGCCGCCGCCGGCGCGGACGTCATCGAACAGAGCGGCCGCGGCCACGGCGCCGCCAAGGGCCAGGCCATCCGCGAGGGTCTCCAGCACATCGACGCCGAGTACGTCCTCATGCTGGACGGGGACGGGACCTACCGACCCGCGGACGCCGACGCGATGCTCGAACCCCTCCTCGAGGGCCGGGCCGACCACGTCATCGGCGACCGGTTCGCCGACATGCAGCCCGGCGCGATGACGCGGCTCAACAAGTTCGGGAACCGCACCATCAACCGCCTGTTCAAGACCATCCACGGTGCGGACTTGGGCGACGTCCTCTCGGGCTACCGAGCGTTCACCCGGGACTCCATCGATCGGTTCTCCCTGACCGCCGACGGGTTCGGCATCGAGACCGAGATGGCCGTCGAGTGCGCCCGCCTCGGCGTCGCGACGACCGTCGTTCCAATCACCTACCGGGCCCGCCCGGACGAGTCGGCGACCAGCCTCCGCCCGTTCCGGGACGGGGGCCGCATCCTGCTCACCATGTTCCTACGCACCAAGACCAGCAATCCCGTCGTGTACTTCGGCACGGCCGGCGTGAGTCTCGTCGTCCTCGGCATCGTGGCCGCGGCCTACGTCGCCGTGGAGTGGTTCACCCGCGGTGTCTCCCACGAAGTCATCGCCCTGTTGGCTGCTTTCGCCGTCCTGGTCGGCGTCCAGTTACTGATGTTCGGCGTGCTCTCGGACCTGATGGTCACGCTCCACCGAGAACAACTCGACCGCTTCGAGGACTCCCGGAAGCGTTGAACCACCGCGGCCGTCCGCGCCGACCGGGGACCACACTCTTCTCGGTGGCGTCGGAACGGACGCGGTATGCTCGGTGGCTTCCGGTGGCTGGCCCTGGAGACCTGGTTCCTCGACCCCGCCATCGCCTACTACCGCGACGTCCTCGACCGACCCGTCGACCGGCGCGGCGAGGGCCACGCCGTGGTCGACGTCGGTGCCCACGCCATCCACCTCCGGGAACCAGGGCCCGTCCCCAGAGGCGGCCTCCACGTCCACTACGCCCTCGCGACGACGCCCGCCCACTTCGACGACTGGTACGACACCCTCGCGGCCGCCGGTGACGTCTGGGACCACGAGTTCGGTGACACGCGGTCGGTGTACGGGTACGACCCCGACGACCACTGCATCGAGATCGGCACGGTCGCCGAGGGCGACGCCGCCCTCGGAGGCGTCTTCGAGGTCGCCCTGGAGGTCGAGGCCCTCGACCGCGCCACCGCCTTCTACGAGGCGTTGGGCTTCGAGGTCGTCGACCGCGGGACCGACCGCCGCCGCCACCGCCTCGACGGCCCGATCGCCGTCGAACTCTGGGAACCCCAGCGCGGCATCGCCGAGGCCCGCGGCGGGGTCCACACCCATCTCGGGTTCGCCGCCGCGGACCCGACGGCCGCGGTCGCCCCGATCACCACGACCGCCACCGCGGTCGACGACATCGATGATGGGGTGCGTGTCAGGGACCCGGACGGCCACTACCTCACGATCACCACCCGCTGACCCAGGCGGCCTCAGACCCGGTCGGCGTCGACGTCGACCCCGGGCGGGGCCAACACCAGGAAGTCCCGGAAGTGCATCAGCGACCCGCCCGCCTCCTGGACGTCGGCGGCGAAGGGCGCCGCCAACTCGTTGAGGTCGCCGTCCACGGACAGCAACAGGACGTTCCCGGCGACCACCGTCTCGATCCACTCCTCCGGCGGAGTGGTCCCGTCGAGGACGCCCAACACCACGCGGCCAGCTTGCCCGTCGCCCCCGGCGGTCTCGTCCATCTCGGCCTCCGCGTTGCGGAGGTCGAGGTCGAACCCATCGGACATGCCGGCAACCTCGGGTCCGCCACGACAAAAGTGTTCTCGGTGGCCGCCCACCCGTCGTTCGTCGGTGCGTCCCCGTGTTCGCGATTGCGGCGACCCACGCGGTCGTGGCCTCCCGCCGTCGGTCAGTCCGTGTCCGCGGCGAGCCGGCACACCTCGTCCCACCGGTCGGCCGCCACCAGCCGCTCCTGGAACCCGGCGGCGTACTCCGCGAGCAACTCCTCGGCCGCGGCACGCAAGGCATCGTCGCCCCCGGCACCGATCCCGAGCCGATCGCGGATCGAGTCCACGAACCCACCGCCGCCGCCGTCGTCCCCGCCCCCGGCCCGGGCGAGTCCCTGGTCGATCCGGTCGAGCTCACCCATGATCGCCGGGAGCTTGTCCGTGTCGACGACCAGTTCGGCGGCCGACGGGTCCTCGGGGGTCTCGATGCGGAACTCGGCGGCGGTCATCACCAGCCCCCACTGCTGGGAGGAGAACGGGGAGTCGGCGACCACCTCGCTGAACTCGCTGTCGAACCGCATGCGCTCCCCGGCCACCCGGTCGAGCCACGCCCGGTTCTGCTCGGACATACCCACGCCTAGCGAGTGGTGGGGTATCAGCCTTCGGCTCCGGTCACCGCAGCGTCGCCGACAGCTCGATGTCGATGGCCGCGAGGGCCCGGGACACGGGACAGTCCGTCTTGGCGCCCTCCGCGTACTCCTGGAACGTCGCCGCGTCGATGTCCGGGACGGTCGCCTCGACCTCGAGGACGCTTTTCGTGATCTCGCCACCCTCGAGGTGGATGGACGCACTGGCGTCGACGCGGTCGGGGTCGTACCCGTCGCCGGCGAGTTCGTTGGCCAACGCCATCGCGTAACACCCGGCGTGGGCGGCGCCGATGAGTTCCTCCGGATTGGTGCCCTCGCCCTCCTCGAACCGGCTGGCGTAGGTGTACGCGCCCTCGAATGCGCCGCTGCCGAACGCCATCGTCCCCTCGCCGTCTCTAAGATCGCCGCTCCAACTCGCGGTGGATGTTCGAACAGGCATCGTCACCCCCAGACTCCGGTCGGCGACCTGAAAATAGTTCCCCAGTCAGGACAGCGAGAACGACTCGTCCCCCGCGAGGACGTGGACCGTGGCGTCACTGCCGGTGCCCGCGACCTCGTTGACGAAGTCCTCGGGATCGACTTCGATCGCGGGGAACGTGTCGTAGTGCATCGGGAAGGCGTGGTCGACACCGAGCCAGTCGATCGCGATGGCGGCCTGCCAGGGCCCCATGGTGTAGTGGTCGCCGATGGGGACCGCGGCCGCATCCGGTTCCAGGTACGGGCCGATGACCTCCCGCATCTCGGACATGAGACCGGTGTCGCCGGCGTGGTAGAACGTGGTGCTCGCGGCGTCACTGACCTGGGTCGGTTTCGTGTCGCTGATGATGTACCCGGCGGGCATCCCGCCGGAGGCCCCGTACCCGGTGTCGAGGCCGTTCGTGTGATCGGCGCGGTGCATCGTCACGTAGGCGTCCCCGACCTGGAGGGTGCCCCCAAGGTTCATCCCCGTGGTGTCCGAGATCCCGTACTCGGCCTCGACGTACCCGACGACCTCGGGGCTGCCGACGACGTGGGCCCCACGGAACCGGTCGACATCGCCGATGTGATCGGCGTGCCCGTGGGTGAGGAGGACGTGGTCGGCCGCCACCTCCTCGGGGTCGGTGTCGGTGTGTGGGGTATCGAAGAACGGGTCGATGAGCAGGTCCGTGCCGTCGACGCTGACGTGCCAGGTCGAGTGCCCGTAGTAGGTGAGGTCCATACCGGTCGTTGATACACCCCAATCGCCCATAAAAGGACCTGCCGACCGCGGGACTTGGCGGCGACACAGTTATGTCCGAACCCGGTGACATGTCACCATGGCACGACTGACGAGTCAAGTCTGGGCCGGGATCGTCGTCATCCTCATCGGCGTGCTCCTGCTCCTTGACACGACGGGTCTCATCTCCGGCGTTGACTTCTCGCTGTACATCCCCTCGGTGTTCATCCTCGTCGGCGTCTACGCGTTGATCCGGAGCGGCTTCCGGAGCATCGTCGGCCCCGTCCTCGTAATCCTCCTGGCCGGTGCGTGGCAGCTCTCACGCCTGGACATGCTCTCCGAGGACGTGGTCTCGACGTGGTGGCCGCTGCTGCTCGTGGTGGTCGGCCTCGCCATCATCGTCGGCCGGTGGCGCACCGCGAACGCGCCGTCGACGACCGACACCGCCCGGGTCGACGCCCTCGCGCTGTTCGGCGGGACCGACCGCCGCGTCACCAGCACTGCGTTTTCCGGCGGCGACGTCACCGTCGCCTTCGGCGGCGCCGAGATCGACCTCCGTGACGCGACGGTGGGCGCGGACGGGGCCGAGATCGGGGTGCTCGCGCTGTTCGGCGGTGTCGACGTCATCGTCCCCCGGAACTGGGACGTGACCATCGACGTCTTCCCGTTGTTCGGCGGTGCCAGCGACGACCGCCTCCGCGAGGACCGAGAGGGCGAGGCCCCGGCCGCACTGACCGTCTCCGGAATCGTGCTCTTCGGCGGCGTGACCGTCAAGGACTGACCGATCAGAGGCCGGCCGCCAAGAGGCCCGCATCGACGAGGAGCAATACCGCCACCACCCCGGCGACGGCCATAATGCGCTGACCCGTCTCACTGTTGATCCGGCTGGCACCGACCTCGACGAGCACCGCCAACGCCAGCCACAGGGCCACCATCGCCAACACCGCCTGCCCCGCGGTGCTGCCGGTGAGGCTCTCGGCCGTATACCACGTGCCCGCGAGGTGTCCACCGGTCAACAACAGGATCACCGCACTGAGCCGCGAGATCGTCGTGAGCCGGGTGGTGATACCGGCGACCGCGGCGGGACCGACCCCGTCACGCCCGGCCAACGGGAGGACGCCCATCGCCACGAACAACACACTCCCCGTCCACAACCCCGCGAACACGAGATGCACCACGAGCGAGGCCGTCGTCGCTGTCGACATGACCGCCGGTTCCAGCGCCGCCCTCATAGAACCCCGGGCGTCTGCTGGGGTAGTGACAGCCTTAAGACGCGGCCAACACTTCTCGGAGACATGCACCCACGGGACCTCTCGGCGCACACCGCCTATCGGGCCGGCCGCGGTGTCGAGGAGGTCGCCCGCGAACAGGGTCGAGACCCGTCGGCGTTCGTCACCCTGTCCTCCAACGAGAACCCGCTCGGTCCCGCACCGGCGGCCGTCGACGCGGTCCGCGCGGCCGCGGCATCGATCAACCGCTACCCCAAAGCCGCCCACGTCGACCTCGTCGAGGCCCTGGCCACAGACTGGGACGTCGACCCCGCCCAGGTCTGGCTGGCCGCGGGGGCCGACGGCGCCCTGGACTACCTCGCCCGCGCGATGCTCACCCCGGGCGACGAGGTGCTGGTCCCCGACCCCGGATTCGCCTACTACGGGATGAGTGCCCGGTACCACCACGGGTCCGTCGCCACCTACCACCTCGAGAAGAGCGCGGGGTTCCCGCTGACCGCCGCCACCGTCCTGGACGCCTACGACGGCGAACGCATCGTCTACCTCACGACACCGCACAACCCCACGGGCACGGCCATCGCCCCCGACGCCATCGAAACGATCGCCACCGAGACCGACCCCGAGACCCTGGTCGTCGTCGACGAGGCCTACGCCGAGTTCGGGAGCACGCCGAGTGCGGTCTCCCTCCTCCCGACGCGGGACGACGTCGCCGTGTTACGCACCTTCTCGAAGGCCTACGGACTCGCGGGACTCCGGCTCGGGTACGCACTGGTCCCCCCGGACTGGGCCGACGCCTACACCCGGGTCTCGACCCCGTTCGCCGCCAGCGAACTCGCGTGCCGCGCCGGGCTCGCCGCCCTCGAGGACGACGACCACGTCGCCGAGACGGTCGCGGTGACCCAGTCGTCCCGCGTCCACATCCGTGACGCCGTCGCCGCCCCGACCTACCCCAGTGAGGCGAACTTCGTCCTCGTCGACGTGGCGGACGCGGCCACCGGTCGCTTCGACAGTCCCGCCGCCGCGGTCACCCACGCCCTCCAGGACCGCGGCGTCCTCGTCCGTGATTGTACGAGCTTCGGCCTCCCCGGCTGCATCCGCGTGACCTGCGGGACCGAGGCCGAGACGCGGCGCGCCGTCACCGCGATCAACGAGGTGCTCGCCGCGTGAGGGTCGCGGTCACCGGCACCCCCGGCACCGGGAAGACCACCGTCACCGACCGCCTCGACACCGAGTTCGAGATCATCCACCTCAACGACGTCATCCGCCGCGAGGACCTCGCCACCGGCACCGACCCCGACCGGGACTCGGTGGTCGCAGATCTCGACGCCGTCAGGGACTGGATCGGTGAACGGGACGATGTCGTCATCGAATCGCACCTCGCCCACCACCTCGACGTCGACAAGGTCGTCGTGTTGCGGTGTGCCCCCGCGGAACTCGAGACCCGGCTCACGGACCGCGGCGTCGACCCCGCGTCGGTCGATGAGAACGTCGACAGCGAACGCCTCGACGTCGTCCTGGTGGAGGCCGTCACCCGGCACGGCGAAGACGCCATCTACGAGATCGACACCACCGGGCGGGACCCGGACAGCGTCGCGCGTGACATCGACGCCGTGATCCGCGGGGAGCGCGAACCGCAGGTCGGCATCGTCTCCTTCCTCGACTCATGACCCTCGATCGCTTTCGCTCGGCCGCCGATCGTCTCCTCGACCCGGTGGTCCGGGCCGCCGACCGCCTCGGCCTCTCCCCGAACACCGTCTCGGTGATCGCCTTCCTGGCCGCGATCGCCGCCGCCGCGGCGTTCGCCGGCGCCGCCGCCGACCGGAGCTACTACCTCGTGGGCGCGTTCCTCGTCCTGGCCAACGGCTACCTGGACCTCGTCGACGGCGCATTGGCCCGGGCCCAGGGCCACGCGTCCAAGGCCGGGGACCTCCTCGACCACGTCCTCGACCGGTACGCCGACATCCTCATCATCGCCGGGCTCGCCGCGGGGGTTGACGCCTACGCCTGGGGCCTGGCGGCGGTGACCGGCGTGTTGATGACGTCGTATCTCGGCACCCAGGCCGAGGCCGTGGGGTTAGACCGGGTGTACGCCGGGGTGCTCGGGCGGGCCGACCGGTTGGCGCTGGCGACGGTCGTCGCCGTCGTCGCCGCCCTCGTCGGCGACGTCAGTGGCGTCGACCCCGTTTTCGCGTTGCTCGTCGTGTTCGCGGTGGTCGGGCACCTCACGGCGATCCAGCGGTTCGTCGGCGCCTGGCGGTCCCTCGATTGACGGCGAAGCCTTTAGGCGGGGCCGGCGGCTACACAGCGTATGGTCCAGTGCGAGATGTGCGGGACCGAAACGGCGTCGCCGACGACGATCAAAGTCGAGGGCGCCGAACTGGAGGTGTGTGCCGACTGCACCGGGTTCGGCACCGAGGTCCGCACCACCGAGGAGAGTTCCACCGCGACCAAGTACTCGACGTCCTCGTCGTCGGGCACGAGCTCGAGTGGCGGGTCGTCGGGTGGATCGAGTGGCGGATCGTCTCGTCGACGCCGGGACATGTTCGACGAGATGGAGGAGGTCGCGACCGACTACGATCAACGCATCCGCTCCGCGCGGGAAAGCGCCGGCCTGAGCCAGGAGGAACTCGCCTCCCAGATCAACGAGAAGGCCAGCCTCGTGCGGAAGCTCGAGCGCGGGGACGTCCTCCCCAGCGACGAGGTCCAACGGAAACTCGAGCGGAAACTCGACATCGACCTCACCGAGGAGGGCGGCACCGAGGACGCCGACTGGGAGACCGACCTCGCAGAGGACGGGTTGACCCTCGGCGACAAGGTCCAGCGCCGCGACGAGTGACGGCATCTCGCAAGCTATTTCCTCGCGCCCACGCCCCCTTGTCCCATGTTCGTCCTCGTCAATCTGAAGGCCTACGACTGCGACCCCGTCGCCATCGGTCGGGCCGCCGCGAACGCCGGCGACGACACGGGGGTGCGGGTCGCGGTGGCGCCACAGGCCGCCGACATCGCCGCGGTCGCCGCCACCGGGGTCGAGACGTGGGCCCAACACGTCGATCCCGTCGCCCCCGGCTCCCACACCGGGAGCACCCTCGCCGACCGGGTGGCCACGGCCGGCGCGACGGGGACGTTGCTCAACCACTCCGAACGCCAGCTCTCACTGGCCGGGATCGACGCCGGCATTGCGGCCGCCGAACGCGCGGACCTGGCGACGGTGGTCTGTGCGGAGACCCCCGAACAGGTCCGGGCCGCCGCGACCCTCCTCCCGGACGCCGTCGCCGTCGAACCCCCGGAACTGATCGGGTCCGGGACGCCGGTCAGTCGTGCCGACCCGGACGTCGTCCGTGACGCCGTCGAGGCGACGGCCGACGTGGCACCATCCGTCGACGTCTACTGTGGGGCCGGCATCGCGACCGGCGAGGACGTGACCGCCGCCGCCGACCTCGGTGCCACCGGCGTGTTGCTCGCCTCCGGGGTGGCCGCCGCCGACGATCCCCGGGCGGCCCTCGAGACGCTGCTCACCGGCGTCTGACTCAGTCCCCGGTCCCCGCCTCGATGACGTAGTGGTCGGCGCCCTGCGCGACCAGCTCCGCCGGTTCTCGCAGCCGCACCCGATACCCAGTCGGGCCCCGACTGACCGCCCGATCGGCCCGCACCCGGACGAGGTGCCCCCGCAACTGTGCCGACGGTGGCGCCTGCGCGAACCCACAGTCGTAGATCGTCAACAGTTCGTCCCCCGAGTCGGCCTCGTAGACCACGACGTGGGCGTGCCGAGGAAGCTGCCACCGATCCGGGCCGACCGCCGGAAGCCGATTCACACGTATGCTCGCACCCGGCCCTCAATGGGTGTTTCCGTCCTCGAACTCCCCCAACGAGGTCTGGCCCCGGCCCCGGTACTCGGTCTCCCACCGGCGATCACCCGCATCGTCCTCGGTCCAGGCCCCCAGATCGGACTGATCGGCGTCGGCGAAGCTCAGCTTCGCGACCCGCACCCCGACCTTGCGGACGGGCACCCCCTCGAACTCCGTCAGGAGGTCGAGCGCCACCGACTCCAACAGGTCCGGATCGTCGACCGGGCCGGGCAGCGACCGCTCCCGGGTGTTGATATCGAACGGGGGTTCGACCACCTTCACGCCGATGGTGCGATAGAGGACATCCCGGCGCCGGGCTCGGTCGGCGACCGCGGCCGCGAGCGTCTGGACCCGTGACCGGATCGTCTCGAAGTCACTGGTCGCCTCGGGGAACGCCGACTCCCGTGAGAAGCTCTTGGGGCGCCCGACGGGTTCGACCTCCCGCGGATCGATGCCCCGCGCCCGACGACCGAGTTCCCGGCCGCGATCGCCGAACTGCCCCGCCAACCAGTCCAGATCAGCCGCGGCCAGGTCGCCGGCGGTCACCACGTCGTGCTCGCGGAGGTCGCGGGCGGTCACCGGTCCGACGCCGTGGACGGCCTCGACCGGGAGCTCCGCGAAGAAAGACTGCACCGCCCCCGGTTCGACGACGACCAGTCCATCCGGCTTGTCGCGGTCGCTGGCGACCTTCGCGGCGCTCATCGTCGGCGCCACGCCGACGCTGACGGTGACCCCCACCTCGCGCTCGACCCGGTCTTTGATGTGGCGGGCGTAGCCCTCGACGACCTCCCAATCGGTCTCGGTGGTTAGATCGAGGTAGGCCTCGTCAATGCTCACCGCCCGCACCGTCCCGGCGACCTCCCGCAGGATCGATCGGACGTCGTCGGCGACCTCCTCGTAGTAGGCCATGTCCACGGGCCGATAGTAGGCCGCCGCGTCGTCCGGGTCGGCCGCCGCCCGTCGCGGGAGGCGGTCCAGGGCCGTCGAGATCGCCTGGGCGCTCTCGATCCCGTGCTCGCGGGCCTCGTAACTCGCGGTGGCGACGGCACCAACGCCCTCACCGGGTTCATACCCCATCCCCACCACGACGGGTTCACCCTCGAGGGCGGGTTCGCGCAACCGCTCACACGCCGCGTAGAAGCAGTCGGCGTCGACGTGGGCGACGATCCGGTCCCCGGTGGATGGGTCGGCCCCCGGCAACGTCCCGGGACGGTCGGCCATACCGGCCCGTAGGTCCCCGAGACATTTGGGCGTACCCCCACGACACGAACTGTTAACACCGTCGCCGGGGAGGTCCCGGTGTGACCTGTCCACGGCTCGAGTACCGTCGTGCGGCCAACGGGCGGGAGTTCGAGACGGCCCGCGCCTACTGCACGGTCGCCGACCGGTTCGTCCAACCGCTGCGCGCCGACATCTGTACCGACCGGTACGCCCTCGACCACGCCGACCACTGCGAGATCTATCGGCGCCACGTCGCCGAGGAATGACCCGTGACCTACCGTGAGTATCTCGCGAACGAACCGGTGATCGTCACCGCCGCACTGACCGGCGGCGTTCACGGAAAGGAGGCAAACCCCAACCTCCCGGAAACCCCCGCCGAAATCGGGGCCGCGGCCGCCGACGCCGTCGCGGCGGGCGCCGCCGTCGTCCACGTCCACGCCCGCGAGGACAGCGGCGAGCGGTCCCTCTCGACCGAGCGGTTCCAGGCCATCGACGACGCCATCCGGGACCGGGTCGACGACGTCATCATCCAACACTCCACCGGCGCCACCGGCGTGCCCGAGGCCCGCCGGCATCACCCGTTGCGCACCGATCCACCACCGGAGATGGCCTCCCTTGACATGGGGCCGCTGAACCGGTATCAACACCTCACCAGCGAGAACACGCGGGGCCTCATCGACTCGTTACACGCCGAGATGGTCGATCGCAACATCAAACCGGAACTCGAGGTGTTCAACGACGGGCACCTCGCCGAAGTGCACGCCCTCCTCGATCGCCGGGACCTCGCCGACCCGGTGTACGCCACGTTGATCTTCGGTGGCGGCACCGTCACGCGAGCCCGGCCCCGGAACCTCATGAACGCCATCTCGAACCTGCCCGAGGACGCCATCTTCAACACGTTGGGATTCGGTCGTCACCAGCTCCCGTTCGCGACGCTTGGCCTGTTGCTCGGCGGCCAGGTCCGAGTCGGCCTCGAGGACAACGTCTACTACGCGGCCGGGGAGCTGGCAACGAGTTCCGCCCAGCTCGTCGACCGCGTCACCACACTGGCCAAGACCCTGGGCCGTCCCGTCGCCACCCCCGCGACCGCCCGGGACATCCTCGGTCTCTGATCGGTCCCGAGTCAACGGGTTTACCCCGCACACGGTCCCCGACCCGGATATGCCCTCCCGCCTCGACACCGCCATGGCAGCCACACGACGCAACGTCGTTCTCGCGGCCGTCCCCGTGGTCGCCACATTGCTGTCGGGATCGAAGATCCTCCGGGTCCTAGCGGCCGGGCCGGGTGGCGGGCTCACCTTCCCGTTGCCCACCGGGCTCCCGACGCTGTGGACCTACGTCGCCTTACCGAGTGCGGCCGGCAGCGGCCCCTCAATCGGCGGTCCGCTCGCGGTGACGACGTTCCTCCCGTTGTTCCTGGTGGGATTGGTCCTGACCGCCGCCCTCGAGGCCGGATTCCTCGGCAGCATCGAGGCCCGTCTCACCAACGGCGAACCCTCGTTCGTCGCCAACGTCGGTCGGTACACGGGCCGGATGATCGGGGTGAACCTCGTCCGGGCAGCCATCGTGTTCGTGGCATTTCCCCTGTTGCTGGTCGCACCGATCCTCGCCGTCGTCGCCATCGTGGTGCTGTCCTACCTAGTGTACGGGCTCCCCTACGAGGTCGTGGTCGGCGACCGGTCGGTGACCGCGGCGCTGTCGGCGACGGTGTCCCACGCTCGGGCGGGCGGTGACTACGCCACGTTCGGGGTGGCCCATCTCTTGGGCGGGGCGGCCGCGTCGCTGGTGTTGACGGGGGTCGTCAGAACCGCCGGGTGGCCCGGCATCCTGTTCGGGACGGCGGTCGTCGCCGTCCCAGCCGTCTTCGTCGCGGTCTATGGCGTGTTGACGTTCCGGGCGGTCAACGACCCCCCCGTCCCCTACGCCAACTGACGCCTGACGGGGGGTCAGTCTCCGAGGTGGGTCAGCGCCTCGTCGCAGGCATCTCTGAGCTCCCGGATGGCGGGTTCGGGCAGTTCCAGGACGGTGCGGTGATTCGGGCGCGCCGGGAACCGGGTCGTCACCGCAACCTCGAGGACGGCCGTCGGCTCCGCACCGCCGCCGAACTTCGTCTGGATGCCGTTGAGATCGACCTGACTGGGAAGGGTGGCTTGTGTCCGGCCGCTGTCCACGGTCGAGTCGAGGACGCCGAGACTGGTGCTGGCACTCATCACCACTCGGTCGCCGGGCAAAGCCCCTAAGCCCGACCCATCCACGGTGAAAGTGACCCGGTACGAATCACAGAACTGGAACTCGTAACGGATATACGAACGTCGGGTGGACGAGGGGATACCGATGCCCACCGTCGCCCTCGTCGTCGCCCAGTTCTACGAGGACATCGCCGACGTGATGGAAGACCGCGCCACCCGCACCCTCGCGGCCGCCGACGCCACCCTCGGCCCCGTCGTCTCGGTGCCGGGCGTCTACGACACGCCACTGGCCGCCGACCGACTCGCGCGCCGGGCGGACGTCGACGCGGTCACCGTCCTGGGCGCCGTCATCACCGGCGACACCGACCACGACCAGGTCGTCACCCACACGGCCGCCCGACACCTCGCCCAGATCGGTCTCGACCGGGACACCCCCGTCACCTTCGGTGTCACCGGCCCGGACATGACCGTCGCTCACGCCCACGACAGGATCGCCAACGCCGCCGCGGCCGTCACCGCCGCCCTCGACCTGCTGGACGCCCTGCCGGAGCCGACCTGACCGAGCACTCGGTCCCGGGCCATGAACTAGTTAACCCAGGCGGCCCCAGCCCACACCGATGGGTGCACTCGTGGCGGTGGGAGCCGCGGTCAGACACGACCTCCACACGCTCCTCACCGGCTGGCGGGGACTCCTCTTCGACCGGCACCGTCGCTCACATCCGGTCGCCGGCCGCTGGCGACCGACGACTCCCGGACGACGCCTCGCCTTCTGGGCGTGGACGGCGGTCGGCGTCCCACTGATCGCGGTGGTCTATCCGCTGGCGGTCCTCGGATTCGCCACCCGCGTCATCGCCAGGCGACTCGACTGGGCGGCCGGCGCCATCGGCGTTCTCGCGGTCATCGCAGGCCTCGCCCTTGTGTGGGGTGGACTGACCGTGGTGGCCTGGGTGCGGTTCCCCACGAGCGGGTTCCTCGCCGTCCTCGCCGCCAGCATCGTCGCCACGGTCTCGGCCGCACTCGCCTGGGAGGCCAGCCGCGTCGACGGTCGCCCCGTCACCGTCCTCGTCGCCTACCCCTTCGCCATCGCCGCCATCTTCCTGCCACCGGTCACCGCCGCCCTCGTCGCCCCGAGCCTCGGCGAGCTCATCCTCCCCGGCAGCGAGTCACTCGCCGTCTGGCTGCTCGAGAACCCACTCGCCGTCGGTGGCGTCGACGAGTTCCTCCGCCGGGAGTTCACGCTCGCCAACCTCGGATACATCGGGATGTGGTTCGGCCTCGCGGTCCCGGTCGGGTGGTTCCTCGGAGGACTCGTCACCCTCGCCAACGCCATCCGCCCGACACCGGAGTCCACCCCCGTCTAACCCGGTCTCGGCACCCGCCGGGCACCCCACGACGACCGGCGCCGTCGACGCGCCGCCGACCCCCGGGGTGAGCCCCCACTCGTGGGGCGGTCGGGCCGCTGCGGACCGGCGGCTGCGTGACTCATGTCGCACCGAGGGGGTCGGACACAATCCGGGGCGGACCCCGACCAACGCGCGGCCCGTCGGTCAGCCCCGATCGACGTACCGGGTCCAGAGCAGCAACACGCTCGGCAGGACGACGACACTGGCGAGGAAGGCGTACACGATGGTGAGCCCGGTGACGATACCGAACCGCTGCAGTGACGGGACCAACGCCAGGGCCAGGACACCGAACCCGGCGGTGGTCGTCGCTGCACTCCCCACCAACGCCCCACCCGTTCCACGGATGGTGGCCTGGAGGGCGGCGTCGACGTCGTCGGTCCGCCCCCGTTCGAGGACGAACCGTTCCGAGACGTGGATGCTGTAGTCGACGCCCAACCCGATGGCGATGCTCGTGATGACCGCCGTCTCGGTGGTGAAGTTCAGGCCCAGGAGGTACATCGAGCCGAGGATCCACGCCAGCGACGCCAGCACCGGGACCAACGCCAACAACCCCAGGGTGGCGGCCCCGTGTCGCCACCGGTACAAGGCGGCGAGGAAGCCCGCGATCACGACCACCGTGATGAGGAACGCCTCGACGAGCGTGCGGAGCAACCCCTCCTGGACCACGGCGGTCAGTACCGGCTGTCCCGTGGCGGTGGCCACCAGCGGACCATCGCCGGTGTCGGCCCCATCGAGGACCGCCGCGACGGTGCGGGCATCCCGGGTCGCCTCGGCGGGCGGGACCCCACCGCGGACCGAGATGACGATGCGAGCCGCCGTGTACTCACCGTCTACCCGTGCGACGACGTCGTCCATCGTGTCCGGCGCCGCCGCGAAGGCGGTGTCCAGCACCGACGCGATATCGCGGTCGGGCACGCCGTCGGCATCGGTGTCGGCGGCTGCCACGGCCGCAGCGACCGATTCGTTCTGCCGGGCAACGGTGGCCAGCGCCGACAGCGGGTCGGTCACCCGGGCCTCCCCCGAGGACAACACCAGTGTCGACGGCGCCGTCACCGCCGTCGTCCTCGCCCTGTCGAGACGGTCGAACGCCGTGGCTGTGGCGACCGGCCCCTCGACGAGGATCTGGGTCTGTGCCGCCGCACCGAACCGGGTGAACCGATCGTTGAGGAACGCCGCGTTCGAGCGGAGATCGTAGTCTGCAGGGGCGAACGGCGCCGGGAGCGCGGCCATCCAGTCCGGCGTATCCATCGGCAGGAAATCCTCCTGCCGGAACGTCGTGTCCGTGTTCGCGGCCCCGTACACCCCACCCGCCGAGAGGAGCACGGCCAGCACCACGATGAGAACCGGGGCGGTATGGGCGGCCCGCGCCCCGACACCGAGGACCGTGGTGACCGCGGGCGTATCGACACCGAAGGCGGGACGCCGCCAGGCCCGGTACCGCGCGAGTCGACTGTCGAGTTCGACCTTCACCGCCGGGAGCAACGCCCCGAAGACCACGAACGCAGCGAGGATCCCGACGGCACTCACCACACCGAACTCCCGGATCGGTCCGATCGGACTGACGACGTTCGACGCGAACCCAACCGCCGTCGTCACCGTCGCGGCCGCGACGGCCAACACGACCTCCCCCAACCCAACCCGCATCGACCCCGCAACGTCCCGGTCCGGCGTCTGTGCCTCGCGGTACCGCATCACCACGTGTAACGCGTAGTCGATGGACAACCCGATCAGGAGGAACGGGACCGCGATCAAGATCTGGGTCATCCCGATCCCGACCCAGCCCATGAACCCCATCATCCAGACCAGGACCAATCCGATCCCGACCAATCCGACGACCACGTCGAGGACGTCCCGATAGGCGACACCGAGGATCCCAACGATCAACAGTAACGCGACCGGGCCGATGATGGCGAAGCTATCCCCGGTCGCCTGCGTGGATTCGGCGGTGACGATCCCGACCCCGAACGCGAACGCCCCACCCGTCGGGGCGACGGCCTCCTGGGCGAGCGCCTCGGCGGCCAGCTGTCCCTCGACGAGTGTCGTCGCCGGATCGCTGGCCGCGTCCGGGCCGGCCGTCTGGAACACGAGGAGCAATCGGGCGTCGGCACTGCCGGACTGGGGGTCGAAGTCCGTCGGCAACAACGTGTATGGCGAGGGGCCGGCCCCGGATTGAGGGGCGGTGAGGACCTCGTCGACCGTGGCCGCCACCTCGGCCTCGGTCATCGACTCGATGGTGGCGATCTGTTCCTCGAGTGACGGCGGCGGCCCGTCCCCGGCGGCCGCCGACGCCACCAGGGTCGCGAAGTCGACGACCGCCCCGTCAGCCACGAGTGTCTGTCTGACGGTGTCGTTGGCCCGGAACGCCGCCTGGAGACGTAACGTCGCCAGCAGCGACTCCTTCGAGAGTACGTCCTCGCCGGTGATGACGACCTGGAGGACCGTCCGGTTCGTCGGTCCGGTGTCGAACGATCGGTCGATGACGTCGAGTTTCTCCTGGGCGGGTGACTCGGCCTCGAAGGCCGCGATCGAGAGACTGGTGTCGACACCCCCGGCGGCACTCCCAACGGCCACGGTCGCGAGGAGGACGACGAGGATGACGAGCTTGCTTCGATCGGTGATCAGGGCGGCGTACCGACTAAGGATGTCCATGCCAGCTCGCTGTCCGTTCCTCCGCCCGGTGCCAAGTTAGGTCTTCGCGTTGGCCGCCGCCGACCGCCGGTGGCGGCGACTCACTCCAGCTGGGTGACGTAGTCCCGGTCGGCCTGGTCGGCGACCGGTTGGCTGTCGTCGACCGTGATGGCCCACCCAGCCAGCACCTCGGGGTCGTCGATCGCGGTCGTGATCGTCGTCCGGACGTCCTGGACGTCGACGCCGTAGTAATCCCTGGGCACCCCGGCGAGGTACTGGCCGGCGGTGTGGAACAGCGAGCGCATCCCCGCATCGTCCTTGAAGTCGACGTGCTTGTAGGCGCCGGCGGCGACCTGGACCATCCCGTGGAGGAACGCACTCATCGTGGTGCCACTCCCGTAGTTGTACCACTCTGCCTCGAAGCAATCGTGGGCGTCGTGGTACGCCCCGGCGTTGTAGAGCCGGACGCCGTGGACCACCGCTCTGCGCAGGGTCCCGTGCTCCCAGCGACCGCGGTCGCCGTCCCACCCGGTCGGCGCTCCCGACGCCGGTGGGTCGACGCTGTCGTCCCGGGTGTGGTCGTCCATACCGGGTCTTCTCGCCGGGGGACCGTAACGGCGTCGTCGACCACCGATTGCCACCCCGCCATCGGTGGTGCGGCGGTACGGCTCCCCGGTGTCGACAAAGAAGTGGGGCCGGAGGGATTTGAACCCCCGATCGACTGATATCTCCGGTGGGCGCCTCGGGACTCCAGAGGGTCGTCGTCGCGAGCGGTGATCAGCCCCTCGCTCGGTATATCAGTCCCTCGTCCCTGGCGCCGTAGCCTCTGGAGTCAGTCGCCATCCCTGGCTTGGCCACAGCCCCGTGGCCAACGATATCCCGAACAGTCCTAAAGGGATTTCGGTCCCTACTCCGTCTCGGTCGCCGCCCAGTCACAGTCCTGGCACTTGTACCCGGTGACGTACGCGGTGATCGACGGCATGTACCCGACCCGCAGGACGTCCCCGCCACACTCAGGGCAGCTCCGGTCGGCGTCAGCGATGGGCTCGGCCTCCATCACGGCCTCCCCTTCGATCAACGCGGCGAGCTTCTCGGGGGTGACCATCCGCCCCTGCACGACCCGGTTCTCGGCCATACCCATCCACGGACGGTGACGCCCGTAAGCCTTCCGCGTTACCAGTGTGGGGGCCGCTGGGTGGGCTCCTCCTCGCCCCCGTCAGTCGACACCGACGTGGGGTTGGGGCCGCCCCCCGGCTCCAGGGACAGCAACACGGTCACGCCGAGGACCGCCACCGGCGCGAACGCATACGCGGGGTGGAACAGCGACACGGCGAGCATCCCCAGGGCGACGGCGCTCCCGAACCGGAACCGGTCGACGTCGAGCATCGCCAGTAACGTCGGGCGGAATGCCACGATGCCGACGGCGAAGCCGGTGCCGACGACACCGGCGGCCATCGCCCGCCCGACCAGCGCGGGGTCGGCGGCCAGCGCCACCACGGCGGCGTCGGGGCGGACACTGGCGACGACCCCCAGGGCGACGATGGCGCCGGGACGCGGGAGGAGGTCGGCGATGCGGGCGCTCACCGTCATCGCCGCCACCGCGAGCACGACGAGGGCGGCGAACCGCTCGAACACCGCGACGTCCAGGACGCTGGCGATCGTTGGGGCCAGCGCCGCCTCCAGCCCCGCCAGGAGTGTCAGCGGCACCCCAACCGCCAGCACGCGGGCGACCCCGCGGGCGCGGTCCCCCTCGAACTCGGTGAGGATCACCGCGGCGGTGGCACTCCCCCCGAAGACGAGGAGGCCGACCTGGAGGACGCCCGCGGCGGTGGCGAGACCCCCGGCCACCACGATCGCGGGGAAGATGCCGTCGACGAGCGGCAGCGCCATGACGCTGGCCAGCAGCTTCGTCGGATCGCCGACCCACTGGTGGAGGTGGCTGGCGATCGGATGGCCCGACCTGCTCATCAGCAGGTGGGAGGCCGTGACTGCCACACCGCGACGGTGTGGCGGTCGGGGACGATCGCCCGCGTCAGCGACCCGGCGGCCGAGACGAGGGAGGCGAGTCCTGTCGGGATCGGGGCGAGAAGAGAGTGTCGTGCCGCGTCGCGGTGGGCGAAGCGGTCGCCGACGATCCAGGTCGTGACAGGACTCGATACGTCCATACACCCGCCTATCGGTGGGTCGGAATAAGCCTTCCGTCCCGCGGTTCCCCTGTGAACACCTCGCATACGGGGTCTCGCAACGCTTTTGCTGACGGCGTGTCTCGGCACGACATGGCGAAGGATTCCCAGCCTTTCTCGCAGAAACTCGCGGTGGCCGAGGCCCTGACCTTCGACGACGTGTTGTTACTGCCCAAGGAGAGCCACGTCGAACCGGACGAGGCCGACGTCTCCACCAGGGTCTCCCGGAACGTCGCGGTCACCGTCCCCGTGCTGTCGGCGGCCATGGACACCGTGACCGAGGCCGAACTCGCGATCGAGATGGCGCGTCAGGGCGGACTCGGTGTCCTCCATCGGAACATGAGTGTCGCGGAGACCGTCACGGCGGTCCGGACGGTCAAGCGCGCCGACGAACTCATCATCCGCCGGGAGGACGTGGTGACCGCCGACCCCGACCAGACGGTCAGCGATGTCGACCAGATGATGGCCGCCGAGGGCGTCGGTGGGGCGCCGGTCGTGGACGGCGACGACACCGTGCTGGGCATCATCTCCGGGACCGACATCCGCCCATATCTCGAGGTCGGCGAGCGGGATGCGGTGCGGGAGGCGATGACCGACGAGGTCATCACCGCCACCCAGGACGTCGACGCCCGCACCGCCCTCGAGTTGATGTACGAACACAAGATCGAGCGACTCCCGATCGTCGACGCGGACAACCGACTCGTCGGCCTGGTGACGATGGCGGATGTCCTCGCCCGACGGGAGCACGGTGACGCCGTCCGCGACGACGGGGATCGGCTCCGGGTGGGGGTCGCGGTGGGCCCCTTCGAGTCCGAGCGGGCGACCCGTGCCGACGAGGCCGGTGCCGACGTCCTGTTCATCGACTGTGCCCACGCCCACAACCGCAACGTGATCGACAGCGCCCGATCGATCAGTGACGCGGTCGCGGCCGACGTCGTCATCGGCAACGTGGGCACCCGGGAGGCGGCGGCCGCCGTCGTGGACTTCGCCGACGGGATCAAGGTCGGGATCGGCCCGGGCAGCATCTGTACCACGCGGGTCGTCACCGGGGCTGGCATGCCACAGATCACGGCCGTCGCAGAGGTCGCGGACGTCGCCGCGCCCGCCGACGTCCCCGTCATTGCCGACGGCGGCATCCGGTATTCCGGTGACGCCGCGAAGGCCATCGCCGCCGGTGCCGATGCGGTGATGCTCGGGTCCTACTTCGCGGGGACCGACGAGGCCCCGGGCCGGGTCATCACCATGAACGGCAAACGCTACAAGCAGTACCGGGGGATGGGGTCGGTCGGGGCGATGCAGTCCGGGGGCGGCGACCGGTACCTCAAGGAGGACGACGACGAGGAGTTCGTCCCCGAGGGCGTGGAGGCGGCCGCCCCCTATCGTGGCCCGCTCGCCGACGAACTCCACCAACTGGTCGGGGGCATCCGCTCCGGGATGGGGTATGTGGGTGCCGCGACGATCGCGGCGTTCCAGGATCGCGCGGAGTTCGTGAAGGTGTCACGCGCCGGACAGACCGAGGGCCACCCCCACGACGTGATGATCACCGACGAGGCCCCCAACTACAGCCCCCAACAGGAGTGACCGACTACCCGAGGCCGGTGCCCCGTTCGCGACATCGGGGGCTGCAAAATCGTGTCTGGGCGGCCCGGGCCCCAGGGTGGGCGCGGAATCCGGTCCCACACTGCTCGCAGGTGACCGTCTCGAAGTCTGACATCGCGGCCACGTAGGCGGGTGGGCCCCGTAGGCGTTGGGGCCCACCCACTGGTTTTGGCAAGCCTAAAATATCGTCGGGTTGAACGTCGGCCAGTGGCAGAACCCGCGTTCACCCTCGACGACGTCAGTGTCGTCATGGGCACCTACAACGAGGCCGCCGCCATCGACCACGTGATGGACGCCATCAGCGCGGCGACCGAGGACCGCGCGGAGGTGGTGGTCGTCGACGCCTCGACCGATGGCACCGCCGAGCGAGCCCGGGCCCGGGGGGCGACCGTCATCGAACGACCCCCACAGGGGTACGGCGTCGCGCTTCGCGAGGCCCTCACCACGGCGACCGGATCGGTGATCGTCACCACCGACTGCGACGACACCTACCCGCTCGACCGCATCCCCGAGTTCCTGGCGGCGATCGATGACGGAGCCGACGTCGTCAGCGGCGACCGGCTGAGCGGCGGGGCGACCGCGATGCCCCGGCTCAACCGCCTCGGCAACCGTGCGTTCGCCTGGCTGGCGACACAGCTCACCGGCCACCAGGTCACCGACGTCACCACCGGGATGCGGGCCTACCGCTGCGAGGTGATCGACGCGATCACCTGGACGGAGAACACCGGGCTCTCGGCGGAGCTGGTCCTCCGCCCGCTCTGTCGCGGATACGACGTCCGAGAACACCCCATCGAGTACCGCGAGCGTCGTGGCGAGACGACCCTGGACCCGGTGACGGGTGGCGCCGCCATCGCGTGGTCGATCCTCACCGTGGCCATCCAGGAACGTCGGCGGACGCCGGGGTGACCGCCGCCGGTCGATCGGTCGTCGAGAGGTTCGCATCGATGAACACCCCGGCCGGCAACGCTCCGGGAATCGCCGCGGCTCCGCCGCCACAGGCCCGTGGATCGAGACACGCCTCCCGGTACGGGGACAGAACCTGGACCGCGCCACCGACCCGGCGTGCGGGGACCTGGAGCCGGTAGCTGAACCCGGCGCCGGTCCCCGTATCGAGGAACGCCCGGAGCTCGAGGGTCGCCCCGGTGAGGGGGACGCTGCGTGGCCCCTCGACCCGGGTCACGGCCGGCCCGGTGAGCCGGGCCCCCGATGGGGTGACCTCGAGGGTGAACGCTGCGGCGTCATCGCTCGGCTGGACGGCATACAGTGTCTGATCATCGCCGGAACCCAGCCGGATGGAGACCGTCTCGTAGGCGGGTGGCACCCCGATGGTGACGGGGACGGTGACCGTCGTCTCGGTCACCGACCGGACCGGGGTCAAGGCGGCGGTGACGGGCCCGCCGGTCTCGGGAGACCACCGGCCGCGGTAGACGAACCGGTGCAGGCGCCGGTCCGGGAAGGCATCCACGACGGCGAAGGTGTTGGTATCCCGCAACGCGTAGACGACCGCGCCATCGTACCCGGGGTCGTTGCGCAGGACCTGGAACGGGTGGTTCAACCACGGGCCGTACGGGGTCGGGACGAACACCACGGCGTCGGAGAGCCGCCCGTCGAAGGGGGCGTATGCGTCCTCATAGGTGTCGGTGACCGCCCGGTTGCGGTCGAGGGCGTCGCCAGCGACGACGACCGTGGACACGAGAAGGACGATGGCGACGGCGACGGCGACCCCGGCCAGGACCCGCCGCCGCGGGACCGCCACGTCGACGGTGGTGACGTGATCAGCCACGCCCCGTAGGGCGGTGGCCGCGAACACGGTCGTTGGGACCAGGAGATCGTAGTGGTAGTACGGGCCCAGAAACGTCGCCAACCCCCCTGGGTCGGTGAGGTCTCCGACGGCGTTCAAGGTCCCCCAGAACGCGAGGTTCCCCAGGACCACCGTGGCGGCGACACCGACGAGGATCGTCCGCCCGTGGCTGGAGGTGTATGAGTCGAGTGAGCGCGGCCCCGCCACGGACCGGAGGTGGGCCACCACGCCCGCGGCGGCCAGGCCGGTCCCGAGGAGACCGCCGACGACCCACTGGGTCGCGTACAGGCGCAACCCGACCAGGTTCGAGGCCAGGGCCAGGCCCAGATCGTAGTCCCGGCTGTAATCGAGGAGCACCCGCCGCCCGAAGCCGACCCCGTCCAGCGGGGCGAACGCCTGGTAGGGAAACACCAGCGGCGACCCCGTCAGCACCCAATTGTACCCCAGGGCGGCCGCGACGCCGACCCCGCCAAGGCCCGCCGTCAATAGGTGGCGGGCGAGGACCGGACGAGCCCCGCCGGTCGCGGCGATCCGGGCGAGGGCGTACCCGACGAACGGCGCGCCGAACAGGACCGCCGTGTAGGGTCGGGTGATGAACGCGACGCCGATCAATGCACCCGCGAGGGCCGCGTACCACCGTTCGCCGGTGCGGGCCCCGCGGAGGAACGCCCACGCGAACCACACCTCCACCATCGCGGTGAACGCGTAGGGGAGGAATACCCCGGACTGCACGAGGAACAGGGGGGATCCGACGAGGAGCGCCCCCGCGAGGAGCCCGGTCCGACGATCGACGACTTCGGCGCCTAGGGCGGTGGTGCCGCCGACGACGCCCGCGGCGATCACGGGGAGTGCGGCCGCGTAGGCACCGGTCACTCCCTTGGCGAGGGCGTACACCGCCGCCGGCAGTGGCCCGTACTTCGGGTAGAGGACGTCGCCGGCGTCGACGAAAAACCAGGGTCGGAACGCCGCCGAGACCGGGGGATCCAACACGAGACGGCCCTCCAGGAGCAGGGCCGCCTGTTGGAGGTAGACCGCCTCGTCGTGGTTCACCGAGTGGTAGGGGAACACCCAGTACTTCACGACGATGGCCGCCAGGGCGGCGACGACAGCGAGTCCCAGGCCCAGTACCCGGAATCGCCGTGGGGTCATTCCGCCGGGTACCAGGCCAACGTGTGGTCGGCGACGAGGTCCACGCGGACCCGTTGATCGAGTTCGAACTCGGTCGCGTGGTTGTGCTGGCAATGCACCACGTCCCCGCTGTCGAGGGCGACGCGGTACACGAACGATGGCCCCGTGTACTTGCGGCCGACGATGGTGCCGTCGCCGCTGTCCGGGTCCGCCGGAACCGCGCGGAGATCGTCTGGGCGGACGAGGACGTCGATGGCCGCTCCGTCGTAGGCCGGGGACAACCCGTTGATGACGTCGGCCTCCAGCTGGCCGATCCCGGTGGCGGCCCGCCCGTCCGAGAATCGCGCCCGGAGAAACCCGGCCTGCCCGAGGAACGAGGCGACGAACCGGGACTCGGGGTGTTCGAACACCTCCTCGGGGCGGCCCACCTGCTCGATGCGGCCGTCGTGCATCACCGCCACCCGGTCGCTGATCGAGAGGGCCTCCTCCTGGTCGTGGGTCACCGACACCGCCGTGACGCCGGCCTCCTTGAGGATCGCTCGCACCTCGTCACGCATCCGTTCCCGCAACCGCACGTCGAGGTTCGAGAACGGTTCGTCGAGGAGCAACACCCGCGGTTCCGGCGCGAGCGACCGGGCCAGGGCCACGCGCTGTCGCTGGCCCCCGGAGAGCTCGTCGGGTGTCGCGTCCCGCTGGGCCTCCAACCCGACCAAGTCCAGTAGCTCCTCGACCCGTGCGTCGGTCTCCTGGCTGTCGGACAGCCCGAACGCGATGTTCTCGGCGACGCTGAGGTGCGGGAACAACGCGAAGTCTTGGAACACCAGGCCGACGTCCCGGTCCTCCGGAGACACGAAGGCGGTGTCCGCCCCGGCAACGACGCGGTCGCCGACCCGGATGACGCCGTCGTCGGGTCGTTCGAGGCCGGCGAGCATGCGCAACGTCGTTGTCTTCCCGCAGCCGGAGGGCCCCAACAGCGTGAGCAGTTCTCCCTCCCGGACGGCCAGGTCCAGGTCGGTGACCGCCGTCTCCGGACCGTAGTGGCGGGTCACCTCGCTGAGCTCGAGGGCGACGGCCGCCGCGGGCGGCTCTGGGTCCTCGGCGGCGGCCCGGTCGGTCAGGCGTTCATCGGGCATCGGTCTCACCTCGGCGGAGGATCACCGCCATCGACGCGGCCGAGAGGACGACCAACAGCAACGCCGGGATCGCCGCCTCCCCGTAGTAGCCGGCCGCCCGCACCCGCCAGATGAAGGTCACGATGGTATCGTAGCCGGGCGGGGCGAGTAAGAGTGTCGCTGGCAGTTCCTTCATGGTCGTGAGGAAGACGAGTGCGGCGCCGGCGCTCAACCCGGGCGCGATCAACGGGAGGACGACGCGGCGGAACGCCGCCGTTGGGGGGCGGCCGAGGGTCCGGGCGGCCTCGAGGAGGCCCCGGTCGACCTGGAGGACCGATGCACGGGTGGCGCCGACGGCCTGGGGGACGAACCGGACGACGTAGGCGAACACCAGGACCGGGATCGTCCGGTAGAAGCCGGGGGCGACGTCGAGGCTGAACGACACCAACGCGAGGCCGATGACGACGCCGGGGACGGCGTACCCGACGTAGGTCGCCCGGTCCAACACCCACGCCAGGGACGTGGGGCGGCGGGCGGACAGGTAGCCGACCGGGACCGAGGCGATGACCGCGACCCCGGCGGCCAACAGGGAGACGTACACCGAGTTCAGGGCGTATCGCCACTCGAAGTCGAAGCCCCCGGCGGCGTAGGCGGGGCCTTCACGGAACAGCCACATCAGCAGGATACCGACCGGCAACAGCAACGCCAGGGTGGCGACCAGGGTGGCGAACCCGGCGGCGACCCATCGCCACCGGCCGAGCCGATACCGGCCGCCGCGTCCGGGGCCGCCGGCGTACCCGTCGGCATCGCCCGTGGCGAGTCGGGATTCGGCGGCGATGATGAGGACGGTCACCCCCATCAACACCAGGCTGAGGAGGGTGGCGACGTCCTGTTGGGCGGCGCCCGACCAGACGTAGATGACGCGGGTGAACACGTCGAAGCGCATGATCGCCGGCGTGCCGAAGTCCGAGAGGGTGTACAGGGCCACGAGCAGCGATCCGGCGGCGATGCCGGGTGCGATCTGCGGGAGCGTGACCCGGCGGAAGGCGGTGCGTCGGGACTGGTTGAGGGTGCGGGCGGCGTCGACGAGGGTGGTGTCGAACGCCAGCAACGACGCGCGGGTGGTGATGAAGACGTAGGGGTAGGTGAACAGCGTCAACACGACGGCGGTCCCCCAGAATCCGTCGAGTGCGGGGATGGTGTCGACGCCGAGCGGGGCGAGCGCGTCGGTGAGCAATCCGCCGGGGCCGAAGGCCGAGGCGAACGCGAACGCGCCGATGTAACTGGGGACCACGAGCGGGAGGGCGGCGGCGACGGTGAACGTCCGACGGAACGGGAGGTCGGTGCGGACTGTCAGCAACGCCAGTGGCACCCCGAGCAGGACCGAGGCGGTGGTGACGGTCACGACCAGGGCGAGACTGTTCACCAGGATCTGGGCCGTTCGGGCGCCGGTGAGAACGGTCGCCATCCGTGAGATGGGGACGCCGAGGGCCTCGACGACGAGCCAGGTGACGGGGAGCAAGACCAGGGCGGCGACGATGCCGGCCAGGACAAAGAGCGCGATCCGTCGCTGGGTGTCGGCCTCGACGGTGGGAACTGAGAGGCGACCGACGGTCGCCATCAGAGCAGGCCCACCTCGCGTAACAGGTCCAGGGTCGGGGTGAGGTTGGCCAACCGCGTCAGGTCAATGTCGGGGGGTTGGAGGTCGGCGAGCGGGGGCAGGTCGCCGAGTGGGGTCACCCCGTCGATCATCGGGTAGCCGTTGGTGACGGTGGCGAAGAACTCCTGGGCCTCCGCAGACAGGAGGTGGTGGATGAAGTTCGTCGCCAGGGGTTCGACGCCGGAGTTGGCGAGGACGCCGGCGGTCGAGACGTTGACCAGGGCGCCGGCGTCACCCTGGGTGAACGCGAGTTCCAGTGGTGCGTCGGGGTTGGCGTTCTGGACGCGGAGCGCGTAGTAGTGGTTGGTGAACGCGGCGTCGATGGCGCCGTCGGCGACGGCCTGGGCGGCGAAGAACTCGTTGGGGTAGCGGGCGACCTGGGTGTCCATCATGGCGGTGACCCAGTTCTTGGTGGCCTCCCGGCCACGGAGGAGGCGCATGGCGGTGATGAAGTCCTGGAATGCGCCGTAGGTCGGCGCCCACCCCATGGCGCCGTGCAGCGGTGTGGTGTCGGGGAAGGCCGCGACCGAGTCGGGGATGTCGGTGTCGCTGAGTTGATCTGTGTTGTAGGGGATGGCGCGGGCGCGGCCTTCGATGCCGACCCAGGACCGGTCGGGCGATCGGAAGGTCTCGGGGACCAGGTCGGTGACCGCCGTCGACAGGGGTGTGGTGGCGCCGGCGTCGGCGACGACCCCCATCGAGCCGGCGTCGACGGGGAGGAAGACATCCCCGGTGAGGGCGCCGGCCTCGTGTTCGTTGACGATCTGCTGGGCGAGGGTCGCCGAATCGTTGCTGCTGACCGAGAGGGAGAACTCGGGGTACTCCGCGCGGAGGAGGTCGAAGAGCCGGCGGTACAGGCCGCTCTCCCCGCCGCCGAGGTACAGCGTCAGGGAGCCGGAGAGATCGGGGAGGGCCTCGATCGAGGTGCCCTCCGGGGCGGGGCGACCCGCGACGAGCGGGCCAGATCCCCGGAAGTCACTGAGGGTGACGGCCTCATCGTCATCACCGTTGAGGCCGGGGATGCCGGTGCAGCCGGCGAGGCCGGCGGTGGTTGTCGCTCCGACTCCTGTGAGGAACCGACGCCGGGTCGTCTCGTCACCACCCATACTGAGAATTAGGCCGGCCTAAAAGCCTTGAAGGTTGCGGTATCATCACGGCGTCTGCTCACGGACCGCCGGCGGAGCCGTCGGAGCCAGCACCTCCAGGCACGCCAACCAGTCCTGCATGTACTCGCCCACGTGGTTGAGGAAGGCGCCGTTGCGCCACTGCTGGAAGGCCCCGGACTCGAGTGCGGTCGCCACCGCCCGGTATGCCGCGGCGTAGCTGTCGGCGGGGAGGTCGACGTCGTCGACGACCTGCCAGAGGTGCTCGTTCAGCTCCAGGCCCGGCGCCTCGGCCGCCAGATCGTCGAAGGTCGACCGAGGCGCCTTGTTGTGCTCACAGAGCGGCGGCCCGGTGAGGATGGCGTCCCCGAGCTGGTCGGCGACGCGTTTGAGGATCACGCCGCTCCAGATGTCGTCGAAGCGGCCCACGCCCCAGGGGTTGTCGTCCATCGGCAGCTGGTAGAACGCCGGCACGATCTCCCGGCGGAAGGCCACGTTCATCGAGGAGACGGTCGTGTACTGGCCCTCGTCGACGACGAACGGTTCGCCGAAGTCCTCACGCGTCGTCCGGGTGGCCGCCTGGCCGGTGACGTCGCCGTCGTTCAGGATCCGGACGGCATCGAGGTCCGGCACGTTCGTCCAGAGGCCCTGGGAGAGCACCACCGAGTCGACGGTCCCGGGCCGGGTCTCGACGGTGGCATCCATCGCGGTGTACGGGTAGCCCCGCGGGTAGAGGTCGCCGTCGCGCTGGTAGAGGACGTTCACCCACCGCTTCTCCGAACGGGCGACGGTCACGCGCCCCTGGTGGGACAGGTTCTGGAGATGGCGGCCGAAGAAGTCGGTGTCCGGGTGAGGGGCGGTGTCGTCGTCGATGAAGACGCCGTACTCGAAGCCCGACGCCCACAGGTACAGGAGGCCGAAGCTGGTCTGGGCGTGGCTCGCCGCCGGGATCAGGTGCGCGTACTCTCCGGCACCGTGGGCCTCGAGCCACGCCTCGCGGGCGGGGCCGTCGACCACCGTCCCGGCCACGCCCTCGTCCTCGAGCATCGCGGCCATACCGGCCGTGTCGCGGTCGGCCTCCGTGACGAGGACGACATGCAGGCGGTCGGTCGGGAAGTCGTGGCGGCGGGCGTTCTCGAGGTAGTCCCGGACGACCGCGGGGTTCCGGATCGTCGGGACGATGACACAGACGTCAGCGGACATTGCCCCCGACTATTTAGGCCAACCTAAAATGTCTGTCCATCCGTACCAGGACCCGAACCCTCATAGCGGCCGCCGCCGACGCCGGAGACATGGACACCGTTGCCGTCATCAGCGCCGCGATGACCGACTTCGGCAATCGTGACGCCTGGTTGCGTGACCTCCTCGCCGAGGCCGGCGCCGCCTGCCTCGAGGATGCCGGCGTGCCCGCCGACGCCGTCGACCACCTCCTCGTCTCGAACATGGCCAGCGGCGAACTCGAGGGCCAGACCGGCGTCCCGAACATGCTCGCCCACGACCTCGGCGCCCTGGGCGCCTACACGGCCCGCGTCGACCAGACCAGCGCCAGCGGCGGCGCCGGCATCTATGCCGCCTGCCAGTCGGTCGCCAGCGGCGCCAGCGACATGACGTTGCTCGTCGGCGGCGAGAAGATGACCCACCGGTCAACCGCCGAGGCCACCGACGTCATCGCCTCCCTGACCCACCCGGTCGAGTACAAACACGGGGTGACACTCCCCTCGTTCGCCGGACTCACCGCGCGGCTGTACCTCGACACCTACGACGCGCCCCGGGAGAGCCTCGGCAAGGTCGCAGTCAAGAACCACCGGAACGGCATCGACAACCCTCACGCCCAGTTCCGAAAGGAGGTCGACCTCGAGACCGTCCTCGAGTCCCCGATCGTCGCCGATCCCTTGCGCCTGTACGACTTCTGCCCGATCACCGACGGCAGTGCCGCCCTCCTGTTCTGTCCCCCGGACGTCGCCGCCGAGTACACCGACGACTACGCCCTCGTCACCGGGATCGCCGGCGCGACCGACACCCACGTGGTCCACGAACGCGACGACCCCACGACGATGGCCGGCGTCGTCAAGTCGGGTGAACGTGCCTACGAGATGGCCGACCGTGACCCCGCCGACGTCGACGTCGCCGAACTCCACGACATGTTCACCATCCTCGAGTTCCTCCAGAGCGAGGACCTCGGCTTCTTCGAGAAGGGGCGGGGATGGGTCGCCGTCGAGGACGGCGTGACCGACCGCGACGGCGCCCTCCCGATCAACACCAGCGGCGGCCTCAAGTCCAAAGGCCATCCCCTCGGCGCGAGCGGCGTCGCCCAACTGTACGAACTCTACCACCAGGTCCTGGGCACCGCGGGTCCCCGCCAGGTCACCGCCGACGTCGCCCTCGCGTGCAACGTCGGGGGATTCGGGAACTGCGTCACCACCACCATCCTGGAGGCAGCATGACCCTCGAGGCCCACCGGTGTCCCGACGGCCACCTCACCTACCCCGCCCACGCCCGGTGTCCCACGTGTGGCCACCCCCAGACCGACACCGTCGACCTCACCGAACACACGGCCACCCTGCTCACCTGGACCACCAGCACCGCCCCACCACCCGGCGTCCGCGAACCGAACCACCTCGGCATCGTCGCCTTCGACCTCGAGACCGACACCGTCCAGGTCCTGGGCCAACTCACCACCGGCGACGTCGCCATCGGCGACGAACTCCACCCCGTCTACGAGGAACAGCTCCGCGACCCCGAGGCCGGCATCCGGGAACCCACCAGCCAGGAGTGGGACGGCTACCGATTCGCCCCCGTCACCGACGACTGACCCGGGTCAGCCGTCCTCGTCTCCGCGATCACCGGCCTCGGCCTCGACGTCTGCGCGGATCGAGGCGAGTTCAGACTCGACGTCGATCTCGACGCCACGGTCACCGGAGGCCCCGGCGCCGCGGAGCTGGTGTTCGATCGCGGCGCGTAACGCCCGGGTTTCGGCGAGGATATCGCTGGCCTCCCGCCCACCCGGGACCCGGGCCCGGCGGAGTTCCCGCTCCAACCGGTCCAAGACCACCTCGATCCGTTCGAGGGCCTCGAGGCGCTGTCTGCCCGGCGTCCAGTCCGACAGGGAGGATTGGCTCCGCCGGTCGGCCTGGCCGACCTCCTCGATGAGGCCCTCGAGCAGTCGGAGCTGGGCCTCGACGGCGGCGATCCCGACGGGCACCGCGATCTCTCGAGCGAGGTCGACCACGGTATCCGGTGCGGGCCCACGTTCGGCCCGCGGGCGAGATCTCTCGAGGTCCCCGCGTAACTCCTCGACGGCCTCCTCGAGGGCCGCCACACGGCGGGCGATGTCGGCATCCCCAGTCATGTCCGACCGTATGGGGCCGACGGGCATGGGCGTTGTGCCACCGTGGGTGAGGCCCGGTTCACCCCCCTGATATCGGGGAGGACCCCGTGCCAGTCCCGGAGTCGGCCACATCCAGAACGTTTATTACAGGATAGACCTACTGCTCAAAAGAGATGGACGAGACCAACGCGGAGGTCGAAGACTCCGAGACCTTCGCCGCGGCACTCGCCGCAATGAAACGAGACGGCAGCGTCCTCCTCACCACGGGCGCTGGCGTGGCGACACTCCGATCGGCGTGTCGACGCCTGCTCGGGGACACCGCCACGACGCCGCGCCGTCGCCTGTTCGTCCTCACCGAACAGGTCGGCCCCGACCACCCGTCTCGCACCGCCGGCCCGGGCGACCACGTCCGCAGCCTCTCCTACCGGACCCAGACCCGGTCCGCCGCGACCACCGCCAACAGTCCCCAGACAGGCCCCGACCGCATCGTCACCGGCGACCTCGCGGACCTGTACGCCGCCATCGAGGCCGAGGTCACCGATGCCGAACGGGACGCGCGGAACCTCGAACCCGCCCAACTCCGCGTGTGCCTGGACTCCCTCGATACGCTTGTGGCCGCCCACGGCCAGGAGGAGACGTTCACGTTCCTCCACGAGTTCGGCGCGCTCATCCGCGGGGCCGAAGGGATGGCCCACGTCCACCTCCCGGCCGCCATGGACGACGAGGTCGTCGGCGTGCTCACGCCCCTGTTCGACGCCATCATCGAGGTCCGGGAGGGACCCCAACAGCGGTGGCACCTCCGGGAACCCGAGTTCACGACCGACTGGCTGACCCTGTAACACCGGCTCGCAACCCCGACTCCTGTTCTCGCGTCTAGGTCACCAGCAACAGCGGCACCATCGCGATCGCTCCGGCCAGGGTGCCACCGACGAACTCCGGGTACCCCCGGTTCGGCAGCGATGCCCCGCTCTCGAGGGCCTCGGGGACGAACTCCGACACCACCAGGTAGACCATCGCGCCGGCCGCGAACCCGAACCCGATGGCGAGGAACTCCTGGGCGATCCGGACGAACATGAACGCCAGGACCGCCCCGATCGGCTGGGGAATACTGGACAACACCGCGTACCCGACCATGCGCGAGGGGTTGGCGCCCATCGCGCGCAACGGGATCGAGATCGCGAGGCCCTCCGGGATGTTGTGGATCGAGATCGCGATCGTCATGAACACGGCCAGGACCGGGACCGCGAACCCGAGGATGTCGATCCCGCCGGTCAACCCCATCTCGCCGAACGACACACCGATCGCCACCCCCTCGGGGAAGGAGTGGACGGTGAGGATCCCAAGGATCAACACCATCTTGCGCCCGTCGGCGGTGGCCAGTTCCTCGGCGTCGAAATCGTAGCCCTCCAGGACCTCGTGGCTGACGATCACGAGCACGACGCCGATCACGACACCGATCCCGAGTTCGGTCGGGGTGCCGTTGGCCAATCCCTCGTCGACGAGTCCGAACAACGACGCCGCGACCATGATCCCGGACGCGACCCCCCAGAGGACGACGTTCACCCGGTCGCTGACGTCGTCGACCAGGAAGAACGGGATCGCGCCGAGCCCGGTCGCCAGTGCCGTGATCAGCCCCGCGATGAACACGAACACCAGCGAGGCCAACAGGGCCATGCGTACGCCGACACGCGTCACGGTGTTACCCGTTGCGGTTCCCGTCCCACGCCGCCGGATGCTGCCGGCCGCTACGACCGGTTTTATTTGGTCGCCGGGTGTCGAGGTGACCGATGGGAGACGTCGCTGGGTTGTTCGACCCGGACCGTGTCGCCGTCGTCGGGGCGTCCGACCGAGAGGGGTCGATCGGTCGCGCGCTCCTTGAGAACCTCGCCGCCTTCGACGGTGAGGTCGTCGCCATCAACCCGAACCGTGACACGGTCCTCGACCAGCGGTGTTACCCGGACGTCGACAGCGTTCCGGGGACGGTGGACGTCGCCATCGTTGCCGTCCCCGCCGCGGTCGTCGTCGACGCCGTTCGCGAGGTCGGGGAGGCCGGCGTGGACAAGGTCGTCGTCATCACGGCGGGGTTCAGCGAGACCGGGGCGGAGGGCGCCCGCCGCGAACGGGAGTTGGCGGCGGTCGCCGCGGAGTACGGGTTGACCCTCGTCGGCCCGAACAGCCTCGGGATCCTCTCCTCGCGGTCCTCGTTGAACGCGACGTTCGGCCCCATCGACGCCGTCCCCGGCGACGTCTCCTTTCTCAGTCAGTCCGGCGCGTTCATCACCGCGGTGATGGACTGGGCCCAGACCGAAAATGTCGGGTTCCGGGACATCGTCTCCCTGGGGAACAAGGCCGTCCTCGACGAGACCGACTTCCTGGCGTCCTGGGGTGACGACGACGGGACGGCCGTCGTCATCGGCTACCTGGAAGGGATCGCCGACGGACGGGCGTTCGTCGAGACCGCGCGGGCGATCACCGACGAGACGCCCGTGATCGTGGTGAAATCCGGCCGGACGGCATCGGGGGCACGGGCGGCCTCCTCACACACCGGCGCCATCGCCGGCAACGACCGTGCCTACGAGGCCGGGCTGGCCGCCGGGGGAGTGTTGCGAGCCGGGTCGGTCCAGGAGCTGTTCGACTGGGCCCAGGCGCTCCGCGGGTTGCCCCACCCTGATGGCGACGGTGTCGCGGTGGTCACGAACGCGGGTGGCCCGGGCGTGTTGGCCACCGACGCGGTCGGTGCCTCCGGGTTCGACCTCGCGTCGTTTACGGCAGCGACCCGCGAGGACCTCGAGGCGGTCCTGCCGGCGGCGGCGACCGCGCACAACCCCGTCGACGTCATCGGTGACGCCTCCGTCGAGCGGTTCCGGGATGCCCTGGATACAGTCCTGTCCGACCCGGGGGTCGACGCCGCCGTCGTGATCTCGGCGCCGACGGCGTTGGTGGACGCCGGCGACCTCGCCTCGGCGATCGCGGCGGTGCAACGCGACCATCAGACACCGGTCGTCGCGGCGTTGATGGGTGGGGACTGGGTCGAACCGGCCGAATCCGTGCTGCAGTCCGCCGGCATCCCCAACTTCTTCGATCCGGCGCGCGCGGTCGGGGCCCTCGACGCCACCCGCCGACACCGGAACCTGGCGACGCGGGCGACCGACGACCCCCGCACGTTGGACGTGGACCGCGACCGGGTGGAGGCAATCCTCTCACAGGTTCGGGACCGGGAGGAGAACCACCTGGGCGTCGAGGCCATGGACGTGCTGACGGCATACGGGATCGAGACCCCGTGGGCCGAGATCGTCGACAGTCCCGACGCCGCGACCGACGCCGTGGCCCAAGCGGGTGGGGACGCCGTGTTGAAACTCGTGAGTCCGGATGTCGTCCACAAGTCGGATATCGGCGGCGTCCAGGTCGGCGTCGGCGTCGAGGAGGCCGCCGACGTCTACGAGGATCTCCTCGCCCGGGCGCGGGCCTACCAGCCCGACGCCACCGTCCTCGGGGTCCAGGTCCAGGAGCGCCTCGACGTCGGCGCCGGGACCGAGACCATCGTGGGCGTCACCCGGGACCCCGACTTCGGGCCGTTGGTCGTGTTCGGACTCGGCGGCATCTTCGTCGAGGTCCTCGAGGACACCAGCGTCCGCCTGGCCCCGGTCGGCCCGCACACCGGCGAGGAGATGGTCACCGGCATCGACGCCGCGCCGTTGCTCCAGGGGGCCCGGGGTCGGGACCCCGTCGACCTCGACGCGGTCGTCGACGTCGTCGAACGGATCTCGCAGCTGGCCGCCGACTTCCCGGCGATCCTGGAACTGGACGTGAACCCGTTGCTCGCGACGCCTGACGGTGCCGTCGCGATGGATTTCCGTGTCACCGTCGACCCCGAATCGCTATGACCCGACTCATCACCTCGACGGCCGAAAGCACCGGCAAGACCGGCGTCGCCCTCGCAGCCGCGACGCTGGCCCAAGACCGCGGTCACTCCGTCGGGTACATGAAACCGCGGGGCACCCGCCTCGAGAGTGCGGTCGGGAAGACCTTCGACGCCGACCCGGCGCTGGCGCGGGAGCTCCTCGACCTCGAGGCCGACCTCACCGACCTCGAGCCCGTCGTGTACACGCCGACGTTCGTCAAAGCCGCGATCCGCGGCCAGGAAGACCCCCACGAGCTCCGGGCCCGGGTCGAGTCGGCCTACGACACCGTGGCCGCCGACACCGACTGGATGGTGCTCGAGGGCGGCGGATCTCTGGCGAGTGGCGGGGTCGTCGACCTCACCGACGCCGACATCGCCACCCTCCTCGACGCCCATGCGGTGGTGGTCGCGCGGTACGCCGACGAACGCACCGTCGACGACCTCCTCGCCGTCGCCGACGCCTTCGGCGATCGGTTGGACGGCGTCGTCTTCAATGCCGTTCCCGAGGACCGCCGCGACGAGATCGAGGCCGACGTCGCCCCGTTCCTCGACGCCCACGACGTCCCGACCCTCGGGGTGTTGCCCCGGGACCCGGACCTCGCCGGCGTCAGCGTCGCGGAACTCGCGGACGCACTCGGGGCGGAGGTGCTGACAGACGTCGACATGACGACGACCCTCGAACGGTTCCACGTCGGCGCCATGGGCGCCGACACCGCACTCACGCACCTGCGTCGCACCAGACACGCCGCCCTGATCACCGGCGGCGACCGCTCGGACATCCAGACCGCCGCCCTCGAAGCGCCGGGTGTCAACTGTCTCGTCCTGACCGGTGGGATCGACCCGGCCGGTGCCGTCGTGGGTCGCGCCACCGAGGCCGGGGTGCCGGTGTTGCTCGTCAACAGCGACACACTCACCACGGTCGACCGTGCGGCCGACGTCCTCGACCAGGGGCGGACCCGGGACCGCAGCACCGTCGAACGGGTGCGGGAGCTTCTCGTCGAACACGCCGACGTCGAGGCGATCCTCGACCTGGACTGACGGGAGTTACGACGCGTCGCGGGCCGCTTTGTCGAGGGGGTCCTCCAGGTCGCCGGTGATCGCCTCGAAGGCGTCGGTCGCGGTGAGTAACCCGACGACCGCCCCGTCGTCGATCACGAGGGCCAGCTCCTGGTTCTCGGCCTGGAAGGCGTCGATGGCGTCGCTGACCGCCGTGTCAGGGGTGAGGGTCATCGGCGGCGACGCGATCGCCGCCAGTGTCGTGTCTCCGGCCGCGAGGGCGGCGTGCTGTTCGAGGACCGTCCCGACGTAGACGACGCCCTCGAAGGACTCGAACTCCCCCTCGATGAGGGGGAACCGCGTGAATTCGGGGTGGTCTCTGAGCACCGCGAGGTTCTCCTCGATGGAAGTTCCGGTGTCGAGGGCGACGATGTCCTCGCGGGCGACCATGATGTCGGCCACGGACTGTTCGCCGATCTCCAGGGCGTTGATCACCTCCTGGCGCCGCTCCTCGGAGAGTTGCCCCCGAGCCAGCGTCGACCCCATCTCGGCCCGGAGTTCCTCCCGGGTCATCTCCTCGTCACCCTCGTGCCAGGAGCGGGTCATCTCGACGCCGAACGCGCCCAGGATCCCCTTGGCGGTCCAGTCGGCGAACCGGATCACCGGACTCATCAGCCACGTCCACCAGTACAGCGGCCTGGCGCTGTGCCCGGCGACAAGCTTCGCCCGTTCGACCCCCAGGTAGGTCGGGGTCTGCTCGCCGATGACCACGTGCAACAGGTTGATCACCGACAGGGCGATCGCCGCGGAGACGGCCGTGTGGCCGCCGCCCTCGGTGATGCCGACGGCCGCGAGGGGACCGGCTAGGACGTCGGCGATCGCCGGTTCGGCGACGACGCCGAGACCGACACTACAGACGGTGATTCCGACCTGGCACCCGGAGAGGTACACCTCGAGCTCCTCGGTCATCGCCCACGCACGTTCGAGGCCGGGGGCGCCCTGGAACTCCTGTTTGTCAAACTGGGGGACGCGGGTCATCGCGAACTCCGAGGTGACGAAGAAGGCGTTCCCGAACAACAACCCGACGCCACCGAGGATCCGCAGCGCCGTCTCGACAGCGACCATACCCCCCGGTCGCGGTCCTCGCGGGGTAAAGGGTTCGGCTCGCGACGACGGCGGGTCACTCGACGGACAGGCCGGTGTCGCCCCCACAGAGGCTGTCCAATATCGTGATGGCCCCGGGCTTGGACAGCGGCTCGTTGGCGTTCCCACACTGGGGTGACTGGACACACCCCGGACAGCCACTCGAACACGGACACGCGTGCAGCATCGACCGAGTCGCGTCGAGGAGGGTGGCCACGTCCTCGTAGGCGGCCGCGGTCAGTCCCACGCCGCCGGGGTACCCGTCGTAGAGGAAAATCGTGGGGCGACCGGTGTGGGGATGGACCGGCGTCGACAGGCCACCGATGTCGCCCCGATCACACAGGACCCGTAACGGCAGCATCGAGATCGTGGCGTGTTCGGCGGCGTGGATCGCCCCGGGGAGGTCGTCACCGGAAACGAGCGCCCGTTCGAGGTCCGGTGGCACCGTCCAGTAGAGGCCGGTCGTCGTCAGTGACTGCTCGGGTAACTCCAGGTCGACCGATCCGAGTGACTCTCCGGTGGTGTCGTCCCGGCGCTCGTAGCCGACGACCCGCTCGGTGACGGTGAGTGTCGCCAGCGACACGGGGACGTCCTCCCTTGAGAGCGGCGTCCGCTCTTGCCGGTCGGCCTCGACGGTGACGGACTTCTCGGTGCGGACCTGGGTGTAGTAGTCGGCCCAGGTCGGTGTCAGTTCCGCGATCCCGTACTCAAGGTCGAGGTCGACGACCTCGTAGGTCCGGCCTTGGTGGTGGTAGATGGCACCGCGGTGGGCGTCCCGCAGGGCATCCGAGAGCGGGAGGGTCCCCACCCGGTCACCGTCGCGTTCGGTCCGCAACACCACCTCCCGGTCGTCGATGCTGCGCAGCCCCATCGTGCGATGTGGCGTCTCGCCGTCGGCGGGCGTCCACCGGAGCCCGACGTCGGTCTCCCGACGGTCCAGCCGACCGGCGTCGGTCAGGGTGGCGACGACGTCCGGGAACGCATCCCCGAAGGCGGCGGCGTCGTCGGGCGAGAGCCAGTTCTCGCGGGCGGCACATACCACGTGATCGGGGAGGATCTCGCCGTTGGCCGGGTCGATGACCGCGGCCTCCGGGTCGCCATCGAAGATCGTCGACGGGTTCGAGAGGACGTACTGGTCCAGTTGGTCCTCGCCACCGACCAGCACCACCAGTGCGGGGTCGGTGCCCCGACCGGCGCGGCCCGCCCGTTGGAAGGTCTCCATCCGGGTCCCCGGATATCCGTCGAGGATGACGACGTCGAGTGTGCCGATGTCGACGCCCAGCTCCAGGGCGTTGGTACTCCACACGCCGCGGACGTCGCCGGACTGCAGGCCCGCCTCGAGTTCGCGGCGGCGATCGTCCGGTAGCGCCGCCTGGTAGGCCGTCACCGCGTCGGCCACCTCGCCGCAGTCCCGGCTCCGCAGCTCGTCGGCGGCGACGGTGGCGTACCGCTCGGCGGTCTGGCGCGCCCTGGTGAACACGAGGGTCTGGTACCCTCGTTCGACCAGGTCACAGAACAGTCGGTTGGCCGCGACGTGACTGGAGCGGCGGCGCCCATGGTCGACGGTCACCGGCCCGTCATCCTGGCGGACGGGCGGGTTCCAGGCGAGCCACCGTTTCGGCCCGGTACCGGCGGCGGCGTCGGTGATCACCGCGAACCCGCTGGCCGGCCGCCCCGTGACGCTGGCGGCGTGTTCACGGGGGTTGCCGATCGTCGCCGAACAACAGACGAACTCGGGGTCGGCGTCGAACCGGTCACACAGTCGCTGCAGCCGGCGCAACACGAGGCCGACGTGGGACCCGAAGACGCCGCGGTAGACGTGGACCTCGTCGACGACGACGGTCTCGAGCCCGCGGAAGAACCAGTCCCAGAGCCGATGGGCGTGCGGGAGGATGCCGTGATGGAGCATGTCCGGGTTCGTCAACAACACCGTTGGTCGCCGGTCCCGGACGGCGCGGCGTTCACCGTCGTCCAGTCGTCCGGTGTAGGTGTCGACGGTCACGCGCGAACCGAAGCCGAGGTCGGCCGCGATCGATTCGAGGGTCGCGGCCTGGTCGGCGACCAAAGCGTTCTGGGGGCCGATGTACAGGGTGCGGCCGCCGTGGTCCATCGCGCGTTCGACCGCCGGGACGGTGTACGCGACGGTCTTCCCGCTGGCGGTCGGGGTGGCCAACACGACGTCCTCGCCCGTGCGGACGGCGGTCACCGCGTCGGCCTGGTGGGCGTACAACGACTCGATACCGGTCGCGGCCAACGCCGACGCGAGCGGTGACGTCACCTCGATGTCGGCATACGTGGGGGCCGTCCCGGGGATGGTGCGGTCAGCACAGAGCTGTCCCTCGTAGTACGGGCGGTCCCGGAGCCAGGCGACGACGTCGTCCACAGCGCCGGTGTGAGCGGAGTGGTGTTAAGCGGTTCCCCGGGTGAACCCGCCAGGGCTTTGAGGGGGTTGCACCAACCGGGGGCTATGTTCCCGCGGATCGAGTACCTCGAGTGGATCGAGGGACGGCCGGCCGCCGCGCTACACGACCTCGCCGCCAGCGACCTGCGCGGCGACCGGGACACCGGGACGGCGATGCCGGACATCCTCGCCGACCACGCCGATCCGCCCGCGGGCGTGTCGCTCGAGACCCAGCTCGCGACGCTGTACGGGGTCGACCCCGAGCAGGTGCTGGTCACCGCGGGGGCCAGCCACGCCAACTTCCTGGCCGTGGCCGCCGCCCTCGACATCGCCCGCGAGGACGGGGTCGCATCCCCGCGAGCCCTCGTCGAGACGCCGGGGTACGAGCCGCTGGTCAAGACGCCGACCGGGTTGGGCGCGGCCGTCGACCGGGTCCCTCGCCCGGCCGAGGACGACTACGCGATCGATCCCGACCGCGTCGCCGACGCAATCACCGACGAGACGGCGGTGGTCACGATCACCAACCGACACAACCCCTCGGGCCGACGGCTCGACCGGGGGACACTCGCCGAGACCGCGGCCGCGGTGCGGGCCGAGGGGGCACGACTGCTCGTCGACGAGGTGTACGCCCCATACACCAGGGACCCGGTCGGGGACGGGCCGTTCGGTGGGCCGACCGCCGCCGGACTCGGTGACGTCGTCGTCACGAACTCCCTGACGAAGTTCTTCGGACTCGGCGACGTCAGGATCGGGTGGCTGGTCGCCGATGCCGACTTCGTCGCCCGGGCCCGGCGGGTGCTGGGCCACGTCCCCACGGTCGCCGAGACCGGTCGCGCTCTCGGGCGGCGGACCCTCCACGCCCGCGAGGCCCTCGTCGACCGGGCGCAGACGTTGCTCGCGGAGAACGGGACCCTCCTCGAGGCCTTCGTCGCGGACACCCCAACGATTCGGGGCCCGGTCTACGACGGGGCCACCTTCGCCGCGATCGGGCACGACACCGTCGGCGGTGACGACCTCGCGGCGGCGGCCGCCGACGCCGGCATCCTCGTGGTGCCTGGCCGGTTCTTCGGGGCGCCTGACCGGGTCCGGGTGAGCGTCGGTCGGTCCCACCGGGACTGTGCGGCCAGCCTCGAGGCGCTCGCTTCGGTTCTCGAGGACCTCGACTCGGTCCCGTAACCGTTCTGTGGATGGGGGCGGGGCCTCGGTTCGAAGGCCTAAGTTTATGCCACACGGGGTTCACCGGGGCTGCATGGACGAGACTCCTGAGGAGATCACCACGCTCGTCGGGCGCGAGGTGTACTCCACGAACGGCGTGTTCGTCGGCGAAGTCGAGGATCTCCGCCTGAACCTCGACGACGAAGTCGTGACCGGGCTGGCACTGACCCAACTGAACGCTGAGCTGTTCGCCGAGTACGACGGCGGCTCCCGCGGGGTGTTGTTGCCGTACCGGTGGGTGCGTGCGGTCGGCGACGTCATCCTCGTCAACGACGTCGTCGAACGGTTGTCCGAAGAGGACGAAGAAGAAGTCCCGGCCTAGGAGCCGTTCGAGGACGATTCGCTCTCGACGCCCATCGCATCGAAGAGCTTCCGCCGCACCGCCTCCCCCGCCAGCTCGAGGAGGGTGTCCCGGTTGTCTTCTGATTCGTCCAACCCCGTGAAGATCCCGAGGGGGATCTCGACGCTGGCCTGGGTCGAGTGCCCCGCCGCATCCCCCATCTCGCCGAACGCGTCCTTGAGGACGGACCCGATGTTCAACCGGATGTCCTTCGAGCGGGCGGCCAGGTGGATGCGGTCCTCGACGATGCCGAAGACGGCGGTCGTCGTGATCCCCTCGAGGTTCAGTAACTGGTTGGCGGCCTGGGTGACGGCGTCCCGATCACGGATGAAGCCCGCGTTCGAGACGAGGTGTGAACCCTGGACGTTGCGGTTGGTGATGGCCTCGGCCAACACGTCGAGGGTCTCCGGGCTCATGTTCGGGGACTCCACCTGTTCGAGGGTGTCGTGGTTGGCGAACGGGTAGAGGTACGCGGCCGCGGTCAGGTCCGCTGGCGTGGTGTCTCGCCGGAAGTCGAGGGTCTCCTCCCGGATGCCATAGAGGAGGGCGGTCGCGACCTCCTCGGTGACGGAGATGTCGAACTCCTGGATGTACTTCGTGAGGATGGTCGAGGTCGCGGAGACGTTCGGGCGGACGTCGACGAAGTCGGCCTGCATGTCGCTGCCCTCCTCGAAGTGGTCGATGTAGACGTTCGGCTCGAAGTCGAGGTCGATGTCACCGGCCTTGGCGTGGTCGATCAACGCGAACGTGTCGTAGTCGCCGATGTCGATGTCCTCGCGGGCGTGGAGCTCGATGCCGAGGAGGTTCACGAACGCCCGGTTCTCCTGCCGGCCGATGTCGCCGTAGTAGATGACGTCGGCGTCGATCCCGAGGTGGTCGGCGATCGATTGGAGAGCGATCCCGGCGGCGATGGAGTCGGGGTCTGGGTTGTCGTGGGTGACGATGGCCAGGCGGTCGCCCGACTCGATGACCTCCGCGAGCTGGCGTGCGTTGAACTCCAGTTCACCGGACTCGAGGGCGCGGAGGGCGGCGTCGGCGATAACCGACGTCGGGTTGATGACGACGTCGGCGCCGAGTTCGGCGAGTTCGTCGGCGCTGACCGGGTCGCTGGCGCGGACGACGATGTACTGGTCGCTTTCCGACCGCAGCGTCTCGACGGCGGCTTCGTTGGCTTCGACGTCAGAGGAGAGGACGAGGACGACGTCGCGACCGGCGACGAGGTCGACGATGTCGTCCTCGCGGATGTCGGCGGTCTGGGCATTGAGGTCCTGGTCGCGGAGGGCCTCCACCCGGCTCTCGTCTTTGTCGAGGATGAGGACATCCCGGCCGCGTTCGACGAGTTCGTCGGCGACGGCGTGGCCGACGCTCCCGCAGCCGAGGATCGCGTACGTCGACATCGACGAGATCGCCGCCTTGCTGCTCATGCCACTGGCTTCCTAAGCACCGCACTTAACCCCCACGGGTACGCCTCAGTCGGCGGTGTCATCGGTGTCGTCTTCGGGTTCCGCGAGGGCGGCCGCGTCGAGGACCTGCTCGGGGACGTCGGTGTCTTCACTGGTGGCGCCGGTGGTCACGATGAGACTGAGCCCCTGTCGGACCGTCATGTCCACATCGACGAGTTCGGTCTCCGGGACGAGGGTGAGCCGTCCCGCGGTCGGGTTGGGACTCCCGGGGAGGTAGACGTTATAGATGTCGCCGTCCTCGTTGTCGGGGCGGGCGATGTGTGGGGTCTTGCTGGTGACGAGGCCGACGCTGTAGAGGTTCTCGCGGGGGTACTCGAGGAGGACGACGCGGTCGAAGTCCGTGGTGCCACTGACCATCGAGTTCGCCATCTGCCGGACCGACGAGTAGATGACACTCACCAGCGGGATGAGGTTGACCGCGCGGTCGGCGGTGCCGAACAGGCGGCGACCGATGCTGCGCTGGGCAAGCCACCCGAGGACCGCGATGGTGAGGGCGATGATGATGGCGCCCAGGAGTTGGGCGAGGAGTGTGACGTTGGCGGTGTACTGGGTGAGTCGGGTGTTCTGGACGACGGGGTTGACGAACCGGAGGGTCCACCCCGACAGGATCTCGAGGATGATGGCCGTGATGACGAACGGCGCGACGAGGAGGAGCCCCGCGACGAAGTTGTTGCGGAACGAGGCGATTGGGCGCATGGTCGCCGCTGGGACGGCGACGGATAAAGTCGGTTGGGTGGGAAGGGAAACGGTTTTGCCCGGGCGTCGGGTACCGCCTGCGTCGAGGGCCGGTAGCTCAGTTAGGGAGAGCGACGGACTCTTAATCCGTCGGTCGGGGGTTCAAATCCCTCCCGGCCCGTTTTCGGCGTCGTTCGTCGCGGAGTCACGGCCACCGGTCTTGTATGAGAACTGGGTTTCTCGACGGGGACGAGTTCCCACCGGGTGCCCGGGTGAGCGATTCAGCGGCTCGTCCGGGAACGATCGGCCGGACTCCCTAGTTGCTGTAGTTGTCGATCAGTGACTTGAGCTGGGGGAACTGCTGCATCCCGACGAGCTGTTCGACGGCCTCGCCGCCGCTGAACAGGACCAGGGTCGGCACCCCGCGGACGCCGTACTGGGCGGCCAGTTGCTGTTGCCGGTCGACGTCGACCTTCGCGACGGCGGCGTCGGTCTCCTCGGCGACGCGGGCGACGACGGGTTCGAGCATCTGGCAGGGGCCACACCAGTCGGCGTAGAAGTCGGTGAGGACGATGTGGTATTGCTGGGCGACGTCGTTGAGGTCCTGGGGCGACTCGATGTGGATGGGGTCGGTGGGTGCCCCCTGGGATTGGGTGGTGTCGTCGGTGTCGGCCTGGTTCTGTAACTGCTCGCGCTTCTCGGCGCGGATCTCTTCGATCGAACGGTCTCCGGTCATCGCGTGTCAGTACACACTACACCCAAATAGGTGTTATGCAAGGACTACACAAGACAGCTGCTTGGGCAGTCCGCAATACGCCCAGCTCCCACTCCGTTCTCGACCGAGCGTCGCGCAGTATTGACGACAACAGAACATACAATACCGTCGCGGACGAACCCCCACGCATGGACCGAAACGTCGGCTCGGTCGACAGCATCGCCCGCATCGTCATCGGGTTGGTCCTCGGGATCGCCGGCATCGCCGTCGTCGCCGGGTACACCGACCTCGGGGTTGTCGTCGGCGCGATCGGCGTCCTCGCCGGGGCCATCCTCGTCGTCACGGGCGCCACCAACAAGTGCCCGCTGTACGCCGGCCTGGGTGTCAACACGCTCGGTCGGGGCCGGTAGCGGTCGACCGTCAGCGTCACGCGACCGCCGATCCCGGCGGAGGCTAGGACTCATTAGCAGTCCAATACCTTTATTGAGCGGTCGACCGCACTCTGTGTGGGATGTCACCAATCAACAGACGCGCCTTTCTGCGGGTGAACGGCGCCGTCCTCGGGGGAATCGCCGTGGGCACCACCGTAACCGCCGCCACGAGCATCGACCGCTTCGTCGTCGAGACCGCAACCGCGGAGCCACCATCGGAGCTCACGGTCGTCCATCCACTCCCCGGGATCGAATTCGCGGTCGTCCGAGGCACCGAGAGTGAGGTCGACGCCGCGTCCGACGTCAAGAATGCCGTCCCCGACATCCGGGTCCATCTCGACGAGCCCGGGGTCAACGAGGCCGCCCCGCGAGTCGCTCTCAAGGGGCAGTCCATCGTCGACGAGCCGTACTACCCCTACCAGTGGGACAAGCAGGCCCTGGACATCGAGACGGCCCATCACACCACCACCGGCGCGGGGTCGCGGGTCACGGTCATCGACTCCGGGGTCGCCGCTGGCCACCCCGATCTCACGGTCAACGAGGGGCTGTCCCGGAACTTCACCGGCGACGGTCTCGGCGCCGCCAATCCCGCAGGGGGCTACCACGGCACCCACGTCGGGGGCATCATCGCCGCCGACACCCACGAGGACATCGGGGTCGGCGGGACCGCCCCCGACACGGACCTCGTCGACTGTCGGGTGTTCTCCCCGGGCGGCGGGGCGGCCTTCGGCGACATCTTGGCCGCGATCGTCTACAGCGCGAACATCGATGCCGACGTCGCCAACCTCTCGCTCGGTGCCTACCCCGTCCCTCGACAGGGACTGGGCAGCTTCTACGGCAAGGCACTGAATGCGATCATGACCTACGCCAACGCTGCGGGAACCCTGCTGGTCGTCGCGGCCGGCAACGACGCCGCGGACCTCCAGCACGACAAGTACTTCATCAGCCTCCCCAACGAGGGCGCCCAAGCCGTCTCGGTCGCCGCCACCGGCCCCATCGGGTTCAGACACGGCGACCCCGGCCTCACGGACCCGGTCGAGACGCCGGCCCTGTACACGAACTACGGGACCAACGCCATCACCCTGGCTGCCCCCGGGGGCAACTACGACCCGGCCTTCCCGGACCTGTGGTATTACGATCTGGTGTTCAACTGCATCGCCGAACCGAAGTACCGCACCGATCGTGACGGGGACGTCGTGGACATCACGAAGGTCGACTACGGGTACGCGTGGGTGTCGGGGACCTCGATGGCGGCCCCACAGGTCAGCGGTGCCGCCGCCCTCGTGAAGAGCGCCAATCCCGGCGCCAACGCCAACGACGTCGAATCGGCGCTCAAGGAGGCGGCGACCGTCCCCGACGGGTTCGACAAACGGTACTACGGCAGCGGATTCCTCGACGTCGTCGACGCCCTCTAATCCGGGGCCGACCCGGTCCCGAGGGCGGCGAGGGCCTCGTGTCCGCCGGCCGTCAACGGCTCGCCGTGACCCACGCCAACGACCTCGACCGGTGGCGCCGTCCCGGCGAGGCGGTCGATGCTCCCCTGGACAGCCGCCGTGTCGTAACTCAGCAGCCATCCGGACGCCGCCAACCCGTCGTCGGCACCGGTGGCCAGGTCGCCCAGCATTGCCGTCGAGTGCGTCTCGCTCACGTAGGCCGTGTGGCCCGGGGTGTGGCCGGGCGTGTGGTAGGCCGTGAACGACCCGAGGGTCTGCCCGTCGACGACAGGTTCAACCTCGATCGCCGGGCGTGACACAAGCCACCCGATGAGCCGCTGGAGGAGGCCCTTGTGATTGGTCAGCGGCGGGTGCCGGTCACCCACGAGATAACCGCGGTCCGGGTCTGCGAGGAACACACGGGCCTTGAGGTCCGGTGCTAGGGCGGCCAGGGTGCCGACGTGGTCGAGATCGTAGTGGGTGAGCAACACCCGACCGAGCTCAGAAACGGCCACCCCGGCGTCGGCGAGGGCGTCCCGGAGACGGGTGACGTCCCACGGGGTCCCGGCATCGACGAGGGTCGGGATGTCATCCTCGACGAGGTAGGCGTTCACGCCCCGCAACCGGAGACGGTACACGCCCTCACGGAGCTCATCGACCATGGGCAAGCCGGGACGTCGAGTGGCTTGAACGCTGGGGGGCTGCCGGAGTGATTATCCGTCTCGCGCACCTGTCGTCACCATAACCCCGCCATGTCCGTCGACATCATCGATCGCTGGGACCACGGGTTCGGGTGGTCGGCCGGCGAGGACGACCCGATCTACCGAACGAGTCACGCCCTCGTCGACGACGGCGACGTGTGGCTGGTCGACCCCGTCGACTTCCCGGACTTGGATGCCACCGTCGCGGAGTACGGGACGGTGAGAGGTGCGGTGGTCCTCCTCGACCGGCACAAACGCGACGCCGCACCGATCGCGGACCGACACGACGTGCCCGTCCTGCTCCCCGAGGCGTTGGCGCCGATCCGGGACGCCTTCGACGCCCCGGTGGAGGTCTTCGGCGACGATGGCGGCCCGACGGGATACCGGTCGATCCCGGTCATGGCCAACCGGTTCTGGCGGGAGGTCGCCCTCTACGATGACCCCTCGGGGACCCTCGTAGTTCCGGAGGCCCTGGTGACAGCCCCGGCCATGTGCGTGAACGAGGAACGGCTCGCGGTCCATCCCGTACTCCGACCGATACCCCCACGGTCACAGTTCGGTGGGCTCACCCCGTCCCGAATCCTGGTCGGGCACGGTCCCGGGATCCATGCGGACGCATCGACAGCGCTGGCGACGGCCCTCGCCCGCGCTCGCGTGAATATGCCCAGGGCCTACTGGAAACTGTTGGTCAACAGCATCAGCCGGTGAGACACCGTTCTGGCACCGGCCCGCGGGGGATGGTCGCTCGGTGTGTGCTCCGCCAATCGGGGAGTCGTGTCTGCGCGATTGCTGAGGGCTGTACACTCCCAGACAGTTGTTGTGCGAGTGAGAGGTTACCGGGGCTCAGCGGGGTAGGGTCCGTATAGCGACATACGGTTTATTCATCATTATCGTCCGGGTGGATTACCCCGTAAATGTTGTCGAGATACACTGTTCGGACCCGATCGCCCCAGTTGTGCGTGTACGTGTCGATGACGTCGTCGGCCACATCACCTCTGAGATACTTCACGATGCCACGATCACCGATGCGATCACGGAGATGGGTGGTGAAGAAGTGCCGGAAATAGTGGGGGGTGACGTTCTCTGCGGCGTCAGCGCCGGCCTCATACCAGCCGATGGCTTCTGCCTGATCGGCGACGATGGACCGAACCATGTCGGGGGTCAACCGCTTGCCCCACCCGGCTCTGGTGCTCACGAACAGCGGGTCCCCTGGTGGTGTGTCTTCGGGTCGAATCGCCAACCAGCGACGGAGTACACTCCGTAATTCGTCGTCGAGGGGGATGTGGGTATCTCGCTTGCGCTTGTTGGCGGCGGTCCGCTGCTCGCCGTTGACCGCATCGCCCCGGTCGATGCTATCGTCGACGTATATCGTCCCCTCGCGGGCGGCCGGTCGACTGCCAATCGTAGAGTAGGCGGCCGCAACGTCGACATCAGCGAGGCCGACGTCCCGGAGATCGAGGTTGCACAGTTCCCCGACCCGGACCCCGGTTTTCAACAGCGTCACCACGACGGCACGGTCCAGCGGATGGGTGATCTGCAGAACAAACGATCGCATCTCGGGGACCGTGATATCCCGGCGTGTGGGGTCTCGATCGATCGATTCCGGGAGTTCTTCCATGACGAGGGTCATCGGGTTCGAATCGAACTCCCCCACCTGGGTCATGTAGCCGTAGAATCGGTTGAGATACGTCGCATACGTCGCCACCGAGCTGTCTGCAAGGTCGTCCCGTCGGTCGTGGATGTAGGCCAGACAGTCCCGACGATCGGCCGTTGCCGGCGTCTCACCCCGGCCATCGAGGAACGTCGCGTACTCCCGGAGCACCCGCTCGAAGGAGTCGAGAGTGCGCTCGCTCTTGCCGTGGTGGGTCATGTCCTCGAGGAAGTACCCGATTGGGTCCGTGCTACTCATCGTCGAGGCGCGTGTACCCGCCGTGACGGCCGTCGTGCTCGATGCGGTTGTCGGCCTGGAGGTCCTGGAGGACCTCACTCAATCGGTCGGGGTCGACGTCGTCGAACCGCGTCTCGAGGTCGGCCCAAGATCGGTACTCCTCGCCCACCGCCTGGAGAACCCGTGTCTCGAGGCTCTGACCCCGGGGGTTGGACCCCGAAGGAAGGGTTTCCACCGGTTCGAGGTCGAAGTTCCGTTTGCCGGCGTTGATCATCGTGCGAACGTACTCGGCCAGCGACATCTCGAGTTCGTCGGCGTGGGCCCGCCACTGGGCCTTCTCGTCGGGGCTGACGTAGGTCTTGACGGGGGCGCGCTCCTGACTGGCCATGGTGTGGGCGTCTGTCCCCCACCACTTCAATCTATCCCCTACAGACAGCTAAGTGCCCTTATCGGTATGCAGGGTACTATAGTGTTGGTGGCGTAATCGCAAGATAGCGGTTAGATTGTTCATATCCTATTGCGAGGTTGACCATTACAGTCCCTTAGAACTAGGGTCTATCCACACGGATTACTGATTTTGGGTCGTTTTTTCAGCTCCAGCATCACATCTGCAGAGACGCCCCAACATCGGTCGGGAGACGACGGTCCCGGTCTGACCAATGAGTGTGGGGGGCTCCCGCTGGACGGACGAGTCGTCTCGAGAAGCAGTGCACTGAAGCGGAACACCAGGAAGCCGGATGAACCCACTGCACGGTCCGTGAGGATGACACGACGTCTACGGTGGTGGTTCGCACGGTCGATGGCCTGAGGGCTACCTCCGGTCGCTCGGGCCCGACCGACGATCACCGCCGGTCAGACCTATCGGGACTGGTACCACAGCTGCGTAGGCTCTGGCTCTCCGGTGGCTCCATCCGGGGGTCGCGGTGAGATTCCCCAGGTTCAAACGCCCACTCGATTGTCCCGACTCGGTGAAATCTGGCTTTCACCGATATTGTGTCGCCGCGATAACGATACGATAAACTGTATCTCGCTATATCGAAGCGAGGTGGAGTTAGGGTCGCTCAGCGAGTGGTCGACGATCACCCAAACCGCTCGGCGATCCCCGGATCGGGTCGCCGCGACCGTCACCCAAACGGCGGCGTCGAGTCGTCTCACGACATCTCCAACCCAGAGTACGAATCCCCGAACCGTGACACATGACTCCCAGATGTGGGCTCACGGTCTCCCCCAGTGCAATCGGGCAGCAATCCCGGGGACTGACTGCTGATCCCCGACGGGAGCCTCCTGTACGGCTCAGGGCACCGATCGCGATCCCCGACGGAAGGTTCGACGAACTCGAATCACCTGGACGAGGAGGTACAACCAGAGAACTCCGAGGACAGTGAAGCCCACACCAAAGAGCATCTCTGCCCACGGTTGCCCCTGCCCGATGAATGCAATGCCACCGATGAGCACCGCCAGGTTCCACGCCCAGACCAGCGCCGTCGGGATCGCCGCCGGGACTACGTCCACCGGGGGGAGATTCGACGAGCGGTCGGGGCCGTCGCTCACCGGACGTTGGGCCCGCGGTCCCCGCAGGTTCCGGGCGAACAGCACCAGCCCGGCGAGTGCGACCGGTAGCGCCCAGCCCATGAAGAAGAAATGGAGGGCCCCGTCCTCGATGTATGCGGGTGGAACCCACTCGATGCCGAACAGGACGAACGGCGCGAATACTGCCGGGCCGAGCAGCCAGAACTGGGCGGCCAGTACCGACGTCCCGATCCCGTTGTGGCTCGGCGCGGCTTGGTAGGTTCGAAGGAGATTGTACAGGTACAGGACGAACCCGGCCCCGTACAGCAAGAGCCCGGTCGCCGTGATCGACCGCCCCATCCCGAGCCACGGCCCGGTGATGAGCGGGAAGATACCTGCCACTAGGAGCCAACCGGTGTAGGTCCGCAGTCGCTGGCTGTAGAGTTGTGTCCCGAGGATGCGCGGGAACAGGTCAGTGAGGGTGCCGATCGCGGCCAGGCCCAGGAACCCCCAGGCGTTGGCATGGACGTGGGCCTCCCGCAACCCCAGCCACCCGCCCGGCACGTCCCAGACGTGAGCGTAAAGGCCGTACGCGTACGTGATCCCCCACAGGAACACGAACAGGGCAACCAGGTACAGGCCGATGGTCGTATCGACCGCGCGGTCGCGATGGCGGACCATCCACACCAGCATCCCGAGGAGTGCGGCGACGAGCACCCAGAGCACGGCGAGGCCGAGGTCGAACGCCCAGGGGTGCCCCCAGCCGCGGCCATACCACACCAGCAGGAATCCGCCGTTGAGTGCACCGAAGGCCCCGAGCGTGGACCACCGCGAGGGGATGGGGCGGCCGAGTTTGTGGGCGGTGAGCTGGGGGAGCATCCCGAACAGGAGCTGGGTGATGCCGCCGATGGTCACGAAGTGGATGTGGCTCCAGGAGGTCCAGGTGAGCCGGGTGACGACGCCGAACTTCTCGAGGCCGTGGTAGGCGGCCAACAGGAGCCCGACGAAGAGGAAGACCGTGCCGGCGACGTGAAACGGGGTGATCCGGAGTGGGTGACGTCCCATGACAGTCCCAGGCGGGACCGACGGATAGAGGTTCTCGCGAACATCTCAGCCCTGGTGCGAACATGTTCGGGGAAAGCATGGTTCCCACGGCTGCCATAGGAGGGCGTACGCCGATGAGGAAACCGACACCCACCACACCCGTGTCCAGACGGACCGTCCTGACGACCGCCGCCGCGGCCACCGCAACGGCCCTGGCCGGCTGTAGCTCGGGAGGTGACGACACGAACGGCGGCGATGGCGACGGGCAGACAGTCGCCGTCGGGCCGGACAACCAACTCGTCTTCGATCCCGAGACGATCACGATCAGCGTCGGCGAGACGGTCACCTGGGAGTTCGAGAGCGCCACGCACAACGTTTCGGCGTGGCCCGACATGCACGAGGAGGTCTCGATCCCGTCGGGTGCCTCGGGCTTCGGTACCATGCCCGAAGACGGCGACAAGTTCTCGACGGTCCCCCAAGGCGAGACGTTCGAACACACCTTCGAGACGGCCGGGGAGTACACCTACGTCTGTGTCCCCCACGCCGCATCCGGGATGATCGGCACCGTCGTCGTCGAGTAGGCGGCCGCCCACACGCCCACGACACCCTCGGGTGGGACCCCGAACCACGACCGGCCCGGGGTCCGGCGGACCGATGGGGCGGGACCACCCTCGCCAGGCTGTGACGTGACCGTCCCCGTATCCGGGATACCCGGTCGGGGCTCGTCGACGGCCGCAATGACCGGATTTTTAGTGGCCGACCTTGACCACTGGGTCGTGAGTCAGGAGTCAACCGGCGTCGAGACGGAACTCGACCGCGACATCGGCATCGTCGGCGCTATCGCCCTCGGTGTCGGCACGATGATCGCCGCCGGCATCTTCGTCCTCTCGGGCCTGGCCGTGAGCAACGTCGGTGCGATGGCGATCGCCGCGTTCCTCATCGCCGCCATCGTGGCGTCGTTCACCGCGTTCGCCTACGCGGAGTTCGCCTCGATCTACCCGGAATCTGGTGGCGGATACGCCTACGTCGCCAACACCTTCGACTCGGATCTGACCTACATCGTCGGCTGGTCGATGATCCTCGGCTATCCCGCGAGTGCGGCGTTCTATCTCGCGTCGTTCTCCGACTGGTTCGACCGATTCATCGTCCCCCTGTTCTCCACCGGTCTGCAGGCCGCGTTACCCTTCTGGATCTCGGGGCTGGGCATCCTCGCCATCCTCGTCGGCCTCAACCTCAAGGGCACCGAGGAGTCCGGACAGTTCCAGATCCTCACGACCGCGTTGAAGGTCGGTCTCATCATCGTCTTCCTCTACGGTGGCCTCCAGGCCTTCGATGCGACGACCATCCAGCAGTCGGTCACCGATAATCTCGACAAGTACCGTCAGATCGGGTTGACCTCGGCGCTGGTGTTCATCACGTTCTTCGGCTTTGAGGCGATCGCGACCAACGCCGAAGAGATCGAAGACCCCGGGCGGAACGTCCCCCGTGCGATCTTCATCTCCATGGGGTTCGTCACCATCGTCTACGCCCTCGTCGTCCTGGTTGTCACCCTCGCGATCAACGACAACGCCTATCTCGAGTTCCTCATCGATACGGTCAGTGCGGTCTCGACGGCGACCGGGGCCGAGGCGTTCATCGCCGAGAACGGGGAACTCGCGATGGGGTATGCCGCCTCCTACTACCTCGGCAACATCGGGTTCTACGTCATCATCGTCGGCGCCCTCTTCTCGATGCTCGCCGCGGCCAATGCCACCGTTCTGGCCGGGTCCCGCGTCAAACTCGCGATGGGTCGCCGCGACCATCTCCCGAACCGGTTCGAGCGTCTCCACGACCGGTTTAACACCCCGTACTGGGCCGTATTGCTGACAGGGGGCTTCATCCTGCTGTTCATCTTCGTGTTCACCGTCCTCCCGCGGGCGGTGCTGGGGACGACGACGATCCACACCTCGTTCATCGACTTCCACATGGGGATCGAGGCGATCGCGCACTTCGCTGACTTCATGCTGTTGACCGGGTTGATCGTCGTGAACTTCGCCGTCGTCAGGTCACGGCAGAAGTACCCGGATATCGACCGTGGATTCACGGTGCCAGCCGTCCCGTGGGTTCCCGCGATCGCGGTGGTTGCGAATCTGGTGCTCATCGTCAACGTCGAACCCGGGGCGTTCGTCTTCGGTGTCCTCGCCGAGATCATCGGGGTGCTCGTGTGGGTCTCGGTCGTGGGGCCGACCTCCGAGGAGACCATCGAGCGCGAGACCCCGACGGTCATCGAACAGACCACGCCGGAGGAACGGGAGTACCAGTTGCTGGTACCCCTCGCGAACCCGGACCACGTCGAACAGCTGATGCGGACCGCCCGTGACATCGCAGCCGACAACGACGGCGAGATCTTGGTGTTGTCCGTCGTCGACCTCCCCGATCAGACGCCGTTGTCGGCGGGGCGGGAGGAGGCTGCCGACCGACAGGAGATCTTAGCGCAGGCGATGGCCGTCGAGGCCGGTGGTGGCGACGCCGACATCCCGGTGAATGGCATCGTCCGGATCGGCCATCACGTCGATGCCGCGATCGTCCACACCGTCACTCAGCATAATTCGGACGCGGTGTTGATGGGATGGCAGGGCCGTGGGACGCGACGCCGTGACGTGGTCCTGGGATCGACGGTCGACCACGTCGTCCAGGAGGCCGACTGTGACGTGATGGTCGAACGCATCGGCGACAAGGGCACCCCTGAATCGATTCTGTTGCCGACCGCCGGCGGCCCACACGCCGACTACGCTGCGGAAATCGCGCGGGCGATCGCGCATACGACGGGGGCCAGCGTGACCGTCCAGCACGTCGTCGAGCTGGGAGCCGACGAACAGCGCCGCACCACTGCCTCCGGCACCATCGACGAGACCATCGAGATCTTGGCCGACGTCCACTGTCAACGCCAACTCATCGAGGGCAGCGACGTCGTGGCGTCGATCGTCGATGCCTCGGCCGACCACGACCTGACGATCATCGGGGCCACCAGAGAGGGACTGCTCCAGCAGTTCGTGTTCGGGACAATCCCGGAGCGCGTGGGTCGCGAGGCCGAGGGAACGGTGATCATGGCCAAGCGGAACCTCGGCATCACGTCGTACGTCCGGCGGCTGTTCTCCCGGGTCTGACCCCGGGACCCCTCAGATCGCGACGAGGATGTCGGTCGCATACATGACGACGATGCCGACGCCGAAGGCGACGATGTTCAGGGCGCTGGTGGCGGTGCCGCCCTCGCGGTCGACGAGTTTGGCGAGTTCCCAGATGACCTGGATGATGGCGCCGACCCCGATGGCGAGGAACAACGTACCCAGAGTGGGTGAGTAGGCGAGGGCGCCGATCCACCCTCCGACGATGACCGGAGCACCGGCGAGGACGCCAAGCCCCAGGAAGTGCCAGGTCGGCGGTCTTTCGGCGCGGGTCAACGGGGCGACGACGGCGGGGCCCTCGGTGACGTTGTGCAGCATGAATCCGATGACGAGGAACGATCCGAGCGCGACGCGGCCCAGTGCGAACGAGCTGCCGATCGCCAGCCCTTCGGCGAGGTTGTGCAGCCCGATCCCGAGTGCGACGAGGTAGGCGATCCAGAGGCCGCTGGTCTCACCGGCGCCCGCCTCCTGCCAGGCGCTGACCGCCTGGACGGCCAACAGGGCCCCGAGGACGCCGAGGACGACGACGAGGCGGCCGTCCAAGAACCCGGGGACGTCGGCGGCAATCTCGAAGGCCTCGAACCCGGCGTCGAAGGCCAGGAACGCCAGGATTCCTGCGGAGAACAACAGGATCGCGTGGACCCACCGGGGGGAGAGTGACTCCATGGCCGGGAACCACAGCATCCCGAGGGCGACCGGGATGACGCCGACGAAGATACCGATCAGCGCCAGGGTCTCCAACAGGTCGACGGTGAGGCCGGGCGTGGGGGAGGCGGCGACGACGGTGTGGTGGAAGGTCACCCCGTCACCGGTGATGAGGGTGATGTCGAAATCCCATCCCTGCGTGGTGTGATAGGGGATGACGATCCGGGCCTGTTCTCGGGGGGCGAGTGTGGTGTCGCCGCCGGTCCCGTCGATGCGGAAGTCCCAGTAGGCTTCGTCGACGAGGACCTGGGCGATCGTGACCGGTTCCGGACCGTTGTTGACGACGTGGACCACCATGACGTCGCTGTTGGGGACCTCGACGTAGGTGATGGCGACGTCCGGGAGCGGGGACCCCGATTCGACGCCGGCCAGGGGGTTGGTCGCCAGGAACAGGCCGACGACAACGAGGAGCAACATCAGCGGGAGGACGGCGGTGACCCAGCGTGGGACCCCGAGGCTGGCGTCGTCGGTGTCGGCCATCAGCCGGTCACCTCGAAGAAGCTCATCCAGCCGAGTTCGGCGAACTCCGACTGATGGGCGTGGAACATGTAGAGGCCCGGTTGGTGGTCCCCGTAGTCGAGTTCGACGATGCCCCGTTGGGCCTGGCACTGCATGATCGTGTCGATGGTCGAGTGAGTGGGGTAGAGGGTGGTGCCGTGGTCGTAGTAATCGAAGAACTGGGAGTGGCTGTGGAAGGAGTTGATGGGGTCGAATTCGGTCGTGTTGATGAGGTAGATGCGTTGTGGGGTGTCCTTGTCGACCGTGATGGGGTGGACAGTCTGGCCTCCGCTCCAAGAGCCCTCGCCGTCGGTGTCGGCGAGGCCGTAGGCGAAGGCCCGCGTGTTCGCGGCATAGACCTCGTTGTCGCCGTCGAAGTTCGTGTCGAAGCCGTTCATGACGACGACCATCTCGTTGACGGCATCGTTTTCGGGTGCTTCGTGGTTCCGGGATTTCGCGCGAGCGACCAGTGAGTCCCGGAGGTCCTCGGTCATGGGCCCGTGGTAGTTGATGTAGTCTCGCGGGTGCTCGCGCACGCGGTCCGGGTCGGGGTCGACGATGATGGCGCCGTAGAGGCCGCGGTGGAGGTGGGCCTTCAGCGGGAGGCTGTGACAGTGATAGAGGTGACAGCCGGCGGGTTGGGCGATCCACTCGTAGGTGAACGGGTCCTCTTCGGCGTCGATGGATCCGGGGCCGTTGGACGGGATGCCGTCCATGGCCGGGTTCAGGTTGCGGAGGTGGGGGTGAATCGTGTGATCGTGGACGTGGAGGTTGTTGAAGGTCACGCGGATGAGGTCGCCCTCGACCGCGCGGAGGGTCGGGCCGGGGACCTGGCCGTTGTAGGCCCAGGCGGGGAACTCGATGCCGGGGGCGATGGTGACCGTGGTCTTGGCGGCGGTGAACTGGTAGTGGCGGACGGTCCGCCCGTCCTCCTCGTACACCTCTTGGTCGACGGTGTCCTGGCCGTCGCGACCGGTGTTGAACGTGGTGAGGAACTCGTGGGGGTCGAAGCTCCGGTCACGGTACTCGCCGACTTCGGCGAAGTGTCCGTTGTCCTCAAAGCCGTATGACCCGGCCCCATCCCCATTGTGGCCACCGGCCCCGGCGGCGGTGCCGGCGACGGCGCCGCCGGCGGCCGTGAGGCCGCCGATGGCCTTGAGGATGGTGCGACGGTCGATGTCGTCTTCGATGGCGGCGACCAGTTGGTCCTGGAGCGTCTCGGTCATGGCGGCTGCCCGCTCGTAATCGAGAGGTTGCATGGTCGGTGTCCGTGGTCGACTCCACGATACCGCCGTTTTAGACAAGTCTAAACTTATAGTTTGCTACCCGGAAAACACCTGCTGGGGGCGTCGCTCGGTGAGGCACGCGCTGTTCGCCCCGACAGCTCCCGGCAGCATACCCACCGCGAGAAGTGGACGCCCCGCGTCAGTCCTCGCCGCCACCGGCGCCGAAGACGTCCGTGAGCTGGGCCCGCCACTCGTGGAGGTCCTCGACGTCCTCCTGGACGGACTCCAGGTCGTCTTCGAGATCGTCGACGGTCTCCTCGAGTCGCTCCTCGACGTCGGCGCGAACGGCCGCGACCTCCTCGTCGACCTCCGCCACGTCACCACGCACCGCATCGAGTTCGTCTTGTAACCGGCCGACATCACCGACGACCTCGTCGATGTCGGCTTGCAGCGTCTCCATCTGGGCGTCGACCTTCGCGACGTCCTCGCTGAGCTCCTGGCGTGCCGCCGCCGCCTCCTCGGTGGAGGTTTCGAGCTCGTCGACCCGGTTCGCGAGGGTCGTCAGGTCATCCTCGACGCTGCGCAACAGTTGCTGGGCGCTCCCGTGCTCGTCGATGAACTCCTCGATGGCCTGCGAATAGGCTTCCAGGTCAGAGACCCGGCTCTGGAGGTGCCCGATGCGGGTCTCCGTGCTCTTGTCCGAGCGGAGTTCCTCCTTGATGGTCGCGAGGTCGTCATCGTCGACGTCCCCGGCCCTGATCTCGGCGGCCAGCGTCGCGGCCAACGACTCCCCCGTCGCGGGCCGGGCACCGGCCGCCGTCGTATCCTCGGCGGACGTGTCGCCACCGGTGTCGGCGACGACGGGGTCGGTGTCGTCGATGGTGGCCTCGGCACTCGTGTCCGCGTCGCCGAATTCCCCCTCCATGTCGGTGGCCGACGTGCTGGCCTCCTCGGCCGTCCCCGTCTCTCCCTGGACACCGGCCTCGGCTGGGTCCCCGCCGTTGGCCTCGGCGACCGCCGTGTCGGTCTCCTCGTCCTCGAGACCGGGGACGGTCTCGCGGTCTCCTTCGATGACCTCACGGACGACGTTCGTCCGGTCTGGATCGGTCACCGAGACATCCTCGCCTCCGTCGTCGAGGCCGCCGGTTTCGCCCTGGTCGACCACGGCCGCCGCCGTGTCGTCCTCCACCCGCTGGATGCTGATGTCCGGGTCCTGCAGGAATGCCTCCTGGGAGTCGTCCTCGTCGAGTCGGACACCGTAGATGGTGGTGATCGACTCCCGGGAGCCGAACTCGTGGGTGAACTCGACGCGGCCCTCCGGGTAGGCCGTCCACTCGTCATTGTGGTAGTCGGGATGGAACCCGATCTGTTCCATCGCCACCTGTTCGGGGATATCGTCGGTGATCGTGACCCGGACCGGGTCCTCCCGCGCCGATTCGATGTCGAAGGTGACCGCCGGGACCGGAAACTCGTCCGTCTCGAAGGATTTCCGGACGGTGACGCCGTCGACCATTCGCTCGATGGCGTCAGTCATGAATTGTCTCCCCCCGTTCGCCGACGTGCGCACTGTACCATGTTCAGGTTCTACTCGGACAACACCATAAAACGCACGGGGTTTGCCGACGGCGAGATGTTCGCTGGCGGTTCAGGTCGCCGACACCAGGCCGCCGGGCGGTTACCGATGGTACGGGCCGTTTGCCCAGTGTCCATCTCCCGACGCCACCGGACACACGTGTCGGAGAACGGAGAGGTCTGTCGGCGATCGATCAATCCTGACAGCAGCCACCGGCTTCGCCGCCGAAGTCGACCGCGAGCGGCTCCGAAATCGCCCGGTTCACGTCCTCGAGACGGGTCTGGAGTGCGGATTTTGCCTCGAGGAACTCCGCCATCGTCGGGTGGTCGTGGAGGTCCTGCTGGGTCCGTTGTAGGGCCAGCATCTCTTCCTGGGAGGCCTGACCGGTCTGCTTGGCTTCGATGAGTTCCTGTCGCTGTTCCTCGAAGGCCGCGATCTGCTCCTGGAGTTCGTCGTGGTCTTTCACGGCCTGTCGGGCCTCCTCGAACCGTTGGTAGGCGTCGGTCTCGACGATGGCAGCTCCGAGTTCCCGGCCGAGTTGTTCGACGTCGGATTCGGCGTTCCCGGTGGTGACCTCCTGGTCGATACTCATGTGCCGGGGTTTGGGCGGGACCCCTTTGTACCTGCCGGCTCCCGGCACTGCTGGCCTAGGCGTGCTCGTTGACGAACGTGGTGACCGCCGCCAGTTCGGCCTCACCGATGCCGTGCCCGGTGGGGTGGGTCTCGAAGGTGACCGCACATCCCAGGTCAGCGAGGCGGCTGGCGGCCGCCTCGGCACGGGCGGCGGGGATGATCTGGTCGGCATCGCCCGCGCCCACGAACACGGGGGTGCCCTGGATCCCGTCGGGTGTCCGGTCGGTGTGGGCGGCCGCGAGGTAGCCATGGAGGGCCACGACCCACGCGTAGGTGGTGGGCCGTTCGATCAACAGGGACAGCGCAGTGATGGCCCCCTGGCTGAACCCGAACAGGCCGAGTGCGTCGGGGTCGATGTCGTAGGCGGTGACCGCCCCGTCGATGGCGGTCGTCACCAGTTCGAGGGATCGTTGGAAGTCGGCGGCATCGGGTTGGCTGGAGTGGAAGCCCTCGCTCGTGTCGAGGTCGTACCAGGTGTACCCGGGGCCGAGCGGGTCGGGGGCGCGGAAGCTGACGACGTGGAGGTGGTCTGGCAGGTGTTGGGCGACCGGGAGGAGGTCCTGTTCGTCGGCGCCCCGGCCGTGCAGGACGAAGACCGCTCCGTTGCCGGACGGCGCCGTCGTGGCGGGGTCGCGGTGGATGTGGACCAGCGGGAGGTCGGCGTCGGCCATACACTGCGTTCGGCGGGCAGTGTGTTGAACGTGGTGTCTGGGCCACGTGGTCCGGTCGAACGCCGGGGTTATACCGGCGGAGACAGTAGCCGAGGCCAATGAGTGGCGAGGAGCGGTCGGCGGGCGACCTCCGGAAGACCGGAATGTCCCTGAAACACGACCGAACGTGGGACTACGAACTCGAGCGGGTCGCGACGGCGGTGACCGAACGTGGCGCCGACAAGGTGGGACTGCAGTTCCCGGAGGGATTGAAACGCCGGGCGCCGCTTGTCGCCGACGACCTCCGGGCGACGCTCCCCTCTGACGTCCGGGTGCTGATCTCGGGGCAGCCGTGTTACGGGGCCTGTGACCTGGACACGGAGATGATGCGGCGCACGGACGTGTTCGTGCACTTCGGGCACTCCCCGATGAAGGAATCCGACCAGATCGTCTACGTGCCCCTGTTCTCGAACGTCGAGGTGACCCCCATCTTGGAGGCGGCGCGCGCGGAGCTGGCGCCCCCCGAGGACGACCCGGATGTCGGGTTGGTGACGACCGCCCAGCACATGAACAAGTTCGAGGAGATGCGGGACTGGTTCGAGGCCCGGGGGTACGCCGTGTCGACACGCCGGGGTGACGAGCGGTTGACCCACGAGGGCCAGGTCCTGGGATGTAACTACGCGTCCGCTGACGTCGACGCCGACCAGGTGGTGTACGTCGGCGGTGGGAAGTTCCACCCGCTCGGATTGGCGATGGAACACCCCGAGAAGCGGGTGGTCATCGCCGACCCGGTGAACAACAGCGTCAGTGTCGCCGACACCGACCAGTTCATGCGAGAGCGGTACGCGACGGTCCACAAGGCGATGGACGCCGAGACGTGGGGCGTGATCTACTGTACGAAGATCGGGCAGGGTCGATGGGACGAGGCCGAGGAGATCGTCGAGGGCAACGACGACGCCTATCTGTTGACCATGGACGAGGTGACCCCAGACCGGTTGACGAACTTCGGGCTGGATGCCTACGTGAACACGGGGTGTCCGCGGATCACGACCGACGATGGCCCCCAGTTCGACCGACCGATGCTCACGCCCGGGGAGTACCGGATCGCCATCGGGGAGAAGCCCCTCGAGGAGCTCTCCTTCGATACGTTCCACGGGACCTGGTGACCGGCCATGCGACGACGGTAGGGACCGACCGACCCGATACCGATATTACCGTTGGGCATTTCCAAAGATTTTTGGATTCCTCCTGTGTATACGCGTGCAGGATGAGCACCACCCAGGGCGTCCGCCACGCCATCGACCACGCGACACCGGCCGACCGCACCCCGGTCACCCTCCACGCCGATGCACTGGAGAGCACCGCCCCCGAGTACCTGCGGGACCTCAAGTTCGAACTGGCCAACGAGGACTACCTGCCGGCCGAACTCGTCGTCGACGCCGACTTCCCGGAGGACAGCTCCCTCTCGACCCAGGCGGAGGCCGACCGCCTGCGGACCTACGTCCGGGCCGCCGCGTTCCTCGGCGTCGGCACCCTCCGCGTCGACGTCGCGAGTGTCGCCGACGAAACGAAGGTCCGGCCCGCCCTCGATGCCTGCGCGGAACGGGCCCGCCGTGACGGCGTTCGGTTTACCGTCGACGGCCCCATCTCGCTCACCTAGTTTTTCACCGGGGCCGCCCTGGGACCCCGTATGGATCGCGCCGCCCTCGAACGCGCGCTCGCCGACCTCACCCCGTTCGAGGCGCCGCGCCCCTCCCTCGAACAGTACGCCACCCCACCAGACCTCGCCTCCCGCCTCCTCCACCTCGCCGATCTCAACGACGACCTCCGCCGCCGTGTCGTTGACCTCGGGACCGGCACCGGCATCCTCGCGATCGGGGCCGCCCTCGCCGGTGCCCCCGCCGTCGTCGGCATCGACCGGGACCACGCCGCCCTCAGTACCGCCCGCGAGAACGAACGCCGTCACCCATCGAGGACCCCCGTCCACTGGGTGCTCGCGGACGCCACCCGACCGCCCCTGGCACCCGACAATCCCGTCACCGTCGTCGCCAATCCACCGTTCGGGGCCCAGCAAGGCCAACGCCACGCCGACCGGGCGTTCCTGGCCACGGCCGCCAGTTTGGCGACGGTGTCGTACACCATCCACAACGCCGACAGCCTCGCGTTCGTCGAGGCCTTCGCCGGCGATCACGGTGGCACCGTCACCCACGCCTACGCCGCCGAGATCGTGGTCCCCCACCAGTTCCCGTGGCACACCAGTACCGAGGAACCGGTCGCGGTCGAACTGGTCCGGATCGAGTGGTCCGGTTAGGCGTAGGCTTCCTCCTGGGCGACGGTCACCCGGGTGTCCTCGAAGACGGCGACGAGAGCGGTGCCGTCGTGGACGAACCGGATGCCGCCGACACGCACCGATTCGTTGGCGACCGGAATCGGTGCGCGATCGATGACGCCGCCGTTCCGGGTGACCGCGACCTCGAAGACGCCGTCGGTGGCGACGATCCGGACGTTGCGCCCGCCGATCACCGGGGTCGCGGTGCGGGCCTCGGAGTCGAAGACGTGGCGCCACTCCCCCGTCTGTTCTTGCAGCCACACCTGATAGACCGGTGTGGCCCCCGTGGGAACCCAGCCCCGTCGCCGGACCTGGACTGTGTGTTCCCAGGTGGGGCCACCGACGGTGACACTGGCGTACCCGAAGAACGCGAGCGCGGCCGTCGACACCTCGCGTGTCCAGAGGTGGCGGTCGCGACTGATCACGATCACTCCGCTGGTCGTGACGTTCGTCGTCGACCCCAATACCGAGATGTCGACGGCGGGGACGTTCTGGTTCCGGACGTCCTCGGCGTAGACGACCTGGTAATCCCGGACGGCCACTCCCTCACCTGGCGTGGCCGCGGTGTCGACGGTCGTGAAGTTCACCGGCACGGCGACGACTGCCATCGTCGACAACGCGACGACGAGCACCATCGTCGCCGCACGATGCCGGGAGATCCCGATCGTGCGGGCCGGCGCTCCGAGTCGGCGGGGCAGGAGGTCTCTGTCCGAGGCAAGCGTCGCCGCGGTGAACAGGATGGCCAACGCCACGACGAGGACCACGCCGAGGCCGCGGTAGAGAACGAAGGAGTCCCCGGTCCCGTACCACCAGATCGCCCACAGCGTGAGGGTGATGCCCGCGATGACGGTGGCCACCCACAGGCGCAACGCGGAGGGCCGGTCGTCGTCTCCCCGTCGGCGATACAGATCGGCGCCAACGACCGCCCCGAGCAACAACCCGAAGGCGTGGCCCTCGATGGCGATCCCGGCCCACCACGGCCCGCCGAAGGACGGGCCCGGTGCCGCGGTCACGACCGGGTCGAGCATCGCCTGGTATCCCGTCGAGAGGACCGAGCGCAGACTCAACGCCACGACCGTCGCGATTGGGTACCGGACCAGGGCGAACCCGGCGAATGCGAACACGACCCCGGAGAACCCGATGAGCGGTCCCCAGTGGAACACCGCCGTCGCGACCCCGACGAGGATGACCGCCAGCGGAAACAGGACGAAGGCACGGACGTAGGGGTTCCAGCGCCAGGACCCGAAGGCACTCCGGCCGCGGTGGAGTGGATAGTGTCCCCACGCGTACTCCACCAGCGGGGCGAGGACCAGGGTGCCGATGAGGTTCCCGAGCAGATGACTGGGACCGGTGTGGGCGAACCCGGCGGTGATGACCCCCAGCGGATAGAGGTACGACCAGGAGACGTACGGCAGCGTCAGTGGGGTGTCCCAGTCCGAGATCCCGTGTTGGAGACCGAGGTACACCGCCAGGACCAGGCCGATGCTCACCAGCGTCCCCCAGGGCACGCCGAGGAGCAACCGGGCGCGGACCCGACCGATCCAGCGGCCATCTGGGCGGTCGAGCCACCACACCAACGCGATCGAGACGAGGAGCCCGCCGAACAGGATCATGCGCAACGCGGTGGCGAGCACGCTCATGGCCCGCTGTTTGAGGGACGCGGCAAAAAGCCGTGGGTCACCCGCCCCGGGTCGTCACCCTTAAACGCCGGACTCGCGAATTTGGTGGTATGGACCTCCGGGTCATCGAGCAGAGTGACGAGGAACTCCGGATCGAAATCGCGGGCGAGGACCACACGTTCATGAACGTGTTGAAGGGGGCGTTGCTGGAGACCGATGGCGTCTCTGCGGCCACCTACGACGTCAATCCCGAACAGTCCGGCGGGCAGACCGACCCCGTGTTGACGATCCGGACCGACGGCACCGACCCATTGTCCTGTCTGGAGGCAGCGGCGTCGCGGGTCAAAGACCAGACGGCAGACTTCCGCGATGCCTTCGAGTCGGCGGCCTGAACCCCGTCACCGGCCGGGGTCCGGCGAGTGGGTGGCCCGCACCGGGACACCACGGTCGGCGAGGTAGGCTTTGACCTCCGGGATGGTGTACTCGCCCTCGTGGAAGATCGAGGCGGCCAGTGCCGCGTCGGCCCCCACCTGGAAGGCTTCGTACATATGTTCGGGCGATCCACACCCCGACGAGGCGATGACGGGGGTCGACACCGCCTCGCAGACGGCCTCGATCAACGGGAGGTCATACCCCGCCCGGGTGCCGTCGCGGTCGATGGAGTTGACGAACAGTTCGCCCGCCCCGAGGGATGCGGCCTCGGCGGCCCACTCGATGACATCAACCCCGGTCCCCTCGCGGCCGCCCCGGACCATACACTCGAACCAACAGCGCCCGTCCTCGACGTCGACGTAGTGGGTGCCACGGTCGTCGAACCGGCGTTTGGCGTCGACGCTGACCACGATACACTGGGTGCCGAACGCGGCCGCGGCCTCGGCGATGAGTGGCGGTCGGTCGATGGCCGCGGTGTTGATCGAGACCTTGTCGGCGCCGGCACGCAGTGTCTCCCGGACGTCGTCGGTGGTTCGGATGCCGCCCCCGACGAGCAGCGGGATGAACACCTCGTCGGCCACCGACGCCACGACGTCCAGCATGGTCTCGCGACCGGCGGCACTGGCGGTGATGTCCAGGAAGACGAACTCGTCGGCACCCGCCTCGTTGTAGTGGCGGGCGAGTTCGACGGGGTCGCCCGTGTACTCCAGGTCCTGGAAGTGGGTGCCCGTGTAGACCGCCGGCTCGCCGTCCGCGTCCCGGTCGACGTCGATACAGGGGATCACCCGTTTGGTCAACACGTCGGTGCCACGCTCCCGAGTGCTGGGGGGGTCTGTGGGGTCACGATGCATCGATAGTCGGGCGGCCGGTGGAATAGTGTGACGGTGCCCCGTTCCGACACCGATAAGACCACGGCCCGACCAGCGGTAGGGGATGACATCCGACACGGCGGAGACCGCAGACGACCTCAGGGTGACCGCCCCACAACAGGCCTACACGACCCGGGAGGTCGGGTTCGGGTTCGCGGTGCTCGCGATCGGCGTGCTCGTCACCCTCGTCCTCCCGATTCTCGTGGCGTAGCCGTCGGCCCGGACCGGCCACCTTTTCTACCCCTGGGCCGCTAGCCGGACGTGTGCTTGAGGTCGAGTTGCACGCCCACTCCGACGCCTCCCACGACGGACGCGATCCCGTCGACCTCCTCCTGGAGCAGGCGGCGGCGGTCGGGCTCGATGGGTTGGCGGTCACCGATCACGACACCATCGACGCGAGTCTCCGGGCTGCGGATCTGGCGCCGGAGTACGGGTTGATCGGGATCCCGGGGTTGGAGGTGACCAGCAACGCCGGTCACGTCCTGGCGTTGGGGGTGCGGGAGGCGGTGTCCCCGGGATTGTCGTTCCGAGAGACCGTCGAACGAATCCACGAACTCGGTGGCATTGCGATCGTCCCCCATCCCTTCCAGTCCTCGCGACACGGGGTCGCACCGAACATCACCGAGGACGAACTCGCGCTCGCGGACGCTATCGAGGTGTACAACTCGCGGCTGTTGACGGGGCGGGCGAACCGGCGAGCCGAGCGCTTCGCCAGGGACCGGGGCTTGCCGATGACCGCCGGGAGTGACGCCCACATCAGTGAGATGGTGGGGCAGGCCCCCACGCAAATCGACGCCGAGGACCGCACGGTCGCGGCGATCCTCGACGCGATCAAGGCCGGGCGCACCTCCTTCGAGGGGAAACGGACGCCGTGGCACATCAGCATCCGTCAGGCCCTCGGCGGGGTGCGACGCCGGATCCGGAACCGATTGGACGCGATTCGATGACCGGTCGCCTCCGCGGCGCCGCGGCGTCGGCCGTCGCCGACGTCATCGCGGCGGAGACCCCGTTGAGCGGGCTCGACGGGTTCGCCGGTGCCCTCCCGGACGGTCGGGTGGTCCGGGACGTCCTGGGACGGGAACCCATCTTCGTTGACGCCGCGTCCGGTGACTGGGGGTTCGACCCCGCCACGGTGACCGAGCCGGTCCCCGTCCCGGCTGGTGGCGTCCTGGCCCCGGGCGACGATACCGCCTCGACGCCCCTTTCGCTGCCCGCATCCACACCGACGGCTCCGGCGTCGGCACTCCCGACGCTGGACACCGCCATCACCGAGTCGCTCGAGGCGATGCCCGACGTCCCCGTCGCGTTCAGTGGGGGCGTCGACTCGGGGGTCGTGGCATCCGGGTCCGGCGGACCACTGTACGTCGTCGGGTTCCCCGATAGCACCGACGTCGAGAACGCCCGACGGGCCGCCACCGCCATGGACCGGACGCTCCGGTACGTCGAACTGGACGTCTCGACCCTCGAAGGCGTCGTCCCCGAGGTCGCTCGGGCGACCGGCCGCACCGACGCGATGAGCATCGCGATTGCCGCACCGCTGTACGTGCTGGGCGAGGCGGTCGCCGCCGACGGGGACGACTACATCGCCGTGGGGCAGGGGGCCGACGAGCTGTTCGCGGGGTACGAGAAACTCGCCGCGCCAGCGGACGACGACCGGGTGGCCGCCGAGACCACGTTGGCGGCCCGGGACGATGCCCTGGCCACGATTCCGGGCCAGGTCGAACGGGACGTCCTGGCGCTGCGGGCCGCGGGTGTGGAGCCGGTGTGCCCGCTGCTCGCGGACGCGGTCGTCGAGGCCGCCCTCCAGCTCCCGGAATCGTTGCTCGTCAGCGGTGACACGCGGAAGGTCGGGCTGCGGCGTGTGGCTCGTGACCGGCTCCCGGCTGCGGTGGCGGAGACGGAGAAGAAAGCGGTGCAGTACGGGACGTTGACGGCCCGTGAGCTCGACCGTCTCGCCCGGGAGGCGGGGTTCGAACGGCGGTTGGGGGACCACGTCTCGAAGTACATCAGGTCCCGCGTCGGGGGCCCCGGTCCGCTCGACGCGGGGCGGCGGTGATCACCGTGGTCGCCTGGGGGTCCTTGGTCGTCGGGCGGGCCCGGCGCCCAGTCCGTCAGATGGTCCGGACGGGGGTGGGGGCGGCCGTGGTGACGGCGTCGCTGTTGGTGGGCGCGCGGGCACTGGGGGAGGCGTGGGTCGGTGTCGGGGGATTCCTCTTGTTGGCGGTGATGACGGTCACGCTGATCGTCGGGGCCTACCACGCGTATCGCAATGCGGGTCTCCTCACGAGTTGTCTGCCGTTGTTCGGGGTGGTCGTCGGCGTGGCCGGGGCTCGACTGACGATCCGGGGACTCGGGTGGACGACCGTCCAACGTGGGTTGGGCACGGTAGATCTCGCGGTGGTGTTGCTGGCGGTGGCGGTGGTCGCTGCCGTCGGGGCTCACGCGATCGGCGTGCTGTGGCGCCGGTAGCCGCGGTCAGGCCTCGACGGGGATGTCGCCTTCCGCTTCGAGGAGTTCGTGGTACCGGTTGCGGATGGTGACCTCGGAGATGTTGGCGACCTCGCTGACCTCGCTTTGGGTGACCTTCTGGTTGGTCAGCAAGGAGGCCGCGTACACGGCGGCGGCCGCGAGGCCGACCGGGCTCTTCCCGGAGTGGACGCCCTCGGCCTTGGCGCTCTCGAGGAGGCCGCGGGCGCGACGCTCGACCTCCTCGTCGAGGCCGAGATCTGAGCAAAATCGGGGGACGTAACTCGCGGGGTCGGCGGGCTGGACCTCGAGCCCGAGCTCCCGGACGACGTACCGGTAGGTGCGGGCGATCTCGTCTTTCTCGACGCGGCTGACGCGGGCGACCTCGTCGAGGCTGCGCGGCGTGTTGGCCTGGCGGGCGGCCGCGTAGAGACACGCGGTTGCGACGCCTTCGATCGAGCGGCCGGGGAGCAGGTCCTCCTCGAGGGCACGGCGGTAGATGACCGAGGACGTCTCACGGACGGGATCGGGCAGGCCCAGCGAGGAGGCCATGCGGTCGATCTCGCCGAGGGCCTGTTTGAGGTTGCGTTCTTTGCTGTTGCGGGTGCGGAACCGCTCGTTCCAGGTGCGGAGCCGCTGCATCTTCTGGCGTTGGCGACTCGACAGGCTGTTCCCGTACGCGTCTTTGTCCTGCCAGCCGATGTTCGTCGACAGCCCCTTGTCGTGCATCATGTTCGTGGTGGGGGCGCCGACGCGGCTCTTCTGGTCTTTCTCCTGGGAGTCGAAGGCCCGCCATTCGGGCCCGCGGTCGATCTCGTCTTCTTCGACGACGAGGCCACACTCCGTACACACGGTTTCGCCGCGTTCCTCGTCGCGGGCGAGTTGACCACCGCACTCCGGGCAGACGAGGTCTTCGTCCTGGCGTTGGTCCTCTGAGGTCTCTTCCGTCTGCCGGTTGAGTCGAGTGTCGCTCATTGTGGGGGATTCTGTGGTCTGCAGAACGTCGGATATGCGTAATGTCCCACGGACCGAAAGGGTTTAAAACCTTTGGCTGATTACTGATGAATTCGGCAATTCTGTGGGACTCTGTCACACGGCCACATGCGTCTCGGGACTCGCGTGGGGACCGAAACCCTTACCGACGCAGTACACCTCCGCCTTCCACATGAGCGAAGAGGTCGACCCGGCGGCCGTCCGCCACGTCGCCGGGTTGGCGCGTGTCGACCTCACCGACGAGGAGGTCGCGGCCTTCGCCGAGCAGTTCGCCGAGGTTCTGGAGTACTTCGACACCCTCGAGGAGGTCCCCGAGACCGAGGCCGAACCCGACCTCGTCAACGTCCTCCGCGCCGACGAGGTTCGGGAGTCCCTCGACCAGTCGACGGCGTTGCAGAACGCACCGGACACCGAAGACGGCTACTTCAAGGGACCGCCCGTCGGATGAGCCACGACGCGTTCATCACCGACACCGACATCCCGGGTGCCGACACGGGACCGCTCGCCGACGCGACCATCGCCGTCAAGGACAACCTCTCGACGGCCGGCGTCACCACCACCTGTGGGTCGGCGATGCTCGCCGACTACGTCCCGCCGTACAACGCCACCGTCGTCGACCGCGTCCTCGAGGCCGGCGCCACCATCGTCGGGAAGACCAACATGGACGAGTTCGGGATGGGCGGAACCACCGAAACGTCGGCGTTCGGACCCACCACCAACCCCGTCGACGACACGAGAGTCCCCGGCGGCTCCTCCGGGGGATCGGCCGCGGCGGTCGCGGCCGGCGACGCCGACCTGGCGCTGGGTACGGACACCGGCGGCTCCGTCCGGAATCCCGCCGCCTTCTGTGGCGTGGTCGGCATCAAACCCACGTATGGCCTCGTCTCACGGTACGGCCTGATCGCCTACGCCAACAGCCTCGAACAGGTCGGCCCGATCGCGGACACCGTCGCCGACGCGGCGACGCTGTTGGACGTCATCGCCGGCCCCGACGAGCGGGACGCCACCACCCACCACGAGGATGGCCAGGGTGAGCACCCCGCCGAGACCGAGGCCTACGCCGCCGCCGCCGGTGACCCCGTCGATGACCTGACGGTGGGTGTCATCACCGACCTCCTCGAGGGCGCCGACGACGACGTCGTCGAGACCTTCCGGGACGCCCTCGATACGCTGGTGGACGCCGGAGTCGACACCGTCGAGGTCAGCCTCGACTCGTTGGACCACGCGCTAGCGGCCTACTACGTGATCGCGATGTCGGAGGCGTCCTCGAACCTGGCGCGGTACGACGGCGTCCGGTACGGCGTGTCCGGCGGATCCGACGGGAACTGGAACAAGGCCTTCGCCCGGGCACGGGAGGCCGGGTTCGGCGACGAGGTCAAACGCCGCATCCTCTTGGGGACCTATGCGCTCTCGGCCGGCTACCACGAGGCCTACTACGCGAAGGCCCAGGACGCTCGCGCCTGGGTGAAACGGGACTTCGACGCGGCGTTGGCCGAGGCCGACCTCCTCGCGGCGCCCACGATGCCGATCGTGGCCCCGAAACTCGGCGAACGGGTGGCCGACCCCCTGCAGTTGTACCTGATGGACGCGAACACGGTCCCGGTGAATCTGGCGAACCTCCCGGCGATCAGCGTGCCGGCTGGACACGCCGACGGGTTGCCGGTCGGCCTGCAACTCATCGGCCCGGCCTTCGGGGAGTCGACACTGATCCGTGCGGGAAGCGTCCTGGACTGACCCCGGGGTTACTGGGCCTGTTCGTCCTCGTAGGCGAGGCTCATCACCCACTGTGAGAAGGCGTCGCTGCGGGCGTCGATCTCCTCCTCGCCGACGAACGGCGACAGCATGTCACCCGCCATCAACAAGGAGAAATCGAGGTCCTTCTCCTCGACGACGAGTTCGAGTTTGTAAGTCGTGTGACCCTCGTGGACGGCCTCCTCGCGTTCGACGAGTCCGGCCTCCTCGAGACTCGTCGCGATGCGACTCCCCTTCCGGGAGGAGACGTCCAGCTCCTTCCAGAACTGGCTCTGATAGATGACGCCGTGCTCCCGGACGAGCTCGAGTCCGCGGCGTTCGTCAGCCGAGAGGTCGGCCTCCTCGTCGTCTGCCATACGCCAAGAACGGGCTGGGACCCGCTTAAACCCTGTCGTCCGCGGCGAGGTCCCGGAGCCGGGTCCTGACGGCCTCGCGGTCGACGGTGCCGGATGCGGTGCGCGGCAACGCGTCGGCGAACCCGATCGTCTGTGGGCACTCGAATCCGGCGAGGTGGTCCCGACAGTGGTCCCGCAGCGCCGCGGCCGTGAGGTCGGCGTCGGCCGTGGGGACGACGAGGGCCGCGACGCGGTCGCCCCACTCCGGGTCGTCGAGGCCGACGACGGCGGCCGCCGCGACCCCGGGGTGTCGGTGGAGGGCCGCGACCACCGTCGCCGGCGCCACGGTCTCGCCACCGGTGGTGAGCAGGTCGTCGAGACGGCCGTGGATGGTCACCCGACCGTCGGCGTCCCGGCTGCCAAGGTCCCCGGTGTGGAGGCCCCGGTCCCCGTAGGCGGTGTCGGTGGTCTCGCGGTCGAGGTACGCGGGGGCGACCGTCGGGCCGTCGACGACGATCTCGCCGATCTCGCCGGGGGCACAGACCCCCCCGTCCTCGTCGACGATGGTGACGTCCGTGACCAGTAACGGGTGGCCGACGGTGCTCGGGTTCGTGTCGAGGTCCGTGGGTCGGGCGGTCGTGACCTGGGAGGCGGCCTCGGTCAGGCCGTAGGTCGGGTGGACGGGCACCGCGGCGGCGAGGGCCCGCTCGATCAGTGGCTCGCCGGCGGGGGCGCCGCCGAGCAACACCGTCGACAGGTGGGTCGGGGGTCGCCAGTCGGCGTCCAGAAGGCGGCGCAGCATCGTGGGCACCATGGACACACCGGTGACGTCGGCATCGGCGATGATGGCGGCCGTGGCCTCGACGTCGAAGGACGGTTGCACGACGAGGGTGGTGCCGTACACCACCGTGCGGACGATGGGGGCGATCCCACCCATGTGGTATACCGGAAGGCAGGCCAGCCACCGGTCCTGGGGGTCGACGCCGAGTCGGAGTGCCGACCCGAGGGCGCTGGCGAGGAGGTTGGCATCGGTGAGTCGGACGCCCTTCGGGTCGCCGGTCGTGCCGGAGGTGTACAGCACCAGGAGTTCGTCGCCGGGATCCCGGGTTGCCGGGGGCGCTCGTCCGGTGCCGGGGGCGAGCTGCTTGATCCGGTCCTGGGTGACCGGCTCCAGGGCGTAGATGGGTTCGTCGGTCGCGGCGACGGCGGTACCGGCCGTGGCGGCATCACAGACGACCGCGGTCACGCCGGCGCGTCGCAGTCGGTCGGAGATGCCCGCTGGTGGCCGATCGGGGTTCAGGGGGACGACGGCGGCGCCGAGGCGGGCGATCGCCCAGAACGTCTCGACGAAGGCGGCGCCGGGAGTGGCGAGGACGGCGACGCGGTCACCCGGGTCGACGGCGTCGGTGAGTGCGGCGGCGAGCTGGCCGGCGCGGTCGTCGAGGGCGGCGACGTCGTGGTGGGTGTCCGTCGCCGTGTCGACGAGTGCGGGGCGGTCCGGGGTGGTTGCGGCGCGGTGCCGCAACAGGTCCTGGCGGGGCCAGTCACGCATCATCGGCGATGGTGGGGGCGATGCCATTACCGTTGCCCTCAGGCACGTCGATGACGCCGTCGTGGACGGTCGGGAAATCGGTGGCGACGTCGGACCGCAACCGGGGGCCGGTGGCCAACCCCGATGGTGCGGGGTCGGGGAGCGTGGCCGCGAGGTGTGTCGCGGCGGTTCGGGCGACGGCGGCGTCGACCGTGGTCGACAGCACCGGGGTGACGCCGTCCTCGCGGGCGGTGCGCGCGATTCTGTGGGTGCGTTCGATTCCGCCGATGGCCATCGGTTTGAGGACGACCGCATCGGCGGCACCGGCGTCGAGGACCGCACTGACCCCGTGGGCGGTAAGCGACTCGTCGAGGGCGATCGCGATCCCGGAATCGCGGAGGGTGGCGTGCCCCGCGAGGTCGGGTTCGTCCAGGGGTTGCTCGAGATACTCGAGGGAGACCGGTCCGAGGGCGTCGATGAAGGCGTGGGCGGCGTCGGCCGTCCAGGCGGCGTTGGCGTCGACACGTATCCCAGTGCCGGACGGCGTGGCCTCGTGGACGCGTCGGACCCGCCTGGCGTCGGTCTCGGGGGTGGAACTGCCGACCTTCAGTTTCAGGCAGGTGAACCCGTCGGCGACGGCGGTCTCGGCGGCCGCGACGGTCTCCTCGATCCCGGTGTCGGCGATGGTGGCGTTGACGGGGACAGTATCGACGCGCCGGTCGGCGCCGAGGAACCGATGGAGGGGCAGGCCGGCACGGCGAGCTCTCGCGTCGAGGACCGCGAGGTCGACGGCGTGACGGGCCGCGGGGTTGTCCGCACAGGCGTCCAGCGCGGCGGCCGGGTCGTCCTCCGCGAGGGCGGTGGTGGCGACGTCCAGTCCCAGTTCGCAGGCGCGGAACGATTCGGTCCAGCCGAGGAGTGGGGTCGCCTCACCGTAGCCAACGACATCGTCGTCGACGAGGCGGAGGAGGAATCCCTCGCGGCGGGCGATCTCCTGCTGGGCCGTGCGAACGGGGGTCCGCAACGGCAGCGAGAACGGGTGGAGCGACGGCTTCATAGGGCCAACCCCGCGGCGAAGAGGATGGCGTACCCGGCGAGCAGCATCCCGGTTCGTTCCAGCGCGGGGTTGAGATGGGTGCCGTCCGTGTGGTTGAGCAGCGTGGCCAGGAGGTGCCCGGCCAGGGGCAGTGTCGCCACCGGGAGGAGGACCGTGGGGGCCCACCCATCGAGATAGAGGGCGACGGGGACCAGGTACGCGACTGCGAGCAGGGCGCCGAATTCGACGCGACTCCAGGTGTAGCCCAGGCGGACGGCCAGCGTGCGTTTGCCGGCGGCGCGGTCGTCCTCGAGGTCCCGGACGTTGTTGACGACGAGGATGGCCGTCGAGAGGGTGGCGACGGGGAGGCTCACCACGACGGCGACCATCGGGAGCGTGTCGGGAGGCAGCCACAGGGGCAGCGGGGCGGCGAGGAGTGCGGCGGCCTGGACGTAGTAGGTCCCGGTGACGGCGACGACGCCGAAGAACAGAAACACGAAGAGGTCGCCCAGGCCATGGTAGCCAAGCGGGTAGGGGCCGCCGGTGTACGCGATGCCGGCAGCGACGGAGGTGAGGCCGACGACGAGGATGGGGAGTCCGCCGACGTACACGAGGTAGGTGCCCACGAGGATGGCCGCTCCGAAGGCGGCGATCATGGCGGTGCGGACCGTCTCTGGGGCGAGCAATCCGGCGGCGGTGACGCGGGTGAACCCCTCGCGGTCGGGTGCGTCGACGCCCTTGATGGCGTCGTAGTAATCGTTCGCGAAGTTGGTGCCGATCTGGATGAGCGCGGCTCCGAGGAGGGCGGCGACCGCCGGACCGACCGCGAGGAGGTCGTGGGCGGCGGCGAGTCCGGTGCCGACGACGACCGGGGCGATGGCGGCCGGGAGGGTCTGTGGCCGGGCCGCAATCACCCACGCCCGGCGACGTGAGACGGGTTCGCCGACGGTCATCGACCGGTGTTTGACCCCGGGGTCGCAAAGCGACTGTGGTTTCGACGGACCGTAACCCAGAATGCGGTGGTGCCGGTAGCCACCACTGATGTCCCCGACCGATCCCCGCGATCGGTACGACGACCTCCACGTCGATGCGGCGACCGACCGCGTCGACGCGGGGGCGTTCCGGGACCGGCAGGCCATGGAGACCTTCCAGGCCGGGTGGGTGGTGGTCGGCGCGGTGTTCGACCCGGCCGACCGGGTGTTGTTGGCATCCGATGGCGACCAGTGGTTCGCGCCGGGCGGGGCCCGGCACCCGGGAGAGTCCCTCGCGGAGACGCTGGTGCGGGAGGTCCGCGAGGAGACCGGCGTGTCGATCGACCCGGTGCGACCCCATGCGGTGTTCGACCAGCGGGTGATCGGGCCCGAGGACCGAATCTCGTTTACGTTGGTCGGGTACGAGGCCCGCACCGAGGACACCACCACCGCGGACGAGGTCGACGTCGCGGACGGCGAGGTCGAGCGGGCGGCGTTCTTCGAGACGCTGCCGGAGCCCCTCTATGGGGCGACGTTACTCGGTGAGTTGCTCGACCGGGCCGACGTCGCGGAGTGGTCGGCGGCGGCCCTCGATGGGCGGCGTCAGTAGTGCCAGGGAAACGACGAATAGTCGGGGTCGCGGTCCTCGAGGAAGGCGTCCCGACCCTCGGCGGCTTCATCGGTGCCGTACGCCAGGCGGGTGGCCTCACCGGCGAACACCTGTTGACCGACCATCCCATCGTCGGCCATGTTGAACGCGTACTTCAGCATCCGCATCGCCGTCGGTGATTTGGAGGTCATCTCGGTGGCCCAGTCGAGAGCGACCGCTTCGAGGTCCTCGTGGGGGACGACGGCGTTGACCATGCCCATGTCGGCGGCAGTCTCGGCGTCGTAGGTCCGGCCGAGGAAGAAGATCTCGCGGGCCCGCTTCTGTCCGACCTGCCGGGCGAGGTACGCGGATCCGAACCCGCCGTCGAAGGAGGCGACGTCGGGGTCGGTCTGTTTGAACTTCGCGTGGGCCTCACTGGCGATCGTCAGATCACAGACCACGTGGAGGGAGTGGCCGCCGCCGACGGCCCAGCCCGGGACGACCGCAATCACGGGTTTGGGCATGAACCGAATGAGTCGCTGGACCTCCAGGATGTGCAGTCGTGCGGTGCGGTCGGTGTCCGCACCGTACTCGTAGCCCGCGTCGCCTCTGACCGACTGGTCGCCCCCAGAGGAGAACGCCCAGCCACCGTCGTCGGGGGATGGGCCGTTCCCGGTCAGCAGGACGGCGCCGACGTCGGGTTGTTGCCGGGCATGGTCGAGTGCTTCGTGTAGCTCGTCGACGGTCTGGGGGCGGAAGGCGTTCCTGACCGCTGGCCGGTCGAAGGCGATGCGGACGACGGGGACGTCGGTCGCCCGGTGGTAGGTGATATCCTGGAAGGCGGTGACCTCCGCCCACCGGGTCGAGTCCATCAACGCGGACGCCATGCGCTCGGCTGCGCCCGGACACCACTAAGTGTTCCCGGTGCCGTCGCCGACCCCCGCCGCCTGGACGGGTCCCGAGCCTGCACGATTTAAGTGGTTGCACGGGTAGGCCCGGGTGAGGAGGCACACAGCGTATGCCACTCACGGAAGACCTTCGCAAGAACTGGCCGTCGGCGATCGTCGCACTGGCCGGGGTCTGGGTCGTGGCGTCACCGTTCGTGTTCGAGGCCACGGGAATCGGTGTGACACTGAGCGGCGTGTTGGTGGGGCTGTTCATCATCGGGTACGGCGCCTACGACGTCAAACAGAAACAGATCTGGGGGAATCGCATCGCGCGGTACTGGGCGATGACCGCGTTGGGCCTGTGGATCGTGGGGTCCCCGTTTTTCTTCCAGACGCCGAACCCGTTGCGGACCAGTAACGTCGTCACGGGTCTGCTCATCGCGGTGTTGGGCGGGTATCAGTGGTACATCAACAGCGAGAAGACCGTCGATCCGACCGGTCTCGGCTCTGACTTCCGGGACAACTGAGTGTCTCGCCGCTCACCGGATGGCGGTGGTGATCCGTTCGGTGATCTCCTCCCGGGTCTGGTGACTGGCGTCGGCGTCGGTGTCGACGGCGATGATCTGGGTGCCGTCGGCCCCGACCGACGACCGGTACGCTGACCGAAACCCGTCGAGAGTTGTCGTGTGGCGGTACTCGAGGTCGTACAGCATCGCCGATGGTTCGAAGTCGAGGCCGTGGGGTGTGCGGAAGTGTTCGGTGAACGGTGGGTCGTAGTCCTCGATGGGGAGCATATGGAAGATCCCGCCACCGTCGTTGTTGATGAGGACGATGGTGGCCTCGACGTCACACCGATCGACGGCGAGGAGGCCGTTCATGTCGTGGTAGTACGCGAGGTCGCCGAGGACGGCGACGAGGGGGTCGTCGGTCGTTGTTCCGGCGCCGAGGGCGGTGGAGGTGACGCCGTCGATGCCGCTGGCGCCGCGGTTCCCGATGGTGGTGAGGGGCGTTGGTGTGGGGGTGCCGAATCGGTCGAGGTCCCGGATGGGGGTGCTGTTCGAGACGGCGAGTGTGGCCCCGGCGGGGGCGTCCGCGACGACGCTGTGGAGGATGGCGCCCTCGAAGTACGGGAGTGATTCCAGCATCGATCGGGCGGTGTCGTCGGCGTCCACCCATCGGCGGCGCCATTCGGGGTCGCCGGCGTCGTCGACGTGGTCGGTCAGTGTCGCCACCGTCGGTCCCGGGGCCCCGACGAGGAGGTCGGTGGCCGTGAACTCGGCCTCTCGCCAGTCGCCAGCGGGGTCGATGAGTATCTGGTCGGTCGCCCGGGCGGCCAGGTACCGTCGGAGGCGCTTCGAGGTCGGTGAGGCCCCGAATCGGAGGACGAGGTCCGGGGCGGCGAAGGTGTCGGTCGCCGCGGGGAGGAAGGCGTCGTAATGGCCGACGATGGCGTGGTCGGCGACGCCAGGGGCGAAGCGGAGTTGGGAGAGGGGGTCGGCGATGATGGGGGCGTCGATCCGGTCGGCCAGGGCCAGGATGGCCGATTGTGGCGCCTCGTGTGGGTCCTGGGGGCCGCAGACGATCAGCGGCCGGTCGGCGGCATCGATTCTGGTGGCGACCCGCTGACTGTCGCCCGGCCTGGGGGTGCGGTCGCCCTCGTGGATGCTGACGTAGGGCCCGTTTCGACCGGTGGCGGCGTCGGGGTGGGTGTCGGTGAAGTCCGGCGGGATCTCGCCGGGGACCGTGACGGGTTCGAGGGGTTTGCGGAACGGGAGGTTGAGATGGACGGGGCCGGCGGGCGCGCGGCACGTGGTCGCGACAGCGCGGGCGACGGTGGTGCGCAGCGACCGGAGTGCCCGGTCGTCGGCCTCGGGTAGTCCGGGCTCCCGGAACCACCGGACGGCGTCCCCGTAGAGCTTGGTCTGGTCGACGGTCTGATTGGCGCCGCCGTCCCGCAGCTCAGGTGGGCGGTCGGCGGTCAAGACGAGGAGTGGGACGCGGCTGGCGTCGGCCTCCAAGACCGCCGGGTGGAGGTTGGCGGTGGCGGTTCCGGAGGTGGTGATGACCGGGGTGGGGTGCCCGGTCATGCGTGCGCGGCCGAGGGCGAGGTAGGCGGCCGACCGTTCGTCAAGGACCGAGTGGGCGGTGATGGCGTCGTGGGCGGCGACGGCGAGGGTCAGAGGGGTTGATCGACTGCCGGGGGCGACGATCGCGGTCTCCACACCGGCGGCGGCGAGTTCGTCGGCGATGGCGCGGGCCCAGAGGGTGTTGGCGTTGGGTGCGGTCATTCGAGTTCCTCGAGGATCGGGCGGTACTTCGGTTGGAGTTCGGCCCACTCCTCTTCGGGGGTGGAGTCGGCGACGATCCCGTTCCCGGCATAGAGGGTGGCGGTCCGGTCGGTGCCGACGGCCGAGCGGATCGCGACGGTGAACTCGCCGTCGCCATCGCCGTCGAACCACCCGACTGGGGCCGCGTACCAGCCGCGGTCGAAGGACTCCGTCTCCCGGATCATCGTCAACGCGGTCCCGGGTGGAACCCCGCCAACCGCCGGGGTGGGGTGGAGGGCCTCGACGATGTCGAGGACGTGATGATCGGAGTCCAGGGTCGCGGTGATGGGGGTCTGGAGGTGCTGGATGTTGCTGAGGCGGCGGATCCCCTGGTCGCCGATGGTGACGGCACCGTACGCCCGGAGCTGGTCGACGATGGCGTCGACGACGAGTCCCTGTTCGGCCTGGAGTTTCTGGCTGTCGCGGAGTCGGTCGGCGGCGTCCGCGTCGGCCGTCGGGGTCGCGCCACGTTCCGCCGAGCCGGCGAGGGCCTCCGTGGCGAGGTCACGCCCGTCCACGCGGACGAGTCGTTCGGGCGGGGCCCCGACGAAGGCGGCGGCCGCGGTGGGCTCGAAGAGGAATCGATAGCAGTCGGGATACCGGTGCCGTAACCGTTCGAGGAGTGCGGGAGCGTCGAAGACCCCGGCCAGCTCCGCGCGGAGCGCGCGGGCGAACACCACCTTCTCGAGGTCGTGGTCCCGGATGCGGTCGACGGCGGCCGCGACGTCGGCCTGCCAGGTCGCGCGGTCGGGGGTCGAGTGCGTGCCCTCGACGCCAGGGGGGTCGTCGACCGGTTGCATCTCCGGGAGGGTCTCGAGGTCGGCGACGACGGTCTGGAGGTCGGCGGTGACGGCGTCCGGGTCGACGGCGTCGCCGGTCCGCGTGACGGTGACCCAGGTGGTGGACCCGTCGCTGGTCAACTGGACACGGGGGAGGACGAACGCCCCGGCGGGGAACCCCGTCCATGGGTCGGCCGGGGTGTGGGCGTCGGTGAACGCGAACCCGCCGACCAATCGCGGTCGGGATACGGCGGGACCCTCGTGGTCGACGGTCTCGAGGAGAGACTGTCCCTCCTCCCGGAGGGCCGTGAACCGATCGCGGCCGGATGCGGTGAGTGTGGCGGCGGCCCCGGCGCCGACGACGTGCAGGCCGTCGGGGCTAGTCCACTGGAACCGCGGGGGGGTGTGGGTGTCAAGGAACGCCGGCGCTGAGACCGGCGGCGCCTCTCGGGTTCGGCTGACGACGGCGAGGCGGCCGACGGCCTCGCCGCCGCTCGGCGCACTCATTGGGGTCTGGTGGAGGGGCCGGTGGCTTCAGTCTGTTCCTTCCACGCGGCGGCGGGTCAGCCGTACCGGTCCTCTGCCCAGGGGTCGGCGGTGACGGAGTACCCGCGTTTCTCCCAGTACCCGCGGTCGGGGTCGGTGAGGAACTCGACGCCGGTCACCCACTTCGCGCCCTTGTACGCGTAGCGGTGCGGGGTGACGACCCGGAGTGGACCGCCGTGCTCGTGTGGCAGCGGTTCGTCGTCGAGCTCCCAGGTGAACAGGACCTCTCGGCGGCGACACACCTCGAGTGGGAGGTCTGTGGTGTACCCGTCGGCGGCGTGGAACATGACGTGGACGGCGTCGTCGTTGACACCGGCGCGGTCGGCGATGACGGTGAACGGGACACCGTGGAACCGACACCCCAGGCGGCTCCACCCGGTGACGCAGTGGAAGTCCTGGCGTTGGGTCTCGCTGTCCAGGGCCGTGAACTCGGTCCAGTCGAAGGACAGTTCGGTGTCGACGGCGCCCCAGACGTCGACGGTCCAGTCGTCCCGATCGGTGTCCGGGGGGTCGCCCTTGGAGAGCACCGGGAATGCGGTGGTCTCGTACTGGCCGGGCGGCAGACGGTCGCCATCGAACTCCTCGTGGAGGTCGGTGACGTCCCGGACGGTCATACCACGGGCTGTGGCCGGTGGCGTGGTAGCCTTGTCGGTTTGGGAACGGTCGACGGCGGCCGGGAGCGGGTGCTGGCACCCGCCCGGCCCTCCCCAATAACCTTAAATGTCCGCTCGCGAAAGCCAAAACCGTCAGATGCCGAAGGTAGAGGTCAACGTCCCCGATCACATCGAAATGCAGATCGCACAGCTCGTCGACCAGGACGAGTTCGTCAGTCGCGAGGAGGCCATCGAGGAACTCCTCGCAGCTGGCATCCGTGCGTACAAGACCAGCGGACCGATGGACGATGAACAGGCCATGGAAGAAGAAGGCATGATGGGACACGACGACGAGTACGTCTTCTAGGCGGGCTGTGCGACCGGTTCCCGGGAAACGCTTAAACGCGGGACACGCCAAGCGATTGCCATGCATAAAGACGAGCTCCTCGAACTGCACGCCCACCTCCTCACGATCAAGGAGTACTTCGAATCCAAAGAGGATGTGGACCCGGAACTGTTCGCCCCCTACGAGCAACTCGACGTCGACCCTGACGACGTCCACAAATCGAAAAGCGAGCACAAGCACGCGGTCTTCGTCCTGGGGAACGCGTTGGCGTCGGCGATGAGCGAAGACGAGTTCTCGAGTGCTGGCCGGTTGAGCAAGCGGATGGCGGAGTTGGCCGACGACGCGAGTTCGAAGCTGTAACCGGGCGGTAGATACTTCAGTAGGTCCATCGGTGGTAAACTATGGACGGCGACATCGTCGACCAGGTGACATCATGGGAGTCCAAACCGTTCTCCGGTGGCCACTCGGGACTGCGTGATCTGGCGACCGACGGGTTCTCCGGAGCGGTGCAGGCGGCCGACACCTGGGTTTTCTTCTTGAACGGGAACGTCGTCGGCGTCTTCGACGGCGATATCGAGGCCCTCGCGGACGCCGACGGGACCGTCTACCAGGCCCCGGGGTTGGCGCTACCCTTGTTGTTCACCATGCAGGAACACGGCGGTGAACAGAAGGCCCGGTACTACACCGAGGACACGCCGTTGACCGAAGTCGACGGGACGCTGTCGGAGGCGAACTTCACCGGCTACGTCGAGCTGTCGGAGAACGTGTTGAGCGGCGATTACTACGTCGTCTACCACGGTGGGCGATCGCTGTCGGCCGCGTTCGTGGGCAACCAACGGGAGGTCATCACCGGGGACGAGGCCTTCGATCGGGCCGCCGACGAGGTCGGGATCTACGAGGTGCGGACCGTCCCCATCGACGTCGTCGACATCCCAGAACCCACCGAGCCGGAGGGCGCGGTCGGCGGCGTCGTCGAGGAGGCCGAACCCCCGGCCGACGACGACCCCGAGGAGGAGACCGACCCCGAACCCGCGGACGACCCCGGGGACTCGACGGCCCCGGAACCCCCAACGGCAGACCCCGAGCCGGAGTCGACGTCCACCGCGACCGAATCGACCGCATCACCTGACCCCGCGGCTCCGCCGGCGGACGACGTCACGACCGAGGCCGACCCGACACAGGAGGAACGGTTCGACGACGAGGCCGAGTGGCGGCAGACCCGGACCATCCCGTCGCTGTCACCCTCCGAGGAAGACCCGGACGCCGACCAGACGCCGACCCCAACAGCCGCGGAATCGACCCCGGAGCCCGCCGCCTCGGAACCGTCGGCGTCCACGGAGCGAACCCTCGATCGGGCTGAGTCCCAGCTCGCCGAACTGGAGCAACGGGTGGAGTCATTGGCCGCCGAGCGGGACCAGGCCCAATCCCAACGCCAGGAACTCGAGAACGAACTGGCGTCGGTGCGTGAGGAACGCGACCGGCTGGCCGAGCGGATCGAGACACTCGAAGCCGAACGGACGGCCGACGACTCGGCGTCGACCGAGCGAGCAGCGGGGACCTCGTCGATGGATCCGGCGACGGCACTCGCCCAGACCAACCTGTTCGTCCGGTACGGGTCGAAGAGTGACGCGACCCTCGAGGCCGTGGCCGGGGGCGCGAGTCAGGCCGACGTGAACGCCAACCTCCAACTCGATCACCACACGCAGTTCGATGCAGATGCGGTCACGGTCGAGGGCCAGGACTTCACGACGTTTCTCACCCAGACCCCCGAGTACGCCTTCGTGGAGTGGGTGATCACGGAGCTCCCCTACGAGATCCGGGAGACCGACCACGGGAGTGACCTCCGGGAGCTGTACGGCGCCATCCCAAAGATCGATCGCGCGCAGTTGGCGGGGACGGTCACCGCCCGTACCGAGGACGGGGAGGTGACCGCCGACTACGACGTGGTGTTGCGCGGTCGCAAGGGGGAACCGTTGATCGTCGCGACCATCAACGACAGTCGGGACCCGGTCACCGGGTCGATGATGTCCGAGCTCGTCGAGCGGACGTCCGCGATCGCGGCCGGGGCCCCGGAGCTGGGGGCCGCGATGTCGGTGACGGCGAGTTTCTTCAAGCCCGATGCCCTGGAGGCCGCGGAGGAGGCGACGTCGGGTGGGTTCCTGAGCCGGGACTCGCAGGCGAGTTTCGTCCGCACCGGCCGGAAACAGGGATATCACCTCTGCCTGACGGAGTCACGGAAGGGGGCCTTCCACGTCACGGTCCCGGAGCTCTGAGCCGTGACACGTCCCGTACCGACGTCGGCGAGAAGTTAGGCCGAAGACTCTTCGAGGGCTTCGCGGGCGAGTTTCATCGCGTCGAGTTTCTCGACGATGCCGTCGATCTTCTCGTCCAGTTCCTCGACGAATTCGGCGGTCTCCTCGGTGGTGATCGCACCCTGGCTCGACGGTTCGATCAGGTTTTCCTCCTCGAGGACGCGGAGCGAGTAGCGGACCTTGTGGTGGGGGTACCCGGTCTCGTTGGACATCTTGACGATGCCGATGGGTTCGCTCTCGATGACCATTCGAAGTACCTGCAGGTGTCGTTCCAGCATGTCGACTTCCTTCTCCAGCCGATCTATCATGACACGTGTTAACTTGTCGGGACCGCCTTTAAACATTCCCCTCCGCGGGGATTCGTCGCTGCCACTTCTGGGAGGTCCGACATAATCCTTGTGAACCGTTCTCGCCACAGACCGTGCCCCGATACCGGGGGTCGGCCGGTGACGGGGCAGTGACCCCTCGTTCATATCAGGGTTTGGGGGAGTCGGCGGTCGGGAGTTTCCGTAACCCGTATGGTACGCCCGGCGGAACCGCGGGTCGTGATGACCGCAACGATCGTCGGCGCCCAACTGGGCGACGAAGGCAAGGGCGGTGTCGTCGACCTCTTCGGCGACGCCGCAGACGTCGTCGCCCGGTACCAGGGCGGGGACAACGCCGGGCACACCGTCGTCCACGCCGGCGAGGAGTTCAAGCTCTCGCTGGTCCCGAGCGGCGCCGTCAGGGGCCACGTCGGCGTCCTCGGGAACGGCTGTGTGATCAACCCCCGGACGCTGTTCGACGAGCTGGATACGTTACGCGACCGCGGGATCGACCCGGACGTCCGGGTGGCCGAGCGCGCCCACGTCATCCTGCCGTATCATCGTCAATTGGACGGAATCGAGGAGGCGGCCAAGGAAGGCGATGACCTGGCCGCCGGGACGACGGGCCGGGGGATCGGACCGACCTACGAGGACAAGGCCGGTCGCCGGGGCGTCCGGGTGGGGGATCTCCTGGACCCCGAGACGCTTCGCCGCCGCCTCGAGTACGTCGTCCCCCAGAAGGCCGCGCTGTATCGAGAGGTGTACGCGGAGTCGCCGGGAGCGGCATTCGACGTCGAGGCACTCCACGAAGAGTTCGCGGCCTACGGCCGACGGCTGCAGTCCGAGGACATGACCGTCGACGCGGGGTCGTTCCTCCGGACGGCGGTGGCCGACGGGGCGACGGTGATGCTCGAAGGCGCCCAGGGGACGTCCCTGGACATCGACCACGGCGTCTATCCCTACGTCACCTCCTCGAACCCGACGGCCGGATCGGCGGCGACCGGGACGGGGCTGCCGCCGTCGACGGTCGCCGACGGGGAGATCGTTGGCGTCGTGAAGGCGTATCTCTCCCGGGTGGGGCCGGGGCCGATGCCGACCGAACTCGACGGCGACCTCGCGGCGACGATCCGTGACCGTGGCGGGGAGTTCGGGACCGTCACCGGCCGCCCCCGTCGCGTCGGGTGGCTGGACGTCCCGATGCTTCGCCACGCACGAGACACCAACGGGTTCACGGGGTTCGTCCTGAATCACGTCGACGTCCTCGCGGGCCTGGACGAGGTCGCGGTCGCCCACGCCTACACCCTCGGGGGCGAGACGGTCGAGACGATGCCCACCACGACCGAACGATGGGGCGAGTGCGAGCCGGTGTACCGGTGGTTCGATGGGTGGCCGGCCGTGGACTGGGCGGCCGTGGCCGCCGAGGGGTACGACGCCCTGCCCGCGAACGCCAGACGGTTCATCGAGTATCTCGAGGCTGAACTCGAGGTGGCGGCGATCGCCGTCGGGGTGGGCCCCGATCGGGAGCTCACCGTGGTGCGGGACCACCCGCTCGACGCGTGACCCGGCACGTTTTTGCCGGTCGGCGTTGACCGTCGCGCCATGAAAGAGTCCCTGATGGACATCATCTGCTGTCCACTCGACAAACACGAACTCGAACTCGAGGTCGACGAGCGGGACGGCGAGGAGATCCTCGAGGGGTCGTTGACCTGTACGGAATGTGGTGAGGTGTACCCGATCGAGGACGGGATCCCGAACCTGTTGCCACCGGATATGCGGGAAGACGCGCCGGCGTAACCGGGGGCGAGGTTTTTTGGTCTGCCACGGGTGACTCTCAGGTCGTGCCGGAGACACTCCCCGTCCACCTCAACAGGGAATCCATCCACGACGTCGAGGTGCCGGCGTCTTTCGACGCGCCGGGGACGTTCTCGGTCGTCGTCGAGAATCACGGGTCGGATTCCCACGTCCACCTCCACCTGGACGACGACCTCTCGCGGATCGCCCGCATCGATGCGGGGAACCACTACGTCGAGGGTGGGTCGACGCGGTCGGTGACCGTCGAGGTCGCCGACGAGGCCGAGGGTTCGGGGTACCTCGATGTCGTCACCGGGTACGGGGCGCAGCGAGAGAGCGTCGCGGTCACCATCGATCCCAGTGACACGACGACGGTCGCGGTCGACGAGGATCTCGGGACGCCCCAGCCCGACCCCGTCGAACAGGGGGCGGCCACGACGGGGTCGGGCTTCGAGCTCGAGGATGCGGTGTTACCGGTGGGGATCGTCGCGGTCGGCGCGTTGCTGCTGGCGGTGGTGATCGCGGTGACGAGCGATCTCGGCGCGTTGATCGTGGGTGGATTGGCGCTCGTGCTAGGCATTGCCGTGGCAGGCTATTTCATCCTCACCGCGTGACCCTTCGAATCGGGTGACTGCGGTCGAATCAGGGGCGGCCTGAAACCGTATGGCTCCCCCTGGGGGTTCGAACGCATTTCTCAATCCAACCCATATTTTCGAACGCTGTTTTCTGCCAGCCGATTACAAAGGACCGGGGTTTCCAAGGGCTGAGCACATGTCAGAGAACACCCTGACCCGACGAAAGACGATGAAGCTCGGTGCGGTCGTCGCTGGCGCCGGTCTCGCATCCGGGGCCGGCGTGCTGCTCGGATCGAAGCCCGCGTTCGCGATCTCGGACAAGTCGTTCACCGCCGGCGACGTGGGGCCACTGACCTCGAACAACGGGCTGGTCACCGACGTCTTCCTCCAGCCGAACCTGGAGGTCGCCTGGGACGGCCTCGACACCGAACCGGCCTCCATCGACTACCAGCTGTGGGTCGACACCCCCAGCACCGACGGGAATTCCGGGACCGCGACCTCGAACATGGATGGCGTCGGCCCCCAGACACAGTCCAGCCTCACCGGTCTGGAGGGGTCGGCGACGTTCACCTGGCCGAGTCAGTGGAGCCTGATCAGCGACGGGTCCTGGAGCAAGAACGATTTCAAGGCCCCGAACAACGGGCGTGACACCGGGACGAAGACCATCGGCCCGATCGAGGTCGTCCTCGAGGCGACGCTGACCACCACCGGCGGGAAGACCTACTCCGACACCGCCCGAACGCAGTTCAACGTCGACACCGAAAACCAGGGCGCAGGCTTCCAGGGCGGCGGAAACGCCGGGACCGGTGGCAGCGCCTGAGCCGATGTCGACGCAGTTGACCCGCGACTTCGGGACCGATCCCGGCGTGTGGCTGCTCGGCCTGGGCATCGCCGCGATCATCGGGGCGTTCTTCCTGGCCTCCCGGGTGCTGGTCCTCTACTCGATGGAGCTGTTCCTGTACACGGGCGCCTACATCGCATTACAGGTCGGCGGGTGGCTGGCCCTGCTGATCTGGTACCTCAGCCGGTGACCCGGGTCGAGTCGACTCCGAGGGTTTGAAACACTCCCCGTCGTAGAGGCGGTCGTAATGACGCTGTCCGTGACGAACACTCTCTCGGGCGACCAGGAGGTATTCACCGTCGACGACGAGGAAGTCCTCCTGTACGTCTGTGGGTTGACCGTCTCGGACGACCCCCACCTCGGTCACGCCCGGCTGTGGCTGCACGCCGATGTCCTCCACCGGTGGCTCGAGTACCTGGGGTATTCGGTCCGCCACGTCGAGAACGTCACGGACGTCAACGAGAAGATTGTCGCACACATCGGCGAACGGGGGTTGGGCGACTCCGAACCGGCGGTGGCGCACTCGTACCTCCAATCGGTGCTGGCGGGGATGCGTGGGTTGAACCTATTGCGGGCGGAGGTCTACCCGCGGGTGTCCGAGCACATCGCCGAGATCATCGATCTCGTCGAGACCCTCGTGGAGCAGGGCCACGCCTACGAGTCCAATGGCTCGGTGTACTTCGACGTCACCACCTTCGACCGGTACGGGGCGTTGTCCAACCAGGACCCCACCGAACTGGACCCACAGGGGCCCGACGAGGAACTTGCCGAGAAACGACATCCCCAGGATTTCGCGTTGTGGAAGGCCGATGGTGTCGACCCATCGGCGATCGCGGAGCACCGTGACGGACCGATGCCCGCGGAGCCGCCGACCGGCGAGACGTGGGAGTCACCGTGGGGCCCCGGTCGGCCGGGGTGGCACGTCGAGTGTTCGGCGATGTCGATGACCCACCTCGGGGAGACCATCGACATCCACATGGGCGGTCGGGACCTGGTCTTTCCCCACCACGAAAACGAGATCGCCCAGAGCGAGGCCGCCACGGGCCAGGAGTTCGTCCGGTACTGGTTGCACAACGGGCTGCTCCAAACCGATGGCGAGAAGATGTCCTCGAGTCTTGGGAACTTCACGACGGTGGCCGACGCGCTCGCCGAGTACGGCGTCAACGTCGTTCGTACGTTCTACCTGGGGGCGGCCTACCGGAGCGACCAGACGCTGTCCGCAGAGACGATGGCCGAGGCCGAACAGCGTTGGGACCGACTGCGCCGCGCCTACGAGGACGCGGTCGCGGCGTGTGACGGGGTCGACGCCCGGACGAAGGCCGATGACGAGGCCCTCCGTGAGGCGGTCGCCGCGACGCGTTCCTCCTTCGAGACCGCGATGAACGACGACCTCAACGTCCGCGAGGCGATGACTGCGTTGCTGGAACTGGCGTCGGCGGTCCACCGACATCTCGACGCGGGCACCCCCTACGATTACCGGGGGTTGCGTCGCAGCGTCGAGACCTTCGAGACGTTCGGCGAGGACGTGTTCGGCCTCCAGTTCGGGACCACCACCGATGGCACGGCCGACCTCGCCGAGGACCTCGTCGAGTTGGTGCTCGACCTCCGGGCGGCCGAGCGGGAGGCGGGCCACTACGACCGGGCCGACGCGCTGCGCGCCGACCTCGAGGCATTGGGGGTCGACGTCGAAGACACTCCGGAGGGCCCGGAGTTCTCGCTCTGACGCGGGGATCGGCCACGGCACTTTTGATGTGTGTGGGTCAACCGGAGGTATGGTGCAGCGACGACAGACCGCAGCCGTCCTCGCGATGGCCGCGTTGATGACGACGGCAGGGTGTGGGTTCCTCCTCGGCTCCGAGGCGGCGACGTTCACGGCGAGTCCCGCGACGGTCTCCCAACAGGCCCTGGACGACTCGGGGTACGAAGAGGTGTCCGTGACAGCGAACACCGTCTCGCGGAACTTCTCGGCCGCCGGCCAGACCCGCACCGTCGAGGTCACCAACCAGATCGCCCAGTACGAACGGCAGATCGATCTGGGGCCGCTTGGCTCCCAGCGTGCCGGGGTGTTCGTGGCGTTCACGAGTCCGTCGGTCTCGGTGCTCGGCCAGTCGTTCAACCCAATCGCGGACATGACCACCCAGGAGCTGTTGACGCGGTTCGAATCACAGTACGAGGGGATGTCCGTCGGGTCCCAGGTCGGCAGCCGGTCGATCACCGTGCTCGGGGAATCCCGTACCGTCGACAAGTACGAGGGAGCCGCGCGGATCGGTGGGCAGGAGGTCGACGTCTACATCGAGATCACGGAGGTGTTCAAACACGGGTCCGACCACGTGGTCGCGATCGCCATCTATCCCCAGCGTAGCGCCTCGAGCCCGGACCGCGTCACGACCCTGTTCGAAGGCCTCGAACACGACGACGGGTAGTCGGTGTCGCCGGGGAACCCTTTTCTCTTGACGGTGTGAGACTCTCGGTATGGACCGGGTGACCTGGCTCGGCGTCGCCTGCACGGGGCTGGGACTGGTGGGGTATCTCGTCGGGGTCCTGACGCCCTACCCGGGGCGGGAACTCACGATCGTCGCGGTCCTGGTGGGCGTAACGCTGCTGTCCGTCGGGGGTGCCATCCCGTGACCGCCGTCGTGTTCGACCGCGAGGACGTCGAGTCGTACACCGACCTGGAGGCCGCCGCAACCGCCGACGGCACCACGTGGGTGCAATTGGGCGCCCCCGACGACGCGACACTGGAGCAGGTCCAGACGCTGTTCGATATCCACCCGCTCGCCATCGAGGACGTGCGCAACGACGTCCGCCCGAAAGTCGAGACCTTCGAGGAACACACGTTCGTCCTGGTGAAGACCGCCCGACTCGTGCGGGGGGAGACGACCTTCGAGGAGGAGATCGACACCGAGCAGATCGGGGTCTTCATCGGGGAGGACTGGGTGGTGACCTACGCTCCATCGGGGCCGGCGCTCCTCGAGTCGATCGCCGCGGCCATCGAGGGCGGCGACCGGAACCTCCGGCGTCGTGGCCCGGACTATCTCGGGTACCGCGTCGTGGACTCGGTCGTCGACGGGTACTTCGGGGTGCTCGACGGGATCGAGTCCCGGATCGAACGCATCGAGGACGAGGTGCTGGAGGCACCCGATCGGGCGACGCTGGGCGAGATCAACGACGCTCGCCGTGAACTCCTCTCGATGCGGAAGCTGTTGTGGCCGACCCGGGAGGCGGTGAGCGTGCTCGCCCGCGGCGACGTCGAGACCGTCCACCCCGAGACCGAGAAGTACTACCGGGACGTCCACGATCACCTCGTGCAGCTCGTCGACCTCGTGGAGACCTACCGCGATCTGACGACGGGGGCACGGGACATCTACCTCAACGCGTTGTCGATGTCGACCAACGAGGTGATGAAGACGTTGACCGTGATCGCGACGATCGTCCTGCCGCTGACGTTGATCGCGGGGGTGTACGGCATGAACTTCGAACGGATGCCGGAGCTCGGGTGGCCGTACGCCTACCCGGCGGTGATCGCGGGGATGGTGGGGATGGCCGTGGTGTTGGTGTGGTACTTCCGCACCGTGGAGTGGATCTAGACTGAGACCATCAGGGGCACCATCAACACGCCCATGAGGTAGACACGACGGCAGGCGACGCGGGCGGGGAGGAGGCCGACGAGGGTGGCGGCGGCAAAGACCACGGGGCCAAGCGGCCCGGCGAACCCGAGCGTCAGGAGGGTCAGGAACGCCAGGACGGTCAGGGACAGGCGGCGGTTGTCGGCCGCCCCGACACGGGCGAGGTACGCATCGCCGACGACGATGACGAGCACGGTCGCGATGGCCGCCGCGACGGCGACGGCCGCCACCAACAGCGGCGCGTTCAGCGGCAGGGCGGCGGTCTCGATGGCGACCATGACCCCGGTTCGGGGGGTGCCGAGGGTGAGCAACGCGAGCAGGGCGAAGACCGTGTTGGCGGTGTTGACGCCGCTGGTGGCGATGAGGAAGCCGCGGTCGCCGGTGTCTCGCGGGAGGCCGGTGAGCGTGACCGTGGCGGCGGTGGCACTCGACATCCCGGGGACGAACCCGACGATGGCGCCGGCGAGGGTGCCGGCCGCGGTGGTGAGTCCGACGCGACCTGGCGGGACGGTGACGGTGGCGTCGGCCTGATCTGGGACGCCGCCACCGTCGAGGGCGTCTAACAGGATCGGGGCGCCGAACAGCCCGGAGAACAACGGGCCGAGCACGCTGTCGACGGGGAGGTACCCATCGAGGGTGTGGGGGAGGACGAGGATGCCGAGGGCCCCGCTGGCGACAAACGACAGTGCGCCCCCGGCGGTCGCGGTCCCCCCGGGTTCGGTCCAGAGCAACACGAGGAGGACCACGCCCAGGACGACGGGGAGGAACCGCTGGACGAGCGGGTACACCGACGCCATGACGGTGGTGATGGGGACGGCCAGCGGGACGGCGAGGAGGACGGCGCCACCGCTGCCCAGCGCGGAGAGGCGCAACGCCTCCCGGCCCCGGCCCCCGATGACGAGGCGGTGTCCGGGGAGGGCGGACGCGGCCATCTCGGCGTCGGGGACGCCGAGGGCGAGGGCGGGGACGACATCGAGGAAGCTGTGGACGACGCCGGCGGCCAGCATCGTGGCCGCGACGAGGTGGGGAGGCCCCGGGATGGCGGGGGCGGCGCCGGCCAGCAACAGGGCGAGGGCGTTGACGTGGAGGCCGGGCACCAGTCCGGAGAGGGTGCCCAGTCCCACGCCGCCGAGGATGAACGCCAGCATGCGGACGGTGGTCGGTGGGGCGACGAGGACCCGCACCCCGAACACATCCATCACCACTGCGTGGACCGGTGCTCCGGGATAAACGTCAGGTCACTGGCGGCGCTGTCGTGGTGGCGTGTCGTCCCGCGAGAAGGTGAGGTCGCCGTGTCAGCCGAAGAGGTCGCCGAGGCCCTCGCCGGAGACGTCCTCTTCTTCCTCGTCCTCGCCTTCCTCGTCGTCGCCCTCTGCCTCTTCGGCGTCGGCCTCCGACTCCTCGTCCTCGGCCTCTTCGGTGGCACCGCCGGCGGCCGCGCCCCCGGTGCTGGGGACGGCGGCGGTCTGCTCGACGGCCTCGTCGATGTCGACGTCCTCCAGGGCCGCGACGAGGGCCTTGACCCGGGATTCCTCGACGTCGATGCCCGCGGCCTCAAGGACGTCAGTGATGTTGTCTTCGTTCAGTTCCTCGCCCGATTCGTGCAGGATCAGTGCTGCGTATACGTACTCCATGCGTGATCACCCGAACATGTCTCCGAGGGCGTCTGCACCGGCGTCGTCGTCTTCGTCGTCTTCGTCGTCTTCGTCCTCGGGTGCGGCGTCCGGCGCCGCGTCTGCGTGGTCGTCGCTCGATTCCTCGGTGGACGATGTGTCCTCAGCGTCCGGTTCCGGCGCGGTGTCTCCCCGGAGTTCCTCGGGGAGGGCGTCCGGATCCCGGATGACCCCGGCCAGCGCCCGGACCTGGGCGTCGGCGCGGGCGACGAGTTCGTCCATGATCGCCGGGTCTTCGACCCCGGCTTCCAGGCCGACGGCGATGGCGTCGCCACGCGCCGTCGACAGTAGCGTTGCGATCGTGGCGTCGGTGGGGTAGGCGGTCTCGACGGCGAGGTTCCGCGCGCGGGTCGCCGCGGTGGCGACGTCGGTCTCGTAGGCGTCGAGGTCGATCGCGAGTTCGTCCGGCTCGAACCGGACCCCGTCGGCGTAGACGGCGCGGAGGTCGAGGCCGACCTCCTTGGGTTCGATCCCGAGTTCGGCCAGCACGTTGGCCAGCTGGGCCGAGACCTCCTCGCCGGCCTCGAGGACCGTCGAGTCCGAGAGCACCCGGATCGATCCCTCCTGGATGCGGGCGTCGGCGCCAACCTGCTGGAGGTCGCCGACGAACGGTCCCGGATCGATCCCGGTGTCGCCGGCCTCGATGGTGACGTCGTTTGGCGCCACCTCCCCGGCGTTGATCGGGGCGGCCGTCTTCGACCCCTCGAGCCGGCGGTAGAGGGTGAACGGGTTGTCGTTGGTGCCGATCAACCCGACCTGGCCGGAGACGACGTCGACCAGGGTCTCGACGCCGGCGTCGACCTCCTCGAGCGCGCGGCGGATGAGGCTGTTCCGCCCCATCCGCAGTTCGGCGGACCCGTGGAGGTCGGCCCGCATGGCCTGGAGCTGCCGGCTGGGGATGCCCTCGACGTCGACGACGCCGACGCTGTCGTACCGGTCGATGAGGTCGACGAGGGCGGCGACCTCCTCCCGTTTCCAGTCCGGGATGTGGTCGGTGGTGCGCTCGGCTTCGCTCATCAGGCCGGCACCTCCACGGCGGGACCCATCGTCGTCTTCACGTAGATGCTGTCCACGTTCAACGGCCCCTTCTCGAGGTCCGCGTGGATGCGGCGCAGGATGACGTCGATGTTGTCCGCGATCTGGGCGGCGGTCATGTCCTGGGCGCCGACGCGGGTGTGGAAGGTGCGGCGGTCCCGGCTCCGGACCTGGACGGTGTTCTTCATGCGTTCGACGGTTTCGACGACGTCGTCGTCGGGTTGCAGGGGTGTCGGCATCTTGCCGCGGGGACCGAGGACGGTCCCGAGGTGGCGGCCGATGTCCTGCATCATGTTGGCCTCGGCGATGAAGAAGTCCGTCTCGGCGGCGAGGTCCTTGGCCGCGTCCTCGTCGTCGCCGAGGTCCTCCAGGTCGTCGGCGGAGAGGACGTCGTCGGCGACCTCGGCCGCACGGACCGCGGTCTCACCCTCCGCGAAGACGACGATCGTCGTCTCCTGGCCGGTGCCCTCCGGGAGGACGATGCTCTGGTCGATACGGTTGGCGGGGTCGTCGAGGTCGATGTCGCGCAAGTTGATCGCGAGGTCGACCGTCTCGCGGAAGTTCCGCGTGGGGGCGTCCTCGAGTGCGCGAGTGACCGCGTCTTCGATGTCTTGATCTGCCATCTTCTACCTCCGTAGTACGGCGAGTGCCTGCTACGGTGTGAGACGGGCAGCGACGCCAGTCTCACCGGAAGCGAGGGGGAAGCGCCACTTAAACCCGTCGAAGCAGCGGGCGAAAAAACCGGGTCAGGCCGCGGCCTCTTCGGCGAAGACGTCGTCGTACTCGCCGACGTCGATCTTGGCCTTGAACTCGCGGGGGTTCTCGCCCTCGATGGTCACCCCGAGCGAGACACAGGTGCCGACGACCTCCTTGGCGGCGTTTTTGAGGTCGTATGCGAGGAGGTCGGACTGTTTCTGTTCGGCGATCTGTTTGACCTGATCGACGGTGAGGTCGGCGACGAAGTTCGATTCCGGGCGGCCGGACCCGGTGTCGAACCCGGCCTCGTCTTTGATGAGGGCAGCGGTCGGCGGGACCCCGACCTCGATCTCGAAGCTGCCGTCCTCCTCGTAGGTGACCGTGACCGGGACCTCGGTCCCGTCGAAGGCGGCGGTGCGTTCGTTGATCTCCTCGACGACCGCCTGGACGTCCACCGGTGTCGGGCCGAGTTCGGGGCCCAGCGGCGGGCCGGGCGTGGCCTGCCCCCCGGGGACGAGGACGTCGATGGTTTCAGCCATACGTTGGTCGACCCGGCCCGCGCGTTTAAGAATTGCTTTCTCGCGTCACTGCAGGGTGATGCCGTTCCGGGCGAGGAACGCGCTGACGTCCTTGATGACGACGGGCGACCCGACGATGTGGACGTGGTCGTCGCGTTCGGTGACGGTGACGGCGAACTCCGCTTCGAGGTCGACGTCGATGGCGGCGAGGACCTCCTCACCCACGATGATCTGGGTGCTGTCGCGGAGCCGTTCGACGTCCCCCATGGTCGAAGTGTGGTGCCGTCGCGGGCTTTAGTCTACCGAAGTCTTGCCACACCGACCGGCCCGGCCATAGCAATTCGCGGGGCCGGACCGGCCATCGGTCGTCGTGGGGGGTCGATGGCCGGGTGACTGTAATGGTGGTCGAAGTCTCCAGTAGCCTTTTTCGGCGGTCCCTCGACGCGTCCCCCAAGATGTCGGTGACACGACGTCGAGCCCTGGCTGCGATCGGCAGTGCCCTCCTTGCCGCCGGCTGTGGCGGCGACGACGCCCCCGATGAGCGGACGACGAGTCCGACGCCGACCACGTTCCCGACGGCGGACATCACCGTCGACGCGGGCACGTACACGACGGGTGACGCGTTCACGGCGACCTTCGACCTCTCCCGGGGCACGGACATGCAGGCGACCGAGACGTTGCTCCTCGATCTCGACGAGCCGACGACCGTGGCCTACGACGTGACCGTCGAGTGGAGCGGCGAGGAGGAGACGCCAATCGACTTCGAGGTGCTGCCGAACAAGCCGGGGAATCTCCGGTCCTACCTCGAAAAGGAGGGCTACGAGTACGTGCCGGAATGCAGTGCCACCGGCGTCGTCGAGGCGTCGGTCACCCACCGGCTGCCGACGGGGGAGTACGTGTTCGTCGCGGACAATTCACGCCGCGGCAGCTCCTCGCCCGGCCCCCGCGTCCCGGCAGACTCCGTGACGGCGACAGTGGAGTTCGACCTCACCGCCTGACCGGGTCGCGACGGTCACGCGAGACTGGCGTCGAAGGAGAGGGCATCGCGGGTGCGGCCCTCGGCGACGTCGAAGTCGAACTCGACGGTGCGGGTCCCGCCTGGGTGGATGCTGAGGGCGTTCGTGGCCTGTTGTTGGTCGCCACCCTCGACGGTGAGGGTCACGTCGACGGTGGTCTCGGCGGTCCCCTGGCCGATGTTCGTGACCGTCACCGAGACGGTGGCCACGCCGGCGGTCAGGGTCAGTCCCGAGTCGATGATGCGGACCGGTGGCCCCTCGACCGTGTCGGGGAGGGGTGTGGTCGTGGTGGTCGTGGTCGAACTCGCCTGTTCGCGGCTCGAACACCCCGCCAGACTCGTCGGCACCAGGGCGGCGATCAGGGTCTTCGAGACCGCGCGTCTCGTTGGAGGCATTGGAGGCGGCTCCGGTCGAGACATACTGGGTCTGGCCCATAATCGTTTCTCCGGTCGCGGCAGCGTGGGCAACGGCGCGCAGGACGTCTCGGCCCCAGGGGGCTGTGGCGAGAACGTGTGGGATGCTCTGTGGGGTGGCCGTCGACCATCCGATCGTCGACGACACCTACCTCCAGAACCCGCCGCCGACCCGCTCGTGGGCGGCTGAACCGGGCACGCCGAGGGGTTCCGCGGGGTGGCGATGGGGGACGAGGTCACACCCCGGGAGTCAGGGACCCACGATGCGGGGACTGAGTCGGTACCCGGACCACGCCGGTCGAACGGCGGCACCGCCCCACGGTCGGCTATTCCCCCAACGTTGGCCATCGCTGCGGTCTCGAGGGCGGATACCCACCAGACCAGCGATGGGCGTTGTCGGGTACGGTGGGGAGGCGCCGATGTCGGGCTCGTGACAGGCCCGTGACTATACTGTTCTTCAGAAAACACTTTTGAAGCTGATACTCATGGCAACCGCCAATGGCGAAACCGGACCTGCTTCTCAGCGAGGAGCGTGTCAGCGTCATTAGCGGCGACGGCCCCGCGACCACCGACGGCACCGAACGCGGTGACTTGGAGCTGAAACCCGACCAAGACGCCGACCCCCGCGTCGCGATGAACGCCGACCGGTCGAACATCGTCCTGGGCGGCGGACGGGACGGGCCCGCAGGCATCCGCCTCGACGGCCAACCCGTCGACCGGAACCCCGACAACTACGAAGCCACCGGGACCAAGATCGGGGTGTACACCGACTTCGGGACCGGGGCGCCGATCGTCGATACGGTTGCCGACATCGCCGGCCTGGATTTCGATGACAGTGCTGGGATTGAACTGGGGAACGCCGCGGACATCACGCCCGGGAGCCCGCCTGATTCCCCGACCGACGGGGCCCTCGTGCTCAACGAATCCGGCGTCCCGGGGACGATGATCGGTGGGGCGTCGATGCGACTCGGGAATGACGAAGTGCCTGGCACTATCGACGTTCGCGGCGGTGAGGGCGCCTCGTTGTCCATGGACGGTGGCGGGGGCACGACCATCGATCTCCAGCCGGACCGTGGCGCTGTGACCGCCGGTGGCCCTGGCGCGACGGGGACGATAATCATCCGGGACCGAAATGCCGAGACCGTCGGCTTCCTGGAGGCCAAAGATGGCACTCTCACGCTGTGTGGGCCCGACCGGACGACCGCCATCGAAATCGAGGCCGGTGGCACGGTCAGCTTCCCGAACATGACCGACGGCGATTGGCGCAACGAACTCCCACTCTGATCGGGCCCACCGACTGTGCTCAGCAATTCCCATGTTCCCCGGTGACCCCGTACCCTGGCGGCGCCTGCCTCGACGCTGGCTCCTCGTGGCGAGTGTGGGGGTCGCCCTTGTGGTGGGGGCTGGGGTCGTCGCTGCCGATCCTACCGCGAGTTGCAGTCTTTCACGCACCGAGATCCATCCGGGGGAGGCGGTTACACTGGATGCCTCGGCCTCGGAGAACGCCACTGCCTACCGGTTCAACGACTCCGGAACGGGTGACTGGGGGGCCTGGCAGGACAGCGCGACGTCGCGGATCACGTACACGGAGACGGGGACCTACCACCCACGTGTACAGGTGCGATCGGCGGCCGATTTCACCGATATCGCCGACTGTGGGCCCCTATCTGTCGTTCCGAACGAACCTCCGACTGCATCATTTACGTACACCCCGACGACTCCCGCCCCGGGAGAGAGCGTCACCTTCTCCGGGACGGTCGACGACCCGGACGGGGAGGTCGTCGAGGTCATGTGGCGGGTTGAGGGGGAGACCGTGGCCAGTGGTTCCTCGATGGCGTATACCTTCGACACCGAAGGCGACTATCAGGTCACCCTCGTGGCCACCGACGATGATGGCCGAACGACGACCGCCTCCGAAACCATCACCGTCGGCGAGAACGAGCCCCCGATCGCGTCGTTCTCCTATTCCCCCACCGACCCCGTTCCCGATACGTCCGTCACCTTCACCGCGTCAGCCAGCGACCCGGACGGGGACGTCGTCGGGTACCGATGGCGGGTCGACGGTGAAACGATCGGGGAGGGACCGCAGTTCGAGTATTCGTTCGGGACGACGGGGACGTATGCCGTGACCCTGGTGGTCGTCGATGACTCCGGGGCGACAACCACGGTCCACCAAACCGTCTCCGTCGGTCCCGCCAACCGGCCACCATCTGGGTCGTTCACATGGGCGCCGGCCGAACCGACCACCGGCCAGGTGGTCACCTTCGAGGCAGCCGTCAGCGACGAGGCGGCGGTGGACGACTACGAGTGGGCCGTCGACGGCGACACCGTAGGGACGGGGCCGACACTGGAGTACACCTTCGGGGAACCGGGGAACCACAGCGTCGTCCTCTCGGTCACCGACGACGACGGCGCGACCTGGACGCTGAACCGAACCATCTCCGTCACGGCCGCGACACCGGCCGAGCCGGTCGACGTCACCGCCGATTGGATGCATTCGCCGTTGTACCCCGAGGCGGGCGAGCGGCTGTCCCTGATCGCGCTCGGCCCCGCAGATGCCGGTGTGAGCTACCGGTGGGACATCGGCGACGACGGCAGCATCGAGCAACGGGGCATCACGGTCACGTACGCCTTCAGTGAACCCGGCGCCTACGAGGTGGTCCTCGTGGCGGTCGGTCCGGACGGTGAAACCCGTCGGACGACCCGAACGGTCGTCGTCCACCCCGCGACAGAGAACGAGGGTGGCGACGATCCGCTGTTCTGGGTGACCCCGCAATACCCCCAGCCCGGTGAACGGGTGACCCTGGTCGTGGTACCACCCCCGGACGCAACCGATTATGCAGGGGTCGGTTGGGACCTGGACGGCGACGGAAGCATCGACGATCGCGGTCGCGTGGTCCCCTACATCGTCCCGGAGAACGGCACCCCGACGGTCAGCGTCGTCGTCGAGCTGCCCAACGGCACCATCCGGGAGCAATCCAGGCGGCTTGACAGCGTCGGCGATCCCGTCGACCCACCCGATGACGACGATTCGGTCCTCTGGTCGATCCCCAACAATCCCGCCCCGAACGAGACGGTGACCTTGTTGGCGGATCCGCCACGCAACGCGAGCGCCGTCAGCGAGTATCGGTGGGACCTCGACGACGACGGAGAATACGAGGCAACTGGCGTGTCAGTGACCCATACGTTCGAGACCGTCGACCGGATGCCGATCCGCCTGCAGATCGAATGGGCGAACGGATCGACAACCACCGTCGAGGAGATCGTCCCCGTCGGCAACGCCACCCTCCGGGAATCACCGACAGCAGCGTCATTCCCGGTCGGTGCGACCCTCGTTGCGGGTCTTCTCCTCGGCGTCGTAGCAGCCCTGTCCTACTGGTGGCGATACCATGACTGACCATCGCGATGGGTCGACCCGTCGAACCCTGTTGAAGGCGTTGGGGGTCGCCGCGATGGTTGGGGCCAGCGTCGGTGAACGATGGCCGGAGGATCGCCGACCGACCGCATCGTCGGGCCCCCACGCCAGTCCAAGTGCTCGGGAATCGAGTGTGGCTCGGCGCGACCGTCCGCGGTTCGGGACGGCGGTCGACCTCCACGGCTCGACCGCGGTCGTCGGCACACCCCCGGCCATGACCGCTGGCCCCCAGCTGGGAGCGGCCCAGGTCTACGATCTCGACGGCGGCTCCCTGTCTGCAACGGCCACGTTGACCCCCGCACCGGACACCATCGGCGGTGACTTTGGCACCACCACGGCCGTGGGCGAAGACCTCCTGATGGTTGGAGCGCCCCTCCCCGGCGTCCCCGGCGGTCCACATGGCGGCGCGGTCAGCGTCTTCACTCCCGAGGACGGGGAATGGAGCCATCGGTGGACTGTCACCGCCCCCGAGACCCGGGGCGTCGACCGGTTCGGCGCCAGCCTCGCGGTCGATGGGAGCTCCGGAATCGTCGGGGCGCCCGGGGCAACGGCTGGGCGAGCCACCCTTCTCGAACACCGGCGGGGTCGGCTGGCTCGGCAGGTGCTCACCTCGGCTCGTGACACCGAGACCATGTTCGGCCGTGCCGTCGCCCGCAGCCACCGTCGAGCCGTCGTCGGGGCGCGGGACACCGAGACTGGCGCCGGCGTGGCCGCCCTCTACCGTCGGGCCGGCGATCGTTGGAACAGGGAGACGACGGTGGCGTCGTGGCGGGACGGCCTCGATGACGGGTTCGGCGCCGCCCTCGCCCTGGAAGACGGCGTCCTCGTGGTCGGGGCACCGACTGAGTCGACGGATAACGGGGACCAGGCCGGGGCGGCCTACGTGTTCACCGAGACCGCCGGCCGGTGGCTGCCCCGTGCCCGGCTTCGCGACCCGGCAGCCCAGCCCCGCGGTGCGTTCGGACGGGCCGTCGCCATCGACGACGGGACCGTCCTCGTGGCCGCGGACGACACCGCGACCGTGTTCACACCGACGTCAGCGGGCTGGCAGCCGACTCACAGCCTTGGTGGGCCATCGATGGGGACCGTCGGCGGTGTCGCCCTCGATGCGGGCGCCGCGCTCCTCGGTGGCGCCGGCGGGGGTGCCGGTGGGCGGGTCGAGGTGTTCGGCCCGTGACCGGTTGTGACCACCATCGGTGCCCACCGCACAGACATAAACGACTCATGACACTTCCACGGAGACCGATCTGAATATGGCGATTTCGTTGCATGACCTGTTGGACGACGACATCGAGTCGATGCGGGATCAGGCATCAGCCAACGACCTCCCCTATCTCCCGTTCACGATGCGGGAGCTCATCACCCCACAGTATCGGGTCAACGTCGACTCTTCCGAGGAACGGTGGCGGAACTGGGTGTACCAACACGACGAGCAGAACCGGATCGAGTATCGGCCGACGAACCGTCGACAACTCGTCGCCGCCGTCGTCCAGCAAGCCTACAACGATCGTCAGATTCGAGCGGTCGGCTCCGGGCACTCCCACTCGAACGCCCCGGCCCCGGCCGATCACTACATCGAACTCAACCCCGGTGACCCCGGTGACACGGGGGGTACGGGGTTGAATAGCCGCCTCCCGAACGGCGACAGCGGGACTCCCGCAAAGTGGTTGAAAGACGATGGGTCGCTGAACACAATCCAAGAACGGCGACGCGACAACCGTCCCGATCACCTCGTCGACCGCGAATTCCAACCACTCGATCGGGAACACCTGCTCCGGGTGCAGTCGGGGGTGATGTTGCGCCGCCTCAATCGACATCTCCTCCACCCGAACGGGTACGCCTTGAAGAACATGGGCTCCTTCGACGGACAAACAATCGCCGGCGCGGTCAACACGTCCACCCACGGCACCGGCATCGAACTGGCATCGATCGCCGATAGCGTGGAGTCCGTCGAGATCGCGACCGTCCCGGAATCAGCGAGTGGCGACCCGATCGTGCGCCTCTACCGTATCGAGCCCGCTGATGGCATCACCGACCGCGAGGCCTTCGAGGCCGACACCGCAGATCACGAGATGGAACTCATCCAGGACGACGACCTGTTCCACTCCGTGGTGGTCGGGTACGGGTGCATGGGCGTCGTCTACGCCTACACGTTGCACGTCCGGGACGATTACTGGCTCAAGGAAACCACCAAACTGATGGACTGGGACTCCTTCGAACTCCAGTTCTGGGACGAAGACAAGGGAGCCTACACCAAGGAAAAGGCCCTCGAATTCCTCAACGGCCCCGACGGGAACGCTCGACACACACAGATTCTCGTGAACATCGCCTCCGATCAACTCCCCCAATCAGAGTACCAGACTCACGAGGGTCACGGCATCGGCACGCACGAAACTGTTGGGAACCCACTTGTCCTCGTCAAACGCCACTATACCACGACCCCGAACCAGAAACCCGACGACTGGGCGGATTTACTCGAGACGGGGAAGATCCAAGATCCGCGGTGGCCACCGGAACGCCGGAAGAAGTCGTTCCGCGATGCAACGAAGGTCCTCGGCCAGATCAACCCGTTGGCGCCGAACCTCGCGACCGCCAGCCGACTGCATAAAGGACTCTTTCATTCGGCGTACCGACGCGATCCGTTCGTCAACTTCCAAACGGAGACGGCGTGGTACGTCGCCCTCCGGCGACTCCGGGATCGTGCCGGCCCGAACACCGACCCCAACTACCATCCCCAACCGCCGAGCCCGCCAACGATGACGACCGAGGTCGGGGTCGCCCTCGAGAACCTCATCCCGGCCGCGAACGCAATCCGGAAGCGGGTCCGGCCGCCTAACCCGGTCAGACAGGACCCCATTCCGAACAAGACATGGAGTGCCGGTGACCGACCGGTCTTCTTCGCCATCCCGATGGGCATCCGGTTCACCGCCGCCAGCGAACACCACCTCTCCCCGGAACACGGTCGGGACACCGCGATGTTAGAGGTGCCGATGCCGGTCAACGCCCTGGATGCCAATATCGCCCACGAGACCCCGAAACTCTCCGTCGACGAAATCCGGGAGTACGTCGCTGAACCGGCGTTGAACACGTTACACAACCACCTCGTGTTCACCGGCGACGGTTCCTTCGAGTTCGATGCCCGACCACATATGGGGAAACACAACACCGTCGGGGCTGGCTGGATGAACGCGAACTACGATTACTTCGACGCCGCGAACACCGATAAGGAGACGGGGTGGTACCAGGCCTACCAGCGGTTCAACGCCTTCGGTACCTTCGACAACAAGTTCACCGATCAACTCGACCTCGACGGGTATACCGCTGGCGACGCCGGGACCGACCTCGACGACGCCGAGCAGTGACTCCGGGATGACTGCGCCGGTTCATCCCCCCGGATTGGAGACTTGCCGTGGGCGGTCGATGGAGGCGGCCATACCTGTTTCCGGTTCAGTGACCGACCGCACCGTATGGTCGTCAACACTCTCCGGGGCGTGATCCGCGGTGGTGGGGCGTGGGCTGTCGGGTATGCAGCGATGCTGGGCCTGATCGTCCTCGGGGTGATCGACGACACCGGCGACCTCATTCCCGGAGCCGACGTCGCGTATCTGCACGCCCATCAAGTGCCGGTCTTCGGGGCCGGGGTCGACTCCTGGGCAGTCATTGTCCCTGTCACCGTTCTGACCGTCGCGGGGTATCGCGGTGGCCGGTCGGTGCGGGCGGGACTGACCGGACGGCTCCGGGCGGCCATCGAGGCCGTCCGGGGGTCAAAGCGAGACCGTGTTTACGCTGCCATCGGCGGGGCCCTCACGTTCGCGGGTGGATACACGTTGATGGCGCTCGTCGGCGCCGTCGTGGTGGGGGCCTCCATTGGGACCGCGATGGTCGGCGGGCTTGGTTACGCCCTGGTCGTCGTTGGGGTGGCGGCCGTCGGTGGGGCCTTGCGCTGACCGCCGCGACGCATCGGCCCGTGGCCGGGGATCACACCTTGGCTCCCGGGATGGGGCTGACCGATCAAGGATCCTCGTTGGCGTCGTCGGCGCCGGCCACCGGTAATGAACAGGTTTTCACGAGGTGATGGCGAACGGGCGTGGTGATGGGTCTGGAGGAGGAGATCGAATCCATCCAGGAGGAGATCGCCGAGACGCCGTACAACAAGTCCACGGAGGCCCACATCGGCCGGTTGAAGGCGAAACTCGCCCAGAAGAAAGAGGAGCTTGAGCAACGCCAGGCCGGCGGGAGCGGCGGCACGGGGTACGCCGTCGAACAGACCGGTGACGCGACCGTCGCGATGGTGGGGTTCCCGTCGGTGGGGAAGTCGACGCTGTTGAACGCGTTGACCAATGCCGAGAGCGAGGTCGGCGACTACGAGTTCACCACCCTCGACGTCAACCCGGGGATGCTCCAACATCGCGGCGCTGCCATCCAGCTGTTGGACGTCCCGGGATTGATCGGTGGTGCGGCCGGTGGTCGCGGCGGGGGTCGCGAGGTGCTGTCGGTGGTGCGGACGGCCGATCTCATCGTCTTCGTCCTCTCGCCGTTCGAGATCGAGGAGTACGCGACGCTGCGCCAGGAACTGTACGACAACAAGGTCCGACTCGACCAATCGCCGCCGTCGGTCCGGGTCACCCGCAAGGGCAAGGGCGGCATCGACGTCACGGCCAGTCCGGACCTTGACCTCGATGTCGAGACGATCGAGGCGGTGCTCCGCGAGCACGGGGTGGTCAACGCCGACGTCACGATCCGGGAGGACCTCGACGTCGACCGGTTGGTCGACGGGGTGATGGACAATCGCGAGTACGTCGACTCCCTCGTCGTCGTGAACAAGGCCGACCTGATCGACGAGGGGTATCGGAACACGGTCGACCGCCAGTTGCGGGACCACGGGCTCGACCCGGAGGCGGTGGTGTTCGTCAGCGCCGAGACCGGGGCCGGTCTCGATGCGCTCGCCGACCGCCTCTGGGAGGCCCTGGATCTGATTCGGGTGTACATGGACAAGCCGGGGCGGGGCGTCGACTACGAGGAGCCGTTGGTCCTGCCGGCGGGGGCGACGGTCGACGACGCCTGTCAGAAGCTTGGCGGGAAGTTCCGGGAGCGGTTCCGGTTCGCGCGGGTGACCGGGCCGAGTGCCGCCCACGAGGACCAACAGGTGGGCAAAGACCACGTCCTCGCCGACGAGGACGTCCTGCGCATCGGGCTCTCGCGGTAGAGTCGGTACGCCTTTCTTCGGCGGGGCACTCGCCTCGGGTATGCAGGAGGGCACCCTCGACCACGTGATGCTGCGGGTCGAAGACCTAGACGCGAGCCTCGAGTGGTACACCACCCACCTCGGGTACGAGGAGAAGGGGCGATGGGAGGCCGATACGTTCACCAACGTCTTCCTCGGGCCGCCGGACGTCGCCGAGGCCGGGGCGCTCCTCGAGTTGACGTACAACCACGACGGCCGCAGCTACGACATGGGGGATGGCTGGGGCCACATCGCGGTCCGGGTCCAGGACGTCGCGGACGCCTACGAGACGCTGATGGAGGAGGGCGTCACGGACTACCGGGATCCGGAATCCTGTGGCGGGTCCTACGCGTTCGTGACGGATCCGGACGGCCACGAGATCGAACTCGTCGAACGGGCGGTCGGCGCCCGCTGGAGCCTCGACCACACGATGGTCCGGGTCGAGGACCTCGAGACTGCGGTGGGGTACTACGTCCGTGCCCTGGGGTACCAGGAGACCGGGCGGTGGGAGGCCGACACGTTCGCGAACTTCTTCCTCGACCACCCCGAGGCGGCCCCGGAGACGATGAGCCTCGAGGTGACCTACAACTACGATGGCCGCAGCTACGAGTTGGGCGATGCCTGGGGCCACATCGCGGTGCGGGCCGAGGACCTCGAGGCGTACTGGGCGACGCTGATGGACCGGGAGTCAACGGACTACCGCGACCCGGAGTCCTGTGGGTTCAACTACGCGTTCACGAAAGACCCGGACGGCCACGAGATCGAAGTGGTTGAACGCTGACCGGTTTCGACCGCCGACAGTTGAAAAGTAGGTTGCCGCCGGGGTCACCTTTATTATACCATTCACAATATTCTCATACGTATCGTTATGACTCGATATCCAGAGGGGCAGGCCAGTATCGCACGCCGACGCTTCATGAAGCTGGCAGGCGGGGCGACGGCGGCGGCCGCGACCTCGTCGGCCGGGTGCCTCGGCTTGACCGGCGGTGGTGGTGGCCCGGCGAACGAGGTCGACATCCCGGACAATCCCGACGAGGAGGTCGACGGGACCTCGATCGTCCACGCGATGGACAGCGGCCACAACACCAATCCATTCCGGTGGTTCCAGGACGAGATCCAGGAGGAGACCGGGATCGAGTTGTCCAACATCCAGGGCTACGGGTTCGGCGAACTCCCCGAGAAGCTCCGCACGGAGTTCAACGCCCAGAGTGACGCCTTCGACCTGGTGGCGTACTACCCCCAGTACATGGGGACCTTCGCCGCGAACGGCCACATCGTCCCGCTGGACAACATGATGGAGGTCTCCGGTTGGAATCCGGCGATGGACGACACGCTGAAACCGTTCCGAGAGATCTACTCCCAGTGGGGTGGCAACACCTACGCGTTGCCGATCGACGGCGACGTCCTGATGCTGGTGTACCGGAAAGACCTCTTCGAGGAGCACAACCAGGAGGTCCCGGAGACGTGGTCGGAGTTCAACCAGGTCGCGCAGTACTTCACCGAAGAGGCGAGCGAGGTCGACTACGGCGTCGCGACCTACGGCGGTCGTGGCTTCTGTTATGGGTGGTTCCTGACCCGGTTCGGTGGCGCCGGCGGCATCTACTTCGACGAGGACATGAACCCCCAGATCAACTCCGAGGCCGGGCAGATGGCCATGGAGAGCTGGGCGGAGACACTCCAGTACGCGGACCCACAGTCCGCGTCCTACGGGTACGCGGGGCTGCGTGACGCGTTCCTCAACGAGCGAGTCGCGATGGTCGTCCAGTGGACCGACGTCCCGAAGAAGGCCGCGGCCTCCCAACGCGTCTCCGGGAAGTGGGGTGCCGCCCCGGTCCCCGGCTTCGAGGGGGAGAGTGCGGCCTCGGCGATGCCGGTCGGTCGGGTGCTCAGCGTCCCGTCGTACACGAGCAACAGCAAACAGCTCGCCGCCTACCGGTTCGCACAGCGGATGACCGTCAGGAAGTACAGCCAGCACATGGTGTCCGACCCCGGGTGTGGGGAGGACCCGTTCCGGCACGCTCACTTCGAGAACCCAGCGGTCTACACCCAGGAGAACCCGTACCGGGACTTCGGCGGGGACAGCAGCCCGTCGGACTCCATCTCGTTCCCGACGATGGCGGCGGCCCGCGAGTACGCCAACGCCGTCCAGGAGACGCTGCGACAGGGGTACCCCGAACCGTACTGGCCGGGCGCCCCGGCGTACATCGAGGACCTCTCCGTGGAGATGTCGAAGTTCGTCGCCGGCGACCAGGGCGTCGACGCGACCCTGCAGAACGTCGAGGACGCCTGGAACAGCACCGTCGAGGAACTCGGCCGCGACCAGCAACAGGAGTACTACCAGAACGTCATCGAGGCGTGGCAGAACGCCGGGCTGTGGAACTGACATCCCGACACGGCCACACGTGACTGGGATCGCTCGGTCGAACGGCCTGTCCCCACTCGCGGTTCTTGGAGTCGATGGCTTCGGATAACACCTCTACCGGCGGTCGGTGGTCTCGCATCACGAGAAACGAGTACCTCGAGTACTGGTTCGCCCTGCCCGCGATCCTGGCGTTGCTGGCGCTGGTGATCTTCCCGATGCTGTGGTCGCTGTACGTGAGTTTCACCAATCTGAACTTCACCATCGCCCAGCAGAACGTCCAGTTCATCGGCCTCGAGAACTACGCCACCCTCCTCGCCGACGACCGGGTGCACAACGCCATCTGGAACACCGCCTACTACGTCGGCATCGGGCTCGTCGTCCAGTTCGGACTCGGGTTCGCGATCGCGTTGTTCATGGCCAACCACACGAGCGGCTGGGTGAACCGGGTGCTGTTCACGCTGCTGTTGTTGCCGATGATGATGGCGCCGATCGTCGCCGGGTACATGTGGCGGCTGGTGCTCCAGCCGACGTTCGGCCCGCTGAACTACCTGCTCGGCGCGGTCGGCCTCCCGGAACCGAACTGGATCGGGGCCTCGGCCTGGTCGCTGAACAGCATCCTCATCGCCGACATCTGGCAGTGGACGCCGTTCATGATCTTGATCCTGTACACGGGGCGACTGTCGATCAACGAGGACCTCTACGAGGCCGCCCGCATCGACGGGGCGAGTCGCCTGTTCGCGTTCCGGCACATCACCCTCCCCCGGATGAAAGGCGTCATCGCCGTGGCGTTGCTGTTGCGGGCGATGGACGCGTTCAAGTTCTTCGACAAGATGTACGTCCTCACCGGCGGCGGCCCGGGGGTCTCCTCGGAACTGGCGACGTTCTACAACTACCTCCTGGGGTTCAACGACTTCGCGATGGGGCGAGCCACCGCGATGAGCTGGTTGCTGCTGGTGATCGCGGTGGTGCTGGCGAACCTGTTCATCTTCGTCCTGGAACGCGGCGAGGGAGGTGACCGCGTCGTATGAGCGTCCGCGACCGGCTGGATGCGTTCGCCAACGATCCGGTGACCCCCGGCGGGGCGCTCCGCCGCATCGGCGTGACCGCGTTCGTCAGCGTCGTGCTGGCGGTGACGCTGTTCCCGCTGTACTGGACGGTGAACACCTCGTTCAAGACGCCCAGCGAGTCCCAGCAACTGCCGCCAACCTTTCTCCCCCAGGAGTTCACCATCCAGGGCTACCCCAACGTGCTCTTCGAGAACAACGGGTTGGACGTGTTGATCCACAGCGTCGGCGTCAGCCTGGGGGCGACCATCCTCGCGCTGGTCATCGGGGTGCCGGCCGGGTACGCCTACGCCCGCAACCCCGGTCGGGTCGGCGGGAAGAACGTCGCCTTCTGGATCCTGTCGATCCGGATGTTCCCGCCGATCGCGCCGATCTTGCCGCTGTTCTTCATGTTCAGCGACCGGGGCATCGGCATCATCGACACGTACCTGGTGATGATCCTGTTGTATCTGACGTTCAACGTCCCGCTGACCGTGTGGTTGATGCGGTCGTTCTTCCAGGACATCCCCAAGGCCGTCGAGGAGGCGGCCCTGATCGATGGCGTCTCGCGGTTCACGGCCTTCTACAAGGTGGCGTTGCCGTTGGTGGCGCCGGGCCTGGTCGCGACGACGCTGTTGGTGTGGGTGTTCTCCTGGAACGAGTTCCAGTTCGCGTTGGTGTTCACCCGGAGCAACGTCCAGACCTACCCCGTGATCATCCCGTCGCTCGTCGGCGGGCACGCCACGCTGTGGAACCAGATCGCGGCACTGACCGTGTTGGCGATGATCCCGGTGATCGCGATCTCGTTGCTGATGCAGCGGCGACTGATCCGGGGGCTGACCCTGGGGGCGGTGAAAGGATGACGGCAGGTGGTACCCATGACTGAAATCGAACTCGAGCACGTGACGAAGGTCTTCGGCGACGACGTGGTCGCCGTCGACGACGTATCGCTGACGATCGAGGATGGCGAGCTCGTCGTCCTCGTCGGCCCGAGCGGGTCGGGGAAATCGACGACGCTGCGGATGATCGCGGGGCTGGAAGACGTCACCGAGGGCACCATCCGCATCGACGGGGAGGTCGTCAACGACGTCCAGCCCCAGGACCGGGACATCGCTATGGTGTTCCAGTCGTTTGCCCTCTATCCCCACCGCAGCGTCCGGCGGAACATCAGCTTCCCCCTGGAGGCCCGAGGGGTCGCCGGCGAGGAACGCGACCAACGGGTCGAGGAGGTCGCCCGGACCCTGGGGATCGAGGAACTGCTGGACCGGCGCCCCTCGCAACTGTCCGGCGGCCAGCAACAGCGGGTGGCCTTGGGCCGGGCGATCGTCCGGGATCCGCGAGCGTTCCTCATGGACGAGCCGTTGGCGAACCTCGATGCGAAACTGCGCAAGGAGATGCGGCGGGAGGTCGTGTTGCTCCAGGAGGACCTCGGCGTCACGATGGTGCATGTCACCCACAACCAGGAGGAGGCGATGACGATGGGTGACCGGATCGCGGTGATGAACGAGGGGCGCATCCAGCAGGTCGCGCCGCCGGACGAGACCTACGACCGACCGGCCAACCGGTTCGTCGCGGAGTTCATCGGGTCACCCTCGATGAACATGATCGTCGGGCAGGTCGAGGACGGCCAGTTCCGTGCCGACGCCGCCGACATCGCGGTGACGTTGCCGGCGGCGCTGGCCGACGCGACGACCAGCGATCGGGTGACCCTCGGCATCCGCCCGGAACACGTCGTCCTCGGAGAGTCCGGCGAGAACGCGGCCTTCGGCGGGGAGGTTGATGTCGTCGAGAACCTGGGGAACAACCAGATCGTCTACTTCGACTACGGTCGGTTCGAGTTCCTCGCGGAGGTCGGCCCGGACCACGCGGTGGCGGCCGGGGACGAGGTCGGGATCGCGTTGCCCGCCGACCACGTGCATCTCTTCGACGGGACCGCCCCGGATAGCGAACGCGTCGAGCGGGCGGCGGCCCCGACACAGTAGCGGTCAGGGCGCCACGAGTTCCACGGGGTGGACGGCCGGCCGGTCGAAGACGGCGGTCAACTGCTCGAGACAGGAGGTGCCGCTGGCGAGGAGGCGTCGGCCGTCGGGGTCGATGTCGTCGGTGAGATCTTCGCCGACGGCCATGCTCAACTCGTAGAACTCCGATTTGTACCCGAAACTCCCCGCCATCCCACAACACTCCACGCTGGTGGTGGTGACGTCGTAGCCGAGGGCCTCGAGGACGGTGGTGGTGTAGGTGGCGAGGCCGAGGGTGCGTTGCTGACAGTGGGCGTGGTAGGCGACGGCCGCCTCGCCGGTGGCCCGGGAGAGGGCGTCGAGGTCCCCACCGTTCGCGAGGCGACCGTACAGGTACTCGAAGAGGTCGTAGCTCTCCGCGGCGAGTGGATTGGACCCCAACAGGTTCGCGTAGTCGTCCCGGAACATCGCCAGGGTCGAGGGTTCGACGACCACGACGTCCCGGCCGGCGGCGAGGTGCGGGGTCATCGCGTCGACGGTGGCGGTGGCCTGGCGTTCGGCGGTGGCGATCATCCCCTGGGAGAGGGGTGCGCGCCCGGACTCCGGGGCCCGGGGGACCCGGACGTGGACGTCCATGGCCTCCAGGGCCCGGAGGGCGGCCTTGCCGCGGTCGACGGCGATGTGGTTGGTGTAGACGTCGGGGTACAGCACCGCCTCCCGGGCCGCCGACCCCGGCTGGACCGTCGACCCGCGGTCGTCGAACCAGTCGACGAGGGTCTCGCGTTCGAACGTCGGGAGCGGCCGACGGGCGTCGATCCCGAGGAGGCGATCCATCACGCGGCGGACGATGCCGCGGCGGGCCACCCAGTTCGAGACGGGGGCCGTCGCGGAGCCGAGGCGGGCGATGGTGCCGACGTTCCCGAACACGCGTCGCGCGGGGTCGAGGCCACCGGGTTCCTCGTCGGGGACCAGGCCCTCGTACACCCAGTCGAACCCCGCCTGGCCCTCGCGGTTGATGCGGTCGCGGACGACCTGGTTGAGCCACGGGATGTCGATCTCGACGGGGCACTGGTTGACACACCGGCTGCACCCGGTGCAGTAGTCCCCACAGTCTTCGGCGCTGTCCAGGGAGTGGACCCCGGCCTCCCAGGCGGTGCCGATGCCGCCGGCGTAGGTCTCCCCGCCGAAGCCGTGGCCGCCGACGTGCTGGAAGTTCGCACACGAGTTCAGGCAGGCCGAACACCGGATGCAGTACAGGGTCTCCCGGAGTTGGGGGTCGTCCCGGAGCGCCATGCGGCCGTTGTCGACGAGGACGAGGTGGAACTCGTTGTCCGGGTCGGTCGCGCCGAGTGGCGTGTCGCCGTCGAGGGTCGGGCTCCTCGATGGCGGCGTGAGGAGGGTGAGGTAGCTGGTCAGTGACTGGCCGGTGGCGCTGCGGGCCAACAACTCGACGAACGGGTGGAGGTCCGCGACGGTCGGGACGATCTTCTCGACGCCGGCGACGGCGATGTGGACGTCGGTGTCGGCGACGGTCTTCCTGGCGTTGCCCTCGCTGGTGACGAGGGCCATGGTCCCGGTGTCGGCGACGAGGAAGTTCGCGCCGGTCATGCCGACGTCGGCCTCGGCGATGCGGTCGGTGAGGAACTCCCGGGCGATGGCGACGAGGTCCGCGGCGGTGTCCGGGGGTGCGTCGAGGTCGAAGTACGACTCGAAGAGGGTGGCGATGTCCTCGCGGGACCGGTGGATGGCGGGGGCGACGATGTGGCTGGGGGCCTCGTCGGCGAGCTGGATGACGAACTCGCCGAGGTCGGTCTCCCAGACGTCGACGCCGTCGGCGGCCAGGACGTCGTTGACGTCGAGTTCCTCGCTGGTCATCGACTTGCTCTTGACGACGGTGTCGCCGGCGGCGTCGTCGACGATGTCGGCGATGACCGCGGTGGCCGCGGCGGCGTCCTCGGCGCGGTGGACGTGGCCACCGTTGGCGTCGACGCTGTCGGTGAGCTCCTCGATGAGTTCGGGGAGGCGTTCGATGGCGTCTTCCTTGATGGCGCGGGCCCGATCTTTGGTGCCGTCGTAGTCCTCGAGGTCGGCGACGGCGTCGTACCGCCCGGCGTTGAACGCCTTCGTGTTCGCGGCGACGGCCTCCCCTTCGGTGCCGAGCAGCTCCCGGATGCGGGCCGCCCGGTCCCGGCGGTCGGCGGTCACGCCGATCCCTCCAGGATGAGGACGGTCACAGTCGAGGGGCCGTGGGCGCCGTACACCAACTCGCCCATGTCCGCGGTGGCGCTGGGCCCGGTCGCCAGCACGGCGTCACCGCCGTCGGCGAACACCGCGGCAAGGTACTCGAAGGCCGTCCCGAGATCCGGGACGATGTCGGCGGCGTCGAGGACGGCGACGTGGTGGTCCGGGTAGAGACTCACCGGTTCGGTGCCGTCCCCCGCGGGTTCGAGGAGGATCGACCCGGTGTCGGCGACGCCGACGGTGGCCGCGGTGACGCCGGTCGCGGCGTCCCTGACCGCGGCGGGGGTGGGTCCCGGCGTCAGGCCGTCGACGGTCGCGAGGTCGACGGGGTACGGGAGCGGTGCGGCGACGGCCGGTGGATCGATCACCGTCTCGAGGGTCTCGACCAACGTGTCGCGGGTGGTGGCCGCGGTCGCGACGTCGTGGTCGGACAGCGCCGATCGGAACGCACCCAGCGTGGAGTCGCTCACAGGTTCGGGTCTCGGGCCATGGCCTTCGCTTTACCGCCGGCCGAACCTACAAATGCGTCAGCCGCGAGCGTTCGGTCGTGACCTACCAGGCGGGCCTCATCGGCGCGGGCGGGATCGCGGGACTGGGGATCCTGGGCATGCATCCCGAGGAGGAGATCGGACAGAGGCGGTTCCGGGCCAGTCACGCCGGCGGGTACGCGGCCGCAGACGGCATCGAACTCGTCGCCGTCGCCGACATCGACGCCGACACCCTCGCGACCTTCGGCGAGGCGTGGGGCATCCCCGCGGACCGCCGGTACACCGACCACACGGCGATGCTCGCCGCCGAGGACCTCGACGCGGTGTCGGTGGCGACACCCTCCTACCTCCACCACGACCACGTCGTCGACGCCGCCGAATCCGACGCCGACCCGGGGGTGATCTGGTGTGAGAAGCCGATCGCCGCCAGCGTCGCCCAGGCCCGGGAGATGACCGACGTCTGCCGCGCCACCGACACGGCCCTGGTGGTCAACCACTCGTTTCGCTTCACCGAGGACATCCAGCAGTTGGCGCAGCTGTTCGATGACGGGTTCCTCGGCACGGTCCGGTCGGTGTCGCTGTCCTTCCGCCGGGAACTCATGCGGAACGCCACCCACATCCTCGATCTGTTGGTGTACTTCCTCGACGCCGAGCCCCGTCGGGTGAGCGGCTACCTCAACGGCGAGAACGACGCCGTCGAGGCCCTCCAGGGGTCACCCGTCGACGACCAGGGCGGTGGCGGCCACCTCGTCACCGCCGACGGCACGTTCGTCACCGTCGACTGCACACTCGCCCGCGACATCTCAGCGATGACGCTGTCCTTCATCGGCACCGCGGGCAAGCTCCGCATCGGGATCGACGATCAGGACTGGCGGTACTGGACGTTGACCGAGGACGGCCACGTCGAAGCATCGCTCCCGGACATCGACGGGGACTGGTCCTGGAACGAGGACTACCGTGACTCGTTCCCGAACGCCGCCACACACGTCGTCGACCTCTTAGATGGCGGGGCGACCAACCGGTCGCCCGGGACCGAGGCGACGCGGTCCCTGGCCGTGATCGTCGCCCTGTTCATCAGCGAGTACACCGGCGGTCACGTCGACCTCCCGCTGGATGGCCCACTCGAGGACGTCACCGTCACCTCGTGGTGAGGTCGGCCAGCAGGTCCGGTGGTGCGTCGGCGAAGGCGGTGAGGGCGTCGGCCTCCAACTCGTGGAGTGACCCCGGGAGGACGAGGAGGTGTAACGGCGCCCCGAACTGCTGGTCCGCCAACGTCGCGAGGCGGTCGGCACGGACGAGCGGATCGGGACTGCCGGCCCGACACACCGCCACCCCGAGCCCGGTGACGCCGGCGTCGACCAGCATGCCCGCGGCCTCGCTTGCGGTCAGATACGCCTCCTCTTCGGCCCGGATATCCAGGAATGCGAGGGTGTGGAGTCCGCGGTCCCGGTTGGCCGCGATGGTCTCGAGGACGCTGTCCGGGACGCCCTCGCCGGCGTGGGAGGCGGGGAACGGCACCGTGGTCGCGGCGCCGAACCGGTAGTTCTGCAACCCGGTCAACCCGCTGGCGGCGGCCTGGGCGGTGGGCCCGTGGATTACGCGGGTGTCGATCCCGCGGTCGTGGGCGCGCAACCGCAGGTCGACGTGGGTCGTCGCGATCATCGCATCACCCGCGGTGAGGAACACGGCGTCCCCGGTTTCGGCCGCCTCGAGGATGGGGGACGGGGACTGTTCGACACCGGCTCGATCCCGGACCTCGATCGTGACGTCGTGGTAGGCCTCGAGGCCGTCGATGTCGGTGCCGGGGAGCCGGCTGGTGTAGAACTCCGCGAACACCCGGTCGGCGGCCCGGATCGCGTCCCGCCCCGCGATCGTGACCGAGCGTTCGTCGTAGAGTCCCAACCCCACGAACGTGAGCATACACCCCACAACCGGGTCGGGACCCCTAACCGTTGTCCATCGAAGCGCAACCCTTACCGCCGCCCACCGCACACCTCGGCGTGTGACCCACTGCGTCCGGGTGCCTCGGGAGGACGGGGAGGCGACCCGCTCTCGACTCGCGGCCGCGGGGATCCTCGACCACGGCCACGAGATCGTCGACGAGGACGACGAGCTGTACATTCCCGTCACCGACCCCGAGGGGGTTCCGGACGGGTTGACGGTCTGCGACCGGGCCCTCCCCCGTCGCGAGACCGAGTCGATGCCGGCAGACCTCCTCGGGTTCGAACCCAGTTACGAGCGGTTGGGTGACATCGTCATCGTCGACGAGGACGACCCGGACCGGGCCGCCGAGATCGCGGCCGCGATCATGGACTCGGACCTCGGGGCGGCGACGGTGCTCAACCGGGCGTCACCGATCAAGGGGACCGAACGGGTGCGGGACTGGACGGTGCTGGCCGGGGATGGCACCGAGACCACCCACCGAGAGTACGGGCACACCTACCACTTGGATCTGGCGTCGGTGTACTTCTCGCCGCGGTTGGCGACCGAGCGCCACCGCGTCACCCAGCAGGTCACCGCCGGGGAACGGGTCCTCGACATGTTCGCGGGCGTGGGCCCGTACGCCATCCCGGCCGCCGACCGCGGCGCGACCGTGGTCGCCGTCGACGTCAACCCCGTCGCCGTCCGGTATCTCCGAGAGAACGCCGCCGCCAACGGGGTGGCCGACCGCATCACCGCCATCGAGGGTGACGTCCGGGACGTCGTGGGCGAGTACCGGGACTGGGCCGACCGCATCGTGATGAACCTCCCCCACTCCGCCGGGGAGTTCCTCGCGGCCGCGGTCACCGCGGCCGGCGATGACTGCGTGGTCCACTACTACGACATCCAGTCCGCCGAGGCTCCCTACGACCCGGGCGAGGCCGCGATCAGGGCGGCCGCGGGGGATGCCTACGACGTGACGATCGAGACGCGACACACCGTCCGGTCGTACGCCCCCCACGAGCTGAACGTGTGTCTGGATGCCCGCTTGCGCCGGGGGTGAGTCGCAAATCTTAACACCGCTATCCGGGTACGGTTAGCCGCGCCGGCGTAGCTCAGCTGGGAGAGCGAATCCTTCGTAAGGATTAGGTCGAGGGTTCAAATCCCTCCGCCGGCTAACACCGATTCTGGCGGCGTCCCCCGCAGCTACCACCGTGGACCACCGACTGGATCATCCCTCGTCCTCGGTGGCGGCCTCGTAGGGCGAGGACTCCCGGACGAAGTACTCGCTGAACGGCAACGCACTCTTCAGCATCGTCGGGAGGTTGATCCGGCCCTTGTTCGTCCAGGTTCGCAGCGTTCGCCGCAACCGAGTGCGGCGGGAGAGATCCGCGGACGTGATCGGGTCGCATTCCTCGAGAAAGCGGTCGAGCCAGTCGCGGTGGGTGCGGAAGATCTCGTCGTCCCGGCTGTCGGGGGCGTAGTACCAGGCGAGTTCGAGGTTCTTGCCCAATCCGTCCCAAGTGAGGTTCGCCGACCCCGTGACCAGTGCCGGGTCGGGCCCGTCCCGGAGGTAGAGTTTCGGGTGGATGAACCCGTCGTGGTAGGTGAGCAGGTGGACGCGGTCGGCGTCCGCGAGCTCCCAGCAGGCCTCGACGACGAGGCGGGAGAGCTGGTCGGCACCGGTGGCGACGACGACGTACACCTCGTTGTCGGGGTCGCGGGCAAGAAACTCGATCAGGGCGTCCCGGATGGTGAGGTACCCCGACCACGTGAAGTAGCCGGTGGTGAGATAGATGGTGCCGTCGGCGTCAAACAGGCGGAGGACAGCGTCGGCGACCACCGACTCGGTGAAGCGGTTGTCGAACAGTTCCTGCTCGACCATGACTGCCCTTGGGTGAGTGTGTACCTAAATCTCGGGGCGGTCGGGGAGGCGGCGGTCCGGCGCGTCGGCGTGGTACCGGTAGAGGGCGATGTCGCCGTCGGTGATGCGGAGGTAGGTGTTGGCGGTGGGGGCGGTGGTCGTCCAGGACCCGGGGTTGGCGACGGTGTTCGACGCGTGGATGTAGGGTCGGTGGGTGTGGCCGTACACGAGTTTGTCCGCTGGGATGTCGGTGACGTGGGCGTGGGCGCGGCGTTCCCGACGCGGGTAGGGTGGGTGGCCGCCGTCGCCGACGAGGGTCGTGACGCCGGTCTTGGCGGTGCGGACGGCGTCGCGGGCGGCGGCGACGACCCGGTCCTTGCGGCCGGCAGTCGGGTCGATCTCCCCGCGGTCGCCGGGACCGGAAAGGTATCTGGAGAGGCGGGGAATCTGGAGGCGGTCGAAGGTGTGGCCGTGGACGAACCGGAAGCGGGTCCCGGCCTGGGTCGTGGTGTAGGTCTCCTGGAGGGCGAGTGGGTACCGATCGTTGTCGAGGGCGCGGAGGGCGCCGTCGTGGTTGCCGTAGAGGTGGGTGACGGGGAGGGCGTCGGCCAGTCTGGTGAGGGCGTCGATCACCTCGGGGTGCTCGAAGGCGACGCCAAAGGCATCCCGGCGGATCATATCCCAGACGTCCCCGAGGAGCACGACCTCGGCGATGCCGTCGCGGTCGACGTACAGGTCCCGGAGGAACGCCTCGAAGGCGGTGCTGTCGGCGGTGTCGGCGCCGAGGTGGGCGTCACCGGCGACGACGATGTCACTCATCGGCGACGTCTGTCGTGACCGGTCGGGGCGGGCTCGGAACCACGGAACGACCGTGCTAGGGGAGTGACCGTGATATAGCTTTCCGGCGACCGAGGTCGGTGGGCCTCGATCTGACGGGGCCGTGGTTGGTACGGGGTTTCCGGTGGCCGGTTGGGCGACCCCGGATCAGGCGTAGTCGGCGACGGCCTCGACGAGGGCGTCGGTGGATTCGACGTACTCGTCGGTGACCCCCCACAGCATGGCGTTGATCGGTTCGTCCGGGGAGAAACACCGGCGGTCGGTCTTCAACGCGATGACGGGGATGTCGTTCTCGCTGGCGATCCCCATCTCGACGGCGACGCCCTCGTCGGGGACCTGCCCGTCGAGGACGGCGGTGAGCACGTCGGACTCGTAGACGGCGTCACGGTCGATCCGGTAGATCTCCTGCATGACGTCCTCGACGCTGTCGATGTCGGGGTCCTCGTAGAGGGCCTCGATCTCCTTGCCGTCGCGTTGGGGCAGAAAGACGTCGTAGCCCTCGGCCTCGAGGGCGGCGACGACGCGGTCGTTGAACGTCAACTCGGCCTCGCTGAACAGCGGGGCGGCGAAGTAGATCTGCATACCCCCGACTCGGCGGAGTCACCGCTTAAAACCCGCGTCTCCCGGTCAGGCGTGGGCCTCGACGGCGTCGACGAGTGCGTCCGGGGTGTCGACGATCGTCTCGGCGGCGCCGTACAGCATGGCGTTGACGGGTTCGTCCTCGCCGAACGTGCGGCGGTCGGTCCGCAACCCGACGACGGGGATGTCCCAGGCGTTGGCCAACCCGACCTCGACGGCGACGCCCTCGTCGACGGTGCGGCCGTCGAGGACGGCCGTGAGGACGTCGGCGTCACCGACCTGGGACCGGTCCAGCTCGAAGATCGCCTGCATCATCTCGGCCTTGGAGGCGACGTCGTCGCGGTCGGCGACATCGGTGGTCTCCATCCCGTCGCGTTGGGGGAGGAAGACGTCGTGGCCGGCGGCCTCCAACCGGCCGGCGACCCGGTCGTTGAACGCGAGTTCGGCGGCACAGAACAGCGGGGCGGCGAAGTACACCTGCATACTCGGGGCGGGCACGGGGGCCAAGATAAGGGTTGCTCTCCGGGGACCGGTGGGATTAACACCGCGCCACGGGAACGCTCGGCATATGGACGCGAAGGCACTCGTCATGGAGGAGCCGGGGTCGCTCGCCCAGACCACGATCGAGATCCCGGACCTCGGCCCGAAGGAGGTGCTGTTGCGGGTGGAACTGTCCGGGATCTGTGGGACCGACGTCCACATGTACGAGGGCGGGATGGACCTGGAGTTCCCGGTGGTGCCCGGCCACGAGTTCGCCGGCATCATCGAGGATGTCGGCGCGGACGTCGCCGCCGACTCGAAGGGCGAACCGATCAGCGTCGGGGACGCCGCCACCGTCGTCCCCGGGATCGTGTGTGGGGACTGTTGGTACTGCAACAACGTCCCCGCCCGCCCCACCACCTGCAAGAACCGGGAGGTGTACGGGTACTTCAACGTCGACGCCCCACCACACGGACACGGCGGGTTCAGCGAGTACGTCGTCATCCGGGCGGACGCGAGCTTCTACAAGCTCCCCGACGACATGGACGTGGAACTCGGCGCCCTCGCCGAACCCCTGTCGGTCGCCACCCACGCCCTCGAACAGGCCTACGCCCCGGGAATGCCGCATGCCCGCGAGGGGTTCGGTCCCGGGAAGACCGTCGCCGTCCAGGGCGCCGGCCCCGTGGGGTTACTGGCGATCGCGGCCGCGAACAACGCCGGCGCCGGCAACATCATCGCGGTCGACGCCATCGACGCCCGCCTGGAGATGGCCGAGACCTTCGGCGCCGACGAACTCGTCGATATCGACAACCACGACGGTGAGGACGCGCTCATCGAGGCGGTCAAGGCCCGGACCAACGGCAACGTCGGTCCCGACGTCGCCATCGAGGCCGCCGGCTTCCCGCCCGCGGTCCGGCAGGGCATCGAGATGGTGCGGGATGGCGGCACCCTCGTCGAGGTCGGGCACTTCGCGTACAACGGCGAGGTCGAGATCAACCCGACGCGGATCGTCCAGAAGTTCGTCGACGTCCGGGGCAGCCTGGTCTATCCCCCGAACCAGTTCGAGACCTCGATCTCGTTGCTCGACCAGCTGGAGGACGAGGTGCCGTTCCGGGACCTGTTCAACTACAAGGTCGGGTTCAAGGACGCCACCGAGGCCTACGAGAAACAGGCCAGCGGCGAGGCCTACCGCGCGACGATCCACCCGGGCGGCGTCTGAGCGTCACCCCCGACTGGTGATGCCCTTCAACAGTCCCTTGAGGTAGCCGACGGTGTAGGCCCGGCCCATCCCGCCGCCGAACTCCCAGTCGGTCTCGCCCGCCATTAGGGGGACGTGGTCGGGTGTCATCACGCCGGTGAACCCCTCGTCGTGGAGGGTTGCCATGACCTCGTACTCGTCGTAGTTGCTGGCGGGGTCGTCGATGAAGGTCTCGTAGAAGTTCGGGACGGTGCCGACGACGTCCCGGAAGTGGACGTAGACGATGTCCTCGCCGCCGAAGTACTGGATGACCTCGACGAGGTCCTCGCCCATCTCCGACCAGCACCCCAGACAGAACTTCAGCCCGTGGTTGGGACTGTCGACCAGGTCCATGGCGCGTTTGAAGTTCTGGAAGTTCCGGAACAGCAGCGGGATACCACCGATCTGGTCGAGTGGCGGGTCGCTGGGGTGGACGCCCATGGTGACCCCGGCCTCCTCGGCGACCGGGACGACCTCCTCGAGGAACCGCTCGTACTCCGTCCAGAGGGTCTCCTCGTCGACGGGGCGGTCCACGAGAGGTTCGTCCTCGAACTCGTCGATGTCGAAGGCCGAGACTTCGGCGCCGCCCCGGATCTGTTTGGTGCGGGTGGTGCGGACGGCGCCGTCGGGTGGATGGCCACTGTACCCGAGCACCGGGATGTCGGCCGCCCCGAGATTCCGGATCGTCTGTTTGAGGATGGTCAGCTTCTCCTCGCGGACGGCCTCGTCCGCGGCGAGCAAGATCTCGTAGAGGGGGACGGGCATCTTCTCGAAGGCGTACAGTCGGAGGTCGTGGGCCTCCACCCGGTCCCGGAGGTCGGTGAGGACCTCGGTCGACCACACCTCGCCCAGGGGCATCACGGACTCGACGCCCTCGTGGCGGTGGGGCGTGAACAGGACGTCATCGACGCCGAGCTGGGCCGCGGACTGGAGGAACTGGTCGGTGACCGGGCGGTAGGTGCCGATGGCCACCCGCATCGGGAGTGCGTCCCAGTCGATCGGCTCTCGGGTCGCGGCCGCGGTGGATTCCATGGGCTGGGGTCGGGGTGGCCCACCAATATAGCCTCCGGACCCAGGCGGGTCCGGAATGGTTAACCGGCCGCCATCGGAACCATCGCCCATGGGACTGCCAGACATCGACCAGCCACTGTACATCGACGGCGAGTGGCGGGCCAGTGCCGGGACCGAGACCTTCGACGTCCTCAACCCGGCCACAGAGGAGGTCATCGCGACCCTGCCGAAGGCCACGGAGGCCGAACTCGACGCCGCCCTCGATGCCGCCGCGGCCACGACCGACGAGTGGGCGAACACCCCTGCCCACGAGCGGGGCGAGTACCTCCGGGAGATGGCCGACGCACTCCGGGACTACCAGACCGAGATCGGTGACATCGTCATCGACGAGGCGGGGAAGGTCGCGGACAGCGCCTACGCCGAGGCCGGCCGGGTGAGCCAGCGACTGGAGTACAACGCCGAGTGGGACCGCCGCATCGAGGGCGATATCGTCCCCGCCGAGAACCGTCGCGAGCAGATCGACATCCAGCGTCACCCCTACGGCGTCGTCGTCGGGATCACCCCGTGGAACTCGCCGGTGTCGGTGTTCGCCCGCAAGCTGGCGCCCGCCTTGGTGGCGGGCAACACCGTGGTGATGAAGCCGAGTTCGGACACGCCGCTGTCGGCGATGCGGGTGATCGAGGTCATCGACGAACACGTCGACCTCCCCGATGGCGTCCTGAACTTCGTCGTCGGCAGCGGCGCTCACCTGGTGACCGCCGACCAGACCGACATGGTCACCATGACCGGCAGCACCGAGACGGGGAAGGCGATCATGCGGGCGGCCGCCGACGACCTCAAGCATGTGTCCCTGGAGCTCGGCGGGAAGGCGCCGGCCATCGTCTGGAAGGACGCCGACCTCGACCAGGCCGTCGAGGACATTCTCATCGCCCGCATCAGCAACACGGGCCAGGTGTGTACGTGTGCCGAACGCATCTACGTCCACGAGGACATCGCCGCGGAGTTCACCGACCGATACGTCGACGCGATGCAGTCCGTGACCGTCGGGGACCCACGCGACGACGTCGACATGGGCCCCCAGGAGAACGCCGACGAACTCGCGAGCACCGAACGCGCCGTCGAGGACGCCATCGCCCAGGGGGCGACGGTGTTGACCGGCGGGCAGCGACCCGCGACCCTCGAGAAGGGGTTCTACTACGAACCGACGGTGCTGACCGACGTCACCCAGGACATGGCCGTGATGCAAGAGGAGGTGTTCGGCCCCGTCAGCCCCATCATGGAAATCTCGAGCGTCGAGGAGGCCCTCGAGTACGCCAACGACTCAAAGTACGGGCTCTCGGCGTATGTCTTCACCCAAGACTACGCGGTCGCCAACGAGGTGAGTCGCGGCTTCGACTTCGGCGAGGTGTACATCAACCGCACGCTCGGCGAGGCCCTGCAAGGCCACCACATCGGCTGGAACCAGAGCGGGAAGGGCGGCGAGGACGGGAAGTACGGCGTGTTGAACTACACCCAGGTCAAGACCGTCTACCACAACTGGTGACGCCGGTCACCCCACCGGACGCCGGGCCCGGAGGGTGGCGGCGGTCAGGTCGGTGAGGAGTCCGATGGCGGCGCCGGCGACCACCGAGACGAGCGCCGCCATCGTCACCCCCCACAGTCCCGGGAGGCCGGCGACCGTGGCGGCCGCGGCATCGACGCTGAACAGGGCGGCGTACCCGAGGAACGCCGCCGGACCGTACGAGAGGACATCGACCAGTGGATGGAGGCTCGCGATCAGCATCGCCGCCCCGACCCCGAGACTGAGCGCGAGGAGCCCGGTGTCGCCGACCAGTCCCAGCGTCGCGGCGGCGTACCCGACGCCCAGCCCCATGCCCACGATCGTCTGCAGCACGCCACGAGGCCCGCGGGGCGAGGCGTAGTAGCCGGCGGAGGCGATGAACGAGGGCCACAACGGGATCGCCGCCACGCCGAAGGCGTAGGTCCAGGGGATGGAGGTGGCGCCGAAGACCACGGCCAGGACCAGGACGGCGCGGTCATCCCCCATGTCGACGCGGCGCATACGCCGCGGTCACACGCGTCGGGGGTAAGTGTCCCGGCCTACTGGGGGCGGACCAGCAACCGGACCTGGGAGCCGTCCCGGTTCGCGTACGGGATCGGGGTGCAGATGATGTCGTAGCGGCCGGCGTCGACGGCGTCGAGGTTGGCGACGCCCTCGATGATGAGGATGTCCTCGGGCAACAGCGTGTAGTGGACGTGGTGGTCGGGGAGTTCGGCGCCGGGTTTGTCCGCGGACAACGCGTCGATGGCGAAGCAGGCGATGTCCCGTTCGACCATGTACTCGGCGGCGCCCTTCTCCGGGTAGACGAAGTTCCGGAGGTAGTGGTCGGTGTCCTCGGGGGTCATGCCACAGTCCCAGATGAGGTAATCGCCGGCCTGGAGGTCGTAGGCCTCGGCCTGGTCGGCGAGTTCCTCGCGGGTGACGCCGCTCCCCGGGTCCTTGTGCGTGAAATCACAGATGACGCCCTCGGTCACCATCTCGTCGACGGTGATCTCGTCGATGGTGCGGTACTCGTCTTTGGCCATGAAGTGGGTGGGGGCGTCCATGTGGGTGCCACAGTGGGTCTCGATGTGGAGGATCGTCGAGTTGTAGTCGTCCGCCTCCAAGGTGGCGAAGTCCTCGAACTCCGGTTTCGGGTGGAGTGGTGGCAGCACCGGACTGTCCTCGGAGAGCGTCTGGGTGAGGTCGATCCACTCGCTCATGGCGGGGGATTCGACGGTCCCGGTCTTAATTCTGGGTGCCCCCGTGTGTGACCCGGTGCCACGTCTCGGAGTACACTCTTGGCCACCGGTCGGCAATCCGTGGCCATGACCGAGGATAGCACCGCGCCGTTCGGCCGGGCGATCCGGGACTGGTACCACGACGACCAGACCGATCCGCTGTACCAACGCGACGGGGAGACCGTCATCGAGCACCCCATCGAACGGTTCTACTTCCAGGCCTTCGCGGCCGACACCGAGACCGGGGCGTGGCTGTGTGAGTGGCTCGATGGACCGCTCCTCGATCTCGGTGCGGGGGCCGGCCGCCACGCCCTGTATTTCCAGGAGAGCGTCGAGACCGTGGCCATCGAGACCGATCCCGCCCTCGTCGCGGTGATGGACGCCCGCGGCGTCGAGGACGCTCGCGAGGCGGACATGTTCTCGCTGCGGGAGCACTTCGACCGGGACCGGTTCCGGTCGGCGCTGTCGATCGGCACCCAGCTCGGGTTGGCCGGGTCAGTGGCCGACCTCCGGGCGTTCCTCGCTGACCTCGCCTACGTGACGGCGCCGGACGCGACCGCGGTCCTCGACGCCTACGACCCGCGCCACCCCGGGTGCCGGGAGCTGCTGGGGTGGCGGCCGGTGGCGGCCCGCGGGGTCGGCTCGCGGGTGTTCCACTTCGAATACGAGGACGCGGTCGGTGAGACGCTGCTGTTCCGGTTCTGGTCTCCGGATCGGTTCCGGGAGGCGGTGCAGGGCACTGATTGGCGGGTCGCGGAGTTCCGCGGCGGCCTCGAGGCCGACCAGAACCAGTGGCGGGTCGCCGTAGAGAAACGACGCTGACTCAGGTGAACTGCGGCAGGACCTCGTCGCCGAACAGTTCGATGCCGTCGTGCTCGGGGAAATCCAGGAACATCAACTGGAGCTTGGTGAACCCGAGCTCCCGGATGGCCTCGATCTGGTCGGCGACCTGGTTCGGGGTGCCGATGAGGAAGTCCCCCTTCTCCATGGCGTCGTGTTTGTCCGAGAGTTGGGCGTCCTCCATGTCGCTTTCCTCGCCCCACGGCAATGGGAAGATCCGGTCACAGTACTCGTCGACTTCCGCTTCCGTGGGTTTGACGAGCACGTGGGCGAGCCAGGACCGTTCGACGTCCGCGGGATCCCGCCCCTCTTCGGCGAGGTACTCGTCGAACTTCTCGGCCTTGAACTCGATCGGGGGGCCGCGGGCCCGGCCGCTGATCTCGACGTTCCACTCGTCGGCGTACTTCGCGGTCAATCGCAGCATCTTCGGGCCGGCGCCGCCGATGACGATCGGTGGGTGTGGGTCGGTGACGGGTTTGGGTTCGTTGTACGCGTCTTCGATCTGGTAGTGCTCGCCCTCGAAGCTGGGGTCGTCTTCGGTGAACATCGCCTCACACACCTGGATCCCCTCCTCGAGCATCTCGATCCGCTGTCCGATCGGCGGGAACTCGAAGTCGTAGGCGGCGTGTTCTGCCTCGTGCCACCCGGCACCGAGCCCCAACCGGACCCGATCGGGGCCGGCGATGTGGTCGATCGTGGTCACCATCTTCGCGAGCAATGCCGGGTTCCGGTAGGTAATCGACCCGACGAGGGGACCGAGGTCGACGTCGTCGGTGCGTTCGGCCAGTGCCGACAGCAGCGTCCAGACCTCGTACTCCTGGTAGTGGGGCCCCAGCATGAAGTGGTCGGGCGCCCACAACCCTTCCAGACCCGCATCCACGACCGCATCCACGCCCGCCATCGTGGTGTCACGGTCGAGCGACTCGAGCAGCGGTGCGTCCCGATGAACGCCGTCACCGGGATAGCACTGGACCATCCAGTCGAACTGCATGCCCCACACTGGTGGCTGGGGCGCACATAACGATTCGGGGGCGTCGGTCAGTCCTCGCGGAAGTCCGGGACAGTCTCCGGGATCTCCGTGAGGATCGCGGAGTAGTCCAGGTAGACGCGGAGCTGTTGGATCTCGTCGGCGTCGTTGAACTCCATGATGTCGGCGAGGCCAACGCCCTCGTAGCTGCGCCCAGCGCTGGTCTCGCCCTCGATCCACCCCTCGCAGACCACGACGTCGCCGTCCACCCAGTAGTCGTCGATGTGGTGGGCGCCCGCGACGAAGAACTCGGCGTTCAATTCGTAGAAGGCCTCGACCTCCGCCCGTCCGTGGAAGATCCCCTCCCGCGGGGATTTGAGGACGGCGTCCTCGGCGAACAGCGAGGCGATGTCGGCGGGACCGGTGTCGGCGGCGTCCGAGACGGCGAAGTACTCCTTGGCGGTGTCGACACTCATACCGCGTGCTGGGTCGGGCCACGACCTTCAACCCTTCCCCCTTATGGTGTGTGGCATTGACCATCGGTCGTGATCCGCAATCGGGCGGCGATCGGTGGCACGCCCGCCAGGGACCTCGCCCTCGACCTCCTCGAGGCGGGCATCACGGCCGCCCACCCCGATACGGTGCTGCCCGCGGCCCTCACCGTCGAGGAGTCAGAGGTCGCCGTCGGGGGCAGAACCTACGACTTCGCGGCGTACGACCGGGTGCTCGTGGTGGGGGGCGGGAAGGCGGCCGGCGTCGCGGCCGCGCGGCTCGAGGCCCTGCTGGGCGACCGGATCGACGACGGGGTCGTGGTGACCGGGACGCGGGCCGGCACCGACCGCGTCAAGGAGGTCGTCGGCGCCCATCCGGTCCCGGATGCCGCCGCCGTCGAGGGCACCCAACGACTCCACGCGTTGCTGGCCGACGCCGACGCCGCGACCCTCGTGGTGGTGGTGCTCACCGGTGGCGGCAGCGCCCTCCTCCCGGCCCCGGCGGGTGTCCTCACCCTCGGGGACCTCCAGGCGGTCACCGAGGGCCTGGTGACCAGCGGCGCGGACATCCACGCGGTCAACGCGGTGCGGAAACACCTCTCCCGGGTGAAAGGCGGGCAGTTGGCGCGGGCGGCCGCCCCGGCGACCGTCGTCGGGTTGGTGTTCAGCGACGTGGTCGGCAACGACCCCGGCGTTGTCGCGAGCGGGCCGCTGTCCCCGGACACGACCACGTACGCCCAGGCCCGCGACGTCCTCGCGGACTGGGACGTCCCGGTCCCGTCCCGCGTCCGCACCCATCTCGAGGCCGGCGTCGCCGGCGAGATCCCCGAGACCCCCCGAGCCGACGACCCCTGCTTCGAGTCGGTGACGGTCACGGTCCTCGCGGACGGTCACACCGCCATCGACGCGGCCCGGGACCGTGCGGACACGCGAGGGGTGGCGACGATGGTGGTCTCGGGGAGTCTCACGGGTGAGGCCGCGACCGCCGGCGGGGTCCACGCCGCCATCGCGCGCGAGTCCCTAACCCGCGGCGACCCGATCGCGCCGCCGGCGGTGGTACTGTCCGGTGGGGAGACGACCGTGTCGGTGGCCGGCGAGGGCGGGCGCGGCGGCCCCAACCAGGAGTGTGTCCTGGGCGCCGGCATCGAACTGGCGGACTGGCCGCCGCTGGGGGAGGTGGTGTTCGCCAGCGTGGACACCGACGGCATCGACGGCGCGACCGAGGCCGCCGGCGCCATCGTCGACACCGGCACGATCACCGATCGACGCGCCGCCCGCGCGGCACTCCGCGATCACGACGTCGCCCCCTATCTCGCGGCGGCCAACGCCCACGTCGACACCGGAGTCACGGGGACGACGGTCAACGACCTCCGCGTGCTCGTGGTCGGCACCCCGACACGAACGGAGGACGCCGGTTAGGCGGGGACGGGGTCGACGATCGCCTCGACGTCGAGGGGGACCGAGCCGACGGTGTAGCCCTCGGCGCCCTCGCCGGGAACCGCCCGGAATACGACGGCAGGACGGTGGCTCACCGACGGTTTCGCCTCCGCGACCGCCGCCCACGCGTCGGCGGGGAACGACGAACAGTCGACGAACAGGGTCGCCCCGCCACCGTGTTCGCTGAGCTGGCCTCCCGATTTGGAGCCGGCGGTCTCACGGACGGCGGTCGCCGGCGAGTCCGCGCTGCGGTCGGCCGGCGGCAACGGGCGCGTGACCTCGACCAGCGTGCCGTCGTCACCACGCACCGCGCGAAAGTCCAGTGAGTGGCCGGTCGTCACCTCGATCTCGGGGGTGACCTCGTAGTCGGCGTCGGTCAACAGTTTGGCGACGGTGAACTCCGCCATCGCCGCGGCCATCCGCGTGGTGTCGACCACCCCGGAGGTCCCGAGTTTCCCCGCCATCACGTGACGGTACTCATCGAGGACCCCCGTCGCGAGGAACTCCTCGTAGAAGGTCAGCGCCTGTTCCCGGGAGACTGTGGGGAACCCGGCAGCGTGGTCCCGGAAGAACGACCGGGTGGACGCCCGCCCGTCCTTGGACGCCAGTACCGGCAGGAAAAACCGGGCGAGTGTCGGGTAGGCTTCGAACCACGGTTCGGCCTCGTACAGTTCGGCGATCAGTTCGCGTTCGGCCCACGCGGCGATGTCGTCGGGCACCTCCGCGAACGCGTACTTATCGGTTTGCCACAACACTTCGGGGGTCTCGGTGTTGCCGATCCAGAGGGCCTCGTCGTCCCGCCACGCGAACAGGGCGGTGTCACCGTTGTCCATGTCGAACCGTCGCGCCTCCCAGCCCGCCGGCTGGCGATACCAGGGGGTCGACATCGTCGCACCGAGATTCGCGTCGAGGTCCGCAAGCAAGGAAGATTCGACGCGGTCGAGGGTCCAACGCCGGGTGTCGCGTCGGAACCGAAGCGGCTTCGCCACGGTCGATGTACGTGACGAGGGTGTTTACGTCTTTCCGGCGAGGGTCACCGGCGAACCCGCGGCGGCACTCTCGTAGAGGGCATCGATCAGCTCCATGTTCTTGATCGCCGCGGCCCCGTCGGTCTCGGGGGGATCGTCGGGGGTTGCAGCGGCGAAGGCCTCGATCTCGCGGGCGTACTGGTTGACCCCCGCCCAGGTTTCGGTGCCGCGGCGCCCGTCGATCTCGTAGGTCAGTTCCACGGGGTCGGACTGCGGGTTGAACGCGTCCGGGACGAAGATCCAGCCGTCGGTGCCCTCGATCCGGTACTGTTGGCACCAGTCGGTCTCGAAGGCGCCGGAGATCTCGGCGGTGGCGCCGTCGGGGTACTCGAGGATCGCGACGAGTTTCGTGTCGACGCCGGCGTCCCGGTGGTCGGATCGGTGGGCGTACACCCGGTCGGGGTCGCCGAGGAACAGGCGGGCGGCGTTCATCGCATAGCAGCCGACGTCCATCAGACTGCCCCCGCCGAGGTCGGGGTTCAACCGGATGTCGTCGGGGTCCGACAGCGGGAACTGGAAGGTGGCGCGGACGTTCCGCACGGTCCCGATGGCGGACAACAGTTCCGACACCCGCCTGGTCCGGGGGTGGTATCGCCACATGAACGCCTCCATGAGTGTGATCCCGGCGGCCTCGCAGTGGTCGACGACGTCACGAGCCTGTGCGGCGTCGACGGTCAACGGTTTCTCACAGAGGACGTCGAGGCCGTGGTCGGCAGCCCGTTTCGTCCACTTGGCGTGCAAGCTGTTCGGCAGGGGGTTGTACACCGCGTCGATGTCGGCGTCGGCCAGCAAGGTCCCGTACCCCCCGAACGCCGTCGGGATGTCGAGGGCCTCGGCGACGGCGTCGGCGCGGTCGTCGTCGCGGGACGCGATGGCGACGACGTCGTGCCCGGCCGCGCGGATGGCGGGGATGACGACGTTGCGGGCGATGTTGGCGGTGCCAAGCACTCCGAATCGCATGCGTGTGCCTACGACGACCCCCGGCAAGAAGTTGCGGGCTGGGTCAGAGGTCCTCGTGGGCGGTGATGCCGTCCCGCCAGTCGGTCGGGATCGGCACCGGTTCCCGGGCGCCGGGGTCGACGGTGACCTGGACGGTCTCGCCGGTGGCGACGACTGTGTCCTGGTGGTGGAGTTCGTAGGCCATCTCGAAACTGGTCTCGCCAAGGTCGGTGACGGTGGTGTGGACGGTGATGGCGGTCGGGTCGGTGACCGGTTGCTGGAACTCCACGGAGACGGCGGCGACGACGATGGTCATCTCCGCCAGCGAGAGGTCCAGGACGTCCTCGAGGTAGGCGACGCGGGCCTCCTCGATGACGGTGACGTAGACCGCGTTGTTGAGGTGGCCCGCGGCATCCAGGTCCTGGAACCGGAGGTCGACGTCGGTCGTGTGCATATCCCCTGGTGGGCGGCCGGCCGCTTGGGTGGTTCGGTCCAGAACGGTTTTCCGGTGGGGCGTCGCCGTGATGGGCATGCCCACCAAGCGCGGCGGGGAACACGTCCACGACGCCCTGGTCGAGGCCGGCGTCGACCTCCTGGTCGGGTTGCCCGGCACCCAGACGTTGCCCCTGGATCGCACCGTCGTCGAACGCGGGACGTTGCGGTACGTGATGGCCCGCCAGGAGACCGCGATCCCCCACATCGCCTGGGGGTACACCGAGGCCGGTGGCGGCATGGCGGCGACGGCCGTCGTCCCGGGACCCGGTGACACCAACGCGATGCACGGGTTGAAAAACGCCCTCGACGACTCGGTGCCGATGATCCACGTGGCCGCCGAGGTCAACCCCGCGGACCGCGGGAAGCGACCGATCCACGAGATCGAGCGGGACACCGTCGACACCGCGGTCAAGGACAACGTGTTCGTCGACCGGGGGCGGGCGGTGCGGTCGACCGTCGACCGCGCCGTCGCGACGGCCCAGACCCCGCCAAAGGGACCGGTGCGCGTCGGGGTGCCCAAGAACGTGTTAGCTGCCGAGGTGGAGGCGGTGGCGGCGTCGGTCGAACCCCAGCGCGTCCGCCACGACACCGACGACGCCTACGATCGGGCCGCCGCGGCGGTGGCCACGGCGGAGCGACCGGTGGTCTACGTCGGTGGCGGCGCCCGCCGGGCCGCGGACGGTCGGGCCGCCGTCCAGGCCCTGGTGGACGCCATCGAGGCGCCGGTGCTGACCTCCTACAAGGGGAAAGGCGTGTTCCCGGAGGACCGCCCGGAGTGGGTGGGCACCACCGGCGGCCATCTGCCGACGGGTGGCCGCCGGGTGCTGGCGGCGGCGGACGTCGTCATCGCGGTGGGCACGGCCTTCGATGGGGTGAGCACCGATCACTGGGCGCTGCCGATGGGTGAGACGATGATCCACGTCGACGTCGACGAACGCAGCTTCGACGCCGCCTACGAGGCCGACATCGCCATCCCCGACGACGCCGCTCATGCCGCCTACGAGCTCGTCGCCCGCCTGGAGGGCGCCAGCGGGTGGGACGGCGCCCGGATCGGCGAGGCCGTACGGGCCGAGTACCGCGACGCCCTCGCCACGGCGGGCCTCCTCGAGGCGGGGGCGCCGGCGACCACGCCGGCGGTCCTCGACGCCGTGCGGGATGCCGTCCCACCCGAGGGCGTCGTCGTCACCGACGTCGGCGGGTTCCGCCTGTGGGCGTTCCAGACGTTCCCGGCGTTCGGGCCCGAACGGTATGTCACCGCCGGGTCCTGGGCCGGGATGGGCGTCGGCCTCCCGGCGGCCATCGGGGCGTCGATCGCGAACCCGGAGACGCCGGTCGTCTGTCTCACCGGCGACGGTGGACTGTTGATGTGTATCGAGGAGCTGCACACCGCCGCCGAAGAGGGCGTCGACCTCACGGTGGTGGTGTTCGACAACGCCGACTACGGGACGATCAGCAAGTCCCCGGAGATCGAAGACTACGGCGGCGGCCGCCAGTTCGCCTGGGCGTCCCCTGACTTCCCGGCGATCGCCGACGGGTTCGGCTGCCGGGGGGAGCTGGTCGAGACCCCGGACGCGGTGGAGGCCGCGGTGGCGGCGTCCATCGACCGGGCCGGGGTCGATCTCCTCGACGTCCCGATCGACCGGACGGAACCCTCGGTCGCCGACGCGGGGAGCTACGAGTCGACCGTCGACCTCTGAGTGTCACCCGGTCTCGGGCCGTCGCGCCCCGTCGGTCCTCGACCCCTCGCCGACGACGGGGGCGTCACCGGGCCCGTGGACGTGGACCTCGTGGTGGGGGAACGGCACCTCGATGCCCGCGGTGTCGAAGGCGGCGTAGACGGCGCGGTTGAGTTCGTGGGTGGCCCGTCCCTCGTGGTGGGGTGAGTCGACCCAGCCGAGGAGTTCGTACTCGAGGGCGGAGTCGCCGAACCCTCGGAACCGGGCGCGGGGCGCCGGCGTCTCGACGATGAGGTCCTGGTCGGCGGCCGCAGCCAGGAGCGCGGTTTCGACGGTGTCTAAATCGCTGCCGTAGGCGACGCCCACCGGGACGCTCACCCGGGTATGGGACCGTGGTTGGGAGCGATTGCTGACCTGGGTGGCGTTCAGCACGGCGTTCGGGACGGTGACGACGACGTCGTCACGGGTGAGGATGCGGGTGCTGCGCACCGAGACGTCGATGACGGTGCCGCTCACCCCCGAATCGAGGACGATGAAGTCGCCGACGCGGTAGGTGTCGTCGACGTGCAACGCGATCGACCCGAAGAAGTTCGCGACGGTGTCCCGGGCGGCAAACCCCAGGGCGATCCCGGCGATCCCGGCGGACGCCAGCAACGGGGTGATGTCGATGGCCCAGACGGTCAACACCGCGAACAGGGCCGCGACCACGATGGTGAACGACCAGAGGTTCTCGAGGATCGGGGCGATGTCCATCGTCTCGGAGTCGCGATCGATGGTGGCGATGGTGCGACGCCCGACCCTGATCAGGGCGCGACCCCACAAGAGGAGGAGGACCGTCGAGGCCGCGGCGGTCAAGACGGCGGAGTCGGTGCTGGCGAGGGTCAGCCATGCGGTGGCGCCGTAGACGCCGGCGAGGCCGACGGTCACCACCAGCGGCAGGCGGAGTTCGGCGACGACGACGTCGTCGATGGCGGTGTCGGTCGAGGGGGTGACCCGGGTCACGAGGAACAGGGTGACGCGGGCGACGACGTAGGCCCCCAGGGTCGAGGCGACGACCAGAACGGTGAGACTCGCCCATAGCGGGAGGTCCCTGAGGGTGTCGATGACCGTCGGCAGGAGTTGCATGCATCTGTCAGGCGGTGCCGACGTATAGACGTATCGTGGTCGGCGACAGGGCTTTCCCGCTGCTGGCCCGTCGTCAGTTCATGGCAAGAGGATCGGACCCGGCGGCCGATCCACGGGCCGACTACGATTACCGGGGACCGGGCGGTGACGACGACCTCGCGGCCGCCCTCGAGGAGGCGATCACGGGCGACGTCCGGTTCGACGACTACTCACGGACGCTGTACGCGACCGACGCCTCGGCCTACGAGGTGACCCCGGTCGGCGTCGTCCTCCCGGCGTCGACGGCGGACGTCGCGACCGTCGTGAAGACCTGTGCACAGCGGGGGGTGGCGGTGTTACCGCGTGGTGGCGGCACGAGCCTGGCGGGGCAGGCGGTCAACGAGGCGGTCGTCCTCGATTTCACGCGGTACATGGACACCGTCCGCGAGGTCGACCCCGGCTCCCGGACCGCCACCGCAGAACCCGGGGTGGTGTTGGCGGACCTCGACGCGGCCGCCGCCGACCACGGGCTGACGTTCGCCCCGGACCCGGCGTGGGGCGATAAGAGTGCACTCGGCGGGGCGATCGGGAACAACTCCACCGGCGCCCACTCGCTGGTGTACGGGAAGACCGACGCCTACGTCGAGGAGGTCGAGGCGGTGTTGGCCGACGGGACGGTGACGACCTTCGGCGAACGGGACATCGAGGACCTCCGTGCCACCGCGGACCCCGACGGCGACCGGCGCGCGCGGATCGACGCGATGGTCTGTCGCATCATCGAGGAGGACGCCGACGCCATCCGCGATGCGTTCCCCGACCTCCACCGGAACGTCTCGGGGTACAACTTGGACCGGTTGGTCGAGGAGGCGGCCGACGGCACCGTCAACCTCGCCCGGTTGCTCTGCGGGAGCGAGGGCACGCTCGCGGTCGTCACCGAGGCGACGGTCAGCCTCGAACCGACGCCGTCGACGAAGGCGGTGGCGTTGCTGTCCTACCCCTCGCTGGACGCGGCGTTGCACGACGTCGCCCCCATCCTCGAGCACGACCCCGCCGCCGTGGAGGTCCTCGACGACGTGTTACTGGGGCTGGCCCGCGAGACCCAGGCGTTCGCCGACCTGGTCGCGGAGTTGCCGGCGGGCACGGACTCGCTGCTCCTCGTGGAGTTCTTCGCCGACGACGACGCGGCCGGCCGTCGCAAGGTCGGCGCCCTGTTGGCCGACCGCGTCCCGGACGCCGACCCAGTCGCGGCGACGGTGCCCGAGACCCCGCGGACGTCCGCGGAGCCGCGGGCCGTCGCGGGGTTGGAGGCCCACGACCAGGCCGCCCGTGACCGGTTCTGGTCGTTGCGCAAGGCCGGGTTGCCGATCCTGTTGTCCCGCACCACCGACGAGAAGCACGTCTCCTTCATCGAGGACACCGCCGTTCCCCCGGACCGGTTGCCCGACTACGTCGAGGATCTCGAGGCGGTGCTCGCGGCCCACGACACCTTCGCCGCCTACTACGCCCACGCCGGACCGGGCGTGTTACACGTCCGGCCGCTCATCAACACCAAGACCGACGCCGGCGTCGACCGGCTCGCGAGCATCGCCGACGCCGTCACCGACCTCGTCGTCGAGTACGGGGGCAGCGTCTCCGGGGAGCACGGCGATGGCCGCGCCCGCACCGCCTGGAACCGCAAACTGTACGGGGACCGGGTGCTGGCGGTGTTCCGGGACCTGAAGACGGCGTTCGACCCCGACTGGCTGTTGAACCCGGGGCAGGTGTGTGGCGACCTCGACCCGACGGAGGACCTGCGATTCGATCCCGGGTACCGGTTCGACGCGGGGTTCGACCCGGCGCTGCACTGGGCCAACGACAACGGGTTCCAGGGCATGGCCGAACTCTGTCACGGGTGTGGCGGCTGTCGCGGCGGCCAGTCCACGACCGGAGGCGTGATGTGTCCGACGTTCCGCGCCGTCGAGGAGGAATCACTGTCCACGCGGGGCCGCGCCAACGCGTTACGCGCCGCGATGAGCGGGGACCTCCCCGAGGACGAGGCGTTGACCGACACGTTCCACGAGGAGATCCTCGACCTCTGCATCGGGTGCAAGGGGTGTGCCAGGGACTGTCCCAGCGAGGTGGACATGGCGAAACTCAAGACCGAGGTCGCCCACGCCCGTCACCAGACCCACGGCGCGTCTCTGCGGGACCGTGCGTTCGCCCGCATCCACGACCTCGCCCGGCTCGGCAGTCGACTCGCCCCCGCGTCGAACTGGGTGGGGCGACTCCCCGGCGTCGACCGGGTCGCCGAGCGACTGTTCGGCATCGCCCGCGAACGACCGTTCCCTCGGTTCGCCACCCGGTCGTTGCCCGCGTGGTTCGCCGATCGGGGCCCCGGTGTCCCCCGGGACGCGGCCGATCATCACGTCCTCCTGTTCCCGGACACGTTCACTGCCTACTCCCATCCGGCCACGGGGATCGCCGCCGTCAGAGTCCTGGAGGCCGCCGGCGTCCACGTCACCCTCCCGGAGGACACCACGGGGTCGGGTCGGCCACCCTACTCGAAGGGGTTCGTGGACCTCGCCCGGGACCGCGCCGCCCACAACGTCGCCGCACTCGCCCCGCGGGTCCGGGACGGGTGGGACGTGGTGGTGGCGGAACCGTCCGACGCGGTGATGCTCCAATCCGATTATCTCGACCTGCTCGACACGGACGCCGCCCGGGACGTGGCCGCCGCCACCTTCGGGGTGTGTGAGTACCTCGACACCCAGGCCCTCACGATCCCGGCATCGGGGGCTGGGGCGCTCACCTACCACGGGCACTGCCACCAGAAGGCCGTCGGCCACGCCCACCACGCCGCGACGGTCCTCGAGACCGTCGGGTACGACGTGGCGACCGTGGACTCGACGTGTTGTGGCATGGCCGGGAGCTTCGGGTACGAGGCCGAACACTACTCGATGAGTCAGTCGATCAAGTCGGTCCTCGAGGCCCAGCTCGCCGACCGCCCGACCCCGGTGGTCGCCCCCGGGACCTCCTGTCGCACCCAGCTGGCAGACCGTGGGGTCCGACACCCACTCGAGGTGCTGGCCGCCGCCCTCGAGTGAGTGTGGGGACGCTGACGTTTATGCCATCCCGGGTCCGTCGAGGGGTATGGTCGGCGAGTACACGCGGCGCGCGGTCGCGGCCGCCCTGCTGGGCACCGGTGTGGGTGCGGGCCTGCTCAATCCCGCCAACACATACCTCGACGGGTTCGCCCCGCTGTCGGGGGACGCCTGGGCCCGTGCCCGGGACCGGCCGAGCGGCCCGGTCGACAGCCCATACGGCGACGCCGCCGTGACCTACGACGAGTTCGGCGTCCCCTCCATCACCGGCGACGACGAGCGCAGCGTCTACTACGCTGTCGGGTATGTCCACGGTGTCGACCGCCTGTTCCAGATGGACCTGTTCCGCCGCCGGATGCGGGGCACCCTTTCGGCGGTGCTGGGCGACCGCACCCTGGAGTCCGACCGGTTCCACCGCCGCATCGACTTCACGCGGGCCGCCGAGGCGACCTGGGACCGGGTCGCCGACACCGTCGCCGGCCCCCACGTCGAGGCCTACGTCGAGGGGGTCAACGACGCGCGGCGGGCACAACCCACGCCGATCGAGTTCGGGTTGGTCGACTACTCGCCCGGCCGGTGGACACCGGTCGACACGATGCTGATGGAAAAACAGATCTCCTGGGGGCTCACCGGGAGCTTCCGGACGCTGCGACAGGCGGCGCGTCGGGCCGCCTTCGAGGACACGGTCGTCGAGGAACTGTTCCCGGCCCGGTTCGACCACGACGTCCCGATCGTCCAGGACCGGCACCGCGAGGACACCCCCGACGACCGTCGCACTCGCCACGACCCGCCAGCTCGCGATCGGGCACCGGTCGACCCGGCGACGGTCGCCACCCTCTCCCGGTTCGAGTGGCCCGACGGCGTCGGTTCGAACAGCTGGCTCGTCGGCGGCGAACACACCGCGAGTGGCGACCCCCTCCTGGCCAACGATCCACACCTGCCGCTGAGTGCGCCGCCGGTCTGGTACGAACAACGGCTCGACCCGGGGCCCTACACGGTGCATGGCGTCACCTTCCCCGGGGTGCCGTTCGTCGTGATCGGTCGCAACGACGCCGGGGCCTGGGGGTTCACGAACGCCGGTGCGGACGTCATCGACTTCTACGAGTACGACACCGTCGGCGAGGACCGGTACCGGTACCGCGGCGACACCCGATCGTTCCAGACGCGGACCGAGACCATCGAGGTCGCGGACGGGGACGACGAGACCATGACGGTCCGGGAGAGCGTCCACGGCCCGCTCCTGACTCGGGAGGACCGCACCGTCGCGATGGCCTGGACCGGGTTGACCGGGACCGCGACCACGGTCGCCGTCTACGAGTACGCCCGGAGTGACGGGGTCGATGACATCCTGGCGGCGACCCGAGACTTCGACGAACCGACCCAGAACCTCGTCTACGCCAGCGGCGACGGGGACACCCTCTACTGTGTCACCGGGAAGATCCCGATCCGGCGCACCGACGGCGACCCCGTGCCGGGCAACCGGGTGTTCGACGGGTCCCGCGGCGAGGGCGAGTGGCGTGGGTTCACCCCGTATGGCCAGTCCTCCTGGGCGGGGTTCATCCCCTTCGATGAGAAGCCCCGTGCCCGTGACGTCGACGTGCTCGGCACCGCCAACCAGCGGATCACTGACACGCCCCGCCACTACCTCGCAGAGGGGTACAGCGACGGCTTCCGCGCGATCCGGTTGGACGACCGGTTGAAGGCGTTGCGCGACCGTGACGCCCCGATCACGCCGGCGGCGATGCGTGACCTGCAGCGGGACGTCTACGACGAGCGAGCCGCCCGCCTCGTCCCGGCGATCCAGCCCGCCGTCGCGGGGACCGACCACGCTTCGTGGGCGGCGGCCTTCGATGGGTGGGACTTCCACATGCGTGCTGACTCGGTGGCCGCACTCCGGTTCGCATTGGTGTGGGCGGCCTACCGGGAGTCCTTGTACGCGGAGGCGTTCGCGGCGGCTGACCTCGATGACGCCCACTGGCCGGCCGACTGGGTGACCGCGACCCTGCCCGCGGACGCCACGTGGTTCGACCGCCTGGGCCGGTCCCGAGCTGCCGTGATCCGGGACGCGGTCGCGACGGCCCGGACCAGGGAACGGGAGGCCGGGTACGAGACCTACGGGGATCTGAACGTCGCAGACGTCGACCACCCGTTCGGCCTCGGGTTCCTCGGCTACCCTGAGCGGCCGATCGCCGGGTCGCCGGCGACGCTGTTCAACTACCATCGGGACGGCCCCGCGGGCAGCAGCTGGCGGATGGTCGTCCCCCCGAACGGGACCGCCGACGGCATCCTCCCCGGGGGCAACGCCGGGGACTACTTCGATCGGCACTACCGTGACCAGTTCGGGCTGTGGCTGACCGGCCAGTACCGGTCACTGACGCCGGCCGGTGGCGACCCCGACCTCCGGTTCCGGGGTGACACCGATGAGTGACGGGTGGTTGGCCACCATTCGTGGCGACCCGGGCCGGCGCCGCATCGCGGTGTTGGCCGTCCTCGCCTTTGGCATCGGCCTGGCGAGTCTGCACTGGCTGGGCATCGTGGCGGCGGGGGCGGCGGTCGGGATCCTGGCGCCGTCGACCCGCCGCGCCCTGGCGTGGGGCGTGGGGGTCGGGGTGGTGATCGTCGCGACGTTCCTCCTCCAGGCGGTCGCGGTCGGCACCCTCGACCGGGTCCTCGGGGCGGGGCAGCCGATCCTGGTGGCCGTCATCATCCCGCTGGTCGCCGCCCCGCTGGGGGCGCTGGTCCGGGCGCTGGAGTGACCGGTCAGGCACTGCGACACTGCCAGACGCCGCGGCCCGCGGCCTGGGCCTCCTGTTCGAGGGCGGCGTAGGTCAACCGTGACTCGAATTCGGAGTCGTACAGCCGGGCGTACCCCGCCGCGACGAGGCGGCGGTTGATGGTGGTGTTGTCGACGACGACGTAGGCGAGCAACCGATCGTAGTAGCCGCGGCGGTCGGCCAGTGCGTCGAACTCCAAGGTGACCGTGCGGCCGGCGACCTGGTCCTGGAGGTAGGTGGTGGCGTTGTCGGCCCAGGACCGGAGGCAGGCACGGCCGGCCTCGGTGTCGGGGACCCCCTCGAACTCGTCGGGGTTGGTGTCCCCGGTCTCCGGGGTGTCGACGCCTAACAGCCGCACCGTGTCCTCGCGACCGTCGGGGAACACGACCACGACGGTGTCGCCGTCGACGACGTACTGGACGGTGACCTGGACGGGGTCCCCGCCGGGGCCGCTGACCTCGACGTCGACGGGAAGGTCCTGGACCGCCGAACAGCCGGCGAGGACGACCACGACGAGGAGGAACGCGACCGTGCGCCCGCTGGCCGCCGTCATCGGTGCGGTTCGAGGGATGGTCGGGTGGTCGTCGCCACTACGACGCGATAATTGGGGTGACCACGTGAAAAGTCCGCGGGCCGATTCCGGCGCCGGGGTTCAGGGCGTGCGGGCGCGAGCGATGGCGACGGCGATGAGCACCGCGAGGAGGGCGGCGACGGTGGTCCCGAGACCGAACCCGGGTTGGGTCGGGGGGCTGGCGACCCGGACCGTGACGGACTGATTGCCGACGGCGACGTCATGATCGCCGGGGTCCTCGAGGGTGATGACGACTTGGGTCGTGGTCTGGTCACCGGGGGTCAGTGCCGGGGTAATCGTCGTGACGGTGTCGCCATCGACGGTGATCGGGACGGGGCCGCCCGGCCAGTCCCCGGTGTTGTGGGTGGTGACGGTGAGGGTGATGGCCCCGCCGGGGTCGACGGTCGAGCGGTTGACCGCGAGGGCGGTGACCGTGGGGGTCACCGGGTCGGCGACGCGGATCTCGGTGGTGGCGGGGCCGACGGCGACCGTGTGGACGCCCTCGGACTCGAAGGTGGTGGTCAGGGTGACCGTGACGGTCTCGCCGGCGGGGACGGTGACGGTGCGGGTGGCGACGGGGCGACCATCCAGGGTGAGGGTGGCGTCGTAGCTGCCGGCGACGTCGCCGACGTTGGTGATCGACGCCGTGACGGCCAGGGTTTCACCGACGACGATCGGGTCCGGGACCGTCGTCTGGTTTCGGTAGGGGCCCGTGATGCGGTAGCCGTCTGCGGCGAGGTCGACGACCATCCGCGGTGGGTCGGTGTCGAAGACGGTCTGGTGTTGGTCGCGGGTCCAGGGATCGGGAGCGACAGGTTCGGTGGTGTAGTACTCGATGTACTGTTCGGCGTTCGCGTCGCCGACGGCGCCCGCCATCGCGACGAGGTCGGCGCCGGTGACCTCGCCATCGTGAGCGTTGAGGCGGGCGAACACGTCGGCGGCGGCGTGTTGGCTGTCGGTGGACTGTCGGAGTTCGTAGTCGAAGACCCCCCAGACGAGGGCGCCTTTGAGGTAGTTCGCGCCGGCGGGCCAGGAGCTGGGGTCGGCCAGGATGGCGCTGGCGTATGGGTCGCGGTCACCGCGGGCGAGGTGGTCGCGGAACTCGATGAACCGGATGCGGTCCTGTTCGAGGGTGAGCAGGGCCGCGTAGTAGGTGGCGATGCCCTCGGTCACCCACCGGGCGGATGGCGCGGTGACGAAGTTCTCGCGGGTGTGGAGGTACTCGTGCAACCACGCGTTCGCCGGGGTGTCGAGGCGTTCGTCGGCGACGACCCAGGCGTCGCTGCCGCCGGCGAGGCCGCGGGCGCCCCAGGTGACGGTGGTGGGGGCGGCGATGAACACCACCTCGTCGTCGCGCTCGCCGACGCGGAGGCTGTCGGAGGCGGCCGACAGGGAGTCGAGGACCGCGGTCGGTGCCTCGTGGAGGTCGGCGACGGCGGGGACGATTAGGCGGAAGGTCTGGCCGTGGGCGCTGCGCGTGTACTCGGTGACGGGGCCGAGGTAGGCCATCTCGCCGCCGGTGGCGCCGGGGCCGTCGACGGCGGTCGTGGACTCGAAGTCGACGGGGGCGCCCGACCGCAGCCACTGGACGGGCATCCGCGGGACCTCGACGAGCGCCCAGGGGCCGACGTCAACGAAGAGGTACGAGCCCTGGGTGTCCAGCGTCTGGGCGACGCCGGTGCGGTTGGCGTCGGCGGTGAACGTCAGCGTGGGTTGGGTGCCGTTGCCGCGTTGCCACCGCCAGGTGGTGTTGCCGGTGTTGGTGAAGGTCTCGGAGGTGACGTCGGTGCTGTCCTCGGGGAGTCTGGTGGTGACCTCCGAGACGGTGTCCGGGACGGTGAACCGGACGGTGATGGCGACGGCCCCCGGGTCCTCGGGGGTCAACGAGAGCGTGATCGTCCGGGTGAGTGTCGGGTCGGAGGCGGTCCCCGCGGCCCCAGAGGCGGTGGTCCCGAGGGGGACCGTGGCGAGGAGGACGACGAGGACGAGGGCGATGGCGCGCCGACCGGTGGCCATACCCACGGCAGGGTCCTCGGGGACTTAGGTTCGTGGGCTGGGACCGGAGTCAGCCGACGGGTGGGGTAGCCTGGGCGTCGGCGAGGGCGGCGGTGACGGCGGTGGGGAGTGCCTCGACCGGGGCGTAGCGGGCAGGGCCCGCATCGAGGGCGGTGTCGGCGGTGGTCTCGACGACGACGCGGCGGTCGGCGGCCTCGATCAACCGGATGTTTGCGGGGGTGGCGGCGGTCGGCCCGGGGACGGCGACGGTGACGTCGGCGGCGGCTTGGAGGGTCGTCGCGGCGTCGACGGTGTCCGCGTCGGGGGTGTCGAACGGCGGGGCGGCGACGGTCTCGACGCCGAGGGCGGCCGCGGTGTCGGTGATGGTGTCTCCGGTGGGGACGATGCCGGCGGTCACGGTGAAGCCGGCGTCGTCGAGCACGGCGATCGCGCGGGCCGCCAGCGGGCCGCCGCCGACGAGGTGGACGGTCGCCGATCGCGCGGCGGCCCGGTCGGGGAACGCGGTGACGACGGGGGCGTCGGTGAGCGGGTCCGGTCGGACGACGGCGCGGGTGCCGAAGGCGGTCTCGATGGCGGCGGGGGTCAACACGGTCTCCGGGGGGCCGCGGGCGACGATGTCGCCGTCGGCCAGCAACAGCAGGCGGTCGCAGTACCGGGCGGCGAGGTTGAGGTCGTGGATGGCCGCGACGACGGTGCGGTCCGCCGCCGCGAGGTCGGCGACGAGGTCGAGGGTGCGGACCTGGTGGTTGACATCGAGGCTGGCCGTGGGTTCGTCGAGGAGCAGTCCCGGGGCGTCCTGGGCGATGGCGCGGGCGAGGAGGACGCGTTGGCGTTCACCGCCGCTGACCGCGTCGATTGGCCGGTCGGCGAGGTGGGTGACCTCGGTGCGGTGCATCGCCGCGTCGACCCGGTCGGGGTCGGGGTCGGAGCCGAGTCGCGGGGTGTGTGGGTGCCGCCCCATCTCGACGACCTCACGGACCGTGAACTCGAAGGCGATGCCGGTGCGTTGGGGGACGGCTGCGAGGCGACGACTGACCGCGCGGGAGGACAGCTCGGTGACGCGGTCGCCGTCGAGGGTGACCCGTCCCGAGGCCGGGGTGAGCGCGCCGAGGATGGTGCGGAGCAAGGTGGTCTTGCCGGCGCCGTTGGGGCCGACGACGCCGACGAACTCGCCGGCAGCGACGGTCGCGGAGACGGTGTCCAGGACCGTGGTGGGGCCGCGGTCGACGCTGAGGTCGGTGACGGTGATGTTCACAGGGCGTAGACCTCCCGGCGTCGGAGCAGGTACAGGAAAAACGGGGCGCCGACGAAGGCGGTGATGACGCCGACGGGGGTGGCGGCGGCACCCCACCGGGCGACGGCGTCGGCGACGACGAGGAAGGCACCGCCGGCCAGGGCGCTGGTCGGCAGGAGGAGGCGGTGGTCGGGACCGACGAGCAACCGCATGACGTGGGGGACGACGAGGCCGACGAAGCCGATGACGCCGACGAACATCACCGCCGCGCCGGTGAGGATGCTGGCGATCGCGAGCAACAGCTGCTTGCTGCGTTGGACCTCGACGCCGAGGGCGTGGGCGTCGGCCTCCCCGAGGAGGAGCACGTTGAGGTCACGACCGAACGCGAGCAGGACGACGACGGCGGTGACGGTGATCGCGGCGACGATCTGGACTTCGGTCCAGGTGCTGGCGCCGAGGTTGCCGAGCAGCCAGACGATCGCCCGGCGGAGGCCCCCGTCGCTGGCGCGGATCATCATCAGCGAGACGGCCGCGCCGAGGAACGTCTGGACGGCGACGCCGGCGAGCAACAGGGTCGCGACGGGGGTGTGGCCGTCCTCGGTGGCGATGATGTAGACGGCGAACCCGGTGAGGAGGCCGCCGAGGAGGGCGGCGGTGGGGAGACCGAAGGGGATGGCGGCGACGGGGGCGACGATGAACGCGACCGCGCCGGCGGCGGCGCCGGCGGAGACGCCGACGATGCTCGGGTCGGCGAGGGGGTTGCGGAAGAACCCCTGCATGACGGTGCCGGCGACCGCGAGGGCGGTGCCGACGAGGGCCCCGAGGACGACGCGGGGCAGGCGGAACTGGAGGACGATGACGCGGGTGTGGGTGCCCGGCGCGGCGTACTCGAGGAGGCCCAGGGCATCGAGGACGACGAGGGCGACGCCGCGGAGGCCGATGTCGGCGGCGCCGATGGTCGCACTCCAGAGCACGACCACCACTAGCAGGGCCGCCAGGCCGACGAGCCATGCGGCCGCGACGCCCCGAGACTGACGCATCGTAGTACAAGCTCAATTGGGTTAGATAAATATTTATTGAACCCGGGTGGAGCGGTGCCCGTGTCTCACCGACTGGCGCTCGTCCTCGGCATCGTCGCAATCCTCGCTGTCGCAACGGTCCCGGCCCTCGGCGGCCACACCACCGCAGCCGCCGACCGAACGGCGTGTGGATTCCCCCGCACTGTCACGGACGCGACCGGAACGAACGTCACCATCCCGGCGGCGCCGGACCGCATCGTCGTCCTGGGGCCCAGCGCGGCCCAGACAACCTGGGAACTCGGAGTCCAGGACCGGGTCGTCGGCATCGACGCGTTCTCGACGTACCTGGACGGCACCGCGTCGGTCCCGGTCGTCGCCCAGGGCGTCGGCCAGGTCGACTACGAGGCCGCCCTCGACCAGGACCCGGACCTCATCATTGTGGACGGGAACAGCTACGCCGACAGCGTCGCCACGGAGTTCCGACGGTCCGACGTCCCGGTCGTGAAACTCGAGACCGTCACCACCCTCGACGGCGTCGCCACCAAGACCGAGCGGATCGGCCGACTGCTCGGCGCCTGCGAGGCCGCCACCGCGACCGTCGAGGAATTCCGGACGCGACTCGCCACCGTCCGCGACGCGGTAGCCACCGCCACCGCCCCGACACTGTTCTACGACCTGGGCAGCGGCGAGGGCAGCACCCGCTACACCGTCGGCCCCACCACCTTCATCGGAGACATCATCACCACGGCCGGCACCACCAACATCGTCACCAACGGCAACTTCACGTCACCGTACCCGCAGGTCACCAACGAGTTCATTCTCCGGCAGGACCCCGCGTGGCTACTGGTCACCTACACGCCCGGGTCCCAGTACGGGCCCGCCACCCCGGCGGAGGCCCGCGCCGCCGTCGCAAACTCGTCGGTGTTGAGCGAGACCCGGGCCTACGAAGCTGGCAACGTCATCGTCGTCAACGCCAACACCCTCAACCAGCCCGGCCCCCGCGTCGTCGAGGCCCTCGCGACCATCGCCCACACCGTCCATCCCGCGGCCTTCAACACGACGACACCCAGCACGTCGTCGGCCGCGACCACGACGACGGGTGACACCGGCGGCGGGTTCGGGATCGGTGTCGCGTCGGTCACCGCCATCCTCGCCGGACTACTCGCCTGGCGGCACTGAGAGAGCCAGGTACTTACCGGGCCGGGTCCTCGAGGCCGATATGGTCGAGAAAGTGCTGTACCCCGCCTACTTCGACGCACTCCTCTCGCGGCGCGGGGGTCGCCGGGTCGCCACGGACCTGGCGGTCGAGGACCCGACCGTCGAGGAGCTCGCGGAGGCCGTGGGACAGGTCGGGTACGACGCGGTCATCGAACGGGACATCGCCTACAGCCGCGAACCGACGCGGGTCCGGGGCCGCGTGCTCGTCAACAATGCCGACGACGCCACGAAAAGCGATCTGATCCAGGCGGTGGCGGCGTACATCACCGCGCTACGAGACTGATGTGGCGACTCGGGACCGTGACCCGGATCGCCGGCGGCGTCCTGGTGGTCCGGGCCGACGGGGACCGCACCCCCGATCTGGGGACGGAGACCGTCGACGACCAGTTGACGCCGGTCGGCAGCGTCGTCGACGTGTTCGGCCCCGTCGAGCGACCGTTCTTCGCCCTCTCTCCCGTCGGAGACCGTCCCCTCGCGGAGCTGTTGGGCGACCCGATCTACGTCCGGGAGTAGCGGCCGCCCCCAGAGGAAAGCAGTTATGAACGGGGGACGGCGACGGGAGGGCATGAGCGACGCCGCGGGCGAGGACGACAGCGACGATCGGCAGTTGCTCGCTACCGCGGGGGTGTTCGTCCTGTATGCCGTGACGGTCGCGGGCGGGGTGGTGCTGGCGGAGTCCTATCTCGCCGCCGGGTTGAAGGCCTTCGAGGACGCCCAACAGGTGTCGAACAGCGGCATCATCTTCGTGGAGGTCCTGATCGCGACGGGAGTGTTCCTCCTGGCCCAGCGGTTCGGCCTGGGGAAGTCGGTGCTCCGGGTCGTGTTGATCCTGGTGTTCGGGTACATCGTCGCCCTGGTGGTCGGGACGACACTCCCCGCGAGTCTCCCGGGGGCGGTGGTCGTGCCGATCGTCGTGGGGGCGGGTCTGGCACTGGTGTTGTGGGTGTACCCGGAGTGGTGGGTCCTGGACGTGGCGGCGGTCGTCGCCGGGGCGGGGATGATCGCCCAGTTCGGGATCAGTCTGGCGCCGTTGCCGATCGTGGTGTTGCTGGTGGCGATGGCGGTGTACGACGCGTACTCCGTGTACGTCTCCGGGCACATGCAGACCCTGGCGGCCGGGATCGGTGACCTCAAGCTGCCGATGGTGTTCGTGGTCCCGACGAGTTGGTCGTTTACGTTACTCGACGACGGGAACGTCTTCGAAGCGGCGACGGGCGAGGCCGAGGAGGAGGACGGCGACGGGGTCGCCGTCTCGATCCTCGGGTTGGGGGATGCGATCTTCCCGGGGATGATGGCGGTGAGCGCGGGCGTGTACGTCGATGCCCCGTCCCTGGTCGGGGGCGTCCCGTTGAACGCGCCGGCCGTGGGGGCGTTGGTCGGGGGCCTCGTCGGTATGGTGGCGTTGCAGTACCTCGCGACGCGGGTCGAGGGCGCCCACGCCGGGTTACCGGCGTTGAACGGTGGGGTGCTGGCGGGCTACCTGTTGGGGGCGGCGGTGGCGGGGGTCGGTCCGGTGACCGCGCTTGGTCTTGCGTAGGTCAGCGCCCGGTCAGGGATTCGCTGGCCGGTGACCACTCGAGGGTGGTGCCCAGCCCCGCCTCGCGGGCCTTGTCGTAGAGGAGGCGGGCTCCGGCGACCGTCTCGATGGCGGTTCCGCCGCTGTCGAAGAGGGTGATCTCGTCGGGGTCGGTGCGCCCGGGGGCCTCGTGGGCGACGATCTCGCCGAGTTCGGCGTGGACGTGGTCGTCGTCGATGGCGCCAGCCGCGCTGGCCTGGATGAACGCGCCGGCGTCCTGGTGGACGCGGTCGCGGAGGTCGGGGACGTAGGTGGCGCGGGCGACGGTGGTGGCGTCGACCTCGCGGTGGTCGGGGTGGTACTGGCCCATCGCGGTGACGTGTGCGCCGTCGGCGAGGTTATCGCCGTCGAACACGGGGTCGTGACTGGAGGTGGCGGTGACGACGATGTCGGCATCCTCGACGGCGGCCCCGCTCGAGGCGACGGCGGCGACGCTGGCGTCGAGGCGTTCGTTGAGCTCGGCGGCGAAGGACTCCCGGTGGGCCTTCGTGGGGGAGTACACCCAGACGGTCTCGAGGTCCCGCACGGTCGCGGTGGCCCGGACCTGGCCGCGGGCCTGGGGGCCGGAGCCGAACACGGCCAGGGAGGTGGCGTCCTCCCGGGCGAGGGCGTCGACGGCGACGGCGCCGGTGGCGCCGGTCTTGAAGGGGTTCATCCAGGCGCCGTCCACCAGGGCGAGGAGCTCGCCGGTGTCTGGGTCGAACAGCGGGGCGAGAAACCAGGCGTCGCTGTCGGCGAATCCGGCGCTGTACATGTATCCGCCCATGCCGGTCTCGGGGAGGATGGCTTGGTAGCCGGTGAACATGCCCGGCGGGTCGTCGTTGCGCAGCGTGGTCCGGGGTCTGGCGGGGGCGCCTTGGCCGCGTTGGCGGTAGGCGTCCCGGACGGCGTGGACGAACTCGCCGGGGGTGGCGCGGCCCTCGACGTCGTCCGGGCCGAGGTACAGGACTGTGGTCATCAGGGGAGTCGAGGGGGAGTGAGGGCAAAAAGGGGACGGCCGTTCGGGACTTACTTCGGAACGAAGCCGGGCTCGTCGACCGGGGCGTTGACGAAGAGGGCGTGGCCGACGATGGCGATGGCGGCGAGACTGGCGACGGTCACGGCGGTCGTCAGGGTGACACCGCCGGCGGTGAGGGTCCCCGTGAGGCCGAACAGGGACAGCGGGATCAGGCCGAGGACGAGGTCGTAGTAAGAAGTCATAATCTATCATTACCTACGGGAGTTACTGACATAAGTGTTTCCCATGGCTGACTGATAGAAGAACAGTCACCCCAGTATGGTAGATACATAACTTACGGCCCGTGGGTGGTGGGGCCCGGACCCGGCCGCGACCGTCACCGTCGGGCCGCCAGGTACTCCGCGAGGAGTCGCCACACACCCAACAGCACCGCGCCGCCACCGCCGATCACCAGCGCGAACACCGGGGAGTAATCCCCGTGAAACAGCGCGCTACTCCGCAACAGCTGCCCGATCAGGTCGGCGGCCACCCACGAGAGGACGGCCAACCCCGCGGCGATCGCGGGGCGGTCGACCGTCGCCGTGGCGTACGCGCCGACCACCGGGGCGGCGACCAGCCACCCGAGCAAGAACTGGGCGAGGGTGTCGGCGACCAGCAGCGGTGACGCCAGGGGGTCGATGCCGTGGTGGAGTTCGCCCGCGACGAGGAAGCCGACGATGACGATGAGGTCACCGATGAGGTACCGGCTCAACGCCCGCCGGTCCACGTCGCCCAGCCAGTCGATCATCCCTCGCCCTCCGGGATGCGACCCGCGATCGTGTACCCGAACCCCTCGTCGACGACCTGGACGTCGAACCCCGCGGCCTCGAGAATCTCCGTGAGGTCGGCGGGGGCGTAGAACCGGCTGTCGAAGCCCAAGAGGTGTTCCCCGGCGACGAGGAGCCGCCCCCGGAGGGTCCGTGGATCGAACTCGCGGACGACGAGGACACCCCCGGGTCGCAGCGCCCGGGACGCCGCACGGACCGCGGCCTCGGCGTCGACGAAGTGGTGGAGCGCGTCGACGATGATGACGGCATCGACGGCGCCGTCGGCCAGTGGCAGCTGTTCGGCTCGGCCGCGGACCGCCGCGTGCCCGCGTCGCCGGGCCGCCTGCAACATCCCGGGGGCGGCGTCGACCACGACCGCGGCCTCCCGGAGGGCACTCACCGCACGCCCGGTGCCGCCGCCGACGTCGACGACCGTCTCGACTGCGCCGGTCGCCAGAGCCAGGCCGGGCGCCAGGGTGCCGGCCCGGGCCGGCGGCATCAGGACGTCGTAGAGGCGGGCGAGCCGATCGAAGGTTCCGACATCGTGCACACTGGCGGGTCCACCGCGGAAGGGCCTAAACCCTCGGGGCCGAACCCGGGGCTGATGGAGTTCGAGGTGCTCGGCGACGCGGCCGCGGGGCCAACCCTCTCCCTGGACCACCGACGGTTCGCGTACGCGGGCAAGTTCGTGATGTCCTCGACGGGGAAACTCGTCGCCCGCGAGGAGGATATCGTCGCGGCGGTGTCGTTCAGCCCGGACCGCACCGACGAGGACCGCGCGTGGCTCCGGTATCTCACGGTCGCCCGCGACCGACGGGGCGAGGGCATCGGGCCACGCGTGGCCGCCGCGGCGACCGCCCACCTCCACGACCGTGGGTTCGAGGAGGTCCGCATCGGCGTCAACAACCCCTTCGCCTACCAGGCGCTGTACCGCGCCGGGTTCGGGTGGACCGGCGCCGAGACCGGGGTCGCGGAGCTGGTCCTCGCCCACCCCCACGGTCGGTCGGCATCGCGGTACCGGGACGGGCTCGCCCGATTCGCCGACCGGGACGACCTCAGCGACGCGGAGCTGTCGTTCATCGATGCCCACCGCAGGGCCGACCCGCCCCCGGTCGTCGACCCTCCGGATTGAAGCCCCGGGACCCCCAACGACGCCCAATGGGGAATGCGGACCTCCGACAGTTGGCCGCCCTCACCCCCGTCGCCCTTGACGACGTCGGCGGCGGCGTGGTCGCTGTCGATGCCCACAACTGGCTGTACAAGTACCTCACCACGACGGTCCGGTTCACCACCGCGGAGGTGTACACCACGGCCGAGGGGGAGGAGGTCGCCAACCTCGTCGGCATCATCCAGGGGCTCCCGAAGCTGCTGGCGGCCGACCTCACCCCCGTGTTCGTCTTCGACGGCGGCCCCTCCGAGCTGAAGGCCGAGGAAATCGCCGAGCGCCGGGAACAGCGGGAGGCGACCGAGGAGCGGTTGGCGGCGGCCCGGGAGGCGGGCGACGCCGTCGAGATCGCGCGGCTGGAGTCCCGGACCCAGCGACTGACCCCGACGATCCAACGCACGACCCGGGAGCTGTTCGATCGCCTCGATGTCCCCTGGGTGGACGCCCCGGCGGAAGGGGAGGCCCAGGCCGCGTGGATGGCCCGCAACGACGACGCCGTCGACTACGCGGGCAGCGACGACTACGACACGCTGCTGTTCGGCGCGCCGTACACGTTGCGCCAGCTCACCAGCAGCGGTGACGCCGAGCTCATGGACTTCGAGCAGACCCTGGCGGACACCGACCTCACCTGGGCGCAACTCGTCGACGTCGCCATCCTCATCGGCACCGACTTCAACGAGGGGATCTCGGGGTACGGGCCCGCGACCGCGGTGGCCGCGGTCCAGGAACACGGCGACCTCTGGGGGGTCTTCGAGGCCGAGAACCTCCACATCGATCACGCCGACCGCATCCGGCAGCTGTTCCTCGACCCCGCGATCACCCGGGACTACGACCTCGACCTCACGATCACACCGGACATCGACGCCGCCCGGGCGTACGTGACCGAGGAGTGGGAGATCGCCGCCGACGAGGTCGCACGCGGGTTCGACCGCATCATCGAGGCGACCCAGCAGACGGGGCTGGACGACTGGGGGTGACCCCCGGAGAGTTCGGTGGGTTTTACGCCGACGGCGTTCGACGCCTCGAGTATGAGTGACGACGAGACCCGGACCGAAGCCGACAGTCTCGGCGAGATCGAGGTGCCGGCCGACGCCTACTGGGGGGCCCAGACCCAGCGCGCCGTCCAGAACTTCCCGATCAGCGACGAAACGTTCGGGCGCCGGTTCATCCGTGCGCTCGGCATCGTCAAGAAGGGGGCCGCCAGGGCGAACAAGGACCTCGGGACGGTCGACGCCGACACCGCCGACGCGATCGTCGCGGCCGCCGACGAGGTCATCCGCGGCGACCACGACGATCAGTTCCCCGTCGACGTCTTCCAGACGGGGTCGGGCACGTCGACGAACATGAACGCCAACGAGGTGATCGCCAATCGCGCGGCCGAACACCTCGGCGCGGAGATGGGTGACCGCGCGGTCCACCCCAACGACGACGTCAACTTCGGCCAGTCCTCGAACGACGTCATCCCCACGGCCATGCACGTCGCGGCGGTACTCGCCCTCGTGGAGGACGTCGAACCGGCGCTGGAATCGTTGCGGGCGGAGCTCCGCGCCAAGGAGACGGCCTTCGAGGACGTCGTCAAGACAGGGCGCACCCACCTCCAGGATGCGACCCCGATCCGGTTGGGCCAGGAGTTCAGCGGGTACCGCACCCAGATCGAGAAGGGGATCGAGCGGGTGCGGGACGCGACGCCGCGGTTGCGGGAGCTGGCGCTGGGTGGGACCGCCGTCGGCACCGGGCTGAACACCCATCCGGAGTTCCCCGACCGGGCGGTGTCCTACATCAGCGAGTCCGCCGGCACCGAGTTCCGGGTCGCGGACAACCACTTCGAGGCCCAGGCCGCCCACGACGCCATGGCCGAAGCCCACGGTGCATTGCGGACCGTCGCCGGGTCGATGCAGAAGATCGCCAACGACCTCCGTCTGCTCGCCTCCGGACCCCGGAACGGGCTGGGGGAGCTCGAGCAACCGGAGAACCAGCCGGGGTCCTCGATCATGCCGGGGAAGGTCAATCCGGTCGTGGCGGAGGCGATCAACCAGGTGCACGCCCAGGTCGTGGGCAACGATGCCGCGGTCTCGACCGGGGCGGCCGCCGGCCAACTCGAGTTGAACCTGTACAAGCCCGTCGTCGTGCACAACTTCCTGCAGTCCGCGGCCCTGATCGCCAACGGGGCCGAGACCTTCGGCGAGCGGTTCGTCGCGAAACTCGAGGCCGACCGCGACCACTGTGCAGCGCAGGTCGAGCGGTCGATGGCGCTGGCGACCGCGTTGAACCCCTCGATCGGGTACGACCGGGCCGCGGAGGTCGCCAAGGAGGCGCTGACCACAGAGCGCACCGTGCGGGAGGTCGTCGTCGAGAAGGGGTATCTCACGGCGTCCGAGGCCGACGCGGTGTTGGACCCGGCCCGGATGACCGAGCGGGGCATCCTGGGCGACGACTGATGCGGGGACCTTAACTGGGCGGGGCCAGGCCGGAGAGTATGGAGCGACTCCACCCGAGGGTGCGGATCGTCTGGGCGGTCTCGGCGGTGGTCTCGGCGGTTGTCGTCACGGTGCTCGGGGTCGGGGTGTCAGTCGTGTGGGCCGAGGCCGGACCGCTTCCCGGCGTGGCGTTGGGGGTGGCGGTGTTGGTCGTCGGGCTGGTCCTCCTCCAGTTCCGATACCGGGTCTGGCGCTTCGAGGTCCGGGACCAGGAGCTGTACATCCGCCGCGGCGTGTTCACCCGGGTCACGACCCTGGTCCCCTACGTCCGGGTCCAGCACGTCGACTCGCGGCGCGGACCCGTCGAGCGCCTGGTGGGGTTGGGGAGTGTGGTGGTGTACACGGCCGGGTCCCGCGGGTCGGACGTGACGATCCCGGGGTTGACCCGGGAGCGGGCCGAGGCCCTCCAGGAACGGTTGCGTGACCTGGCGATCGAGAGCGAACGCGACGACGCGGTATGACCAGGTTACACCCGTTGACGGTGCCGTACCGCGTGGTCAGCAGTCTCGGGAGCGTGGTCGCGCTGATCGTGGTGTCGACGTTCCTCGACGCCGGTGGGCCGGACGGGGTCGGGCCGGTCGTCGTGGCGGTCGGCGCGGTCGGGGTGGTCGCCGTCCTGGGGTACCAGTACGCGTACTATCGCCGGTTCGAGTACACCGTCACCGGGGACAGTTTCGACGTCGCCTCCGGGGTGTTCAGCCGACAGCGTCGAGAGGTGCCACTCTCCCGGGTGCAGAACGTCGACGTCTCCCAGAACATCCTTCAACGGGTGCTGGGAATCGCGGTCGTCGAGATCGAGACTGCGGGTGGCGGGGAGACCGAGGTCGCGCTCCGGTTCGTCGACGCCGCGGAGGCCGACCGGTTGACCGACGTCCTCCAGGGCCGGACCACGGCCGCCGCGGCGCCGACCGGCGATCGGGGCGAGACCCTCTTCGAGCTCGACGACGACGCGTTGCTGGTGTTGTCGGCGCTGTCATTCGACCTGCGTCTGTTCTCGGTGGTGCCGACGCTGTCGGCGTTCGGGGCGCCGGCGGCGCTGCGGTACGTCACGGATCTGCCGGTCGGGTTGCAGCTGCCGGCGGTCGCGGTCGCGGTCGTCGCCACCGTCGTCGGCGGGTGGCTGCTCGGTGCGGTGGGGACCTACGTGCGGTACCACGGGTTCCGGTTGACCCAGGTGGGCGAGGAGCTCCGGTACGAACGCGGCCTGTTACAGCGGTACAGCGGCACCATCCCCCTCGAGAAGTTACAGACGGTGACCGTCCGGGAGAACGTCTTGATGCGACAGGTCGGGTACGCCGCCCTCGACGTGGAGACGGCGGGGTACGCCGGGCGCGGCGGGCCCTCCGGGGGCTCGCAGGCGGCGATCCCGTTGGCGACGCGGGCGGCGGTCCTGGAGCTGGCGCGGCGCATCGAACCGTTCGGCGAGGTGTCGTTGACCGCACCCCCGGAACGGGCGCGGGACCGGTACCGGCGCCGGTACCGGTTGGCGAGTCTCGGGGTTGCGACCGTCATCGCGGCGGTGGGGTGGTGGCTTGTCGGGACGACGTGGCTGGTGGGGGCGGTCGCCGGGGGTGTCCTCGTCGGCGGCGTCGCCCTCGCCGGGCCCGGGGCGCGGGCCACGTACCGGCATCGGGGGTACGACCTCGTTGACGGGTATGCGGTCACGCGACGTGGGTACTGGCGGCGGCGCACCACCGTGGTCCCGGACTACCGGGTGCAGACGGTCGGGCGGCGCGCGTCGATCTTCCAGCGGCGGTGGGGGTTGGCGTCGGTCGAACTCGACACGGCGGGGTCGTTGTCGCTGGCGGGGCCGACCGGCGTCGCCGTCGATCTCGGGGCCGAGACGGCGACGACGCTGCAGGAGACGGTCGCCGACCGGTTGCAGGCGGCGTTGTCGGCCCGGTCGGCGTCCGCGGACGACCGCCCGTGAGGTGGCGGTGGACGGAACGGTTTTTTGAGCGTGCCCGTCGGAGGCGGTGGTAATGACCGAGGCGTTCGACTACGATGACCTGGGGTTGGTCGCCGGGTTGGAGATCCACCAGCAACTCGACACGTCGACCAAGCTCTTCTGTGCGTGTCCCACCGATCGGCGGGAGCCCGAGGCGTCCGTACGGTCGTTCACGCGGTACCTCCACCCGACCCCGTCCGAGCTCGGCGAGATCGACGCGGCAGCCCTCGAGGAGAGCCGGGTCGATCGGGAGTTCGAGTACCTCGCCTACGACTCGACGTGTCTCGTCGAGGAAGACGACGAACCCCCGGGCCGGCTCGACGACGAGGCGTTGTCGATCACCCTGGAGATCGCGGCGTTGCTCGACATGGACGTCGTCGACGAGGCCCAGGTGATGCGGAAGGTCGTCGTCGACGGGTCGAACACCGCGGGGTTCCAGCGGTCGGCGCTGATCGCGACCGACGGTGTGATCGAGACCGACGCGGGCCCGGTCGGAATCGAGGACCTCCTCCTCGAAGAGGAGAGTGCCGCACGCCTCGAGGAGACCGCGGCCGGGGTGCGGTACGGGCTCGACCGGTTGGGGATCCCGCTGGTGGAGATCGGGACCGACCCCGACATCCAGACGCCGGCCCAGGCGCGGGCTGCCGCCGAGCACATCGGCATGGTGTTGCGGTCGACGGGCCGGGTCAAACGTGGATTGGGCACCATCCGACAGGACGTCAACGTCTCGATCGCCGATGGCGCCCGCGTCGAGCTGAAAGGCGTCCAGAGCCTCGATGAGATCGACGACATCGTGCGGTTGGAGGTACAACGCCAGGTGCGGTTACTCGACATCGCCACCCGACTGCAGGAGCGGGACGCCACCGTTGGCACCCCGGAGGACGTGACGACGGTGTTCGCGGAGACGGACAGCGGCGTCATCGACGGGGTGCTCGCCGATGGGGGCGTGGTCCGAGCGGTCGCCCTCGAGGGGTTCGACGGGGTGGTCGGGACGGAGGTACAGCCCGACCGTCGGCTCGGCACGGAGTTCGCCGATCACGCGGCCCGTCAGGGCGCGGGCGGGATCTTCCACACGGACGAACTGCCGGCGTACGGCATCAGCGACGACGAGATCGCGGCCCTGCGTGCGGCGGTCGAGGCCGATGCTGACGACGCGGTCGTGTTCGTCGCGGCCGCGCCCGAGACGGCCGACCGGGCGATCGAGGCGGTGGCAGACCGGGCCCGCACGGCGATCGACGGCGTGCCAGAGGAGACCCGTGACGCCCTCGAGGGCGGGACCTCCCGGTACCTGCGGCCGTTACCGGGGGCGGCGCGGATGTACCCCGAGACCGACGTGCCGCCGGCGGAACCGGACGTCACGGACGTCGAGCCCCCGGAACTGTTGACCGATCGGGTGTCCCGCTATGAGTCCGAGCACGGGCTGGACCCGGACCTGGCCGAGCAGGTGGCCTACGGCGAGCGGATGCCGTTGTACGAGACCGCCGTGGACCGCGGGGTCGACCCGGTGCAGGCCGCCGACATCCTCGAGAGCACGTACACGAGTCTCCGTCGCGACGGGGTGCCCGTCGAGACGTTGTCCCGCGAGCAGTGGGAGGGCGCCTTCGCGGCGATCGCGGCGGACGACATCCCCAACGAGGGGGTGCCGGACCTGCTGACGACGATGGCGGAATCGGGGGTGGACGCCGAGACCGCGATCGAGGCGGCCGACCTCGGCGGGGTCGACGAGGCCGCGGTGCGGGAGGTCGTCGCCGGGGTCGTCGAGCGGAACGCCGACCAGGTCGAGGCCGAGGGGATGGCGGCGTTCTCGGCGTTGATGGGGGAGTGCATGGGGGAGCTCCGCGGGAAGGCCGACGGTGACCTGGTGAGCCAGGTGTTACGCGAGGAGATTCAAGCCCGGACGGCGGACTGACTCACTCCTCGGCGGGGTGGCTGGTCACGCGCCGGCGGAGGTCGGCGACGATCGTCGCGGGGTCGCGGATGCGCCTGGAGAGGCGGTCGGCCACCAGCGCGAGGATGACGGCGACGACCGCGTCCGAGAGCCAGTGGATCCCCCCGTAGAACGTCGAGAGCACCACCAGGACGGCGAGGATGGAGATGGTCCACCCGTAGACCCGGTTGGCGCGGTGCCCGTACAGGGCGGCCAACAGGGACAAGCCGGTGTGGAGGCTCGGGAAGGCCTTCAGGAGGGTGTCCGTCGAGAGGGTGCCGGCGGTGATGATGGGGTGAACGTCGTAGATGAGCGGGGCGACGTCGGCGCGGGCGGCGCTGACCCCGACGGGGAAGAACACGAAAAACGGGACGGCCAGGAGGGTGGTCGTGAGGTACCCGGCCACGTACCGTCGGGCGTCCTCCCGGCTGTGGGACTTGACGACGAAGTAGGTGAACAACACGATGAAGGGGAACCCGATGAAGTACACCCCGGTGAAAAACAGGGTGAGCCACGGGTGGGTGTAGGCCTGGAACATGGCGACGCGTTCGCCTTCGATGGCGTAGATCAGGCCGGTGAACTGGAGGTCGATATGGTACTTCGAGATCTCGTTGACGCCCTGGGTGACGATCCAGGCGAGTCCCAGGTACTTCCAGTCCTCGCGGAGGAACTGGCTGGCGATTCCCGTGAGGCCGGTGCCGGGCAGGAAGATGCGGGCGCCGATGGCGAACACCGTGAGTGTCCCGGCGACGAGGAGGGCGGCGAACTGCAGGACCGGCGGGGCTTGGAAGGCCATCTCCTAGCCCGGGGTTACGGGGGTCCGTATCAATACCTTGGGGTTTCGATTCCGGGGAGTCTATACGGGTCGGGTGGGTGGTGACCGGTGATGCGGTACTACGAGGACATCGAGGTGGGGGACCCCCGTCGCCTGGGGTCGGTGACGGTGACCCGGGAGGAGATCATCCGGTTCGGACAGCGATACGATCCCCAACCGTTCCATGTAGACCCGGCGGCCGCCGCGGAGTCCCCGTTCGGTGACGTGATCGCGAGCGGGTGGCACACCGCGGCGATGTGCATGCGGGTGCTGGTCGATGCGTTCCTCGCCGAGACCGCCGCCCTGGGCGCCCTCGGGGTCGACGAGCTCCGGTGGCCCACACCGGTGCGGCCCGGCGACACCTTGACCGTCGAGAGCGAGGTCCTCGAGAAGCGGCCGTCGGAGAGCGATCCGGACCGTGGCGTCGTCCGGTCCGCGCTCAGCGCCGAGAACCAGGACGGCGAGACCGTGATCCGGTGGGAGGCCGTCGTGTTGGTGGCCCGGGCCCCGGATGGCTGAGGACGGCGTCAGTCCCGGTCGGCGGCGTCCCGGGCCTGTCGGAGGACGCCGCGCAGCGTCGTGATCTCGCGGCCCGTGGGGTCGGCACGGCCGACGAGGCGGCGGACGAGGCGCAGGGTCTTCGCCCGCTTTTCCTCGCGGTAGTCGAGGGCGTCGAGCAGGTCGGCGAACCCGGTGTAGAACCCCTCGATGGCGGCCTCGTCGGCGCGGTCGTGATCGGGGGATTCGTGGGGTGTGGCCGCGGTGAGATCGCGGAGTTCGTAGAGGGTGACGGTCACGGCCTGGCCGAGGTTCAACACCGGGTATGCCTCGTTGGCGGGGATGGTACACACCGTATCGAGTCGCTGGAGTTCGTCGTTGGACAGGCCCGTGCCCTCCCGACCGAACACGAGTGCCGTGTCGGCGTCGAGGTCCGCGAGGCGGTTCCGGAGTGTCGCGGGGGTGTCGAAGGGGTAGCGGACGTGTTTGGCGGCGGTCTCGTTGACGTGGGCGGTGAAGCCGACCGTGTGGTACTCGGCGACGAGGTCCGGGACCGTCACGGTCGTGGCGTTCGGGAGGATGTCCTCCCGGGCGTGACCGGCGAAGCCGTAGGCCTCGTCGCCCTCCTCGATGGTGGGTGGGTCGACGAGGAGGAGGTCAGTGAACCCGAAGTTCTTCATCGCGCGGGCGACGGTGCCGACGTTGCCGGGGGTCTGGGCGTCGACCAACGCGATGCTGATGGTCATAGGTCCTCGAGGGCGTCCGTGAGGTCGTCGTCGAGGGCGTCGTCGAGTTCGGCCGCGGTCTCCCGGTCGGCGGCGTCCAGCGCCTCGAGGAGGTCGATCTCGACGCGCTCGTCCTCCGGGAGGTCGACGGTGAACACCCCGGGTTCCGGTTCCGCCGGCCGGGGAATGTCTTCGGGGGCGGTTCGTTCGTGTTCGACGCCCGCGTAGTCCTCGGGGGCGCGATGCCCGGCGGCGAACCACTCGTGGAACCGGTCCTGGAAGGCGTCGGTCCCGCGGTGCTTTGCGCCGCCGTCCTCCTGGTACCAGTAGTAGAAATCGTCGACGTGGTCCTCGCACAACAGGACCTCGGCCATCGGCTCGCCGTAGACGTAGGCCGCGACATTGCACTGCTGGATCGCCTCGTCCCCCTGGATCAGCCAGCACGCATCACAGGGCTCCCCGCGGAGGGCGGTGAGCCGGACCAGTCGCGTGCGGGTGTCGGGGTCGAGCTCGCTCAATGGCCGGAACTCCCCGTCCTCGAACAGTTCCTCCTCGTCGAACCGCCAGCCCTCGAGGGCGATGCTCACCTTACCCATCGACGTGGCGTAGGGGGGCCGGGGACAAAAGGGGTCTGACACGCGGATGTCGGGGTGGTGGCCCACCGGGTTCGGTGAGAAGACTTATGCCGGAAGACCTGGAACCCCGGCTTGCAAGCCGGTCGGTCGCCCGGGTAGGGGTACTTCGGAGGGCGGCCACTCCGGCCACCCGACTTCCTCACGTATTTCACACCACACAGCACCTGCTATGCAGTTCGTCGAGTGGGAACCCGCCTACGACGCCATCCGCCGCGACTTCGGGTACGACCGCGGCGCCGACCGTCGGGCACGGGACGTGTTGGGGGCGCTGGTCGGGTCCTTCGACCGGGAGCGACTGGCGGGGTTGACCGGGGCGTCCGTGGCGATCGTCGGTGCAGCCCCGTCGCTTTCGGCGGACCTCGGGCGGTTGGACGACGTCGACCAGGTGGTTGCGGCGGCCTCGGCGGTTCCCGTCCTGGCGCGGGCGGGGATCGCGGTCGATCTGGCGGTCACCGACCTCGACAAGACCCCGGAGACCGTCCGCGGGTTGACCGAGGCCGGGACGCCGGTGGCGGTCCACGCCCACGGGGACAACATCCCGTTGCTCGAGGCCCAGGTCCCGACCTTCGAGACGACGAACGTGTTGCCGACGACACAGGTCGAGCCCGTGCCACCGGTGCAGAACTTCGGGGGATTCACCGACGGTGACCGTGGCGCGTTCATCGCCGACGACCTCGGTGCCGAGTCCCTGCGGTTCGTCGGCTGGGCCTTCGAGGATCCAACGGTGTCCCCGGAGAAACGCCGGAAGCTGTGGTGGGCTGCCCGGCTCCTGGTGTGGCTGGAGCGACGTCGGGGCGAACGGTACGCCGTGTTGGATGGGTACCGTGACCGAGTGGACCTCCCGTGGCTCGAGGGGGGCTAGCCCGTCGTCTCGGGGAGGGTGGCGGCACCGATGCCGAAGCTGATGCCGTCGGTGTCGACGGTGATCTGGAGTTGTTGGGCGCCACCGGCGGCACCGCCGGACCACTCGTAGCTGCCGGTCGCTCCGTCGTCGGTCTCGACCTCGACGAGGGCCGGAGCGCCGGTCGCGCCCTCGACGTCCGTGGGGTCGGGAACGGTGTCGGCGGCCGCGCGTGGGATGGTCCGGGTGGCATCGACGAGTCGCTCCCGGCTCGCGGTGTCGAGACCGCGGACGTGGACGGTGGTCTCGGTGGGACGGTCGTTCTCGACGAGGATGAGTTCGGTGGCGCGGCCGAAGCCGCCGAACGTACACCCCGCGAGGAGGGCGGTGCCGAGGGCGGTGAGGGTCTGGCGACGGGAGCGCATGGTGGAGGGCTCGATAGGGGGTTCGACGGGGTGACCCCCTGAAAATCCTACGCCTCCGGCGCGAGGGCCTCGACGGTCGCGGCGATGGCGTCCCGATCGGCGCCCCGCGGGAGCGAGACGGCGACGGCGTCGACCCCGTCGATGGCGGCGACGGTGGCGAGTCGGTCCCGGACGGTGTCGGGGGTACCGGCGGCACACAGCGCGTCGAGCAAGGCGTCGTCGACGGCGGCGACGGCGGCGTCGCGGTCGCCGCTGTGCCACCGGTCCTGGATTCGGTCGGCGGTCGCCTCGAATCCCTGGCGGGCGAGGGCGTTCCGGTAGAACGGGCCCATGGCCCCCACGTAGAAGGCGACGTGTTGTCGGGCGAGGGTTCGGGCGGTGGCGGCGTCGGGTAGTGCACAACTGGTCACGACCGCCATGGTCCGGACCGCGTCCGGGTCGCGGTCGCCGAGTGAGGCGCCGCGTCGGAGGTCCTCGAGCCGGTCTCGCAACCCGTCCGGGGTGAACAGGAGGGCGTGCCACCCGTCGGCGAACCGACCGGCGAGTTCCACGGCCTTCGGGCCCATCGCCGCGACGTCGATCGGCGGGGTTGGCGGCGGGTCGAACCGCAGCCGGAACCCCTCCATGGCGACCGTCGCCCCGTCGTAGCTGACGGGGGCGCCGCTGCAGACGGCACGGATCGCCTCGACGTACTCTCGGGTGCGGCGCAACGGCTCCTCGAAGGCGGTGCTGTGCCAGTGTTCGACGAGGGCCGGGCCGGAGGGACCCAGCCCAAGGCGGAAGCGGTCGTCACTGGCCTCCTGGAGGGTGGCGGCGGTCTGCCCGAGGAGGGCCGCCGACCGGGAGTACACCGGGACGATCGAGGTGCCGAGCCCCACCGTGTTCGTGCGGTCGGCCAGGGTCGCCAGGACGGTGACGGCGTCACGCCCCCACGTCTCCGGCATCCAGACGCGGTCGTAGCCCAGGTCCTCGGCGGTGGTGCCGAGGGCGAGGACGTCCTCGAGGGTCGGTTGGGCGGCGACCGGGAGGTGGAGGTCGCGGGCGGCGTCGGTCATCCCGGGGCCTCCACGGTCCGGGCCCGGAGGTAGCCGCCGAGCCCGCCGAACACGACCGGGTAGATGAGGCCGACGAACACCACACTGGTGACGAGGTCCGGGCCGAGGGTCATCGTCGCGGTGTCGCCGAGGCGGCTGGCCGTCTCCGACCACTGGAACACCCAGACGGTGAGGACCGCCGCGGGGGCGTACCCGACGACGATGCCGGCGCCGACCCTGGCGGCCGCCTCCCGCCCCCGGACGTCGAGGCGGCGGGCGAGGGCGTAGCCACCGACGACGAGGGCGGCAATGGGGATGAGCCAGGGCACCCACTCGCCGCTGAAAAACGGCCGCCCGAGCGTCCGCGAGGCCTCCCCCGCACTCGAGGACAGCGTGAACTGGTAGTCGGCGTTGTGCAGGGAGTGATAGACCATGCCGACCACCTGCCACTGGTCGGGGGCCTGGACGCCCAGTTCCTGGAGTTGGCTGCGGGTGGCGCCCGTGGACCGGAACCCGGTCCAGAAGTTCGCCATGATCCGATCACCTTTCAGGACGTACAACGCGAGGTATCCGAGGACGAAACTGCCGAGTCCGATCCGGAACTTCTCACCCAGGCGATCCCCCCAGCCGACGTCGGCGGGTGCATCACTCATCCCAGAGCCACCTACGGGATACACGACGGAACTCCCAGATAACGGTACCGGCACGGCAGCGATGAACGAACCGTTTTCACCGGGCGGACACTGGAGCGGGTATGGACGAGGGTGAGACCACCCAGGCGATCGTACAGCGCGCTGTCGACAGTCACGGGTTCCTCTCGTGGCTGGATATCAGTGTCGAGGCGGTCGAACCGGGGCGGCTGGTCCTGCGGGCACCGTACCACGAGAAGCTGGCCAACCGCGGCCGGGAAACCCGGGGTGAGGTCCACGGCGGGATCGCGGCGACCCTGATCGACACCGCCGGCGGGATCGCGTGCCGGACCGAATTGAGCAATCCACGCGGGGTCGGGGCGGCGACCATCGACCTGAACGTCTCGTATCTCCGGGCCGCCCTCGGTGATCTGGTCGCCACCGCCGAGACGGTGCGGGTCGGATCGACGGTGGGGGTGTCGACGGTCGTCGTCGAGAGCGAGACCCCCGACGACGGGGTCGCCCCGGTCGCGACCGGGCGGGGCTCGTTCCGGTTGTTCCACGACGACCCCGACCGCTGAGGCGGTGTGGACCGCTGGCCCACCGGTCACCGGGCGAGGTCACCGGATTCACGTGACTGCGTGTGCGTGTTGTTAACGAACGACTCCTGAACCTTTAACAGCTATCCAGTCGATGCCCCACCGGAGTCAAACCATGAGCGAGTACGACCTGCCGCCACTTCCCTACGACTACGACGCACTCGAACCCCACATCAGCGAACAGGTGCTGACCTGGCACCACGACACCCACCATCAGGGCTACGTGAACGGGTGGAACAGCGCCGAGGACACCCTCGAGGCCAACCGCGAGGACGGCGACTTCGGCTCCTCGGCCGGCGCCATCCGGAACGTCACGCACAACGGGTGTGGGCACATCCTCCACGACCTGTTCTGGCAGAACATGGGCCCGGACGGCGGGGACAAGCCCACCGGCGCCCTCGCGGACCGCATCGAGGAAGACTTCGGGTCCTACGAGGCCTGGGAGGGCGAGTTCCGCGCCGCCGCGAGTGCCGCCGGTGGCTGGGCGCTGCTGGTGTACGACAGCTTCTCGAACCAGCTGCGGAACGTCGTCGTCGACAAACACGACCAGGGCGCCCTGTGGGGCAGCCACCCGATCCTGGCCCTGGACGTCTGGGAGCACAGCTACTACTACGACTACGGGCCGGCCCGGGGTGACTTCGTCGACGCGTTCTTCAACGTCGTCGACTGGGAGGAACCAAGCGCCCGCTACCAGGAAGCCGTCGACCTCTTCGAGTAACACCCCGTCCCGTCGAGGACGGTCCGGATCTTCTGTTCCTTGCGGTGGCTCACTCCGCCGGCGGGAGCAGCGTCTCCAGTCCGTGGGTGTCGAGGACGTCGGCGAGGCGGTCCTGTAAGGCTGCGAAGTCGACGCCACCCGCGGCGCGGTCGATCGAGATGAGGACACCGAGACGGTCCGCCTCCCCCAGGAAGGTCCGCACCTGGTAGAACGACTCGAAGCCACGGACCGTGAACTCGTAGGTCGCGTAGTGGAGGCCCTCGTAGGTCGACCGCGTCACGTAGCCGTATCGTTCGTTGTCGATGTACCGAGCTACGTCGACGTCCTCGAGGTTCTCGGCGACGTCGTCTCGCAGGTACAAGGCCTCGTGGCCGTCGCGGGTGAACACGTGGACGTCCCGCAAGGCCGCGCCGGCGAACTCCCGCAGCGTCGTGACCAGCGCCGCTTTCCCGGTGGTCACGACCGGTCCCTCGCTCGAGCGGCCCCCGTCATTGGGGCGGTGATACCGCGGGTGGGTGAATGAATCCATCGGTCCCCGGGGGAGCCAAACCGTTTTCGGGAGCGCCATCCCAGCCCGAGGTATGCCACGACCGAAATCGTCCTTCGAGGAGCTGTACCCGTGTGACTTCTACACGCCTGCCGAGCTCCTGGACACCGACCAGATGTACACGGTCTACGAGATCGCTCGGTTGCTCCAGGACCTCGACCCCGACGCGGAGCTCGACCCAGAGACCGAAAACGTCCTCCTGGACTGGACGATCCCGTGGGTGGTCGTGTACAGCGACGACCTCGTGGTCGGTGAACCGGACGGCGATGAACCCGGATACTACGGTGTCGCGACCGACGGGGACTGAGGGCGGCCGCGAAGGTTTTTGGTGTCCCCTCGCGCACCAACGACGCGATGGAGCAGTACCTCGAACTGGTCGAGACCGTTCTCGCAGAGGGGTCCCACGAACCCAACCGCACTGGTGTCGACACGGTCGCCACCTTCGGGTACAACTACCGCGTCGACCTCCAGGAGGGGTACCCGTTACTGACGACGAAGGCCATGGACGGGTTCCGCTGGAACTCGATGATCCACGAGTTCCTGTGGTATCTCTCCGGTGAGGAACACATCAGGACCCTCCGGGAAGAGACCGGTATCTGGGACGCGTGGGCCGACGACGAGGGGCGGTTGGACACCGCGTACGGCCGATTCTGGCGGCGGTTCCCGATCCCCGAGGGCCCCGCCCAGCTGCCGGGGGAGGCGTGGGCCGACCCCGACGACGCCTGGGTGAACGAGGACGGGACCTTCGATCAGATCCAGTACGCCCTCGACCAGTTACGCGACAATCCCGAGTCCCGCCGGATCGTCGTGAACGCGTGGCACCCCGCCAACGCGGCGGTGTCGACGCTGCCGCCGTGTCACTTCGCGTTCGTGTTCAACGTCCAGGACGGGCGATTGAACCTCCACCTGACCCAGCGGTCCGGTGACGTGGCACTCGGGGTGCCATTCAACCTCGCGGCCTACGCGTTGCTGGCGACGGTGATCGCCCAGCGCGTCGACCTGCCGTTGGGGACGTTCGCCCACACCGTCACGGACGCCCACATCTACTGTGGGAAGGGAGCGCGGGGCGCGTGGTACGGGGAGCACCTCGGGGCGCTCCAGGACCGCATCGCCGCGGTCACGGACCGCGGGGAGTACGCGGCGGTCAAGGAGTGGTTAGTCGACACCGCGCCGCCGGAGCCAGCCGAGGACGAGGGCCACGACCACATCCCGGGGTTGCTCGAGCAGCTGACGCGGACGCCGCGGCCCCGCCCGGAGATCGAGGTGGCCGACGTCCCCCTGGGTGAGCTGACCGCCGATGATATCCGGTTGCGGGACTACGAGTCGGCCGAGGGCTTCCGGTTCGCGGTGGCGGAGTGATGGAGGTCGTCCTGATCGCGGCCGTCGCCGCAAACGGGGTGATCGGGCGGGACGGGGAGATCCCGTGGCACCATCCTGCGGACCTCAAGCGGTTCAAACGGTTGACCACCGGCCACCCCGTGATCATGGGCCGGGTCACCTACGAGGGAATCCGCGCGGACCTCGGCGGTCCACTGCCGGATCGCACCAACATCGTCCTGACGCGGGGCGACCTCGCGGGCGAGGACGACGTGGTCGTCGCCGACGGGATCGAGGCGGCGATGGCGGCGGCCGCCGAGACCGGACGTGACACGGTGTTCGTCGCCGGTGGGGCGGCCGTCTACCGGGCGTTCCTCCCACGGGCCGACCGCCTGGAACTGACCGAACTGACCGCCGCCCACGAGGGGGATACGTACTTCCCGGAGTGGGATCGCGGCGAGTGGGTCGAGCGGAGCCGAGAATCCCACGAGGCCTTCGATTTCGTCACGTACGTGCGGCCGTGAGTCACTCTGGGGCGTCGGCGTCGGTCTCCCTGACGGCGACGCCCTGGGCGGCGAGGTGGGTGGTGCGGCGGCGGGCGAAGTCCTCCTCGTCGGTGCCCCGTGTCGCGAGGACGTACACCTGGGAGCCGCCGGTCGGGCGCATCGTCCGCCCGGCGCGTTGGGCGCCCTGTCGCCGGCTGCCGCCGAGTCCCGACGCGACGATCGCGACCTCCGCGTCGGGGAGGTCGAGGCCCTCGTCGCCGACCCGGGAGATCACCAGAGTCGAGCGCTCGCCGCGGTCGAAGGCGCCCAACAGCTCCCGTCGTCGGAGGTGGGGGGTCTCGCCGCTGAGGAACGGGACGTCCAGCCGGTCGGCGAGGCGGCGTCCCTGGTCGAGGTAGTCGACGAACACGAGCGCCTGGGCGTCGGTGTGGGCGGCCAGTAGCCGTTCGACCTCGGCGTCCTTGGCGGGATTCGTGGCGGCGAGGCGGCGGGTCTCGGGGCCGGAGGCGTCGTCGTACTCGTGGCGGGCCACTTCCGATCCCCAGGGCAGATACCGGATCTCGACGGTGGGTTCCTGGACGTGTCCGGCCTCGAACAGGGCCGACCAGTCGGTGCCGATCGGCGGGCCGATCAGGGTGTAGATGTCGGTCTCGCGGTCGTCCTCCCGGACCGGGGTGGCGCTCAAGCCGAGGCGGTGGCGGGTCTGGATGTCGGCGGTGCGGCGGTGGACCGGCGCGGGGACGTGGTGGACCTCGTCGAAGACGACCAACCCCCATTCCCGGTCTTCGAACAGGGTGCGGTGACGGTCCATGCCGGCGATGTGGTAGGTGGCGATGGTGACGGGGCGGACGGTCTTCTCGCCGCCGTGGTAGAGGCCGACGTCATCCCCGGTGAGGGTGGTGTCTGCGAGCACGACATCCCGCCACTGGGCGGCGAGCTCCCGGGAGGGGACCAACACGAGGGTCTCGCCGCCGACGGCAGCCATGATCTCGAGGGCGGCGACGGTCTTGCCGCTGCCCGGGGGACCGACGAGGACGCCGGCGCCCTGGTCGGTGAACCGGTCGACCCACTCGCGTTGGTAGTCCCGCAGATCAAGGGTGACCTCGAGGTCCAGCGGGTCACCGGCCTCGAGGTCGCGGTCGTCGGCGACGGGGTAGCCCGCCTCGTAGAGGCGGCGTTTCAGTGCGGCGACCTCGCCGGCGGCGACCCAGGCGGTGGTGTCGTCGATGCGGGCGCGGAGTTCGTCGTCGAGTTCCTGCATCGCGACGTTGCCGAGCAGCGACTCGTTTTCGGCCTCGAGGACGACATAGCCGTCGTCGTGGGTGCGCAACCGGAACCGGGTGGCGCGCAGCCACTGGTCGTGCATCCACGCCTCGAGCGGTGGGACGGGGTGGCCGACGACGGACCGCAGCGTCGACCGGAGGGCGTCGAAGTCGTCGTAGGGGGCGTTCCAGACGTCCTCGGCCCGGACCTCGTAGATGGCGCCGTCGCCGTGGGCGCCGGCGAGGAAGTGGGCGAAGGTCGTGATGCGGGCGCGGGTGTACTGTGAGGCGTCGTCGACGACGAGTTGGCGGCGCTCCGGGAAGACGACGACGCGTTCGCGGTCGGCGAGGGCCCCCCAGTCGGTCGGGTAGTAGACCACGGGGTCGGCGGTGACGTCGACGCGGCCCACGGTGTCGTGGTCGGCGAGGTCGTCGAGGGCGGTGGCGGTGTCGGCCTGGGACGTGTCGAGTCGGCGGGCGACCTCCCCGGCGGTGACCACGGGGCGGCCGACGGCCTCGACGGCGTCGAGGAAGGCGTCGCGGTCGATGATCTCGTCGTCGACCTCGTCGTCTGACCCGGGATTCACGGGTACGTGTAGGGGTCGTGGCGGGAAACGGTTTGCGGGACGGCCTCAGAATCCGCGGTAGCGGAGATACACCATCACGAGGATCAACACCAGCTGGAAGGCGCCCTGGACCCCGCCGAGTTTGGCGTTCTGCTGGCCGATCGCGGCGATGACACCGGGGTCGGGGTCGTCGCTGGTCATCTCGAAGTACATGCGGAGCTCCCCGGGGAGGAGGAAGCCAAAGCCCTGGACCGAGAGCAGGGTGACGATCGCGAGGGCGGCGACGACGGCGTGGGTGGTCATCGCGAAGGCGTCGATGGTCAGCGCGACCCATGCGAGACTGCCGACGGTGGCGATGGCGAAGGCGGCCTGCCATCGGCGGTCGCCGTACGCGTCCAGGCGGTACCCCAACAACAGGAGGACGGGGATGAGGTTGGCGGCGGTGAAGATGGCGAGCCAGGGGTCGGCGTGGGGGAACAGGCCGACGCGTTCGGCGAGGGTCAGGCCCGAGGCGATGCTGACGAACGCCAGTGACGGGAGGAGGAAGGCGGTCTTGGGCGTGAGTCGGGTGAAGAAGCTCGCGCTCTCCTCTTCGTCCATGCCGCCGGCGACGGGGCCGACGACGGCGCCGAGGAAGATATCGATCCCGGTCCAGAGCAGTCCGGCCATGACGTGGACGTACGTGTGGAGTTGGACGGTGGCGATGGTCAGCGCGTAGGTCACCGCGAGGACGGCCGTGAGGACGACGCCGGCGGCGAACGCGGGGTTGGCGCGGTGTCCGAGGCCCCGGATGGTCCCCCGGACGGTCGTTGTTGCCATGCCGTTGCCGGTTCCCGTGAGGGGCTTAAGTCTGGGGGGTTCGGCAGGGGCTGACCGCGGTGGGGCGAGGGGGAAACAAAACCGTTTTAGGCGGCTCCGGCGAACTCGCTGATGCGCTCCGATAGTGTAGTCCGGCCAATCATATTGCCCTCTCGAGGCAATGACCTGGGTTCAAATCCCGGTCGGAGCACTTCTGCCCTCGTTACAGCAACGCCATAGCGACGAGGCCGAGGGCGAGGACGGCGGCGACGGCGTCGACGAGCAGTTCCGTGCGGAGCGATGCGGCCGTGACAGGCCCGCGCTGGGTCCTGGGGTCCTGGAATCGGTGGCTCATGGGACACCTAGGTGGTGGCCCCCCACCCCCCTAAGTATAATCGAAACGACAGTTTTGTAAGGTGGTGGACACAAACCAATTGCACCGACCGGTCACCGGTCGCCGTAGTCGATGCGTGGATCGAACACTATGTAGGCCAGGTCCTGCAACAGGTTCCCCAGGATGGCGAGGAACACCGGGATCAACGTCGTCGCCATCACCAAGGCCGTGTCCTGCTCGACGATGGCCTTGAACGCGAGGAGGCCGATCCCGGGAATCTGGAAGATGGTCTCGATGATGATCGACCCCGTCCACAGCAGGAACAGGAACTGCCCGACCAGGTACGTGGACAGCGGCACCAGCGCCACCCGGAAG